>ERZ780162.235-NODE-235-length-46893-cov-6.128187_pt1 | contig 46893 bp, 38 predicted proteins | sample MGYA00511474_ERZ780162 | MGnify/ENA primary metagenome ERZ780162 (study PRJEB29588, sample SAMEA2143633) | human gut metagenome | biome: human gut; feature: human-associated habitat; material: faeces | place: Denmark | collected 2008/2010 ...
CTCGCTACCTCCACCTTGGCAAGGTGGCGCTCTACCAGATGAGCTACGGCCGCATGTTGGAGAGGTTTTGCTCATCCGCTCTCTCCGGGCGACGTATGTTATTATAGCTGACAACGAGCGAAAAGTCAAGCATTTTTTCTAATTTTTTTGCGATTTTTTCAGGTTTTTTCGAGTCCCTGCTTTTCATCGCTGGCAGGCCATTTTTTGAGCAGTTCGTTCAGGTCCACCTTATAATTCTTGTTGCAGAACTGGCAATTCACCTCAGCAATGGGGTCTTCATCCCGCAGCTTTTCCACTTCTTTTTTGCCCAGGCTGCGGATCATATTCTCCACGCGCTCCTCGCTGCAATCGCAGCGGTAGGTCACGTGGTAGCTGTCGAGAATATCCGGCTGAAAACCTTCCAGCGCCAGCTCCAGCATATCGCGGACAGTCTTGCCCTCCTCCAGCATAGTGGTGACACTGGGCATAGCCTTGATGTTCTTTTCCAGGTGGTTGATCTCGTCCTCGGTAGCGCCGGGCAGCAGCTGCACGATGAAGCCGCCTGCACAGCGCACGCTCAGGTCCTTATCTACCAGTACGCCCAGGGCGCAGACCGTGGGGATCTGTTCGCTGATGGCAAAGTAGGTGGTGACGTCCTCAGCGATCTCACCAGAGGTCAGGGGCACCTGGCCGATGTACGGTTCGCGCATGCCCAGGTCACGGATCACGTCCAGCGTGCCGTCCTTACCCACGGCCGCGCCCACGTTCAGGTGGCCGTCAGCCCGCGGAGGAAGCTCTACAACAGGGTTCTCCACATAGCCTTTAACGTTGCCGGTACCATCGGAAACGGCCAGCAGGCGACCTGCGGGGCCGCCGCCCTTGATCTGCAGGGTGACAGAATCCTGGGTACTTTTGAGCATAATACCCATCATGGAGGCAGCCGTCAGCAGGCGGCCCAGCGCGGCCGTGGTGACGGCGCTGGTCTTGTGCAGGCGCTCCATCTCGCACACGATCTCGGTGGAATCCACACCGTAAAAGACAATGCCGCCGTTCTCGGAGATGCCGCGCAGCACGTTATGATTCTGTTCCATTTATTCTTTCCCCCTCCTGGGTGTATTGTTTGACAGCCGTGATGATCCAGCGCGGGCTGTCGGGCCGCACAAGGCCAAAGTCCTCGCCGTCGGCAACCTTGGCCACGGTGAAGCCATATTTTTCCAGCAGCAACGTTACCAGATCCAGCGGGTAGCTGTACTCGCTGAAGGACTCCTTAAAGTGTTCGCCGGTCTCGTGGTAGTCTATGTCGATGGCAATGTCCACCCGGCCGGTGGCTGCATCAAAATGGTTGGTCCAGTGGCACTCGGCATCCTCGGCCTCGATGTCAAAGGTCTCCCCCGCCAGAATTTTCTGGTGCTTATACGGAGTGTTCAGGTCAAAGATGAAAACGCCGTCTTTTTCCATAAAGTAGGCCGCTTTGCGGATGGCTTTTTCAAACTGATCCGCCGGGCCGATATGGTTGTAGGTATCAAAGGTGGAGACCGCCGCGCGGATGGTGCCGTACAGGTCCAGCGAGAGCAGGTCCTGCCGCAGCAGCAAAATACAGCCGGTCATGTCCAGCTCATCGGCTTTTTCCCGCAGGACGCTGAGCATCTCTTCGGAGCGGTCGATCCCGATGACGTCATAGCCCGCCTGGGCCAGCATCAGGGTCAAATCGCCGGTACCACAGCCCAGGTCGGCCAGGATGCCGTCGCGGATACCGTGGGCCGCCAGTTCGTCGGTGACATAGCGGTAAAGGGCGTCGTAGTCGGCCTCGCTGTTGAGTTCATCATAAAAATAGGCAAATTCGTTGTAGGCCATGGGTCACTCCGTTGCTGCGGCGTTTTCCAGCAGAGCGCGCAGTTCTTCCATGCCCAGGCCATTCTCGGCACTGGTCAGGATGACTTTCTGGCAGCCGTAGGGCGCACAGATCTCCTCAAACTCAGCCTGGCGGGCGGCCATCTCGCTCTTTTTCAGCTTATCGCCCTTCGTCAGGGCGGCCACAAACGGGATACGGTGGTAGTGCAAATACTCCAGCATCTGCACGTCGTCGGCACTGGGAGCGTGGCGGCTGTCCAGCAATTGCACCAGCAGGCAGACGCTGCGGTCGTCCTCGAAATAGGTATTGATCAACTCGTCCCAGCGTTCGCGCTCGGCGTTGGAGACCTTGGCGTAGCCGTAGCCGGGCAGGTCCACAAAGTAGGCCTTATCCACTTTATAAAAGTTGATGGTGGCCGTTTTGCCTGGGGTAGCGCTGACGCGGGCCAGTTTGCGGCGGTTGCACAGCTTATTGATGAGGCTGGATTTTCCCACATTGGAGCGGCCGGAAAAAACGATCTCCGGCCGGTCGCTGTCCGGCAGCTGGCGGGACAAGCCGTAGGATGCGAGAAATTCGCAGTTATTGTAGTTCATAGTGGTTCCTTTACATTACAGTGGCCGGGTCCTTGGCGACGGGCTTTTCGCCGGCGATCAGGTTGGTGGCCTGGGGCATGGCGTGGGCGCTGCGGGCGGCAGCATGGCCGGGCATGATGAGTGCATGCTTGAGCACCTGGGACAGGCGCTCCACCGGGATGAAGTGGATCTTCTCCTTGACCTCGGCATCGACTTCGTAGAGGTCGGTGGCGTTCTCTTTGGGGATCAGCACAGTGGAGATACCTTCGCGGAAGGCGGCCATGCTCTTTTCCTTCAGGCCGCCGATGGGCAACACATTGCCGTGCAGCGTAATTTCGCCGGTCATGGCGATGTCGCTGCGAACCGCAATGCCGGTCATCGCGGAAGCCAAAGCCGTCGTGATGGCGGCGCCGGCACTCGGACCGTCCTTCGGAACGGCGCCTGCCGGAACATGGATGTGAAGATCGTGGTCCTCAAATACTCTGCTCTCTTTCGGGTAGAGCGATTTTACGAGGCTCAGTGCGATCTGGACGGATTCTTTCATCACATCGCCCAGCTGCCCTGTGATCAGCAGGTTCCCTTTTCCGGCGGTGAGACGGCTTTCGATAAAGAGGATCTCGCCGCCTGCCCGTGTCCAGGCAAGGCCGGTAACCACGCCGGGAATCTTCTCTGTCAGCTTTCGCTCATGGTGCATCTGTTTTTTCCCGAGATAGTCGGGCAGGCTGCTCTTTGTGACAGTGATGGAACTGCCCTCGTTTTTTACGAGCCTTACCGCGGCTGTCCGGCAGAGCGTATCGATCAGCTTCTTGAGATCGCGGACGCCGGATTCCATTGTATACTCGTCGATCATGCGCCGGATGGCGCCGTCCGTCAGCTTCAGCATCTTCGGCGTGATGCCCATCGCTTTCTGAGCCTTGGGGAGCAGATGCTTCCGGGCGATATGAAACTTCTCTACAGCGGTGTAGCCGGGGAAAGAGATGACTTCCATCCGGTTCAGGAGAGGTTCCGGGATCGTGTCCGTAGTGTTTGCGGTGCAGACGAAGAGCACGTTGGACAGATCATAGGGAACGTTCATATAGTGGTCTGTAAATGTATTGTTCTGCTCCGGATCCAGTACTTCCAGGAGTGCGCTTGCCGGATCTCCGCCATAGTCCTTGGCCAGCTTGTCCACCTCATCCAGCACCATGACCGGGTTGGAGGCGCCGCTGCGCTTCATTCCCTCCATGATCCGCCCCGGCATGGCGCCGATATAGGTCCTGCGGTGGCCGCGGATCTCCGCTTCGTCGCGGATGCCTCCCAGACTGATGCGGACATATTCACGGCCCAGCGCGCGGGCAATGCTCTGTCCGATACTTGTCTTGCCCGTGCCGGGCGCGCCCACAAAGAGCAGGATGGAGCCGTACTGCTTCTTGTTCAGAGCCATGACAGCGAGCTGCTGGATGATGCGCTCCTTGACTTTCCTGAGCCCGTAGTGGTCTTCATCCAGGACTGCTTCCGCCTTGTCCAGATCGATGGGTTTTACTTCGGGAGCCTTCCATGAAAGACTGGTCACAAAGTCAAGGTAATCATAGAGAAGCCCGTACTCATGGCTCTCTTTCCCCTCCTGGCGCATCCGGTTGAGCACCTTTTCGGCTTCGCGTCTTGCCTCCGGGTTCATTCCGGATGATTCGATTTTCTTTTCGAATTTCCTGATGTCCGATACATTTTCCGGGTGCATGTCGTCCAGCTCTTTCTGCAGATAGTCGATCTGCTTCTTGATGGCTGCCTCCCGGTAAAGCTGTTCCTGATCCCCCTTCTGGGCATTCTGTGCTTCTTCTGAAACCTTGGCGACTTCAATGAACTCGCTGACAGCGCCGATGATCAGGCTGTATCTCGTGCGGATGGAATCGGCTGCCAGGATCCCGTACTTTTCTTCTGCGGTCAGATTCAGATAATCCGCCAGCGCGCATGCAAGATCATTGATGTTCTTCCGCTGAAGGATGAAGCTCCTCGCCCAGAGTCCCCACTGGTAACCCTGGACGAACCGGAGAAGTGCTGTGCGGAGTTCTGCAAACTGCTGCCCGGCTTCTGCGTCGGACATGTCTTCCGTGTCCGGGCGGATGGAGGCGGACAGTGTGATCTGGTCATCCGAGATCTGCAGATCAGACAGATCGACCCGGTTCAGCGTGCGCACTGAGACCGCGTCTTCGTCTCCGAATCCTTCTGCCCGCGCGGAAAGCCCGATCGGATAGAAGTCCTCCGGCGTAAATCCACTTTCCTTCTCGTTTTTCAGGAAAATGAAAAGGATATCAGAACCTGCCTCGATGGACTCACCGCCGAAGCCGGAGAAAAACTCTTTCTTAAAATAGTAGGAAACATCCGGCAGGAGAAGGATGTTGTAAACTGGTCTTATTACCATAAATAAGCCCCCTTATCTTATCAGCACTCAAATGTATTGAGTGCTAAACTGCTGGTAAAAACATAGCGAATAAATCTCATTTATTCGCCATATAAAACTGCATTGTTGAATTACATTTCAGATCATCCTGCCGGGAAAAGACAGGACTTCTCATTTATAGTAGAAACCTAGCACAAAAAAAGTTTTCTGTCAATAGAGCTTCTCTAACTCATAAGAAAATTCAATGATCCCGGCGGGTTCTCCGTACCTTTTTCAAGCAGTGAGATCAGTGCTCGGATAGTGCGTTCGCTCTGCTCACGGGTGGAAGGCACCAGGGTATCGTCCGTCTTCACGGTAAGCACGATCAGTACGATCTCCGCGAGAGCTTCGGGGTCGTCGAAGCGGATATCTCCGGCGGCGATGCCCTGCCGTATGATCTCAGCGAGCACCGGTTTGAGCTCTGTGATAATGTGGTTGATATATTTCTGGTGGATGAAAGCCTTCTCCTGTGCGCCGGTGCCTTCGCTGTCCCCTGATCTTACGAACTCGGCGGAAGAATTGCGGCATGCCTGAAAGATCATAGCCATCCTCGTAAAAGGTGAGATCTCAGTCTGGGAAGAAAGTGCTTTGGCTGTCCGGAGCGGTTTCTCATAGCTTCGCTCTACCAGCGCTTCGAAGATCGCATCTTTGGACGGAAAGTAATAATAGATGCTTCCTTTTCCTATCCCTGCGGTATGAGCGATCTCGCTGACAGAGATGGTCTGAAGCTTCTGGTTTTCCAGCAGTTCCTGCAGGGCGTCCAGGATGCGGTCGTATTTTAATTGATTTGCCATTGTATGTCGTCCTTTCCCAAATGCTGCCGGCGGAAGAACCGGGGCCTGATCAGACGCGGGAGCATCTGATAGAAACAATAAGAATCAGTTCACAGTATAGCACATCAAAACCGAAACAGACAGTAAGAAAACTACACAAAAAATTAAATGATTTTTCGTTTTATTTTGACGGGAAGGACTGTTGACCACCGGTCGGAAAGATGGTACTCTAACAGAAGAAAAGAAATGACCGGCGGTCGAAAATGGCTGTAAACGGTCGAAAAGGAGGATATTATGACCTACGCAGATATGTTTTCAAAGGTAAAGGGGATGCTGATGGATGCGGATGTGAGTGATATTCACGAGCATCTTGCCTATCAGTTCAATATCACGGGCGAGGCAGAAGGGATCTTCTATGCGGAGGTAAAGGACGGACAGCTCTTTGTGGAGCCGTACGAGTACTTTGACCGCGACGCCATGTTTACCTGTTCTGCAGAGACACTGTTCAAGATCGCGGACGGCAAGACGGATCCGATCCTGGCGGTCACGCTCGGAAGACTGAAAGTGGAAGGCAATATTGATAAAGCATTAAAACTGAAGGACCTCATTAACAGCAAGAAGAAAAGTAAATAAGACATTCAAGAAAAGCGGGTGAAGAAAAAATGGGTAAATTACTGAAAGGAGCAGCGGCGCTTCTGGGAGTGCTCACGGCGGCTGAGGCCGGCGGAACCGCATATTTCTACAGAAGGACCATGATGCGGTATAACGCGAAGACGGAGCGGACGATGAAGATGTCCGGCGTTGACTGGGAGAGCTATTTCCCGATCATGCATGAGAGACATGACTGGATGATGGAACAGCCTCATGAGGATGTATGGATCACGTCGCATGACGGACTGAAGCTCCACGGTACATATTTCGAGGGCGACGGCGGAGACAAAGCTGTCATCTGTTTCCACGGATATACAAGCCAGGGAACCAACGATTACGGCAGCCTTTCCTATTATTATCTGAACCATGGATTCCGGATGCTTCTGATCGACGAGAGGGCTCACGGCGAGAGCGAGGGAACCTACATCGGTTTCGGCACCATGGACCGCCTGGACGGCATGGAGTGGATAAAATGGCTGGTCGGAAAGATGGGGGACGACGCTCAGATCCTCCTTCACGGCAACTCCATGGGAGGCGCCACGGTCTGCATGATGAGCGGCCTGAAGCTGCCGACTCAGGTGAAAGGCATCGTATCCGACTGTGCGTTCACCTCGGCGAAGGATGTATTTACCCATGTGCTTCACAGCATGTATCATCTTCCGGCATTCCCGATGATCCAGATCGCGGATAAGCTGAACAAGAGAAATGCAGGCTACGGCCTGGATGAGTGCAATGCTGCGAGAGAAGTGAGGAAGGCCGAGGTGCCGTTCCTTTTCATCCATGGAGCGAAGGACATCTTCGTTCCCTGCTGGATGTGCGAGGAGATTTATAAGAACTGCGCTTCGCAGAAGACGAAGCTGATCGTAAAAGAGGCGGGCCACGGTGAGAGCTACTACAAGGACACTGAAGCTTACGAGAAGGCCCTGGATTCATTTATCGGAGGAATAATGAAATGATGAGGACAAGAAAAGGACACAAAGTGTATCCGCTGACAGTCGCGCAGAAGTTTCATCTTTACTACGCGCCCCACTGCCCGAATATGGCGGTGCTGAACATCGGGACAAGCCTGACCATCGAGGTAGAGCTCGACTGGGATCAGCTGAAGAAATCCATCAACGAGGCATATGCGAGAAGCGAGGGGATGCGTGTCCGTTTCGCAAAGGATAAAGAAGGAACATGGTATCAGTATGTGATGGATCCGGAAGAGAGGGAGATCGAGTTTGTCGATTTCTCGGACAAGACGATCGAAGAGGCAGAGGCAGAGATGCAGAAATGGACGACAGTGCCGTTCAAGATGTTCGACGCGCCGCTGACCCGGATCGTCATGATCAAGATGCCGGACGGATTCAACGGAGTGTACTTCCTCGGAAACCATATGATCGTGGACGCACAGTCACTGATCTGTTTCCTGAAGGATATCATCGAGCTGTACTGTAACGCGAAATATGAAGGCGTTCCGTACCCCAAGGATATGGCGTCCTACGTTGAGCAGATCCAGCGTGATTTTGCCTATGAGGCGGGAAGCAAGGCGCAGTTGAGAGATATCGAGTACTTCCAGAAAGAGATCGAGAAGAGCGAACCGATCTACAACGACCTTCACGGAACAGCGAAGCTGGAGTCTATGCGTGAGATGTTCAAGAATCCTGATCTGAGATCTGCGTTCTGCGTTACAGACGACACGAAGTCCGCGCTTGATATTTTCCATCTCGAGGCGGAGCCGACGAAGCGCCTGATGGACTTCTGCGAGAAATATCATGTATCGCTGGCATGCCTGCTCCTCATGGGACTGCGCACCTATTATCAGAAAATGAACGGATTTGACGACGTATCGCTGACGACAACGATCGCACGACGCGCGACGCTGAAGGAGAAGAAATCCGGCGGCACAAGGATCCATTCCTTCCCGTTCCGCACGATCTTCCCGCAGGATATGAAGTTCATCGACGCGGTCTATGCGATCCGCGACAAACAGAACGAGTACTTCCGTCACGCGAACTATGATCCGACCGCCTATTTTGCATACCGCGCAAAGACATATCCGCAGCCGAACCCGGGACTCGGATATGAGCCCATCTCGCTGACATACCAGCCGCTCACATTGAAGGAAAAGGGCTTGGATCAGCTGGGCGATATCCGTTACAAGACAAAATGGTATCCTAACGGCATCTGCCCGCAGGGAATGTATCTGACTGTGATGCACCGCCCGGAGGACAACGGTCTGGACTTCAACTTCGAACACCAGATCAAGGCGGTATCCAAAGAAGAGCTTGAGTACCTGTACTATTATCTCTGCAAGATCATGTTCAAAGGCGCGGAGAATCCGGACCTGACGATCGGTGAGATCATTAAGCTTGTTTAAGGATGAGATCCCCGGGACCGCGGGACGTCTGCGGACGGTGAAGCGGTGCGCGCGGGAAATTTAATATAGAGAAATGAGGAGCAGGAAGGAGAACGATCATGTTTGAAAAGTTAGTTGATATTATCTGTAACTATGTGGAGGTTGAGCCGGAGAATATCCATCCGGAATCCCGTTTTATAGAAGATCTCGGATTTACATCTTTTGATTTCATGAGCATGCTCGGTGAGATCGAAGATGAGTTTGATGTGGAGGTTGAGCAGGCGGAGGCGGTAAATATCCGCACAGTACAGGAAGCTGTCGATTATCTTGAGAAACTGACGGCTGAATCATAAGAACAGGAACAGAAGGCAGAGACAGGCTGGAGCGGTCTGTCTCTTTATGTCCGCATCGAGCGGAGGAAAGGATATGGGAGAGAGATGCTTTGCAGTACCGTACGTGAGATCCTGACGGGTACAGAGAAAAAATACGGCCCGGAGGATGCGATCCGTTATAAAATAAGTAAGAATGAAGTTGAATCAAAGACTTATACGCAGCTAAGAGAGGACAGCGAAAGCTTTTCCAGCGTGCTCAGAGACATGGGGGAGCAGGGAAAGCATATCGCCGTTATCGGGATGACCTCCTACGCGTGGCTTGTGACCTACTTTGGCACAGTCGACAGCGGGAGCGTCATCGTGCCTCTGGATGTGAACCTCCCGGCGGAAGACGTGTGCGATCTGATCGCCCGTTCTGATTCCACGGTGCTCGTCTATGACGAGGTGAGAAAGGATGTGGCGGCGATCGCGAAGGAACGCTGCCCGCAGCTGAAGATCATGATCTCCATGCAGCAGGAGTCGCATGACGACCATGCCTATTCTTTCTGGAAACTCCTGGAAGAGCACAGGGGAAGCTTTGACTATGCGCCGGAGCCGGACCAGCTCTGTACGATCATGTTTACATCAGGAACTACCGGAAAGAGCAAGGGCGTCATGCTGACGCACAGAAATGTGGCGGAGAATGCGACCTGCCTGGATATGAAGATCCCGGAGCGCATTGTGATCATGACAGTGCTCCCGATCCATCACGCATACTGCCTGAGCATGGATGTTTTAAAAGGCGTGTCCCTGGGCGCTGTGATCTGTATCAATGATTCTCTGATGCGTGTGGCGAAGAATATCAAGCTTTTCAAGCCGGAGATGATCCTGATGGTCCCGCTGATGATCGAGACCATGGCGAAGAAGCTGGAAGAAGCTTCCCTTCTTCCGGCGAAGATCGTGAAGAACCAGGTGTTTGGAAAACAGTTCCATACGATCTGCAGCGGCGGCGCTTACCTGGATCCGTCCTATATCGATCTGTTTCAGAAATATGATATCACGATCCAGCAGGGATACGGCATGACAGAATGTGCTCCGGTCATCAGCGTCTCCCAGGCATGGAATATCCGGAAGGATGCAGTGGGCCAGCTTCTGCCAAACTGTGAGGCAAAGACAGTGGACGGTGAGCTGTGGGTAAAGGGCAGCAGCGTCATGCAGGGATACTATAAGATGCCGGAAGAGACGGCGGAGACCCTGGAGGACGGCTGGCTTAAGACCGGAGATCTGGGTTATGTGGACGAAGACGGCTTTGTCTATCTTACCGGGCGCAAGAAGAATCTGATCATCACGAAGAACGGCGAGAATGTCTCCCCCGAGGAACTGGAGAATGCCCTGAGCACGAACCGACTTGTAGGAGAGGTGCTCGTCCGTGAGAATAACGGTGTGATCGAGGCGGAGATCTATCCGGATCAGGATTACGTGAAGAAGAAAAGGATCAAGGATGTGCGGGCAAAGCTGCAGGAGGTCATCGATGAGTACAACCGCACTGCAGCTCCCCAGAAGAAGATCTACAGCCTGATCGTCCGGGATACGGAGTTCGAGAAGACGACGACAAGGAAGATCAAGAGATTCTGATGAGCGGTCAGCCCGTCAGCAGAAGATAAAAAACTGCAGGATCAGAAGATACAGTATAATACAGAGAGCATGAAACGCCCCTTTGCGAAGAAAATCTTTGCGGAGGGGCGTTTCTGAATTCTGAGAATGAGAGAGGGAGTTTTGTCCGCTGTCCCCTTCCTGAATTTAATCCGTGCTGCCCATGAACACTTTTAAATGTGAAAATATTGCATAAAAATTGAAGAATAGCATTGAAAATTCTTTACAATATTCCTGTGGAAGGAGTACAATACAGAGGTATAACTGTACATGTTGAATAAACTCGGGAGGAAAAGGCATGAAAAAAAAGAAGATCATTGCAGCTATGATGAGCGCGGCGATGCTGTTTTCTGTGGTGACCCCTTATCTGCCCGCGCAGGCGGAAGAAAGGAATGCCGTACTGCAGGAGACAGACGCGGAAGCAGAGCGGGAAACGATCAATTTTAACACGGACTGGCATTATTACAAAGGGGATGCCGCCGGAGCAGATCAGGCCGCGTTTTCGGATGACGGATGGGTCTATGTGAACCTTCCCCATTCGACGGATTTTTATGATGCGGACAACAAAGATGCGTATCTCGGCGTCAGCTGGTACCGCAAGGACTTTACGCCGGATCCGTCGCTGGAGGGCAAAGAGCTCCTTCTTACGTTCGAAGCGGCGATGCAGAAGGCAGAAGTTTATCTGAACGGAGAAAAGATCATGACCCATGAGGGAGGCTATACTCCATTTGTCATCGACCTGACAGGACTTGTCAACTATGGAGAGACGAATGTCATCGCGGTCAAGATCGACAGCAGCCCGAACACGAATTTTGCTCCGGGAAAGACGAATCCCGACTTTCAGTACTGGGGCGGGATCTATGGGGAAGCTTACCTGACTGTGAAAGACCCGGTCCATATCACGGATGCAGTGGAGGCTGACACGACGGCAGGGGGCGGCGTCTTTATCACCGCGCCGGAGGTCGGCACGGAGAGTGCGGTCGTAAAAGTAAAGACCCAGGTGGAGAACTTAAGCGGAGAGGAGCAGAACGTGACGCTCAGGACCGAGATCCTCAACGAGGACGGGACAGAGGCGGCTTCTCAGGGGAGTACGGAAGAGATCGGAAGCGCTGAGGCATCAGATTTCACCCATGTGCTTACGGTCGATGACCCGAGGCTCTGGTCCACATACACGCCGGAACTGTATACGGTGCGCACAACCGTCTATGTGGACGGGGTAAAGAAAGACAGCGTGGACACCACATACGGCATCCGCAAGGTGGAATGGAAGCGGGACGGCCTTTATGTGAATGATGTCCTGACAAAGGTCAACGGAGCAAACCTGCATTCGGAGACGTACATGGTCGGGAACGCCATGACTGAGAGTGCGATTTATGCTGAAGTGAAACAGTTCAAAGAGAACGGGTTTGATTTTGTGAGAATGTCTCACTATCCTCATGTTCAGGCGTTTTATGATGCATGTGATAAATATGGAGTGATGGTCCTGGAATGTGCGTCCGGGTGGCAGTATTTCAATAATACGGATGCGTTCAAGAACAGTACATATGAAGAGCTCAGGACCACGATCCGCTCCCACAGGAACCATCCGAGTATTATGGCGTGGGAGACGAGCCTGAATGAAAGCAATTACAATGCCGCATGGGCAAAGGAGATGAACCGCATCGCAAAAGAGGAGTATCCGACGGACGGCGTGTCCTATGCGTGGACGGCGGGCTGCATCCAGTGGGATGCCTGGGATATCGGCCTTGGAACACCGCAGGCTAATATCTTCAAGAGCGGAGCCCAGGGAGCCGAGAATCCGGCATATGCGGACAAGCCGATCATTGTGGCGGAGTACGGAGACTGGACATACGGCGGATCGAACTCAAGTACCCGTGTTACCCGTGAGAAGGAGAACTCTTACGGTAAAAAGGGCGGAGATGAAGGCATGCTGATCCAGTGTGATAATATCCAGGAGAGCGTTGCGCTGATGAATTCCGAGGATTATGTCGGGGCTTCCATGTTCTGGGATTATGCGGACTATGCAGGATTCGATGCCGGGATGCTGACCTACTGCGGAGTTGTGGACCTGAGCCGGATCGAGAAGCATTCTGCTTATTTCTTCCGCAGCCAGCGGGATCCCGAGGTCGATATGAGTGAGTACGGTGTAGAGACAGGACCGATGGTCTATATCGCGAATCTCTGGGACAGCGCCGCGGACAACTCTGAGGTGCGGGTGTTCAGCAACTGTGATGAAGTGGCCCTGTACTATAATGACGAACTTGTAGCGGTCCAGGGACACGATGAGACAATGTGGGGGCCCCACGGAGATACGAGCGAATCCGGTTCTCCGGGAAGCGGAGCCGGGAAAGAGATCAGTACGGAAAATCTGGAGTACCCGCCGGTCACATTTGATCTGAGCGCATATACCGCAGGAGAAGGAACTCTCAGGGCGGTCGGCCTGATCGACGGAGAAGAGGCTGCGGAGTATGTAAGGAAAGCGCCGGGCGAGGCTGCTTCAGTTCAGCTGCGTCCGCAGGACGATTCGGCGCTGAAACTGGACGGAAGTGATGCAAGGCTGGTGTGGATCGACATCGCGGACGCGGACGGCACGGTGGTGACGGATGCTTATACGGATGTTGACCTGAGCATTACGGGCCCGGGACTTATCGTAGGCCCGAAGACAGTACAGACCAGAGGCGGACAGCTGGCCGTCTGGGTAAAGAGCAAGAGAGGGGAAGGCGAGATCACGCTGACCGCACAGGCAGAAGGCCTTGCTCCGGCATCTGTCACTTTTGCCACAGAGGCGGTACAGGGGCTCCCGGAAGTTCCTGAGGGAGGCGATGCCGACGAATACGAATTCGAGCCGGAAGAGGTACAGAACATTTTCTTAGGAAAAGCGACCAGCGCGAGCACGGAAAATATTAAATCCGATGATTCAAAGAGTGAATATGCAAGATATGCGGTAGATGGAAACAACAATACAAAATGGTGCGCCAGCAGCGGAAGCTATCCGCAGTGGTGGATGGCAGACCTGGGAGCTTCGACAAGGATCGAAACACTTCTTCTCTCACTGGAGACATCCGGCGCAGAGTATTACTATACGATCGCAGTTTCAGATGAAGAGATCACAGACGAAAATGTAAAGGACTGCATCGTTGTCGACAACAGTGCGGGAAGTACGGAGACAGCCTTCGAATTTGAGAATGTCAGCGGGCGCTATGTGAGGATCGATTTTACGAAATCCTCCAATAAAGAATGGGCAGTGTTAAGAGAAGTGTCCGGTACGGGAGAGAGCACCAACATTGCCCTGAACAAGCCGGTTGAGGCAAGCTCAGTCAATGTGGCAGGATCCGGCAAAGTGGAAAAAGCAGAGTATGCAAACGACGGAAATCCCGATACACAGTGGTGCGCAAAAGGCGGACAGGGAACGAGCGGACACTGGTGGCAGGTGAACCTGGGCGATACATACCAGCTGTCTATGGTAAAGATCCAGTTCGAGTTCGAGAACGCCGGATACAAGTTCGTGCTTCAGGGATCTGTCGACGGTGAGCACTACAGAGATCTTGCAGATTACCGCAGCGGAGACGGATGCGGGAAGAATGTGGAGATCGAATCCGATGATATCGTGCAGTATCTGAGAGTGTACGATATCACGACTAATAATATGGGATCCCGCTGGCCGGTGATCCAGGAATTTGAAGCATATGGAGAAAAGACAGAGTACAGACCGCTCAGCGTGTCCAGGGAAAAGACAACATATGCGTCTTCCAGCCGTGAAGACAGCATGCCGGAATACGGAAGCAACGGTGTACCGAACTATTACTGGTACCCGGCAACGCTCGGAGAAGAGTGGTGGCTCGTGGATACGGAAGGGATCTACGAACTTGACAATATCCAGATGACGTGGAATGCCGGCGAGGAGCACAGATATCTCATCGAAGGCTCGCTTGACGGAGAATCCTGGTTCACACTGGCGGACCGTACAGAGAACGGTACAGATGACGTGAGACCGTATGAGCTGGCGGAAGGGGCAGTGAGGTTTATCCGTGTTACGCTGCCGGAGGGACGCACTTCAGATCAGGGATTCGGTCTGTTTGACGCATATGGTGTTGAAGCGGCCTCGAGGAGTGTGCTGGAGCTGACCGCACCGGAACCGGTGAAAGTGGAAGCAGGGACGGCGCCGGAAGATATGGAGCTTCCGGAGAACGTGCTTGTCACCCTGGAGGACGGCGCGCAGGCGGCTGTACCGGTGGAATGGGATCTGACCAGCCTGTCTGTGGAAGGAAATACGGGTACGATGACCGGAACAGCCAGAGCGATCCCGGGAATCATTATGGAAGATACTGAGACTACACTTACGATCCAGTACACGGAGAGCGCGCAGCCTGTCAGGATCCAGCTGCTCCAGGCAGCCTATGATCTGGTGAAGGATGCGGATCTTACAGATGTGGTGGAATCGATCGTGGAGCTCTACAATGAGAGGATCAGCGCCGCAGAGGCTCTGCTCGCAAGAGCAGAAGCGGGCGATCCGGCTCTGACCCAGGAAGAGGTGGATCAGAGTGTAGAGGATCTGATCGAGATCGTTCAGTATCTGAGCTTTACAGGAAACAAGGACGAGCTTGAGAAAGTCATCACTGCAGCGCAGGAGATGGAAGCGGAGCTGGATAAGTATCTTGAAAAGGGACAGGCGGAATTCCTTGCCGCGCTGGAGACAGCGGAAAATGTCATGGCAGACGGCGATGCTCTTCAGGAAGAAATCAACGATGTGATGCTTCAGCTTGTCAAAGGAATGGCAGATCTGAGACTCCGTCCGGATAAATCACTGCTGGAAGAGCTGTTAAAAGAAGCGACCGGAAAGAATAAAGAATCCTACACAGAGGAGTCTTATCAGAATCTTCTGAGTGCGATCTCCGTGGCAGATGCAGCATACAGCAATTTGGAAGCAGACCAGGAAGAAGTAGACGGCGCGGCAGAGCTGCTGCGGGCAGCTATCGATTCTCTGGAACCAGCGGGATCTCCTGATCCGGAAAATCCTGATCCTGAAACACCTGGAACCGGAACCTCGGATCCGGAGCCGGAGAGCCCCGTTTCAGATCCTGAGGATTCGAATACAGGAAAGCCGGAAGGGAATTCTTCGGATGCGGGAACACAGAGCAGCAGCCTGGACGGAAAGAAGACAGCGTCTGCGTCAGGCAATGCGTCCGATGCGGGGAACGGAAACGCACAGAGCGCTGCAAAAGCGGTCAGGACGGGAGATAACGCTCATCCTGCGATATACGCGGCAGTGCTGCTTGCCCTTGCGGCAGGAGCCGGATATACTGTCTGTGGAAGAAGAAAGAAAAAATAACTGAGTAAAGGAACCGGCGGCGGAGGCTGTTTTCAGCCTCCGCCGCTGGTTTATTTATGGGATGAATGTATAAATCCATTGACGGTAAACGGCCGCGGCTGTTATTATGTATAAAATGCAGAAAGAATGGGATCATCTCGAAGCGGCATGCAGAAGCCTGCCGCGGCAATAGGAATAGGAAGACGATACAGAGGAGGGGACAGACGTGCTGCTGACGATAGATATCGGAAATACAAACATCACAATGGGAGTGTTCGAGGAAGAAAAACTGCTCGGAATGTTCCGCATGACGACGAAGCGTCAGAGGACATCCGATGAATATGGATTTACGATCTGCGGGATACTGGAACACCGGGGGATCGACCCGGAGAAGATCGATGCAGTCATCATCGCGTCGGTGGTGCCTGACATCATGCATTCATTTACGAGCGGTATCATAAAGTACCTGGATACAGCGCCGGTCATCGTGTCGGCGGAGACGGACACGGGCGTAAAAGTCCTCTCTGACAATCCGTCCCGGACCGGTCCGGACCGGATCGTCAATGCGGCGGCAGGGTACGCGATCGCGCAGGGACCGGCGATCGTGATCGATTTCGGCACGGCGACCACCTATGACCTGGTGGGACCGGGAAATACACTGGAGGCCTGCATTATCGCACCGGGGATCGAGACGGCGGGACGCTCTCTGTGGGGCGGTGCGGCCATGCTCCCCGCGATCCAGATCAGGAAACCGGACTCGATCCTGGCGAGGGATACGGTCACCGGCATGCAGGGCGGACTTGTGTTCGGAGCGGTTGGGCAGACAGAATATATCGTAAAACGGATGAAAGAAGAGTCGGGCTATACAGACGCCTATGTCATTGCGACAGGCGGTCTGGGGAAGATCATCGCGAATGAGACGGAATGCATTGATCTGTATGATCCTCAGCTTACCCTGAACGGCCTGAGGCTGATCTATGACAGGATGAAGGAGAGTTGACAGAGAAAAGACTATGAAGCGATTAAAGATAGGAAATGTAGAACTTGAAAATATTTATATCCTGGGACCCATGGCAGGTGTGACAGACCTGCCATTTCGTCTGCTGTGCAGAGAACAGGGGGCGGGTCTGCTCTGTATGGAGATGGTGAGCGCCAAGGCGATCCTCTATAATAACAGGAACACGGAACAGCTCCTCACGATCCATCCGGATGAGAAGCCGGTTTCCCTCCAGCTCTTCGGCTCGGATCCGAAGATCATGAGTGAGATGGCAAAGAGGATCGAAGAGCGCCCCTTTGCGATCCTTGACATCAACATGGGCTGTCCTGTGCCGAAGGTGGTGAGGAACGGCGAGGGCTCTGCACTGATGAAGAATCCGAAGCTGGTCTATGAGATTGTCAGCGCGGTCGTGAAAGCGATCGAGAAGCCGGTGACCGTCAAGATCAGAAAAGGGTTCGACGATGAGCATGTGAATGCGGTTGAGATCGCAAAGATCATCGAAGAGGCGGGTGCGGCTGCAGTGGCTGTGCACGGCAGGACGCGGGAACAGTATTACAGCGGAACAGCGGACTGGGATATCATCCGTCAGGTCAAGGAGGCGGTCTCCATCCCTGTCATTGGAAACGGAGACGTGACGTCCCCGCAGAAAGCGGAGGCTCTGCTTCAGCAGACCGGCTGCGACGGGGTGATGATCGCAAGAGGTGCGGAGGGTAATCCGTGGATTTTTTCGGAGATGATCGCCTATGAACAGACCGGGGAGATCCCGCCCAGGCCGGATGTGGAAGAGCTGCGTGAAATGATGCTCCGGCATGCACGGCTGCAGCTGGAATATAAAGGGGATTATCTCGGGATACGGGAGATGAGAAAGCATGTTGCCTGGTACACAAAAGGGGTTCCGGGCGCGGCAAAACTGAGAGGCGAGATCAACCAGGTGGAGACATATGAAGAGCTGGAGCAGCTTTTGTATCAGAAACTGATCTGAAGGATTGTAACAGTTCAGCCCGCCCCTTACCCTATGGCTGAACTGTTACGAAAGATTGTATTTTTTTTCGTACAAAGCTTTTGGGGCTGGCGAAGGACGGCGCGGCAGATGCGGCTGCAGTGCCGGAATAAAATAAAAAAATGTAGAAAAACTACGGCCGGCTGACCGGAGAAAGGCCGGAGTGCGGGAAACGCATAGAGACAGAAAAGAAAAAATTCAGAAGGAGAAATTCTGTAGAAAATCTACAGAGTTTCTCTTTTTGCTTTACTCTCCCTTTACTTAGAGTTCACGGCGAATTGATTGAATGGAAGAACAGAATAAATCTATAATCTTGCTCGAAACAGAGAAAAACGAAGCCGCTAACAGACGGCCGGCAGAGTGAAGGGAAAGGACAGTGGATATGAAAAAGAAAAAGGTTGCTTTATTAATGGCTGCGGCTCTGCTTCTGGGACAGAATACTGTTTCTGTGAATGCAGAAGTTCCTGAGACAGATAAAGCTGCAGTACAGCAGACAGAAAATACGCGCCAGGATACGCAGGAGATCCCGGATGCGGATATCTTTGACGTAGATTTTATAAACGGAACAGACGACCAGTCGCCGCTTGCCAATACCCTTGGGACAACAATAGGAAACCCGGTGATCGAGATGAGCAGTGAGCTTCATAAAAATATCGCGAGATTCGATGGAAGCTCTGCATATCTCTATCCGTTTTCGCAGGAAAAATATGACCGTTTTGACGAGAATCTGACAATGGAGTGTATGGTAAAGTTCAATTCGATTCCCTCTTCCGGGGAATATGAGATCTTTTCAAACCAGCAGTCCGGCGGAATCGGGATTGCACTGGAAAATGGTGAACTCACATTTTTTGCCCATGTGGGCGGGGGATACCGGACTCCGAAGGCGTCCGTGAAAGCAGGACAGTGGTATCATGTTGCAGGAGTGGTAGACGGGAACAGCGTCAGACTCTATGTCAACGGAGAACTGAAGGATGAGGTGACAGCGCCCTCTGCCGGGGTTCATTTTCCATCCGGAAGCGGAGCCTGGAATATGGTTCTCGGAGGCGACAGCGACAGCAGCGGCGGAGCCCAGTTCCTGATCAACGCAGATCTGAGCTTTGCGAGGATCTACAGCAGTGCGCTGGAGGACGGACAGATCGCCGCTCTCTCAGAGCAGACGTTTGAGGGGACTGATATAGAGGAACCTGTTCCGCAGAATGTCAGCCTTGGCCTGATCTCATCGGACGGAACAGCGGAAGACGGCGAGTGGAACCTGAACCTTCATGCAAAGGGCAGCCAGTTCGGCAGCGTTGACAGAATCGAATATGACGTTGTGTATGATCCGTCTCTGCTTTCCTATGAGGGAATCCAGCATACAATGTCCGGAGTGACAGTAACAGAAGCGGAAGCGGGACGCCTTCATATTGTGTCTTCTGCTTCGCTCTCAACGGATGACTTCAGAGATTACGGCACGACCCGCCTTGGCAAGCTGAATTTCAGGACCGCCGATGTTGACGGAGATCAGACGGCTGTGATCAGAACAGAGAACTTCAGAGCCTATTCCGGAGAAGAGGATGTTACAGGACAGATGAAAGAGCAGCCATCTGCAGAAAAAGAGCTGAAGATTTATGCGAAAGACAGTCTTGATGTAAACGGCGACGGAGTTATCGGAGCGGGAGATGTCGCGCTTGCCGAGGGAGAATTAAAAGAAGCGGCGGCACAGCAGTCTGCGATTTATCCGTACAAGCATGTTGTGATCCTGACGCTTGACGGCGCAGGCCAGGCGTGGAATCCGGATGCAGTCTATTATGCGGAGAACAACAGCGTGATCCCGACAAAGCATACAGACGAAGCCACCATGGCAAAGCGGACGAACACCTATGCGATGGAGCTGCTGAATGAGGAGTTCGCCACAAGCTATACCGCACAGAGCGTCTCCCCATCCATCTCGGCACAGAACTATTCCTCCATTCTTCACGGAGTGCCGTGGCTCGATGTCCCGTCAGAATATCAGGTGACGAACGACAGCGCCGGCTCAGAGTATTATGCAGATTTCGGAAAGGAGACAGCGCTTTACCCGTCTGTTTTCAAGGCGGTGCAGAAAGCATTCCCGCAGAGGCAGAATGCGGCCTTCGCGGAGTGGACGCAGATACTGAACGGAATCATCGAACCGGATGCGCAGGTAATCGGCAAAGGTTCGGAATCGAAAGAAAGCTTTTATGACGTCGCAGATTATATAAGAAGCGATGCATTTAAAAATACTGCCGTCGTATATATGCAGAGTGACTGGCTGGATCATGTGGGCCACAGCACAGGGTATTACAATGACATTTTCTGGAGCGAGGCGGCTCAGTATGATGACTTCTACAAAGCGGTCGTGGATGCCCTGAAGGAGACGGGAGAGTATGATGAGACACTGATCATCACTAATGCGGATCACGGCGGAAGCGGAACGTCCCATGGATCGTCAGATCCTTCCAATATGGATATCTTTATCGGGATCGGCGGACAGACCGTGGACTCGGGAAAACGTCTGGAGGGCGGTACGAATGCGGATATCTCACCGATCGCCCTGGCAGGACTGAGGATAGATCAGCCGGAATCCATGACAGGCGGGGTTTTTGACGAGTCTGCGTTCCTTACTCAGGAAGAGATGAGCAGCAAGAACAGAGATGTGGAAGAAATTACGATGACCCGCGACGGCAGCAGAGCTTTGATCGAGCTTGGCAATGCCGCAAACCAGGTGCGCGCGGCGGATATGGTGATCGCCCTGAACGGCGCAGAGGTCGGAAGCATAGATGCGAAAGGCGGAGAGATCCTCCGCCAGGAGGTGAAAGACGGGGAATTGTACCTCACTATATCTTATGACAGCCAGCCGGACGAGATCACGGAAATTGAATTCGCATCGCTGGGAGATGATCAGGCAGAAATCAGAGAGATTATGCTTGGAACAGAGAACGGTGATGAGATCTATTCGGATCTGCTCAATACGCAGGGAGACCTCGGAGAGGATCCCGCGGCGCCGGGAGATGAGGAGAACCCGGGCGGAGGCGGCCAGGACGATGAGGAAAATCCGGGCGGAGGCAGCCAGGGCGATGAGGAAAATCCGGGCGGAGGCAGCCAGGATGACGGAGAAGATCCGAACGGAGGAAAACCGGATGACGGAGCGGGTTCGGACGACCAGACGGACAAGGTGCTGCCGGGTGCGGCCGGAGCGGGACAGGCTCCTTCCGGGAATGCCGGAAAGACGCCCCAGACTTCCGGAAAAGCTGCGAAGACAGGCGACGCATCCAGACCTGCCGGCGCAGCAGCATGCATGGTATTGGCAGGCGCAGCAGCGGCATATGCATTGAAAAAAAGAAACAGAGCCATTTAAAAGAACTGGCAGGATAAGAGGGTCCGGCAGGCATCAGAAAGCGTGATGCCTGCCGGAATACTATGTCTCTGAAGCACTGGAAATCTCTTGACATCAACAGGGCTTTTGGTTATAATATTGAAATTGCGAAATAGACTTAAGACAACAGGCACAAGACGGATGATCTTGTGGATTTATAGAAAGAAATACTGAAAAAAGAAAGGGAGCGTTACCAATGGCAGAGGCAAAGAAAAGACTACTTACTTATGCTGGATTAAAGGCACTTGAAGATGAGCTTGAGAATCTGAAAGTGGTTAAGAGAAAGGAAGTCGCAGCCAAGATCAAGGAAGCGAGAGAGCAGGGAGACCTTTCCGAGAATGCAGAGTATGATGCAGCGAAGGACGAGCAGCGCGATATCGAGGCGCGGATCGAGGAGCTGGAAGGCATTCTGAAAAACGCGGAAGTCGTGGTTGAGGACGAAGTAGATTTTGATAAGATCAATGTCGGATGTTCTGTAAAAGTATACGATATTACGTTTGACGAGGAGATGGAGTTCAGGATCGTCGGCTCTACTGAGGCGAACAGTCTGGAAGGAAAGATCTCCAACGAGTCTCCGGTAGGCCAGGCGTTGATGGGAAAGAAAGTCGGAGAGACGGTAGACGTAGAGACACAGGCCGGCGTGATCCAGTATAAGGTGCTTGAGATCAGCCGTTCAAAGTAAACACAGGAACTAAGGCAGACCTCTTATCTTAAGAGGTCTGAATTCGCTTATAAAGGAAGGAGAAAGAGAAGTGGCTCAGCAGCAGAAAAACGGACAGGAACCAGATTTGAATCAGTTAAGGAAGGTGCGCCGCGAAAAACTTGCGGAACTTCAGCAGAACGGGAAAGACCCGTTTGTGATCACAAAATATGATCAGACACACCACAGCCAGGAAATCAAGGACAACTATGATGAACTGGAAGGAAAACAGGTGTCCATCGCAGGACGTATGATGTCCAAGCGTGTCATGGGAAAGGCATCCTTCTGCAACGTGCAGGATCTGAAAGGAAATATCCAGTCCTATGTGGCAAGGGACAGTGTCGGAGAAGAGAATTATAAGGAATTCAAGAAGCTGGATGTGGGCGATGTGATCGGCATCGTCGGCGAAGTGTTCAGGACAAAGACCGGAGAGATCTCGATCCATGCATCCCATGTGACGCTGCTTTCCAAGAGCCTCCAGATCCTTCCGGAGAAGTTCCACGGCCTGACGAACACGGATATCCGCTATCGCCAGAGATATGTGGACCTGATCATGAACCCGGAGGTAAAAGATACCTTTATCAAGCGTTCTAAGATTCTCAGCGCGATCAGGAGATATCTGGACGGACAGGGCTTTATGGAAGTGGAGACGCCGATCCTCGTGAGCAACGCCGGAGGAGCTGCGGCAAGACCGTTTGAGACGCACTTCAACGCACTGGACGAGGATTTCAAGCTCCGTATCTCCCTTGAGCTTTATCTCAAGAGACTGATCGTAGGAGGACTGGAGAGAGTTTACGAGATCGGCCGTGTGTTCAGAAACGAGGGACTTGACACGAGACATAATCCGGAGTTTACCCTCATGGAACTGTATCAGGCTTATACTGACTATAATGGGATGATGGACCTGACGGAGAATCTGTACCGCAATGTGGCGCAGGAAGTTCTGGGGACCACCAAGATCGTATACAATGGGATCGAGATGGATCTCGGATCGCCGTTTGAGCGCATCACAATGGTCGACGCGGTGAAGAAGTATGCCGGAATCGACTGGAATGAGGTGGAGACTCTGGAGCAGGCAAGAGAGCTCGCGAAGGAACACCATATTGAATTTGAAGAGAGACATAAGAAGGGTGATATCCTGAACCTGTTCTTCGAGGAGTATGTTGAGGAGCATCTGGTCCAGCCGACTTTCGTGATGGATCACCCGATCGAGATCTCTCCGCTGACCAAGAAGAAACCGGAGAATCCGGATTATGTAGAGCGTTTCGAGTTCTTCATGAACGGCTGGGAGATGGCGAATGCATACTCCGAGCTGAACGACCCGATCGATCAGAGAGAGCGTTTCAAGGCCCAGGAAGAGCAGCTTGCTCAGGGCGATGAGGAAGCGAACACGACAGATGAAGATTTCCTGAATGCTCTGGAGATCGGTATGCCTCCGACAGGCGGTATTGGATTCGGAATCGACAGGATGTGCATGCTGCTCACAGACAGCGCGGCGATCAGGGATGTGCTCCTGTTCCCGACAATGAAGAGCATCGGCGGATCTGACAGCAAGAAAACGGACAAGAAAGAAGAGTCCGAGCCGGCTGTGAAGATCGATCTTTCCAAGGTGAAAGTCGAGCCGCTGTTCGAGGATGCCGTTGATTTTGATACATTCAGCAAGTCCGATTTCCGGGTTGTGAAGGTGGAAGCATGCGAGGCAGTTCCGAAATCCAAGAAGCTCCTGAAGTTCACACTGAACGACGGAACAGACCGGAAACGCACGATTTTAAGCGGAATTCACGAGTATTACGAGCCGGAAGAGCTGGTCGGAAAGACCTGTGTGGCGATCACAAATCTGCCGCCCAGGAAGATGATGGGTATCGACTCCGAGGGAATGCTGATCAGTGCGGTGTACGAGTACGACGGACACGAAGGACTGAATCTGTTGATGCTGGATGACAGTATCCCGGCGGGTGCGAAGCTGTACTAAGGATAAGAAATGACCTTCAGGTTTGACAGCAAAAATTCATTTTGACAACGATTTGACAACAATTTTCGGAATAACCACGAAGTATCACGAAGCGTGGTGAAGAGTTGTTATCTGCGAATCATATCGGGAAACCGATGATTTGAGCACTTTTTGAAAGAAAACTTTCAAAGAGTGCTCTTTTTTTATTCCTCACGTATAAACAGCAGTAGTGGCCGCATTTAAGAAGGGAGACTGTTTCATGAGAACAGAAGATATGTACTATAATGAGCAGAAACGCAGTGAAGTTATGGAGGCGGCCCGGAGGCTTAGAAGAAAATTTCTCCGGTATCAACAGGCAGAGATTGTATACAGTCTGTCTCATAAGAAATTAATGGAATTAGCCAATGCTGCAGGAGCAATTTACAGAATGGATGGAATCGTATTGATTAATCGAGATATATTTGATGAATACCTTGAAAGATTTCATGAAACAAAAGATGCTTTTCCTATGGAAGAAGAGGAGAATAAGTATGCACAGTAAAGTATGGATGTTTTCACATCTGATCGATGATGAGGATCTGGCATTCCTGCAGAGGGAATTTGTCAGTTATCAGCAGGCAATGGACTACTACGGATTGGGTTATAAACCAATTGTCAGGCTGTCTCATATATCGGGATCTGTTTATAAGATTGGAAAAAAGGTATTGATCCGGCGAAGCATTTTTGAAGAATATCTGAGAAATCATGTGAAAAGGGGGACTGAAGAATGGGAAGAGTTATTGCGGTAGCAAATCAGAAGGGTGGAGTCGCTAAAACAACAACAGCGGTAAATTTAGGAATTGGACTTGCAAGAGAAGGGAAAAGGGTGCTGCTTATTGATACAGATCCCCAGGGGAGCCTCACAGCCAGCCTTGGATATGTGGAACCTGATGAGATTCCGATCACACTGGCAAATGTATTAACAGCAGTGATCAACGAGGAAGAAGTCAACCCAGTTGGAGGCATTCTTCATCATGAGGAAGATATCGATATTATGCCTGGGAATATTGAACTTTCAGCATTAGAAGTTGTCATGGGCAATGTAATGAGCAGGGAACTGATCCTGAAGGATTATATCGATATGATGAGAGAAAGATACGACTACATTTTAATTGATTGCATGCCGAGTCTTGGGATGATGACAATCAATGCTTTAGTTGCTGCGGATTCAGTTCTTATTCCCGTTCAGGCGGCATATCTGCCGGTAAAAGGGCTTCAGCAGCTGATTAAGACAATACTGATGGTCAAAAAGAGATTGAACCGAGGACTTGAGATTCAGGGGATTCTTCTTACTATGGTGGATTACCGGACCAATTATGCAAAAGATATCACGGCGAAGCTGCGTAAAACCTACGATTCACGGATTGCAATATTTGAAACTTCAATTCCTATGTCGGTAAAAGCAGCAGAGACAAGTGCGGAGGGAGTCAGTATCTATTCCCACTGTCCGAAAAGCAAGGTTGCCGAGGCTTACCGAAATCTGACACAGGAGGTGCTGGAATATGAAAAATAGCAGGAGCGGAGAAAAGATAAAGCTGACAAGCATTGATGAATTGCTGGGTGTTGTTAATGAAGAGTCTGCAATGGAAATTGAGATAACATTGATCAGTCCATTTAAAGGTCATCCCTTTAAGGTAATAGCAGATGACAAGATGGAAGAGTTAATCAATAGTGTAAAGGAGAGCGGAGTTATTACACCTGTATTGCTCCGACCGGCGGGAAAAAATCAGTATGAAATGATATCCGGTCATCGGAGAATGTATGCGGCACGTAAAGCAGGACTTTCTACAGTCCCGGCGATTGTAAGGGATATGACAGATGATGAAGCTGTAATCGCTATGGTTGATGCCAACATTCAAAGAGAAGAGCTTCTGCCGAGTGAGAAAGCTTTTGCCTATAAGATGAAATTAAATGCAATGAAAAGGCAGGCTGGCAGACCCTCTAAAAATAATTCTGGTCAAAATGACCAGAATTTATCCGGAGCGGTCTCAAGAGATATTTTAGCCGAACAGGTGGGTGAAAGTTCAAAACAGATACAGCGATACATTCGTCTTACGGAACTTATTCCTGAATTGCTTGATATGGTCGATAATAAGAAACTTCAGTTTACGGTAGCTGTAGATATTTCTTATATTGATAAGGAAATGCAGAAATGGATTTATGAATATATCAAAGACAATGGGTTTATAAAACCGAATCAGATCGCTGTCTTAAGGAAACGGCTGGAAGATGAAAACGTAGGTCACAATTATATGATCTCCATATTTAATAATTGCCTTGCTCCAAAAAGAAAGGTACGTAAGGTCACACTGCCGGAGAAAAAATTGAAAAATTATTTTCCTCCGGATTATACGCAGGAGCAGATGGAAGAGATAATTGTTTCTCTGTTGGAGGAATGGAAGAAAGAATTGCAGACAGAGTAAGAATGCTGATGAAAGAAATTGTGATGATAAAGGCCAGAAGTGCCAAAATCAAACTTCACAAAATACAGATGAGAGGAGGATGTGTATGGAACAAAAAGTATCATTTGATTATTTTTACGGCACGCAGGCCGATCAGTATAGTTTTTACAGAATACCAAAGGCTTTGTTTCAGAACGATTATTTTAAAAATCTTTCCAGTGACGCCAAGATACTTTATGGTCTGATGCTGGACAGAATGTCCTTATCTATTAAGAATCAATGGTTTGACGAGCAGAACAGGGCTTATATCTATTTTTCTATTGAAGATATTATGGACTTACTGAACTGTGGAAAGAATAAAGCAATTAAGTCTCTGCAAGAGTTGGATCAGGAAAATGGGATCGGACTGATTGAAAAGAAAAGACAGGGATTTGGAAAAACAAATATTATCTATGTTAAATCATTCGTGATACCGGATAAGAAGATCGCGGTTCAGGAGGATTTGCCGGGAACTTCACAGAAGTTTGAAATACAAACTGCTGACGAAAAAGAGGATGATACAGAAGTTTGCAAAATAAACTTCAAGAAGTCCCAAAAACAAACTTCCAGAAGTCCCGAAAATAAACTTCCAGAAGTTTGCAAATCAAACACTAATTATAATAATTTAAGTTAACCTGTTGTGCTAGTTAAAATAAGAAACTCCAACAAAATGTGCTATTCTATTTATAGGGAATATAAATAAGAAAGGGGGCATCATTATGTTGAAGTTTCAAAATAATAATACCATTACTATTGCAACTTTTGAAGACTTTATTTTAACTGCATTTGTTATTATTGATGAATTATATTTTCAGTATGTTCCTGATGCTGTATCCAAAAGAAGGAATGTTTTAAATGCAAAGCTTTCCGACTCAGAGATTATTACTATCAGCATCTGTGGGGAACTGATCGGCGTTGATTCGGAAAATGCATGGTTCTCGTTTGTTAAAAAGAATTACCATCATCTATTTCCCGGAATTGGCAGCCGAAGTCGTTTTAACAGAACCCGGAGATCTCTTCTTCAAGTAACAGAATTGATACGTCAAAAACTGTTTTCTGCTTTTGCAATGCCATACAGTCGGTATCTTGTGATAGACAGTTTCCCTTTGGCAGTATGCAAGTTTGGAAGAGCCCGTTATTGTCAGTCTTTTCGCAGCGATGGAGCCGATTACGGCAAGTGTCCTTCGAAAAAAGAGACCTATTTTGGCTTCAAAGTACATGCCCTGATTACTCTGGAAGGATTTATCACTTCGTTTGAAATCACTCCTGCTTCTACAGATGACAGGGAAGGACTCAGGGATCTGGCAGCAAATCATTCGGGAGTTACCATTTTAGGGGATAAAGGCTACATAGGAGAAGCCCTTACCCAGGAAATGCATTCCCAGGGGATTTGCCTGATGGCATTAAAGCGATCCAACAGTAAAAATGACTGGCCCAAAACAGTGCGGCAGTTAATCTTCCGTTTACGTCGCCGGGTTGAAACAGTATTTTCACAGTTGTGTGAACAGTTAAATGCCGAAAGGGTACTTGCCAAAAGTTTTCAGGGTCTGTGCACACGACTTACAAATAAAATACTGGCATATAATCTATGTCTGGCTCTGAATTATCTGTTGAATGTGAACTGCGAAATAGGAAAAATCAAACAGCTTATCTTTTAGCAGATAACCGTCCAGCAAAGAGTAGAAGGGGATTTTTGCCCTCTCGTAACCTACAGATACATCAAAATAAATTAGCACAACAAGTTAAGTTATAATAAAGAGAATGATACTGAATCAGATCAAATCGGATCATCACAGATACGATTCATAGATGGGATGGCAACTATGCAGGCGTATGGCAGTCTGATTAAGGAGAATATTGACTATGATAATCTTCTGATCACTCATCCTTTTGAGCAGGAGCTGATTAAGGGAATCTATGAGCTGATACTGGAGACAGTATTGTGTCAGAATGAAGAAATACTGATTGCCAGTAACTGGTATCCGGTTCAGCTTGTGAAAAGCAAATTTCTGAAACTCAGATATTCACACATCGAGTATGTGATCGAATGTCTGAAAAAGAATACTTCAAAAGTCAAGAATATCAAGAAGTATATGCTGGCTGCATTATTTAATGCGCCTACTACGATTGATGGTTATTATCAGGCTGAGGTAAATCACGATATGCCCCAGTTTGCCTGATGGAGGAAAGGAGAAATCATGATAATTTTAAAATTAATTGAAAAACTGATATTGCTTCCGATATGGATCATCTTGGCTCTGATCAGCCTTTGCATTAAGCTGACAGTCAATTTATATGGCTTTATAAAAGGGGTTTTTACTTTCCTGCTTATTCTTTTGATGATCGGAACGATTGTCTGTTATCAGGACTGGGTTCAGGTGGCGGTACTCTTGTGTATTGAAGCGGCAGCATTCTTGATTTTATTCTGTGGATGCTTTATCGAAGTAACGGTAGATATGCTGAGAGGATATGTGAGCGACAGGCTTTTGTCTTAGAAAGAAGGATGAATATGGCGTACATACATGAAATTTTAGGAAAAGCAAATATACGGAGTGTTGCGGATTTTCTGTTGTTTGGTCTGGGGCCGGATGAAGATACAAGGAATTATGAGGAGAGAATAGACGAACTGTACGACAAGTTTGAAGATGCAGTAAAAAAGTATGATCCAAATCCCACGTCAGAACTTCTGGATCTTTCCAATGAGATCAGCAGTGAGACGGCCAGCGTATATACAGAAATAGGACTTCAGATGGGAATTCTTCTTGTTGTCGATATGGTAGCTAACCTCAGGCGTGAAAAAGGTCAGTACAGGCATAATATGGAAATTGATCATGAGGCAGACGAACTTATAAATAAGCTTTATCAGATACAGGAAGGATCTGTATTTCAGGAAGCATTGAGTGATGATAAAGAATTCCAACAAGCAGATAAAGAGTTAAAAATAGTCGTTGAAAAGATGAAGGAGAACTTATCGGATTGTTGCAGAATGGACGTCATACAGGAACTGTATGATAAATTGGAGCGCATGATCCGGATATGCGGAAAGACAGCATATTGTCGGGGATTTCATGATGCAAACCGGTTATTTACTCTGTAAAAATAAACAGGCTCCACATTCGTTGTGAATGGGGAGTCTGTTCATCAGATGATGTGTTCAGAATACATTGTCATCAGGATAATGTGTCATAATATCTTCAACATTGCAATTCAAAATATTACAGAGTTTATCAATCGTATTGACTTCTACATTTTGATTATGTCGTAATCGGTTTAGTTGGGAGCGGTTCATATGATACCGGGTATACAGATCGTATTGTGTTATGTTCCGGGCTTTCATAGTTTCCCATAACTTATCATATTTAATCATTTCAGTAAACTGCTTTCTATAGATTCATATTGCTATACAGATATTATTAGCGTAAAATAAGGGAAACAATAGTGTTCGTATACGGACACTACAGGAGAGTGCGTATATGAGAAAAGTAAAGATAATCCTGCCGATTCTGATTCTCTTTGTCGGCATTCTTTTATATCTGCAGTTTGGCCGGAATGTAGAAGTAATATCCACAACGAGTACAACCAGCGATCAGTTTTATGAACAGGGAATGACAGTAGTTGCCAATAAGCTTATCATTCCTGATAAAGTCGATTTTGCAGAAAATCTCCTGGATCGGACCAGGCGAAATGATTTCAAAGAAGTTCTTTTTTCTTATGATGTATTAGGATATCCGGACAGGATAAAGATTACGGTCTATCCGAATAGGATTTGTATGAAATTATGCAGAGGAAGTTGGAATATTGAATATGAAAATGGGGAGATACATTTACAATACCCGTATCAAATCGTTGACAAAGGTAGCTTATTTTTTAAAACAGAAGTATAATGATATTATGATTAAAGAGGCGTTTGCTCAATTAATAAATAATTTGATTTGCAAGTGAAGCGAGATGAATAGAGAATGAATACTGGAACACGAGTTTTAAATATTTTACTAGCTCAAAATATTAATACAGAAAAAGATTTAGATGATTATTTTGTTACAGATTATTGTCCGGTGCGTGAATTTACAGAAGGAAAAGATCTAATTTACGGTCGGGAAGATGCGTGGATTGGTGACGTTTTTCGCATTATAAAAGAAGATTTAGATAATAGTAGCAAACGATTATTAAAAAATGAAGAAAAATACATCAGCTTTGGTGATGATTCGGAAAATATCTTAAAGTATGCTTGTATGTTTCCGACAACATCAATAAATTTGAAAGAAAAATTTGATGAACGTGATACTGATAGAGGATGGACTTATTATACAATTCCAAAAGATTTTTTTCGTTCGCTTATTAGGCATAGAAATCTAATCCAAAATGACGTTTACAAAATCCTTCCAGAGATCATAAAAAAAACAGGTGACTCAGAATGTGATATGCAAGATCAGTATAGTATATGGAGTTTATCAGGAAGAGAAGATTATTTTCAAGGCCGTTTAGTAAACAAAGATGTTAATATTTTAAGCTCCAATGGTATTTTTTTGTCAAATGATAAAATAGAAAAACTATATTATGAGTTTCCTTGGTTATATGGCGTAAGTGTTGAAGATTATATAGACATTGTTACTAAAAATAAGACGCTATATGATAGTTATTGTAAGACTATTTTGAAATTTACAGAAGCGGTACATAATGGTAATTACTCATCAGTAAAACAGGAGATGGAAGAAGCTAATATTAGCATTAGAATTGAATTGGAAAAAGCTAAAAGCAATTTACGGCGTAAAGGGATACAAACTGTGCTAAGTATTGCATTTACATTTATTCCAATGGTTTCATCGCTTCCAGAAGAACAAAAGCTTTTTTTATCAACAGTATTAGGAGCGACATCATTAAAAGATATTTTCATAACATTTTCAGATGAAATTGCAGAGTTGCGTGCAGTTGGAAAAACATCGCCATTTTGGTTAATGTACCAATGGCAAAAAAAAATAAAGATCTGAATATTTGCTTTCCTTAAGATCTAAGAAAGTGAAAAGATTTAATTGAAGGACATTTTGAACAGGGAGCAGTTGAGTTGCTCCCGTTATTTTGCCAGAAATCTGCTGTTAAGACCTACCGGCATATTATAGTGCTGCCCTCGTTTCATGAGACTGTATAGTTTAAAGCTCATCAGTTCAGGAGTGGCATATAGTGAACTGCAGAAGCTGAAATAGTCCAGTTCCTCATTTTTTGATAGATCAGCCACATCTTTATCGCTGATCAGAAGGTCGGCTGCAAAAAGATTGGCCTGATATTCTGTTTCGTCTGTCATATTGTAAAGACGATTGTCTGACATGGGGGCCATTTTGAGCTGCTTCCGGTGCAGGACGATGTGTCCCAGCTCATGAGCCGCAACGATCCTCTTCTCTTCTTCTGAAAGGAAACTGCTGAACATGGCGTAGATAGTCTGACAGCTCATAAAGCAGTATCCTTTTAATCTGGTATATGCCGATGTTTCCCCTACAACTGCCCCCAGCGCTTCCAGAAGTTCAATAGGATCCCTCGTCTTATATTTCCGGATCAGGTCATTCACTTTTTTATTAATATAATCGCTTGTCAAATCAATCACCCCGATCTGTTATCCCGTGAATGTGTATGGATATTACTGCGGATATAACAATACCATAAATGGTGTGTTATAAAATGGACTCAGTCTTCCGCGCCGGATGCATCATCCTGGCGGAGATATTTCTTGGGCGTGAATTTCTTTGCACGTTTCTTTGAATCCAGATAGAGCATCTGGATCTCATCCATGAAAGCCGTTTTATCGTCATCAGTCAGCTCCCCGCCGGCAAACATAGCGGCAGCCTGTTCCAGGATCTGCTGTGCCTGTTTTGCTCCTCTGGATCCATACTGTTCTGCGGCTTCTGTAATGAATGCTTCTCCTTCCGTCATCAGGTAGGAAATATCACATTCCAGTGTATCTGCCAGTTTCTGATACAGTTCGTGCTGTTTGGGATAACGTCCTTCTGCTTCCCAGCCGCGGATAGTCCGTGGAGAAACGCCAAGGGCATTTGCCAGTTGGGTTTGGTTCATGCCTTTTGATTTTCTCAGAGATTTGATTTTTTCACCGAACGCCATAACAATACCTCTTTTCTAAGCAATCTTCATGTATTGCACTTTGATTTCCTGATAAAAGAGGAAATCACTTTCCTAAAAAATCATCTTGCCTCTTGACAACCGGATAGTGGTTGCCTATAATGTGAATCACAAGGAAGCGGCAAGTACTTGCCTATAATATAATCGAAATTTCCTGTTTTGTCAATTCTTATTATGGGAAGTTGCCGGTTTTAAGATAATTTTTGGAAGAGGAAAGACGGAAATATCTTCTGAGAAAGAACACAGGCAAGTGGAACCGGAAAGGAAGGCGCTTATGGAACGGCAGAATTACTTTATATGCATTGACCTGAAGTCCTTCTACGCATCCGTAGAGTGCGTAGAACGGAAGCTGGACCCATTTAAGACAAACCTTGTAGTGGCAGATCCGACAAGATCAAAATCAACTATATGTCTGGCGATCACTCCGGCAATGAAAAAACTGGGGGTGAAAAACAGATGCAGGATCCATGAGATCCCCGACAACATCCAATATATCACAGCAATGCCGAGGATGCAGCTGTATCTGGATTATTCTGCCAGGATCTACAGCATTTATCTCCGCTATGTTTCAAAGGAAGATATCCATGTGTACAGTGTGGATGAATGTTTTCTGGATGTAACAGAGTATCTTCGTCTGTACCAGATGGATCCAAAGGAAATGGCTGTGGAACTGATGCGTGCGGTTATGCAGGAGACAGGGATCACGGCGACTGCCGGGGTGGGAACAAACCTTTACCTGGCGAAAATTGCAATGGATATCCTGGCGAAGCATGCGGAAGATCATATCGGGGTATTGGATGAGTTGTCTTTCCGCGAAAAGTTGTGGGACCATCAGCCGCTTCGTGATTTCTGGATGATCGGTTCCCGTACAGAAAGGAAACTGGCAGGCTATGGAATTCATACGATGGGAGATCTTGCGTTGGCATCCATTACTTCTGAGGATCTTCTTTATAAGATCTTTGGCATTGATGCGGAGTTGATGATCGACCACGCCTGGGGGAGAGAGACCTGCAGGATGAAGGATATCAAGAACTACCGGACAGAAGAGCACAGTCTGTCCAACGGACAGGTTCTTATGAGAAATTATGAATTTGAAGAGGGGGCTGTGATTGCCAGGGAAATGACGGATGTGCTGGTGCTGGATCTGGTGGATAAAAGACTGGTAACAAATTCTGTCACACTATGGATTGCATACGACCATCGGCTTGAACATGATCCATCAAAGGGAACTGTCAGATTCGCAGAAGCGACTAATAGTTCTGAGCGGATCATTCATGCAGTGGAGAAGTTGTATCAGAGGATCGCGGATCGCCATACCGGGATCCGGAGAGTGGAAATCTGTGCCAACAGAGTAGTTCCGGAGAGCTTTGTTCAGTACGATCTGTTCTCCGATCCGGAACAGCAGGAAAAAGAAAGAAACCTGCAGCTGGCTATACTGGAGATTAAGAGAAGATATGGCAGGAATGCGGTCATGCGTGGCTCCAATCTTCTGGCCTGTTCTACTTACAGGGAAAGAAATAATCAGATTGGCGGCCACCGGGCATAAGGAGGTGATGACTGTGATGACGGCAGCATACCGTAAAATCATACATTTGCCGCGTCCGGCATCCGGGAGAACTCCGATGGCGGTAGAGCGGAGGGCGAAACAGTTTGCTCCGTTTGCTGCATTAAAAGGATTTGAGGATGCGGTCAGGGAAAAGGAGATTATCTATGAACCCAGGAGAATTTTATCGGAGGAGAAGAAAAATGAACTGGATATGAAATTAAGGATGCTGAAACCGGGCATGGAGATCCTGGTGGAGTTTTTTACCGGGAATCCGTCTCTTCCGGGATTCGGAAGATATCATACAGTGAAAGGGGATGTTGCTTTTTTTGATCCGTCAGTTGGTTTGCGGATCGGAGATACAGAGATAGAGATCCGGGATATCTGTGAGATGTCCGGGGATGTTTTTGAAATATTGGAAATGCCCTGTTAGAGGGATATCCGCAGAAATCTATGGTACTGTCCGGCGTGTGGGAGCCGGATGAAGGCTGCGGTGGAAGCGGCAGACCGACAAAGCAGGTCTGAAATGAATATCATGTATGTCCGCGCAGCTTTGGCGCTATTCGGAATGGGCAGCATGAGAGCTCATGAAGCGGATTTGATTTCCCTTGATCCGTTGAGTAATAAATGAAATTCTTATTGCTTAAAGGAGGAACTTATGGGATCAGATAATTATAAATGGCATGTTCACTGCCCTGTATGCGGAGCTTTTCTGGAGAAAAGTTCCCAGTGCGATTCGGAGGTGGATTGTAAAAAATGTAAAAGCACACTGGAAGTACTGGTAAAGGAAGATATTGTATCTGTCCGTCCCATGATCATCAGGGATGAGCAGCTCAAAGCAAGGATGCGGGTCTATGCACAGAGGATCAGATCCGGATCTGGAAAGAAAAAAGAAACAGAATAGAATGAGATATCCGTTAGAGCGGTGAATTTGGCTGGAACCATCAGGACGGCAGCGGATATCAAGAGTTTGTCAAGGAGCTGAACCTGACCAGAATCACTAAGAGCCCGGCAAAACATTTATGGTTGAGACACAGAAAAGAAATTATTTTGTGTCTGGAAATCAATCATATTTGTTTTGCCGGTTTTTTCGTGCGAGAAAATCTGAGCGAAAAAGGAATTTGATACGATAATCATTAGGTTACGAAAAGAAGGTGTTTTCTATGTGAAATAAACATTTTGATTTTATCTTGTAAAGATTATTCCTTTTATTTTGAGTAGTAGAGGGGAAAAAGTATTTGGAGCCTTGGGCTCCCGTTCAAAAAAAACGGGTGAGTCCAGGGCTTATTGTAGTGTCTGCATTTTAGGAAATGAAGAAATAGCAAAATTTCCGGGACCACTCGCAGCCGGAAGGCAGAAAGGCGGTCCATATGCTGACATTAAAGGAATTAAAGGAAATGGTAAATCTGACGGAAAATAACGGAAGAGTTCCAACTGCAAAACAGCTGATTGAAAGCGGTGAACAAATAATCGTGAAAGAAGTTCTTGCCAAAGAATCGACTATCAGTGTGTATGCAAACGGTTTTGTACTTTACCGGGCAGGAAAACATTATACAGTTTTCTCGATCAGTGATTGTGGAAATTATGAGTATGAATCAGTGAAGGGGGCTTCTAAAAAATACGGGTCTTCATTTTTCGATAATGAGAACTGGTATGTTCGGTTAATTATGGAAGCAGAAGATCGGTTAGTAGTAAATCAGGAAAGAATTAAATCAAATCATAAAGTATATTCTTATGATCGAATGGTTGAGAAAGGTATAGAGATAGAGTCTGACGAAGAAGATATCTCGGAAAGCTTAGCCAGAAATGATTTTGTTAAGCAAATGATGGAAACGCTTAATGAACGGCAGAAAGAAATGATTTATCTCTTTTATTTTGAACAGTGGAAACAGAAGGATATTGCAGAGCATTTTAATATATCCCAGCAAAGCGTCTCGGATATGATCAGGAGAGTGCTTAAGATTTTGGCTGAATATGTGCAGGAATAAAAATAAAAATTTTTAATTACGTCTTGTGTAAAGGGGCAGGTCACTTATGAAAGGTGAGGGGGTTAAAAACTTCCAGGCACCTTGAAAAGTGAACAGCCTGCCCAGAGTGATACCTGGCTTGAATGTGCATCCTGCGCGTCCTGTCAGAGGCAACGTCCCGGTTATACGGAAACCGGTACAGGAACGGATCTGGGGAAGAGAACAGGAAAACCTTAAATAAAAATCATTGTCTGATTTCATCATATTGATGACAGCAGAAACAGTGTGGCGGTATGGATTTCTGATTGAAATGAATACCGCCATATTTTTGTGCTGTTATCCCGGCCGGGAAGAAACGGCCGACTGTCCCAGACAGTACAAATGATCAAGGAAAGGAGGATGCGGATGAAGAAAACATAAAAATTGATAAAGGAAATGAAATGCTTTACTCATAAACCAGATTTCAGAAAGGACGAAAAAGATGAGAAAGAAAAGAAAAGCAGCAAGGCTGATCTCTGGCTGCATGGCGCTGGTGTCACTTTTATCAGCGGTTGTATCTCCGATGATGGTTTCTGCGGCAGAATCTCCGACTGAGAGAGTTCCCTATTATGAGGAAGTAAAGGATCAACTGGATATGGATGAAGTCGTGACTGCTCATGATTATGAAGTTACAGTAGGGGCCTCGTTTGATATCAATTGTGACTTCTCCGGAATTGAGATCCCGGACAACAAGAAAGTAAAGGTCACTTTCCAGGAGGCGCTGAATGAGGACGGAGATTCTTTTGCGACAGATCATGAAGATACCTATCAGGCGGTCTATTATGTGGAACCGCAGACGACCAGTCATCCGATGTATCAGATCAGCAGGAACATTACGGTGAAGGAAGCGGCAGCTTCTGAAGAAGTGAAGGATTCCGGAACAGAGGCTTCACCGGGTCAGGATAAGAAAGAGTCGGAACCGGAAAGCTCTGATGAGGAAGGAGAGTCGGAAACACCGGCTGAGATGCATTCAGAAGAGGAATTTGACAAAGCACTGGAGAGGTCAGAAGATCAGAAGACAGTGGATGAAGACAGTGGACTGACACTGGGCGAAGTCCTTTTGCAGGCGGCGGACCAGGGAGTGGATATCCAGAGCCTGGAAGTCGGGGAAAGCGTGACTTTTACAGCACAGGCTCCTCGGGCACGGGCAGCCAGAGCAACGCAGTCTGTGACCATTACCCAGGGAAGTTATTATTACTATGCAGATTACGGGCTTGGATCCTATGTGACTGCTCCATTTACGGTAAAATTTGGGAACGTGTCTGCAACGGCATACTGCATTCAGCCGTCAAAGCCCGGCCCGGGAAGCGGAACATACCAGATCACAAAACTGGAAGGCAAGCAGGAACTGGCCAAGACGATTTATTATGGAACAGAAGCTTCGGGGGCGGCGTATTTCTTTAACAGCCACCATAAGGACTTTTCCGCAGGAAAGAGGTTTATTGTAACACATCTGGCAGCTTCCTATGCGAATGGCAGCAGCGATGCATTTTACGGAACCAACAGCACAGGAGAAGCGCTGGCGATGGAGCTTTATCATTACGCGGTAAGCCAACCGGAAATTCCCGATGTGGAAATGTCATTTTCCAATTCTAACGTGACGGCCTATGTGGACGGCGGCCAGCAGCGGACAGAAGATATTACGTTTAAGGCGTCGAGCCAGCAGACGATCACAATGGATCTGCCGGACGGCGTGAAGCTTCATAATATCAGCACAGGAAAGACCAGTGCTGCCGGGGCAAAGGTAACGATTTCCGGCGGTACAAAATTTTATCTGTCAGCACCGCTGACACAGACGAGAGACGTGGCAGGATCGTGGTCCGCAAAAATGCAGGGAAGCATTACCAAGGATTACTCCGCTTATAAGATCACGACCGGAAGCTCCTATCAGGATATTGCCCTGGTATTCGGAGAAGGCGTAGAAGACGAAAAGTATGTGAGCTTTTCTGTGAAATGGCTGGAGCTGGCCAAGGTAGAGATCATCAAGGTGGATTCCAGGCATGAGAATGCAAAGCTGTCAGGAGCGATATTTGGTATTTACAGTGATCCTGACTGTACGAAGCTGATCACAGAGATGCCGGCAACAGATGAAAATGGATCTTCCGTTGCGGAGATCGTAAAGACTCAGGATACGGTATATCTGAAAGAAATTCAGGCTCCGGAAGGATACCGGCTGAATACGGCAGGTTATAATGTAAAACTGATTGCAAATGATACGGCATCTGTTACAGTACCGGATCAGGAGCAAATGGGAGAACTGACTATTTATAAAGAAGGCCAGGTTCTGACCGGTGCAGATATGACAGAAGAAGGAGTGACGTTCCGTTATGAAGACCGCCGGCAGGAGGGCGCTGTTTATAACGTCTACGCCGGAGAAGATATTGTAACAGCCTATGGTGCAAAGATCTACAGTAAAGGCGATCTTGTGAAAGGAAACCTGACGACGGACGATAATGGTTCGGCAGTTCTTAAAAATCTGCACCTGGGGACTTATGTAATCCGTGAAGTGCAGGCCCCGGAGAACTTTTACAATGCCGGTGAAGAAAAAACCGTGACACTTTCCTATGCCGGACAGAATGTGGAGACTGTATTCAGCGAGAGTACCTTCCATAATGACAGGCAGAAAGCGGAAGTCTCTGTTTTGAAAAAGGATAAGGATACCTTAAATCCCCTGGATGGCGGCGTGTTTGGGCTGTATGCGGGAAGCGACATTACAAATGCGGATGGAAACGTTGTGGTATCGAAGGGAACGCTGATTGAAAAAGCGGTGACTGGAGAAGATGGGAAAGCGGTCTTTACAGCAGATCTTCCGATAGGATTTTCTTATGATGTGAAAGAAATCCAGGCTCCGGATGGGTATGTGAGGAATCAGGAGGATGTATATTCCTTTACTTTCTCTTATACCAATGACAGCGAAGCGAAAGTAACATTTACCCATACTTTTACCAATGAGAGGGTAAACGCCACGATCCGCCTGCAGAAAAAAGACGCAGAGACGAACCAGGCAATCCCGCAGGGAGACGCTACGCTGAAAAATGCAGTCTATGGCCTGTATGCCCGGAAAGATATTGTCCATCCGAACGGGGCAACCGGGGTGATCTATAAAGCCGGGGACAGGGTGGCTACGCTGACCACCGATGAAAACGGGAAAGCCTCCATAGAAAATCTGTATCTTGGGGAGTATTTTATCAAAGAGATCACGCCTCCGGTGGGGTATCTGGCAGATGAGAGTGAATATGATCTTGTGTGTGATTATGAAGGCGATCTGACCGCAACAGTGGAGCGGGAGTGCATATCACTGGAGCAGGTAAAGAAGCAGCCCTTTGAGATCATCAAGGCAGCCAACAACGGGGAGACGGACGCCGACCTCCTGTCCGGTGCAGGGTTCACCGCATATCTGCTCTCTGACCTTACAGTAAAGGAAGATGGCAGCTATGATTTTGATTCCGCAGAACCGGTGGTGATCGGAGAAAACGGAATGACGGAGATGTTTACAGATGAGCAAGGCTACGCCTGCAGTATTGCCCTTCCTTATGGTACTTACCTTGTGCGGGAAACAACCACGCCCCACAATTACAAACCTGTGGATGATTTTATCGTGCGGATCACGGAGCATAATCCAACCACGCCACAGATCTGGCGGGTGCTTCTTGATAAAGCATTTGAAGCGAAGCTGAAGATCATCAAGCAGGATGACGAGACGAAAAAGCCGGTGCTTCACAAAGGTACAGAGTTCCGGATCTATGATCTGGACAATAAAGAATACGTTGAGCAGGTAACAACGTATCCTACGACGACGGTTCATAAGACATTCTTCACTGACGAGGAAGGCTACCTGATCCTGCCCCAGAACCTGAAGATCGGGCATTACCGGATTGAGGAAGTCACAGCGCCTTACGGCTATACGCTGAATGAGAATTATTTTGAGATTGCAGTGGATTCCGATACTGCTTACCAGATCGACCCGGTGTCCGGGGATGTGGTGATCGAAGCAGTCTATGAGAACCATCCGGTAAAAGGAAAACTGAAAATCGTAAAACAGGGCGAAGTACTGGACGGTTTCAGCAAGGATTTTGTCTATGAAGTGGAGAATCTGGCGGGCGCAGTCTTTGAGGTGTACGCTGCGGATGATATTTATACCGCTGACTTCCAGAAGGACGCAGAGGGGAACCGCATCCTGGAGTACGCTGCCGGCGAGCTGGTAGGAACGGTGACTACGGATGAAAACGGGGAGGCATATCTTTCTGATCTTCCTCTTGGCAGTTACAAGGTTGTGGAAGTTACCGCCCCAGAAGGCTTTGTGCTGAACGGGGAAGCGCAGACAGTGGCTTTTACTTACAAAGATCAGGAGACGCCTGTGATTGAACAGGAAGCTGTTTTCCAGAATGAACGCCAGAAGGTGGAAGTATCCGTAGTGAAAAAGGATGCGGAAACGCAGGCGACTGTGGAAGGCACAGTCTTTGGGCTGTATGCCAAAGAGGATATTCTGGCACATGGCGAAGTGATTGTGAAAGCGGATACGCTGATCGGCAAGGCACTGTCTGATAAAAATGGGAAAGCTGTCTTTATGAATGATCTGCCGTTTGGACGATACTATATCAAAGAAGAAGCCGCACCGGACGGGTATGTTTCTTCTGATCAAATGGTAGAAATGACGGCAGAGTATCAGGGGCAGGAGATCCCGGTGGTGGAACTGTCCTCTGAATATGAAAATGAGCCGACAAAGATTACTGTGACTAAGACAGACCTGACCACCGGCGTGGAGCTGGAGGGCGCAAAGCTGACCGTCCTTGACAAAGACGGGAATATCGTAGACAGTTGGACTTCCGTGAAAGGGGAGGAACACCTGATTGAGCGGCTGACGGTGGGCGAGACTTATACTCTCCGGGAGGAGCTGGCCCCGTATGGGTATCTGAAAGCGGAAGAAATCACTTTTACTGTAGAGGATACAGCGGAAATCCAGAAAGTGGAAATGAAAGACGACGTGCCGACGGGAACGCTGATTATCAATAAGAAAGGCGAGTTTCTGGAGAATGTGACACTTGCCGATACCATTGGCGGCTGGATCAGCCATCTTTTTGAATATATCACCGGCGCATTAAAAGACGTAACCTTTGAGGTATACGCCCTGGAGGACATTCAGGCGGCGGACGGCGAGAGTGAGGATTATTACAAAAAGGACGAACTGATCGCCACGATCACCACGGATGAGACAGGAATTGCAAAGCTCTCTGATCTTCCTCTTGGAAGATACTATGTGAAAGAAAAAGAAACAGCGGAAGGCTATGTGCTGGACGGGGAGATCCGGGAGATTGACCTGACCTATGTGGATCAGGATACGGCGGAAGTCACCTGGAATGGGGACTGGCAGAATAACCGCCAGAAGGTGGAAGTCTCTGTCCTAAAAAAAGAAAAGGATACTGACCGGGTGCTGGAGGGCGCTGTATTTGCCCTTTCTGCAAAAGACGACATTACAAATAGAGAGGGGGATGTGGTTCTGGAAGCGGGAACCGTGATCGAGGAAAAGGCAACCGGGGAGGACGGGACACTCCTCTTTGAAGCTGACCTGCCTATTGGTTATTCCTATACGGTGAAAGAGACTTCCCCGGCTCCGGGATTTGCCACCACAGATGAGGTGCAGGAGTTTACTTTTACGGCGGAATCTTCTGACAAAGCCACAGTTTCCTATGAATTTATCTTTGAGGACGAACCGACCGTCTTTGAATTTACTAAAACCTCCCTGACAGATGGAAAAGAAGTGGAGGGGGCGAAGTTGACGGTAACGGATGAAAACGGCGAAGTTGTAGAGGAATGGGTATCCGGCAAAGAGCCGCATATCATCAAGGAGCTGGTTGTCGGACAGACTTACACGATGACGGAAGTGCTTCCGGCTCCGGGGTATGTGACGGCGGAGAGCATCCAGTTTACCGTGGAGGACACTGCCGAAGTCCAGAAGGTCGAAATGAAAGACGATGTGACGAAGGTGGAGATCTCTAAGACGGATATTGCCGGGAACGAACTTCCGGGGGCGAAGCTGACAATCCTCGATGAGAATGGCGAGGTGATGGAAAGCTGGACCTCCTCAGAAGAGCCGCATTATATCGAAATGCTTCCGATTGGCCGTTACATTCTCCATGAGGAGTCTGCGCCAGAGGGATATCTGGTGGCTGAGGATATAGAGTTTGAGGTGAAAGATACTGGTGAAATCCAGAAAGTCGTGATGAAAGATGAGGCGGCTCCAGAGGAAACACCGGAAGAATCGCAAAATCCGGTTGGGACAGATGCTCCGAAGACAGGAGATGATACGAATCTTTTATTCTGGACGGCACTGCTTGGCATTGGACTTTGCGGAACCGGCGCGGTATTTGTGATGAGAAGAAAAAGAAGATAAAGGGAAGAGAGCAGGCGTTTACCGTATCGGTAGGCGCCTGCGGCTGTTTTTGGAAAGGATGCAGGGATTATGGAAAAAGCAAAGTATGTGATCGATCCGAAGGCGGCACTTCCAGGACGCATCTACCAGAAGGACAGACCATGGTCCTGTGCATATTGTTACTGGTGGGGAAAAGCCGGATGCACAAAGAGCGATTGCTGGTACCTGGAGCCGGTGAAACCAGAGGAGTCGAAGTCTGACGTATCGAAAAACTGTAAGGATTGTCCTTACGGGAAGCATCTGCCGTGTATCGGATATTGTATCGCAGAAATCTATCGGGAATTGAAATCTACAGGAAGGAAGGTGGTTGATTGCAGGATGAAGTAAATGAGAAAACAATTGCGCTGTGTGTACAGTGCGGCCGTATGACGGCAGGTATTCTGAAAGCTGCTATGCGGAAATATCTGAATGAGAAAGAACGACATAAGCAAAAAAAGGTTCAGAGACGCCAGGCGGTGAAGAATGGCCGTGCTCAGGAGCGGAGCAGGGCAAAAGAACGCCGAAAGCTGGAAAAAAAGCAGCCTCACGGGAAACAGACGATGAAGCAGCTGATGGCGAAAGGCGCCCAGCTTACGAATATTCTAATCACGGATGATAATATAAAATCTTTTGACCGGGTTGCCAGGAAATACGGGATTGATTACAGCCTGAAACGTGACAGCAGCATCAGCCCGCCAAAGTATATGGTGTTCTTTAAGGCAAAAGATGTGGATGTGATGACGGCAGCTTTTAAAGAATATACAAGGATTACGCTGAAAAAAACAAAAAAGCCGTCTGTCCGGAAGAAGCTGCAGAAAGCCATGCAGAGGCTGGCAAAGCATCGTGAGCGTGTAAAAACCCGGCAGAAGGATCGGGGTCAGGAACGATGAAGGAAAAGTGGACCAGGATCCTGGTACTCAATCTTCCTTATTTCATCATGTTTTACCTGGTCAACCGGGGTGCCTGGCTGTTCCGACATTGTACCGGAGACAGTCAGATAGAAAGGCTTGGCGTTATGCTGATAAATTTTCAGCTGGCGTTCACGCACTTGCTGCCGAGCTTTTATTTTACGGATCTTCTTGCGGGAACTGCAGCTGCAGTGTTTTTGAAACTTGTAGTTGTGTACCGGGGAAAAAACGCAAAAAAGTTCCGGCACGGAGAAGAATATGGCTCCGCCCGATGGGGAACTGCGGAGGACATCAAGCCATTTATAGATCCGGTTTTTGAGAATAACATCATCCTGACACAGACGGAGCGGCTGACAATGAACAGCAGGCCGAAGCTTCCGAAGTATGCCAGGAATAAAAATGTGATCGTGATTGGAGGATCCGGTTCCGGAAAGACTCGCTTCTATGTGAAGCCGAGTGCGCCCGTAAGGGCGGTATAAATCCTACCTTGAGCAAGTAGTAGGTAAAAGTATCAAGCGGCATTGTGCCGCAACCTATCATTCCCCGTCTTACCCCAAAAGGGAAACCGGAGGGCGACCATAGCATGACGGAGGACACGGGGCGCTGGAACCTCAGAAGCGCCGGCGTGACGGAATGAAAATCCACGTATGAGGATGGAAGCTAAACTGCTTGAATGACAGCCTGAAATCGGGACCAAGAGCGTACCCCTGACGTAGAGAGGTTGTACTCGTCAGTGTTCCTGACAGTCGCATTGTTTGGCTATGCGGCTGCTGATACTCGGAGCAGGTTCAGCCACGGGAAAGTGGAAAAAGGCGAACGTCACATACCGACAACGTGGAACGCTTGTTTATAACGTACTAAACGGGGATTGCCTAAAGTGAAATGCCAAAAGGCTATGAAAACGCTGAAATGCGGGGTTCTGAATATTCACCATGGCAACAGAGTTCCCATAGTAGTCTGCGGACGGGAAAGCCGTCTACATGGCAAAGGGGAACAGTGAATCATTTTCAAAACAGAAAGGATGGTGTGTGAGACACTATGAGAAATCCGATTCATGTCTTGAAAAGCCTTGAAGAAAAGGCAAGTGTAAGCAACTACCAATATGAAAGATTGTATCGCAATCTGTACAATCCTGAATTTTACCTTCTTGCCTATGCCAACATTGCGAAATCGCAGGGGAGCATGACACAGGGGGTAGACGGGCAGACACTGGACAACATGAGCCTGCCGAGAATTAACCGGATTATTGAATCCATACGCAACAGGACATATCAGCCAAAGCCTGCAAAAAGAAAGTATATTCCTAAAAAGAACGGGAAACTTCGCCCGTTGGGAATCACTTCTACTGACGATAAGTTAGTGCAGGAAGTGGTCAGAATGATTCTTGAAGCAATCTATGAGCCGACATTCAGCAATAATTCACACGGTTTCAGACCAAAAAGAAGCTGTCACACGGCACTCACGCAAGTGAAGAAAAATTTCACGGGTGTTACATGGATTGTTGAGGGAGACATTAAGGCGTGCTTTGATAACTTCGACCATCATGTGCTGGTTGAATTACTGCGGAAAAGGATTTCAGACGAGGCTTTTATCGGTCTTATCTGGAAGTTCCTGAAAGCCGGATATATGGAGCAATGGCAGTACAACTGCACCTACTCCGGCGTTCCGCAGGGCAGCGGCATCAGTCCGATATGTGCAAACATCTACCTCAGCGAACTGGACAACTATATGCAGGAATATAAAGAAAAGTATGACTGCGAGCCAGAACGCAGAAAGACGACCAAAGAATACGAGCGGGCGTCCCGGAGATACAGGAAAGCACGTAAAGCGTTAATGGGCGCAGAGAAATCAACTCCTGAACTGGTAAAAGAATTTAAGGATTCCAGAAGGGAGAAGATGAATCAGCATTATTACAATCCGTTTGAGGAAGGCTTCAAGAAAATCCAGTACAACCGCTACGCAGATGATTTTGTAATCGGCGTTATCGGCTCCAAAAAGGATGCAGAAAAAATCAAAGAAGATGTAAAAATCTTTCTTCAGGAAAAACTGCATTTGGAAATGTCCGAGGAAAAGACGAAAGTCACCCATTCCAGTAAGCCGGTACGCTATCTGGGGTACGATTTCAAAGTAATCCATTCCAAGAACATGAAGCGGTGTAAAAATGGCGACATGAAACGGGTGTGGTATGGAAAAGTATTCTTATATATGCCGAAAGAAAAATGGATTAAAAAGGCAATGGAACGGGGAGCGATACAGGTGAAACGCAACAATGACACAGGCAAAGAAATGTGGCGACCCATGCCGAGGAAAGACCTGATGAACCGCAACGACGCAGAGATTGTGTCTACTTTCAATTCTGAAATTCGAGGGTTATATAACTTCTATCGGATTGCAGAAAATGTAGGTGCATTGCACAAGTATTACTACATGGTGCGGTACAGCATGTTAAAAACTCTGGCAGGAAAGCACAGAACGAATGTCAGTGTTATTAAGAAGCGACACATGGTAAACGGAGTATTGAGAATCCCCTACGATACAACTAAGGGACGTAAATACTGCGAATTTTATCATGATGGATTCAGAAAGCACAGCGACGGCTATGACAATGTGGCGGACGTTATGCCGAGTTATAGGAAATATGACAGCAGGCACACGATAGTCAACCGCATAAAAGCCGGAGTATGCGAGATTTGCGGGGAACATGCAGACTATTTATGTATGCACCACGTGAGAACGCTGAAATCGCTGAAAGGCAGGGATATATTTGAGCAGAAAATGCTGAAAATGAGAAGAAAATCTCTGGCTCTCTGCCCTGACTGCTTTGAACTCTTACACGAAACCAAAGAATCAAGGTGATTCATGGAAAGCCGGATACGCTGAGAGGTGTACGTCCGGTTTGGGAGGCGGCTCCCTGAAACCTACTGATGAAAGTCAGCAAGGCGCAGGGTGCCTACCTCATATCTGATGCAGATGCACAGCTCCTATGTGGTCACGGACCCCAAGGGCACCATCCTGGTGGAGTGCGGCAAAATGCTTCAGCGTGGCGCGCCCAAGCTGGGCAAGGACGGCAAGCTGATGAAGGACAAAAACGGCAAAATCGTGTACGAGCCGTACCAGATCAAGGTGCTGAACACCATCAACTTCAAGAAGTCGATGCACTATAACCCCTTCAGCTACATTCACTCCGAAAAGGACATTTTGAAGCTGGTGACAACGCTGATCGCCAACACCAAGGGCGAGGGCAAGGCCGGGGACGATTTCTGGGTCAAGGCGGAAACGCTGCTGTACTGCGCGCTGATCGGCTACATCCACTATGAGGCCCCGGTGGAGGAACAGAATTTCTCCACCCTCATTGAGATGATCAACAGCATGGAGGTCCGGGAGGACGATGAGGAGTTCAAAAACGCCGTGGACCTGATGTTCGATGAGCTGAAAGAGCGGGACCCCAACCACTTCGCGGTGCGGCAATATGCCAAATATAAATTGGCCGCGGGTGTTGTATGCTCTAAAAGACTTCTTAATCAAGCGGTTGGGAAGTCTCTTAGAA
>ERZ780162.255-NODE-255-length-44720-cov-9.616702_pt1 | contig 44720 bp, 40 predicted proteins | sample MGYA00511474_ERZ780162 | MGnify/ENA primary metagenome ERZ780162 (study PRJEB29588, sample SAMEA2143633) | human gut metagenome | biome: human gut; feature: human-associated habitat; material: faeces | place: Denmark | collected 2008/2010 ...
GCGAGGTAGAGAACATCTTTGAAAACTCCGACTTCGTGTATATGCTCAACCAGGCGGGCGGGGACCGGCAGATTCTCGCCAAGCAGCTGGGCATTTCCCCTCACCAGCTTTCCTATGTGACCCACTCCAGCGAGGGCGAGGGCCTGCTGTTCTATGGCTCCACGATCCTGCCTTTCGTGGACCATTTCCCCAAGAACACCGAGCTGTACCGCATTATGACCACCAAACCCCAGGAACTGAAAAAGGAGGATGAATGACCATGAAACCCAACACCGAACTGAATACCATGATGTTTTTTGACGATGCCCTGGAGGGTGAGCGCACCCAGCTGCTCACCGAGCTGGCCGATGCCGTCAGCGAGACCCGCACGGCGGCGGATCAGGCTGCGGAGCTGAACGAGGACGGCGAAGCGGGCCTGCTGCGCCTGACGGAAATCTGGTGCGCCATGAACGGCGTCCCGGCCATCGTCATCTTCGAGGGCGGGCAGTCCGAGCTGCTGGCCAATGTGGTGGCGCAGATCTACGCCCATCTGCTTCAGCACCCCTCCCGTGACCCTGTGGGGCTGGCCGTCTATGTGGAGCTGCGCTACATGACGGCCTCCCTCATGTTGGGGGAATGGTTTGAATAAGGAACCGCGCCTGCGCTTTACGGACGAGGAACGGGCTGACCCGGCTCTGGAGAAGCCCATCCGTAAGGCGGACAAGGCCGCCGCCAAAGCAGACAAGGCGCAGGCCAAAATCCCCAAAAAGCAGGTCCGGCAAAAGACGGTGGACCCGGAGACCGGCAAAGTGACCACCAAGCTGGTGCTGGAGGACAAGAAGAAGCCGCCCTCCAAATTGTCCCATGCGGTGCGGGATACCCCCGCCAATGCCGCTCTGGGGAAGCTCCACAAGGAAATCCGGGAGACCGAACAGGACAATGTGGGCGTGGAGAGCGCCCACAAGTCCGAGGAGGCTGCCGAGACCGGCGTTAGGCTTGCACGGGAAGGCTACCGCAGCCACAAGTTGAAGCCCTACCGCAAGGCGGCCCAGGCCGAGCAGAAGCTGGAGAAGGCCAATGTGAACGCCTTGTATCAGAAGTCCCTGCGGGAAAATCCCCAGCTTGCCAGCAACCCCATCTCCCGCTGGCAGCAGAAACAGGCCATCAAAAAGGAATACGCTGCCGCCAAGCGCGCCGGTCAAGCTGTCGGGAACACCGCCAAGACTGCGGAGGCCACCGGCATGGCGGCCAAGGCGGTCAAGGAGAAAGCCCAGCAAGCGGGCGCGTTTGTCATGCGCCACAAAAAGGGCTTTTTGATTGCGGGTGCGATCTTCCTGCTGGTCTGTATGCTGCTCAACACCATGTCCTCCTGCTCCATGATGGCGCAGAGTATCGGTTCCGTGGTGTCCGGCACCACCTACCCGTCGGATGATCCTGAGCTGGTGGCGGTGGAGGCCGACTACGCTGCCAAAGAAACGGCGCTGCAAGCCGAGATCGACAACATCGAAAGCAGCCATCCGGGGTATGACGAGTACCGCTATGACCTGGATATGATCGGGCATGACCCCCATGAGCTGGCAGCCTACCTGTCCGCCGTGCTGCAAGGCTATACCCGGCAGAGCGCCCAGGCCGAGCTGGAGCGCGTGTTCGACGCACAGTATGAACTGACGCTTACCGAGGAAGTGGAGATACGATACCGCACCGAAACTTCCACGGACCCCGTGACCGGCGAGACGACCACCGAGGAAGTCCCGTATGAGTATTACATTCTGAATGTGAAGCTCACCAGCAAGCCCATATCTTCCGTGGCTTCGGAGCTGCTAACCCCGGAACAGCTGGAAATGTACCAGGTGTACCGGCAGACGCTGGGCAACAAGCCGCTGATCTTCGGCGGCGGCTCCCCGGATACGAGCAACTCCGAGGACCTGACCGGCGTGGTATTCGTCAACGGCACCCGCCCCGGCAATCAGGCCGTGGTGGACATAGCCAAAAGTCAGGTGGGCAATGTGGGCGGTCAGCCCTACTGGAGCTGGTACGGCTTCAATTCCCGTGTGGAATGGTGCGCCTGCTTCGTGTCCTGGTGCTACGGCCAGATGGGGCTGTCCGAGCCGCGCTTTGCCGCCTGCCAGTCCCAGGGTATTCCGTGGTTCCAGTCTCACGGACAATGGGGCGGGCGTGATTACGCCAATATCGCCCCCGGCGACGCCATCTTCTTTGACTGGGACCTGGATGGCAGCGCCGACCATGTGGGCCTTGTGGTCGGCACAGACGGCAGCCGGGTCTACACCGTGGAGGGCAATTCTGGCGACGCCTGCAAGATCAAGAGTTATTCCCTGTCCTACGAGTGCATCAAGGGCTACGGCCTGATGAACTGGTAAGGCCGATTTATGAGAAAAGGAGTGATTGAAATGGCTAAGAACAAAATCCAGCGCATTGACCAGGAGATTGCCAAGGTCCGCGAGAAGATCGCGGAGTACCAGGACAAGCTGAAAACCCTGGAGGCGCAGAAAACCGAGGCGGAGAACCTGGAAATCGTTCAGATGGTGCGCGCCCTGCGGCTGACCCCGGAGCAGCTGAACGCCATGCTCTCCGGTGGTACGGTCCCTGGCATGGCCGCTGCCTCCGCCAACTACAACGAACAGGAGGATACCGACCATGAAGAATAAGAAAATTTTCAAAACCCTTTCGGCCCTCTGCGCCGCCCTGGTGCTGATGATGGGCCTTTCCGTGACTGCCTTTGCCCAGGGAACGGAAGAACTTCCGGCGGAGGATGCCACCAACGACAGCAATGTGGTCGTGGAGGAAACCGAGGACAGTCCGGCCCTGACCCCGGATGGCAACGCCGCCCTGGTGGATGATTTCGGCGACAACAAGCAGCTCATCACCGTCACCACCAAGGCAGGCAACTACTTCTACATCCTCATTGACCGGGCCAACGAGGACAAGGAAACCGCTGTCCACTTCTTAAACCAGGTGGACGAGGCGGACCTGATGGCGCTGATGGAGGACGGTCAGACCACCCAGGAGCAGCCCGCCACCTGTACCTGTACGGAGAAATGTGTGGCCGGTGCGGTGAATACGGCCTGCCCGGTGTGTGCCACCAATATGAGCGCCTGCACGGGTAAGGAGCCGGAACCGGAGACCCCGGAAGAAACCCCGGAACCGGAAGAACCGGCGCAGAAACCCGCAGGACTGAATCCGGCCATTCTTTTGGCGGTGCTGGCTCTGATGGGTGGCGGCGGCGCTTTTGCCTACTTTAAGCTGGTAAAAAGCAGACCCAAGACCAAGGGCAACGACAATTTGGACGATTATGACTACGGCGAGGATGATACCGATCAGGAGGACGAGGACTCCTGGGAGACCGAGGAATCTGACGAGCCGGACGCTGACGGGGGCGGCGACGAGGAAAGCGAGGACAAGACGGTTTGACCCGCTTCACCGACAGCCCCTATGAACGCATGATGACACGCAGGCCGGAGGGCGGGAAGGAAACTTCCCGTCCTCCTACTTTATCTCCCGGCCACCCCTGTTATGGCTGCGGAAATTACCGTGACGGTCAGCCCTGCGTGGGATTCTGCCACCGGCAGCTGACCGCATGGCTGCGGGAAAGGAGGATGAAAAACCATGAAGCTGGTGATCGCTGAGAAACCGTCCGTTGCCCAAAGTCTGGCCGCCGTGATTGGGGCCACCGCCCGCAAGGACGGCTATCTGGAGGGCGGCGGCTGGCGGGTCAGCTGGTGTGTGGGCCATCTGGCTGGTCTGGCCGACGCCGACGCTTATAACCCGGACTACGCCAAGTGGCGCTATGACGATCTGCCCATTCTGCCGGAACCCTGGCAGATGGTGGTGAGCAAGGACAAGAAGAAACAGTTTGATGTGCTGAAGCAGCTGATGAACGCCCCGGATGTGACCGAAGTGGTAAACGCCTGCGACGCCGGACGCGAGGGGGAGCTGATCTTCCGCAGCGTCTATGAGCTGGCGGGCTGCCAGAAGCCCATGAAGCGGCTCTGGATTTCCTCAATGGAGGATTCCGCCATCCGGGAGGGCTTTGCAAACCTGCGCCCCGGTGCAGACTATGACGGCCTGCGGGATGCGGCCCTCTGCCGCGCCAAAGCGGACTGGCTGGTGGGTATCAATGCCACCCGGCTGTTTTCCGTGCTGTACCACCGGACCCTCAACATCGGACGTGTCATGTCCCCGACGCTGGCCCTCATTGTCCAGCGAGAAGCCGAGATCGACACCTTCAAGCCGGTGCCATTCTACACGGTCACACTGGAGCTGCCCGGTTTCACCGTTTCCGGGGAGCGCATGGCAGACAAGGCTGCCGCCCAACAGCTGAAAACGGCCTGCCAAGGTGCGGCTGCCACAGTGAAAAAAGTGGGGCGCAAAAACAAATCCGAGAAGCCGCCCGCCCTCTATGACCTGACCACCCTCCAACGGGACGCCAACCGGCTGCTGGGGTTCACCGCCCAGCAAACCCTGGACTACCTGCAAAATTTGTATGAAAAGAAGCTCTGTACCTACCCTCGGACGGACAGCCGCTATCTGACTTCGGATATGGCGGCGAGTCTACCGGAGCTGGTCCAGCTCACTGCCGGGGCGATGCCCTTTTCCAATGGCATGGAGATTGCCTGCAATGCCGCCCAGATTGTCAACGACAAGAAAGTGACCGACCATCATGCAGTGATCCCTACCCGCAACCTCCAGGGCGCGGACCTGTCCGGCCTGCCGGTGGGCGAAAAGGCGGTGCTGGAGTTGGTGGCTCTGCGCCTGCTGTGCGCCGTGGCCCAGCCCTATACCTTTGCGGAAACCGCCGTTGTTGTCGAGTGCGCCGGAGCGGAGTTTACTGCCAAAGGCCGCACAGTGAAAAATTACGGCTGGCGGGCGCTGGACGCTGCCTATCGCGCAGGGCTGAAGAATGTGGAGCAGGACAAAGAACCCGAGGACAAGGCTCTGCCTGAGCTGTCTGAAGGTCAGACGCTGCCCCTTTCTGGTGCTACCGTCAAGGAGGGCAAGACCACCCCGCCCAAGCACTTCACCGAAGATACGCTACTCTCCGCAATGGAGACTGCCGGGAAGGACGATATGCCGGAGGATGCCGAGCGCAAGGGCCTGGGGACCCCGGCCACCCGCGCCGGGATTCTGGAAAAGCTGGTTTCCACCGGCTTTTTGGAGCGCAAAAAGAGCAAGAAAACCGTGCAGCTCATGCCATCCCATGACGCGGTATCCCTTATCACCGTGTTGCCGGAGCAGCTGCAATCGCCCCTTCTGACTGCTGAGTGGGAGTACCGGCTGGGTGAGATCGAGCGTGGCGAGCTGGCCCCGGAGGATTTCATGGCTGGGATTAGTGCCATGCTCAAAGAACTTGTGGGAACCTATCAAGCTATCAAGGGAACGGAGTATTTGTTCAGCCCTTCCCACGAAGTGGTGGGCAAATGCCCCCGCTGTGGCGGAGAGGTTGCAGAAATGCAAAAAGGCTTCTTCTGTCAGACAGAATCTTGCAAATTTGCAATTTGGAAAAACAACAAGTGGTGGGAGATGAAGCACAAGCAACCTACCAAAGCCATCGTAACGGCACTGCTCAAAGATGGCCGCGCTCATGTGAGGGGCTTGTACTCCGAGAAAACCGGCAAGACCTACGATGCCACTGTGGTGTTGGCGGATGATGGGCAGTACGCCAACTTCAAGCTGGAGTTTGACCAGCAGAAAGGTGGCAAACGATGAAGCTCTCACGCTATGAACAGGAAACCATCATCCTCTACAACCAGGCCGAAGCCACCGCCGAGGTCTATACCCATGACCCCCGGCTGCTGGAGAAGCTGCGGCGACTGGCAGAGAAATACCCGGACCAGATTGTGAAAAAGGACCGCCAGACCTTTCTCGTTCCCAAACGCTGTGTGTCCGTCCGGGAACCTTACAGCGCCGAGCGCCGTAAGGCAGCCAGTGAACTGGCCAAGGCTGCCGGATACAGGCCGCCCACCCCCAAGAAAGGCAATGAGTAAGCATGGCTGAAAGTGTCTTTGAGGCTGTCAAGCAGTCCATCACCGTCCGAGAAGCAGCGCAGATGTACGGAATCGAGGTCAACCGGAGCGGCATGGCCTGTTGTCCCTTCCACGATGACAAAAATCCCAGCATGAAGCTGAACGAGGAATATTTTTATTGCTTTGGCTGCGGAGCCACCGGCGATGTGATTGACTTCACAGCGAGGCTCTACAATCTGTCCCCCAAAGAGGCCGCCGAGAAGCTGGCCCAGGATTTTGGCCTGGCTTATGACAGTCAGGCCCCTCCCCGGCGACGCCATGTCCGCCAGAAATCCGAGGCGCAGAAATTCAAGGAGGACCGAGACCATGCCTTTCGTGTCCTGGCCGACTACTTTCATTTGCTCCGCAAGTGGGAAACGGACTACACACCCAAAACACCGGAGGAAAATCCACATCCCCGATTCATGGAGGCAATCCAGAAAAAGGACTATGTGGGCTATCTGCTGGATTTTTTTCTGGAGAACAGCCCGGAGGAGCAAAAGCTGTGGATTGCCGAACATCAATCAGAAATAGCCAAATTGGAAAGGAGAGTGAAATTCATGGCTGATAAGACCACCAATCGAGAACGGTTACAAGAGATCACAGCGGGCATTGAACAGGGTATCAAGGAACTGTTTGAGAGCGAGAAGTATATGCGCTATCTGTCCGTCATGTCCAAGTTCCACCGCTACTCCGTCAACAACACCATGCTCATCTATATGCAGCGCCCGGACGCCACCCTGGTGGCCGGGTTCAACAAGTGGAAAAATCAGTTTGAGCGCCATGTGAAAAAGGGTGAGCATGGTATCACCATCATTGCCCCCACGCCCTACAAAAAGAAGATCGAGGAAATGAAGCGCGACCCGGATACTCATGCACCCATCCTGGACGCGGATGGCAAGGCGGTCATGGAGGAAAAAGAAATTGAAATCCCCATGTTCCGTCCGGTGAAGGTGTTCGATGTGAGCCAGACGGACGGAAAGCCCCTGCCAGAGCTGGCCTCCAGCCTGTCCGGGACGGTGCCGCACTATGAGGCTTTCATGGAAGCTCTGCGCCGCTCGGCTCCGGTTCCCATCGAGTTTGAGCCGATGGCCGAGAACATGGACGGCTATTTCTCCTCTGACCAGCAGCGGATCGCCATCCGGGAAGGCATGAGCGAGGTGCAGACTGTTTCCGCCGCTGTCCATGAGACCGCGCACAGTAAGCTCCACGACCCCAAAAAGTACGAAGCGGAGCCGACCTGGAAGATCGTGATGGTGAGCGAGGGCGGCACCAAGCATGACTTCCGTCTGGACTTCGCCACCGAAGCAGAGGCGGAACAGGCCGCCGCCGAGGAAGGCTGGCGCTATGTGGACGAGAATCGGTTTGAGTGGCGGTTGGAAGTGGAGGAAGATCTGACGGCGGTGAAACAGGCCGCCAAGAACCGCAACACCGAGGAAGTGGAGGCCGAGAGCATTTCTTATGCGGTTTGCCAGTATTTCGGCATCCAGACCGGCGAGAACAGTTTTGGCTACATCGCTTCCTGGTCGAAGGACAAGGAGCTGAAGGAGCTGCGGGCCAGTCTGGAGACCATCAACAAGACTTCCTGCGAGCTGATTAACGACATCGAGCGCAACTACAAGGAAATCTGCAAGGAGCGCGGCATTGACCTGACTGCCGCCACGGAACCGCAGCAGGACTCTATCGAGCAGCTGGCAGCAGACATCGACCAGTTCACTTTCGATTATGACCCTTATGAGTATCGGAACAATGCAGATAGCCGTGAGGACGCACTGCACGAACTGACTGCCACACTCCGAAGCGGAGATGCCAGCGGTGTACGCGAATGGCTCCAGAATATCGTGAACGAGGATGAACCGGATGAAACCACCCAAAAAGCTGCCGAGCTTATGGGACGCTTGGATCAGCTGGTGCCGATGACTGAACCGGAACAGCTGACCGAGCCGGAAAATACCGAAAGTGTCCAGCCCAGCGCCGAGTACCGGGAGGCCCTGTTGGTGCTGGATGATACCAGCTACCTTCATGTTCAGCCCTGCGACACCGGCTGGGACTACACGCTCTACGATGTGGCAACCATGAAGCAGATGGACGGCGGCCAGTTGGACGGGCCGGATATGGGCCGTTCCACAGCGGTTAGCCATATCTGCGAGGACCTGGGGATGGGCGGCAAGTCCATCAAGTATGCGCCGCTGTCCATGATCGAGACTTTGCAGGAGGCGGCTTACCACCAGATGCAGGAACAGGTCAGCCAGCAGACCACAGAAGCTGCCGCCACCCAGCTGCCGGATGCCCAGGAGCAGGCGTTGGACGAGTATCCCATGCCGGACCCGGCACTGACTCAGGATGATCTGGAGAAATGCGGCTACCTGGACGGTGACCTTCTGCCCCTCTCCAAAGAGCGAGCCTATGAGCTGATGGAGCGAGACCTGACCGTTTATATCGTCCAGGAGGGTGAAAACCCGGAAATGGCCTTTGACACTGCCGACCTGGACGCCCATGACGGTATCTTTGCTGTGTCCCGCGAGGAATGGGAGCAAAGCCCGGACTTTCACGAAAAAGTTTTGGAACGACAGGATCGGCAGTTGGAACGGGAACAGGCGTTTCTTTCCCATGAGGGAAATTGTTTTGCTATTTATCAGGTGAGCAAGGATGACCCGCAGAATGTGCGTTTTATGAATCTGGATTGGCTGCAATCGCACAATCTGTCCGTAGAGCGGAGTAACTATGACCTTATCTATACCGCCCCTCTGGACGGTTCCGGCAGCACTATGGAGCAGCTGGAAAGGCTGTATGAGCAGTTCAATCTGCAAAAGCCGGTGGATTTTCACAGCCCGTCTATGAGCGTCAGTGACATCGTTGCCATCAAGCAGAATGGTCAGGTATCCTGTCATTACTGCGACAGTGTTGGTTTCACCCAGGTGCAAGGTTTCTTGCCGGAAAATTCGCTGAGAAATGCGGAAATGACGGTGGAAGATGATTACGGCATGATCGACGGTATCATCAATAACGGCCCAAAGGAGCCGACAGTGGCCCAGCTGGAACAACAGGCCCGCAGTGGTCAGCCCATTTCTCTTATGGACTTGGCAGCAGCCGTCCATCGAGAGGAACGGGAAAAGAAAAAGTCCGTAATGGAGCAGCTGAAAAGCCAGCCCAAGACGGAACACAAAAAGACAGCGCAAAAAAAGAGCGCGGAAAGGGAGCTTTGATATGAACAACTTCACCTTTGAGGAAACGAACCTTCTTTGCATCTACAACACCGGCAGCCGCACCGGGCTGATCGACGCTCTGACGGAGATGCGCGGTGAGCTTTCGCCGGAGGAAGCCGAGCTGCGGGAACTGACGGACAGCGCCCTGGGTAAACTCCAAGCTATGAACGACACCGAGTTTGCCGAACTGGAGCTGTACCCAGATTTCGACGAGTAAAAAACACACATAAAGACCTGATGGGACGGCCTGATATGCCGTCCCATTTCTATTCAACATGAAGGGAGGACAGAAAACCATGCCATCCAAAGCTGAATTTTACCGGCAGATGGCCGAACAGGTATCGACCCAGCTTGTAGGCAGCTGGAAGGAGTGGACGGCTTTTCTCACCACCGCCGCCCGCCTTTATAAATACCCATTCCACGAGCAAATGATGATTTACGCCCAGCGCCCGGATGCCACCGCCTGCGCCGAGTATGACCTGTGGAATGAAAAAATGGGACGGTATGTGCGCCGTGGCTCCAAGGGTATTGCCCTGGTGGACGATTCCGGCGACAAGCTTCGCCTGCGCTATGTGTTCGATATTTCCGATACCGGCACCCGTGAACATTCCCGTACACCCTGGTTGTGGCAGCTGGAAGAACAGCACATTGGGCCTGTGTCGGCCATGCTGGAGCAAAACTACGGCGTTGCCGGTGACAATCTCGCCCAGCAGCTCACGGATGTAGCCGGAAAGCTGGCGAGTGAGTATTGGGACGATCATCAGAGAGATTTCCGCTATATCGTTGACGGTTCGTTCCTGGCGGAGTACGATGATTACAACATCGAAGTCCAATTTAAGTCCGCCGCCACCGTCAGTATCGCCTATGCCCTGATGTCTCGCTGTGGGCTGGATACGGAACAATATTTCCAGCATGAGGACTTCATGCCGATTTTCGATTTCAATACCCCGGCCACGGTTGGGGCGTTGGGCGCGGCGGTCAGCCAGATTAACCAGCAGGTTTTGCGGCAGATCGGCGTCACCATCCAGATCTATGAGCGCGAGCAACTCGCGGAAAGGAGCGTTACACATGGAGAACAGCCTGACTTACACGATGAACGGAGATTATCAGATTCCCGACCTGAAGCTGACCGAACAGCCGGAGAAGCCCCTGGGCAAGTACGGCAGGATGCGGAAAGCGTACCTGAAGGAACACCGGCCCCTGATTTACAATCAGCTGCTGCTGACCGAGAAGCTGTACCCGCACCTCATCGAGATCGACGAGACAGCGCAGAGCCGTCTGGAGCAGATGATGCCCCAGCTGGCGAAAGACGCGGGCGCGACGGAGCAGCTGAAAGCCAGCGACCCGATGCGCTGGGTGGGCCTGATGAACACCTGCAAAGCACAGGCCGAGGAGATTCTGATGGCGGAGCTTATTCACAGCTGAGTTTCTTCCTCTCCGAAGCAGAACAAATCAGAATCATAGATGAAGCAGAGAATGTGAAAACATCCTCTGCTTTTTCTTTTGCCCAGGCTGACATCGACCATGTGCTGCGGCTGGGCGGCAACACCTATCGCCAGAGAGAGCGCATTGTCGCGGCCTTTGAGGAGCAGAAGTCCACCACCGAGATCGCAGACACCCTGAAAACCCTGTACCATGGCGGCAACGGGATTGGCAGCATCACTGCATGGTATGCCGAGGATGGAATCCATCTTTCCCACGGCAAAACTGCCCGTTACGATAAGTCCGCCCAGGTCATTTCCTGGGAGAGTGCCGCTGAGCGTATCGGCCAGCTTTTGCAGGACGGCCAGTTTGCCACCAATGTGGAGCTGGCTGAGGCTGCGGGCTATGAACGCTCCCTCCTCGCGGAAAAGTTCTGGAATCTGTACCACGATTTCAGCGAGGAAGCCAGAGAAGCTGGGTATCTGCCCATCCTTTCCAACAATCCGGGGCGCGGTTTCCCGGAGGAATCTGCATGGCTCACCGAACAGCTGAAAAGCCCGGAGTTTCGCCAGAACCTTGCGGAAGAATATGCTGCCTTCTGGACGGCCTACCAGCAGGATCGGGATTTGCTGCGCTTCCACTACCATAAACCCAAAGAAATTTGGGAGAACCTGCAAGATCTGTCCTTGCCTCGCACCACCTTTACCTCTCAGTTGACGGAAGTACCTTCGGTCAAGCAGTTTATCTCTGAGGACGAGATCGACGCCGCCATGACCAGAGGCAGCGGATTTGAGGGCGGTAAGGGCCGAGTTTTCACCTTTTTCCAGGAACCCCATACGGATAAGGAAAAGGTGGATTTTCTCAAACATAAGTATGGTATTGGCGGTCACTCCCATGCCCTGTCCGGTGCAATGAAAAGCGATGAAAGCCACGACGGAAAAGGTCTGCACTACAAAAAAGACGGCTGCCCGGATGTGCATTTCACCTGGGAGAAAGTCGCCAAACGGATTACCGACCTGATCCAGAAGGGACGCTATCTCACAGAACAGGAACAGGCGGAGTATGACAAAATCCAGGCAGAAAAGGCCCTGGCGGAAGAAGATGCCCTGCAAGCCCAGCAGCCGGACCCGGCTGTGTGGGAATACAACGGCGTCAAGGAGCGCCACCCGGATGATATAATCCTCTACCAAATGGGGGATTTTTTTGAGCTGTACGGTGAGGACGCCAAAACTGCTGCTGCGGAACTGGACCTCAATCTCACGACCCGCGCTATCCCCGGCGGTGGCCGTGTGGAAATGTGCGGCTTTCCGGCAAACCGGCTGGAGCAGGTTGTGGAACAGCTGCGGGATAAGCATGATGTGACCATTTCCGCTGTCCCGAAGGGCGGCAGGGAGCGGCAGGAGTATTCCATGCCCTCTATCGACCATGAGGCGGAACAGCACATCAATGCCCAGGAAGCGGAGTTTGGCGCAGACGGGACCAGAGTATTTCAGGAGACCGAAGCAGCCGCAGCCCCTACGATTCGAGAACTGCATGAGCAATACAAGCCCATTGTACTTGCCGCTGTTATGGAAGATGTGCCATATCGCAATGCCTGCGGTCACAGTGACCATGAGAACGCCGTGATCGAGGGCAATGCCGCTATTCGCCGTGCTGTCCTGGGATCTGGCAACATGGAGCTGCTCCGCCTCTATTCCGACACACCGGAGTTCCGCCAGCGCCTTCATCGAGAAATCATCGACGAGACCTATCCCAAGCTCCATGAGCTGCTGCACCCTCTCACGGACAATGACATCGACAAGGCTATCCAGGACTGGAACGGCAAAATCGAAAGTAAACACGCCGTTGTCCGTTACATGGAGAAACATGGGCGGGAAAAAGATACCGCTGCATGGCTGGCCCATGAGTTTGACGGCGGCGATGGCAAAACCCCGTTTTCGGTTCGCCCGGAAAGCCCCGAAGGAACGGTGCTGCCCTGGCCCAAGGTACAGCGCCGGATCGCTCAGCTTATCAAGGAGGACCGGTTCTACACCGAAGCGGAACAGGACCGGTTCGACAACATCGACCCCATCGCCATTCGGGAGGCTTTGGCCGAGCGCGGCATTGTGAATGGTGAACTGGTGGATGAGGAAAAACTGGATAATGACCCATTCATCCAGCGTGTTATGGCGGATGTGGAGGCCATATCCAGAGAGAGCGTCCCGGCAGATGAGCCGGAACAGCCTTCTCCCCATAATTTGCGTGTTCTGGTTTCAGATGAGGAATACGCTGCGGCTCGTGGCACACTCCGGGAGCGAACCTCCTACGATCCAGCGGTTCCTCCTTACAATGTGGGTGATATTGTCTATCTGGATGACCGGCCCCATCAGATCACAGAGCTGCGGGATGACACGGTGCAGCTGCTGCCCACCGGCATGAGCTATCCCATCTACCGGGCTGAGAGCCGGGAACGGTTTGAGCAGCTTTTGCGGGAGGATAACCGCAACGACTTCTATACCGAATTCCTGCCTGCAAATCTGGATACGGTGGACCAGGACCTTCGGGATGTGCTGGCCCATGGCCTGATTGGTGAGGCGGACAAGGCGGAGCTTTCCGAGCTTCTTCGCAACGGCAAGAGTAACCAGGAGGTAGCCTTGTGGCTGAGCCGGGCCTATCCCAACATCGTGGAAACGATGGAGCTGGAGACCGGCGAGACCGCCGATTACCGCACGATGCCGGAAGGTATCGAGCTGGAAGTGCTGGATGCAGATGAAAAGCGTCTGGCCATGCTGTTCTTCCAGTGGAGCGAGGTTGCGCCTTTGCTGCGCGGGATGTATGCCCGTCAGTTGGACGGTTTTGAGCAGGAACGCCCCGAACCGGCTGCCGAAACCCCGGCCTTCCAAGCCGAGACTGTGGCTGTCTATCCGGGCGATAAGAACAATCTGCCCTATGATGTGGTTGTTCAGACCCTGCGAACCAATGAGCCGGAGCCGCCCACGCCTGCTGTCGAGCCGGAAAAGACTCTGGATGAGGTACTGGACGAACACCCCGTTTCCATTCAGGTAAACGGCGAGTGGCAGACCTTCCCCAATGTCAAAGCTGCCGAGGAAGCCTCTTATGAGGAATACAAGGCCAATCTGCGTCGCACCGCCGAGAATTTCCGTATCACTGACGATCACCTGGGCGAAGGCGGCCCCAAGGCTAAGTTCCAGGCCAATGTCGAGGCAATCAAGCTGCTGAAATACCTGGAGGAAACCACCGAGCAGGCAACGCCGGAACAGCAGAAAATCCTTTCTCGGTATGTGGGCTGGGGCGGCCTTGCCGATGCCTTTGACCCCGACAAGGAAAGCTGGAGCAAGGAATATGCCCAGCTGAAGGAACTGCTGACCCCGGAGGAATACGCTGCTGCCAGAGGTTCCACCCTCAACGCGCACTACACCAGCCCTACGGTCATCAAAGCGATTTACGAGGCTGTGGGCCGCATGGGATTTGAGACCGGCAACATCCTGGAGCCGTCCTGTGGTGTAGGCAATTTCTTCGGTATGCTGCCGGAGGAAATGCGAAACAGCCGTCTTTACGGCGTGGAGCTGGATTCCATCAGCGGGCGTATTGCCCAGCAGCTCTACCCCAAGGCCGACATCACCGTGGCAGGGTTTGAGACCACCGACAGGCGGGATTTCTACGATCTGGCGGTGGGTAATGTACCGTTTGGCCAGTATCAGGTTCGGGATAAAGCCTATGACAAGCTGAATTTCAGCATTCACAACTACTTTTTCGCCAAGGCTCTGGATCAGGTTCGTCCCGGTGGCGTGGTGGCCTTTGTCACCAGCCGCTACACGATGGACGCCAAGGATTCCACCGTGCGCCGGTATCTTGCTCAGCGCGCCGAACTGCTGGGGGCCATCCGTCTGCCCAATGACGCTTTCAAAAAGAACGCAGGTGCCGAGGTCGTTTCGGACATCATCTTCCTGCAAAAGCGTGACCGTCCGTTGGACATCGTGCCGGAGTGGACGCAGACCGGGCAGACCGAGGACGGCTTTGCCATCAACCGCTATTTCCTGGACCACCCGGAAATGGTGCTGGGCCGACAGGAACCGGAAAGCACCGCCCACGGCATGGACTACACCGTGAACCCCATCGAGGGGCTGGAGCTTGCCGATCAGCTGCATGATGCCGTGAAGTACATTCGCGGCACCTACCAGGAGGCCGAGCTGCCGGAGCTGGGCGAGGGCGAAGCCATCGACACTTCTATCCCTGCTGACCCCAATGTGAAAAATTACTCCTACACCGTTGTGGACGGCGATGTGTATTACCGTGAAAACAGCTGTATGGTACGGCCTGACCTGAATGCCACCGCCGAAGCCCGTGTGAAAGGACTGGTGGGTCTGCGAGAATGTGTCCAGCAGCTCATTGATCTGCAAATGGACGCCGCCACACCGGACAGCGCCATCCAGGACAAACAGGCCGAACTGAACCGGCTCTATGACAGCTTCTCTGCAAAATATGGTCTTATCAATGACCGGGCGAACCGGCTGGCCTTTGCTGATGATTCCAGCTACTATCTGCTCTGCGCGCTGGAAGTCATTGACGAGGACGGCAAGCTGGAGCGCAAGGCGGATATGTTCACCAAGCGCACCATCAAGCCCCACAAGGCGGTGGACACTGTGGATACCGCAAGTGAAGCTCTGGCCGTATCAATTTCCGAAAAAGCCTTTGTCGATATGGCGTATATGGCGGAGTTGACCGGCAAGACCGGCGACGAACTGGCCGCCGAGCTGCAAGGCGTGATCTTCCGTGTACCTGGGCAGTTGGAGAAAGACGGCACTCCCCATTATGTAACAGCCGACGAATACCTGTCCGGCAATGTGCGGCGCAAGCTGCGTCAGGCACAGCGGGCCGCACAGCAGGACCCTTCCTTTGCAGTCAATGTGGAGGCCCTTACCGCTGCCCAGCCCAAAGACCTGGATGCGTCGGAGATTGAGGTGCGCCTGGGCGCTACCTGGATCGACAAAGAGTACATCCAGCAGTTTATGTATGAGACCTTCGACACGCCGTTTTATCTCCAGCGCAATATCGAGGTCAACTATTCTTCTTTCACCGCTGAGTGGCAGATCACCGGCAAAAGCTCTGTAAGCCAGAACAATGTGGCAGCCTATACCACCTACGGAACCAGCCGTGCCAATGCCTACAAGATTCTGGAGGACAGCCTGAACCTGCGGGATGTCCGTATCTACGACACCATAGAGGATGCAGACGGCAAAGAGCGCCGGGTGTTGAATGCCAAAGAGACCACCCTGGCCGCCCAAAAGCAGCAAGCGATCCGGGACGCTTTCAAAGACTGGATTTGGAAAGACCCGGACCGCCGCCAAGCTCTGGTCCGCCAGTACAATGAGGAAATGAACTCCACCCGTCCCCGTGAATACGACGGCGGACACATTACTTTCGGTGGTATGAACCCGGCCATCACCTTGCGGGAACACCAGAAAAACGCTATCGCTCATGTGCTGTACGGCGGCAATACGCTGCTGGCACACGAGGTAGGCGCTGGCAAAACCTTTGAAATGGTGGCTGCCGCCATGGAGAGTAAGCGCCTGGGCTTGTGTCAGAAATCCCTCTTTGTGGTGCCGAACCATCTGACCGAACAATGGGCGTCGGAGTTTCTGCGGCTCTATCCTTCCGCCAACATTCTTGTCACCACCAAAAAGGACTTTGAGACCCACAACCGCAAGAAGTTCTGCGCCCGCATTGCCACCGGCGATTATGACGCCATCATCATGGGACACAGCCAGTTTGAGAAAATCCCCATCAGCCGAGAGCGTCAGGAACGGCTCCTTCAGGAGCAGATCGACGAGATCACCGAGGGCATTGCCGAGGTGAAGTACAGCGGCGGTGAGCGTTTCACGGTCAAGCAGTTGGAACGCACCAAGAAGTCCCTGGAAGCCCGGCTGGAGAAATTGCAGGCCGAGAGCCGCAAGGACGATGTGGTAACATTCGAGCAGTTGGGTGTGGACCGCCTGTTCGTCGATGAGGCGCATAACTATAAAAACCTGTTTTTATACACCAAGATGCGGAATGTGGCAGGTCTCTCCACAAGCGATGCCCAAAAGTCCAGCGATATGTTTGCAAAGTGTCGCTATATGGATGAACTGACCGGAAACCGTGGTGTGATTTTCGCCACTGGCACCCCCGTATCGAACAGCATGACCGAACTTTACACCATGCAGCGGTATCTCCAGTATGACCGCCTGCAAGAGCTGAACATGACCCACTTCGACTGCTGGGCCAGCCGCTTCGGAGAAACCGTCACGGCGCTGGAGCTGGCACCGGAAGGCACCGGCTACCGGGCAAGAACGAGATTCAGCAAGTTTTTCAACCTCCCGGAGCTGATGAACTTGTTCCGTGAAGTTGCCGACATCAAAACCGCCGATCAGCTGAACTTGCCCACCCCGGAGGTGGAATACCACAACATCGTGGCCCAGCCTACTGAACACCAAAAAGAGATGGTGCAGGTTCTCTCCGAGCGCGCCTCCAGGGTACACAGCGGCAGCGTTGACCCCTCAGAGGACAATATGCTCAAGATTACCGGCGATGGCCGCAAGCTGGGTCTGGACCAGCGTATCATCAACCAGCTGCTGCCGGATGAACCCGGCACCAAGGTCAATCAGTGTGTGGGTAATATCATGCAGATCTGGCGGGACGGCGAGGCTGACAAGCTGACCCAGCTGGTATTCTGCGACATTTCCACGCCCCAGGCAGCCCCCTCCAAAAAGGCAGCCAAACAGCTGGATAATCCCACACTTCATGCGCTGGAACAGGCTGTGCCGTTGGATGAGCCTGAGCCTGCCTTTACCATCTATGAGGACATCCGCCAGAAGCTCATCGCCCAGGGAATGCCCGCCGAGCAGATTGCTTTTATCCACGAAGCCAAGACCGAGGTGCAGAAGAAAGAACTGTTTTCCAAGGTTCGCACTGGGCAGGTGCGCGTCCTGCTGGGCAGCACCTCCAAAATGGGCGCTGGCACCAATGTGCAGGACCGGCTTGTGGCGCTCCATGACCTGGATTGTCCGTGGCGTCCGGGAGACCTTGCCCAGCGCAAGGGCCGTATCGAGCGCCAGGGCAACCAGAATCCGCTGGTCCATGTGTACCGCTATGTTACCGAGGGAACTTTCGATGCCTACCTGTGGCAGACGGTGGAGAACAAACAGAAATTCATTTCGCAAATCATGACCAGCAAAAGCCCGGTCCGCTCCTGCGATGATGTGGACGAAACGGCGCTGTCCTTTGCCGAGATCAAGGCCCTGTGCGCCGGAGACCCCCGTATCAAGGAGCGCATGGATTTGGATGTGGAGGTTGCGCGTCTGAAGCTGATGAAAGCTGACCATCAGAGCAAGCAGTACCGCCTGGAGGATCAGTTGCTCAAATACTTCCCCCAGGAAATCGAAACTAACAAGGGGTTTATTAAAGGCTTTGAAGCGGATCTGGAGACCCTGGCCGCCCATCCTCACCCGGAGGATGGCTTTGCTGGAATGGAGATCCGGGGCGATGTGCTGACTGACAAAGAAAACGCCGGTGCAGCCTTGCTAGACGCCTGTAAGGAGGTCAAAGGCTCCGAACCGGTGCAGATCGGCAGCTATCGGGGCTTTACTATGTCCGTGGAGTTTTCCGCTTGGAAACAGGAATATACGCTCCTGTTGAAAGGCCAGATGACCCACCGGGCAAGCCTCGGCACAGACCCGCGCGGAAACCTCACCCGTATCGACAATGCACTGGCTCAAATGCCTCAGCGTTTGGAAGCCGTGAAAAACCAGCTGGACAACCTTTACCAACAGCAGGCCGCAGCCAAAGAGGAAATCGGAAAGCCGTTTCCCTTTGAGGATGATCTGCGAGTCAAGTCCGCCCGTCTGGTGGAACTGGACACGCTGCTGAACATTGACGGCAAGGGCCATGCCCAGCCGGAAACTGTGGTTGCCAAGAGCGCACGGCCTTCGGTGCTGGACAGCTTGAAGCGCCCGGTGCCACCCCGTAGCCCTGAAAAGAAACCGAAACAACATGAGGAGGTGCGATAACATGAATACCAACGATCTGAATACGGCCCTTTATGAGAAGATGGCCGCTGAACAGGACAAATACCGGGACTGGCTGAAAAGCCAGCCCCCGGAGGAAATCCTGCACCATACCTATGAGTACACCGTCCGGGAGGACATTGTGATGGCGATGGAGGACTTGGAGCTGACCGATGCCCAGGCCCAGGCGCTTTTGGATTCGCCTACACCGCTGGCCGATGTGTACCGTCACTTTGAGAAGCTGGAGACCGGCTACATGGATGTGATCCGGGACAGCATTGAAAACCGAGCGGATGATGTGTGTAAGGTTTTGGAAGAACAGCGGTCCATCCCTCTCTATCTCCATTCTGCCGCCTATGCGTCCCAGCATGGGGAGATGGCACAATATAACCGCTCTTATCAGGCAAACTTTGACTGTAAAGAGGCCATTGAACACGCCATCAGCGCCCACTATGCGGATAACCGACTGGATACGGAGTCTGCGGTTAAGGCGGTGCTGGAAAAGTTCGGGTCGGAACGAGTACAGTTCATCCTTGCCAACACCATCCAGCATAAGGACAGCGACGGTCGCGTTTCCCGTGACAACAAAGCCTGGGCAAAGACCATTCCCATGCCGGAGGACAGCGGCACTTCGCGCCACTGTGCTTATCTGGTTGTGGATGAGGTCAATCTTGGTCTGACCGATCTGTTTACACGGCAGGCACGAAAAACGCTTCAGGAACCGGAGAAAGGCTCTGTCTTGCAAAAGCTCAAACAGGAGCCTACCACCCACAAGCCTGCTTTATCGAAGAAACAGGAGCCGGAACGATGAGCGCCAAAAAGCGTAAACGGGATGTGCCGGTCCTGTTTTGGGTTTCCGATGCGGAGATGGAAGCGATCCAGCAGAAAATGGCACAGTTCGGAACAAAAAACCTGAGCGCCTATCTGCGGAAGATGGCTGTGGACGGCTATGTGGTACAGCTGGACTTGCCGGAGCTGAAGGAACTGGTATCCCTGTTGCGCCGAAGCAGCAATAACCTGAACCAGCTCACCCGACGGGTACATGAAACGGGGCGGATTTATGATGCTGACCTGGAGGATATAGCCCAACGGCAGGAGCAGTTATGGGAGGGCGTGAAAGAAATCCTAACCCAGCTTTCCAGGCTTTCGTAACAGGGATATATGCCCCAACTGCGGAGGGAGGAACGGCGTTCTTTTCGCCGCGCCTTCCTCCGTTTTTTCTTTTGCCCATATCCTTGTCTTTTTGAAATGTTGGAAGGATAATATGGGTAGAAAACAGATTGCCGCAAAGGAGTTGAGAATAGATGAAAACCTTTGAGAAGGTGTTGGAGATTTTTCGTGAGTATTTGGACTGTGATCTAGAGGAAGAAGTCCTCCCTTGTCGAGAAGGTTATCTCCGCGTCACATGGAATGGAGATTCCCGCTACTGTGTGGATGGACTTCTCAGCCGGACACCGGACGAACTATTCGAGGTGCTGTTATCTGATTATCGCAGCTATGAGGAACTGCGGCTAACCAAAGGATGCCGAGAAGTGACGGAAGAAGATGAAAGACAGGCAGAAATTCTCTGTCAGAGCTTTCGGGAACGATGGAAGGAGGAAGAAAAATGAGGGCGATCTGGTTCATTCTGAAACTGCCGTTGAAGATTTTAATGGCTCCGGTGATTCTGTCGCTGACCCTGTTCGTCTGGATTTGTGTGGGGATTGTCTATGTCTCCGGTTTGGTGCTGGGGCTTATCAGCATGGTGGTTGCCCTGCTGGGTGTGGCAGTTCTGATTACTTACTCCTTGCAAAACGGCATTATCCTGCTGGTGATAGCATTTCTCATTAGTCCCTATGGTTTGCCAATGGCTGCAATCTGGCTACTGGGCAAGGTACAGGACTTGAAGTTTATCATTCAAGATTTGGTTTATGGATAATATGAAAACCTCCGACGAATTTCGTCGGAGGTTTTATGGTTCTAGGTTATCTTCTTGAAAAAGCGGCGATGCAAAAAAGGTATCTATCCCAATCCCCATTCCTTGGCACATCTCATGAATGATCCGTAGCTTAACCGAATCATACGAGCAGTTGATGACATTTCCAATCGTAGACTTGGGAACACCGCTTTTCATATACAGTTGATATTGTGTCATTTTTCTTTCATCTAGTAATTCTAACAGACGTTTGCTTACCGCCTCGTTTAGCTTCATTCTATACACCGCCCCTGTGACTGTACTATATTTAGTATATGGGCAGTTTTGCTAAAATTGGTCCCTGTACCTGTACTAATAGAGCTATTTGCAGTATGATGGTAATAGGGGTGCCATCGTATGAACGTAACTTTTTGTGGCCATTCGCAAATCACAAAGGCAGACAATATTGCGAATTGGCTTCGCAATGTAACACAAGACCTAATTGAGCAAGGAGCAACAACTTTTTATCTTGGAGGATATGGAGAGTTCGACAGTTTAGCAGCGTCTATTTTACGGGAACAAAAGAAAAAGTATCCGCAAATCGAGCTGGTTCTTGTATTGGCATATTTGAACACTGGCCGGGATGTTTCTGGCTATGACAGTACCGTGTATCCACCGCTGGAAAACGTACCGCGCCGTTTTTCGATTTCTCATAGAAATCGCTGGATGGTAGAGTCCGCCGATGTAGTGGTGGCCTATGTTCTCCATGATTGGGGCGGAGCAGCCACAACGTTACGGTGTGCCAAACAGAAAAAGAAGCAGATTATTTCATATCGTGATGAAATGGGCAGCTGAGGTTGTCTATTTTGCTGCCACTTCATATTTCCAAAACTGTTGAACGTTAAGCTGTCGGTAAAATTATGCCGAATTTTCATCACTTTACTTTTGAACTAATATTGCTTATAATATTAGTGTGAAAGGAAGTGGTACGGTGGGACAATTTGAACAGCTGGATCAGCTGCTGGAAACACAGGATGGGATGCTGCGAACAGCTCAAGTAGTATCTGCTGGTATTTCTAAGCCTGTTTTTTATGATTATGTGCACTCACGGGAATTGGAGCGGGTCGCGCATGGAATTTATCTTTCCAAGGATGCCTGGGTCGATGCCATGTACTTACTTCATCTGCGGGTCGAACAGGCAGTGTTTTCCCATGAGACAGCTTTATTTTTTCACGATCTGACAGACCGCGAGCCGCTGGAATATACGGTCACAGTCAAGACCGGATATAATCCCTCCAAGCTGAAAGCAGAGGGCGTACAGGTATTCACCATTAAGGCGGAACTGCATGGGGTGGGCCTGACAACGGCTCAGACACCATTTGGGCATACAGTTCCTGTCTATGACCTGGAGCGCACCATCTGCGACCTGCTCCGCAGCAGGAACAACATGGAGATGCAGACTTTTCAAGGGGCATTAAAGATGTATGCCAGAAGAAAAGACAAAGACCTGCGGACATTGATGCGGTATGCCGGTATGTTCCGGGTAGAAAAAATTCTGCGGCAGTATTTGGAGGTGCTTTTATGATAAAAACAGCAAGGCAGTTGAAGGATCTGATCCGCAATCTTTCCAGAAAAAAATCTGCGGACGCCCAGCTCTTGATGCGGAACTACATGATGGAGCGTTTTCTGGAGCGTATCTCCCTTTCTGAATATCGTGACAAATTTATTCTGAAAGGCGGTATGCTGGTAGCGGCTATGGTTGGTCTGGATGCCCGTTCCACGATGGATTTGGACGCTACTGTAAAAGGAGCCAATGTCAATGTGGAGGACATAGAGAATTTGATTTCCGCTATTGTGAGTGTCCCGCTTGATGATGGCGTCAAATTCCAGCTGAAAAGTATTTCGGAGATTATGGATGAGGCGGAATATCCGGGGATTCGCGTAAATATGACTACAACCTTTGACGGTGTGGTGACGCCTTTGAAGATTGACATTTCCACAGGGGATGCCATTACCCCCAGGGAGATCCGCTACTCTTTCAAGCTGATGCTGGAAGATCGCTCCATTGATATTTGGGCGTACAATCTGGAAACGGTTCTGGCCGAAAAGCTGGAAACGATCATTACCAGAACTACCACCAACACCCGCATGAGAGATTTCTATGACATTTATATTCTGGAACAGCTGCATGGGAATACATTGGACCCTCAGATTCTCCATGATGCGCTGCGGGCCACTGCTCACAAACGCGGGACAGAACGACATCTTGCAGAAGCTGCCGAAGTTTTTGAGGAAGTGGAGAACAGCTCGGTTATGCAGAAACTTTGGGAATCGTACCGCAAAAAATTTTCCTATGCGGCAGATCTGGAGTGGAACATCATCATGGGGGCGGTGCGCAGTTTATACGCTCTCAGTGAAAAGGAATCGAGCCTATGAAGAAGCACGGCCATTATTGTAAAGTCTGCGGAGAATATAAGGCTAATGAAAAATTTTCCGGCAAAGGTCATGCGGCGCACGTCTGTAAATCCTGTGCTTCTTTGCCGCCGGAGAAGCAAGCGGAGCAAATGACAATAAACCGCTTGCTGAATCTCCCATGGAGATTATCAAAGGAGCAGATTTCCTGGCTGAAGAACCGAATGAAAGATAAGCGCCGGGAAGTTCGTGCGCTGGCAAAAGAACAATACGAGATGAGGTTTCCTCCGAAGCGGTTAGAGGACATCGAGGACAATTTTGATTTTCTCGATGAGGACGATTTAATAGAATAACAAAAGCGGTCTGCACCATGCAGGCCGTTTCTTTTTTGGAAAGGAGGTCTCCCTTATGGCAACCACACGCATCATGCCGCTGCATATCGGCAAGGGTCGGACTGAGAGCCGTGCCATCAGCGATATTATTGACTATGTGGCAAATCCCCAAAAGACCGACAACGGAAAATTGATTACCAGCTATGGATGTGACAGCCGCACTGCTGATGCAGAGTTTCTGTTGGCAAAGCGGCAGTATATTGCCGCCACCGGACGAGTGCGCGGTACAGATGATGTGATCGCCTACCATGTGCGCCAGTCGTTCAGGCCCGGAGAGATCACACCGGAGGAAGCCAACCGGCTGGGCATAGAATTTGCCAGGCGGTTCACCAAAGGCAATCATTCCTTTGTGGTCTGCACCCACATCGACAAATCGCATATTCATAATCACATCATCTGGTCGGCGGTCAATATGGATTGTGACCGGAAGTTCCGTAACTTTTGGGGAAGCACCAGAGCTGTTCGACGTTTAAGTGACACCATTTGTATCGAGAACGGACTATCCATTGTGGAGAACCCCAAGCCCCACGGAAAAAGCTACAACAAGTGGCTGGGCGAACAAGCCAAGCCCTCCCATCGGGAACAGCTACGGGTGATGATTGACCGGGCGCTGGAGCAAAAGCCAGCAGACTTTGACACACTTCTGCAACTGCTTTCCGAGATGGGCTGCGAGGTATCTCGGCGCGGGAAAGCAATCCGCCTTAAAGCTCCCGGCTGGAAGAATGTAGCCCGTATGGATGACAAGCTGGGAGCCGGGTACAGCGAAACAGAAATCCGTGCGGTGCTGGCTGGAGAAAAGCAGCACACGCCCCGCAAGAAATCCACCGTGCAGCCGGAGCCACCCAAGGTCAATTTGCTGGTGGATATTCAGGCAAAATTGCAGGCCGGGAAAGGTGCTGGATATGCACGCTGGGCCAAGGTTTTTAACTTAAAACAGATGGCGCAGACCGTGAATTTTCTTACCGAACATCACCTACTGGACTATACAGAGCTGGAAGAAAAAGCGGTGGCGGCTACCGCCCATCACAATGAGCTGTCAGCGCAGATTAAGGCGACGGAGAAACGCATGGCAGAGATCGCCGTCCTGCGTACCCATATCGTTAATTATGCCAAGACCCGCGAGACCTATGTTGCCTATCGCAAGGCCGGTTATTCCCGAAAATTTCGGGAGGAACATGAGCAAGAAATTCTGCTCCATCAGGCGGCAAAAAATGCCTTTGATGAGATGGGAGTGAAGAAGCTGCCCAAGGTCAAAGACCTGCAATCTGAGTATGCCAAACTGCTGGAGGAAAAGAAGAAAACCTACGCCGAGTACCGGCGTTCCCGTGAGGAAATGCGGGAACTTTTGACGGCAAAGGCCAATGTGGATCGGCTGCTGAAAATGGATGAGGAACAGAAAAAAGAACAAGAAAAAGACCACGGCCAGCGGTAAGCCGGTCATGGTCATAAGCGTCCATCGGACGCGTAGCCGCAGAATGAAATTCTGCGTTCAAAGGGGCTTGGGGGCGCTGCCCTCAACAAGCAAAGCAGAGGGGGAAATCACGTCAGGATTTTTCCCTCTGTGGGCCGAGTGTATTAACACCGGCATTGCTTGCCACTTTTGTTCGCAAACAATATCCGTATCCTTTACACGATGATTTACTTTTATTATCATAGTCGTAATAAGTATATAAACTACTTACATATAAGCACCTAAAATATGAAAGGGCTGATAAAATGATGACCTTTGAAAAGGTTTTAGAAGTATTCAACGATTACCTAAATAAAGATAGTGTTTTGGAGGTGGTGAACACTAAGCGAGGATACACCGTTATGATTTGGGATGAAAAAGATGAGCAATGGTTTGGTGTGGAACATTGCAAAGCCCCCGAGCTTTTACGGGATGCCTTACTTGATGGCTATCGTGATTTTTTAGAGCAACAACTTACTCATAACCGCAGGAGTTTAACCGAAACAGAAATCTTAGATATTCAAAACCGATGTGAACAGCTTTATGATTTGTGTGGAGAATAAAAAAATAACCTAAAAAGTGCGATAGCCTGTGTAGGTGTCGCACTTTTTTCAGTTGGCTTGGCTTACGAAAACAGCGTTAATTATTCCGCAGTTTCTCTTGCCTTTTTCAAGCCTTGAGCCGTAGCTTCCATCACGATAAGCTCCTTTTCTTCCATATCATTCAACAGTACATCAACTTGTTTGCGGCGATTGTTGTCGCCATCTTCATTGCATGGAAAAAAGAACTGGTCTACAGAGATGTCAAGCAAGGTAGTAATGAGATAAAATTTGTTAAGCCTTGGGTGCTGCCCCCTGTTCTCTATATACATAATAGAGCGTGGCGTAAGGTCTACCAGTTGGGCAAGATATTCCTGTGTCCACCCTTTTGCTTCCCGAGCTTTTTTTATCGCTATACCTAACGGCTTAAAATCAAGTTTTCTTTCATCTTGGTACATTTTAATATCATCCTATATCATTGTACATTTCGGGTGATGATATTTGAACGAAGTATGATTTTATGTTTAGTAGTGTATAATTTCGTATTAGTGGAGAGAAACTTGCTATTATTCGTCATTCCGTATATAATAATTATATACTCTTTGCGAAAGGAAGTTGATATTATGAATTACATTTCTGTGAAAGCCGCTTCTGAAAAATGGGGCATATCGGAAAGACGGATACAAAAATTATGTGAGGAAAATCGCATTGACGGAACTGAAAAATTTGGTCGTGCATGGATGATACCAAAAGATGCAGAAAAACCCGTTGATGGACGTATGAAAACAAGGAACAAACAGGAGGAGAATCATGGAATTTAATGAAAAGCTACAACAGCTTAGGACTGGAAAGAACTTAACGCAGGAACAACTTGCGGAGCAATTATATGTATCAAGAACAGCCATTTCAAAATGGGAAAGCGGCAAGGGTTACCCTAACATTGAGTCGCTCAAGTGTATTTCTAAATTCTTTTCTGTGACCATAGATGAACTGCTATCGGGCGAAGAACTGATTACACTTGCCGAAACTGAAAATCGTTCCAACTTGAAAAAAATTTACAGTTTCATTTATGGAATATTAGATATGATGGCGGTTACTTTTATACTTTTGCCGTTGTATGGTAACCTTGTTGACGGATATATTTATTCTGTCAATCTACTTTCATTTACAGACACTACCCCAATATATCTTGCAATCTATTGGATTGTTTTTATTGTTTTGATTGCACTTGGGATAGCGAAACTGATGTGTGTTTGTTTTGAAAAGGAATCATGGAGCAACATAATCACAAAATGCTCTCTCGTGCTGAGTACGCTTTTTATCTGCTTCTTCGCTGCGGCAAGACAACCCTATGTAACCGCCCTTATGTTTCTGCTATTTGTTGCTAAAATATTTGTCTGGATAAAGCAAACCCAAACAAAGTAAAATGCCATAAACCCTTTAAAATAGGCTCTGACACGATAAGTGTCGGAGCTTTTTTCGTGCTGACATCTATTGTGTCGGCATTGTGACGGTAGATTTCTTGGCTTCTATGCAATACTCGTGGATAATAAGATTGTGGTCAGCGAAAACAAGAACAGCAACCCACGGAAAGGAGAATCAAATATGGATTATATCATTGAAACAGAAAATCTTACGAAGCGATACGGAACAGCCACCGTTGTCGATAAGGTAAATCTTCATGTGCCAAAGGGCAAAATTTATGGTTTGCTCGGCAGAAACGGAGCAGGCAAAACCACAGCAATGAAAATGATGTTGCAGCTTGCTTTCCCAACGGAGGGAACGGTACGCTTGTTTGGCACAAACTATAAGGAAAATATCCATACCCTTTATAGCAAAGTAGGCTCTATTATCGAAACACCGGGATTTTACAGTAATTTAACAGGGTATGAGAATTTGCAAATTCTCGCTAAACTGCGAGGGGGAGTATCTAAAAGTGGAGTAGAAAAAGCTCTTGAAGTTGTGGGGCTGCATAAGGAGAAAAGAAAAGTCTTTTCCGATTATTCCCTCGGAATGAAGCAACGGCTTGGTATTGCCGCCGCCATTATGCACGAGCCGGAGCTTTTAATACTTGACGAACCGATTAACGGACTTGACCCCATTGGAATAGTTGAAATACGCTCATTTTTATCTGAACTTAGTCACAATCATGGCATTACCATTTTTATCTCAAGCCATGTTTTAAGCGAGATTGAACAGATAGCAGATATTATCGGCGTTATGCACGAGGGGCATTTAGTAGAGGAAGTGAATATATCCGAGCTTCACAAAAGGAATCGAAAATACATTCAATTTGATTTATCTGACAGTGAGATAGCCGGAAAGATTTTAGAAAACCACTACCACATGACGGATTTTACAGTGCAGGACGGTACGGTGAGAATTTATGACTTTAGCCAAAGTGTTGGAGAAATCAATCGAGAATTTGCACGAAATGGACTGCTCGTGACAAGGATAAATGATAGTGAGGAAAACTTAGAGGACTACTTTTCTAAACTGATTGGAGGTGGCGGTATTGCTTAATCTTATTTCTTGTGAATTATTAAAACTAAAGCGTTCAAAAATGGTGCTAATTAGTGTGGCAGGGGTATTATCTACCCCACTTTTGATGTTAATAGAAGCCTTGCAAACACATTTTGATAAGCCGGAGATTATCTTTACCTTGTCTGACATATACAGCGACAGTGTACTGTATATCATGCTGCTGGTAAACATTATGATATATGTGGCAATTGCAGCTTACTTGTTTAGCAGAGAGTACACAGAAAGCACCCTCAAAACCATATTGCCCATACCCATTTCAAGGACAAAACTATTAATTGGAAAATTTTGCACCCTGCTTCTTTGGATTGTTATGCTAACCCTTGTAACATGGGCAGGTATATTTATCGTTTGTGGGCTATATGACGCTGTCTTTACATTGGAGGGATATAGCTTACTAGTGGCAATAGTATGGCTCCCCAAGTTTTTGTTTGGCAGTATCCTGATGTTTTTAACAGTTTCTCCTTTTGTGTTTGTTGCTATGAAAACAAAAGGATTTGTCGCCCCGATGATTGGCTCTGCCGTGATTGTCATGGGAAGTGCCGCACTTTCAAATCAAGAATGGGGAGCGTTGTATCCGTGGACAGCCACCTATTTCTTGGTGCAGGGTAAACTTCAGAGTACCGGCTATCCTACACTGCTGTCTGTATCTATTATTATTCTTGTATCAGCAGTTGGTTTTCTTATGACCTTTCATCATTTTAAAAAGGAGGATTTGAAATAATGGTACTTGATTTTATAGAAATTTTAAAAGTTATTTTTCTTGGAATTGTTGAGGGTATTACTGAGTGGCTACCTATCAGCAGCACAGGACATATGATTCTTGTGGACGAATTTATCACACTTAATATGAGCGAAGCATTTAAAGAAATGTTTTTTGTTGTTATTCAACTTGGAGCTATACTCGCAGTGGTTGTAATGTTTTGGAACAAGATGTTTCCCTTTCAATTTAAGAACAAAGCACAGTCAATTGTTAAAAAGGATACTTTCTCGTTGTGGTTCAAGGTTGCGGTAGCTTGTGTACCGTCAGCTATTATGGGGATTCTATTTGATGATTATTTGGATGCTTACCTCCAAACCCCCATTGTGATTTCAATCATGTTAATCTTTTATGGTTTGTTATTCATTCTCATAGAAAATTGGAATAAAAAGCGTACTCCTACTACTATGGCACTTTCTGACATCAGCTATAAAACAGCAATCTTGATAGGGGCATTTCAAGTGTTATCACTTATACCCGGCACATCACGGTCGGGAGCAACGATTATAGGTGCTTTACTCATAGGAGTTTCACGAGTGGCAGCAGCAGAGTTTACTTTTTTCCTCGCAGTACCTACTATGCTTGGAGCAAGTGCTTTTAAGCTGTTAAAATTCGGGTTTGAATTTACAAGTGCAGAACTGCTCGCTCTTGTTCTCGGTATGGCTGTGGCATTTGCGGTATCTGTCTTAGTAATTAAATTCCTAATGAACTTTATCAAAAAACATGATTTTAAGGTGTTTGGTTGGTATCGAATTGTGCTTGGTATACTTGTTGTACTTATAAAATCTTAATAATGCGTTTTCTTTGTGCGCGAATAAAAATGCCAGTTGGTCCTTAAGATCAGCTGGCATTTTTGTTTCTGGGGATGGAAAACAACCCAGAGATTCTCGTTGTCGATCTCCTCCTGATTTTAGTTTGCATGGTGAATTTTGCAAATTGAATCTACAGGAGGTTAATAATGGGATTTAATTATGGATATGAGAAAAAGAAGTTTGATAGTAGATGGAAGCGTTTAGAAGTTGAGTATTGTGATGCAGGGATGAGCGAAGAACAGATTGCTGCCATGAAAGAATATGACTGGGCATGGTTTTGCAGTCAAAGGGTTTTTCAAAACCATACGCAACCAATACCTTGTGAACAATATGATGAAGTATGTGGTCAATCACAGCTGTTCCGAAAGTTTGCATCGTTATCTTATCAATGGGATGTTGATAAGATTGATCAAACGCGATATGGATGGTTGGCTTCGGTGGAAAACGAACAACTACTGTTGAGATTGAAGAAGCTGTCGAAGAAAGATTTGGAGCTATTGACATTACTTTTTGTGGATGGTTATCGTCAAATTGATGTAGCACGTCTTTGGCATTGTTCCAGAAGTGCTGTTGCACAAAGATTTAAAAAAATAAAAAAATTTTTGAATAACACTTAACAAATGAAGCGTATCAGTGCCTACCCATTGAGGGAAGAACATTCTCCCAATGTGGAGCTTGACAATTTCATAGACGGCATTTCCGGTACATAACCTATGTACGAGCGAATCAGGCACGCCGCGAAGATGGACAGCCCCAGGAGGTGATGAATAGGACTGTTCCGAGCGATCCACGTCAGCCTGATACCCGAAAGTGGCATTTCAGGGCGCGATGACTGCATAGGGGTTAAAGATACTTCCTCACGGCCTCCTAAAGACTTGGGGGGAACTCTGCGGCGCACGAGTAAAACGACGCTGTGGAGTTATGACAGCCGCGCCAGCGGAGACCGGAATGTCCCCATCGCCAGGGGTGCGTGGCAAATGTGGCGAGTAAATTTTTCAAAGTCAGATACCATGCGCTGGCAGCTTCGGTTGCCAGCGCATTCATGTGATTTTGAAAGCAACAACCACATCTTTGACAGAAAGGGGGACCACCTATGGAAAAATTGATTTCGCGGAAAGAGGCTGCCAAATTACTGGGGATTAGCATTGCCACTTTGGATGCAGCTCGAAACAGTGGGCTAATTTCCTATGTTCAGTATGTGCAAAATGGTTGCGTGTACTTTACAGATGCTGGCCTTCAGGAGTATATCGCAAAATGCACCCATCGTGCAAAGCCAGTGGAAAAAAGCGCTACATACCGCAAGCTGCGAAGTGTCCGAGCTTGAGCTGTTCCGTATCCTTGCTGGAACCTAATATGTCTGATAAAACAAAGGTACAGCGCTGGACATTATTCTTAGGAGGTGACGGAATTGGCAAAAAGAAAAAGGGCAATTCCTCAATATGGTACGGTCGTGCTTAACGGCATTGAATATTATAGAACCAGAGTCGAAGATTCGGATGGAAACAGAGTGGCGCTTTATGCAAAGACGCCCGAAAAGCTTTATGACAAGGAACTGGAGGCGTTAGAGCAGATTGACAGTACTACGTTTCGTCGAAGATCGCCTACGGTTGCTGAGTACTGTGAGAAGTGGCTGCTGATGCAGTCCGTCCATGTTCGGGCCACCACCTTGACAGATTATACCTCTAAGGTGCGGCGGCACATTATTGGAGGGCTGGGAGACAAGAGAATGGCTGATGTATCCCTGGATGACATCCAACTTGCCCTCGTACCTGTTTCCAAGAAGTCGGCTTCGGTTTATAAGTCTGTGGTGATTCTCTGCAAGTCCATTTTCCGGGCGGCCAAGGAGAGCCATGTGATTGACGAGGACCCGACCATATACCTGGATGCAAAGGGAGGAGTTCCCCAGGAAGAAAGACAGGCATTGACGGATGAACAGGTTGAGCGGCTTTTGGACACGATCCGGGATTTGCCGCCCTATGTATTTGTGATGATCGGTTTATATGCCGGTCTGCGCCGGGAAGAAATCCTGGCGCTGCAATGGGATTCTGTGTATCTGGATGCAGAGGCTCCGTACTTAACGGTACGGCGGGCATGGCACACAGAACATAACAGGCCGGTCATTCTTACCGAGCTAAAGACCAAAGCGGCACAAAGAAACATTCCTCTCCCGGTCTGTCTGGTTGAATGTCTGAAAGATGCAAAGAAAAAATCCACTTCGGATTATGTGATTGCCAATCGGGACGGTGATCCGCTATCCTATACACAGTTTAAGCGGCTGTGGCAGTATATTGTGACGCGGACTGCAAAGCCGAGAATGGCCAGAAAACTTGTGGACGGAAAGTATGTAAAATATATGCTTTACCCGAAACTTGGAGAAAAAGCCAGGAATAACGGCCATGTGGTATATAGCCTGGATTTTGAAGTGACACCGCATCAGCTGCGGCACACCTACATCACCAATCTGATTCATTCTTCGGTGGACCCCAAAACGGTACAATATTTGGCGGGCCATGAAAGCAGCAAAATCACGATGGACATTTACGCAAAGGTCAAATACAACAGGCCGGATGATCTTGTCAAAGCAATGGGCTGTGCCTTTGACTTATGGGACGCTGTGTAAGTTCCGAACAATTCAGAAAATGAAGTAAGAGCGAGACAAGGATGTCTCGCTCTTAGTTTTTCCTTGGCCGTATCTTTGATTCAATTTGAAATCTCTGATAAAAAGGAGGTGTAGATACATCACCACGCGAGAAAGGAAATTAATTATGGCAAAGAAGAAAAAAAACATACCTCAATATGGAACCGTCACACGAAAGGGTGTCCTGTATTACAGAACCCGGATTCTGGACGCAGACGGCAAGCAGGTGAGCTTGTATGGGACTACCTGCGAGGAACTGTACGATAAAGAGCAGGAGGCGAGACGCCAGGTAGCGGAGATCATCTTCCACCGGGAGCATCCTACTGTGGCCGAGTATTGTGAGAAGTGGCTGTTGATGCAATCCGCAAAAGTGTCGCCGGCTACACTGAAGGGCTACGCCTCCAATATGAAGAACTACATTATCAAGCCTTTGGGAGATATGTATATGGAGGAAGTAACAGCGGATGATATTCGTCTGGCGCTGATCCCATTGTCCAATAAGTCCGAGAGCCTGCACAATACGGTGAATATGCTCCTCAAGTGCATTTTTTACTCGGCAGAGCGGAGCCAGTTGCTGGAATACAATCCGTGTGAGGGGATTTCGGCAAAAGGAGGGAAACCGACCCAAAAGAAAGATTCGCTGACAGACCAGCAGGTGGAAGTGCTGCTGGAAACCGTCAAAGGACTTCCGCCGTATCTGTTTACCATGATCGGCTTATATGCCGGTCTGCGCCGAGAAGAAGCTCTCGCCTTGCAATGGGATTGTGTGTTCCTCGATGCACCCACTCCATATATCTCTGTGCGGCGCGCATGGCGATCAGAGCATAACAGACCGGTTATCTCTACAACGCTTAAGACGAAAGCAGCAAGAAGGGATATTCCCATTCCCAAATGCCTTGTGAATTGTCTGCGGGAAGCCAAGGCTGCCTCCAAATCGGAATATGTGATTGCCGATAGTGAGGGACAGCCCTTGTCATATTCGCAGTTCAAACGTGTCTGGCAGTACATCGTTGTTCGGTCTACCAAGGAGCGTACCTATTATAAGTATGTGAACGGACAGAGCATCAAGTACACTGTTCAGCCGAGTCTGGGAGGACATCAGAAAAACAATCCCAACATTGTGTATAGCCTGGACTTCGATGTGACACCGCACCTGCTGCGGCATACCTACATCACCAATCTTCTGTATGCAGGTGTTGACCCCAAGACGGTCCAGTACCTTGCCGGACATGAGAACAGCAAGACAACTATGGACATCTATGCAAGAGTAAAGTATAATAAACCAGAACAGCTATTCGATGTAGTAAATTCTGCATTTCATCAAGCTGTCCCCTCGTAAAAGTGGCCTGTTTTTTGGTTAAGGAATAGGACAACCGAGGGGCCGAGGCTCAAAAAAGCCCGGAATATCAAGGAAAATCATCGCTCAGACGATTGAAGTACGGCCTCAAAGCAGCTCGTAGAGCTCCGCAGTTCTCCAAACGTTAATCAAATCGTTTATTACAGCGAAATCATTTTCCCGGAAGCTTTGGCTTCCGGGAATTTTTCAAACTAATCTGAGATCATTTCATACATATGCAGGCGGTTTTTGCAACAGATGAACTGCCGGAACTGTTCTATAATCAGAAAAATCAACTCCTAACCGTGAGAATCAGGAGAAGAGTACGGTTAAAATACCAGAAACTCGAATTCCAATCGTAAGAAATGTGGTGGAAGTACGGTTTAGATGTCAGAAATTCCAAAGTCAACCGTAAAAATCGTGGAGGGGATACGGTTTAGATATCAAAAACTCGAATTTCAACCGTAAGAATTAGGAGAATGCTACGGTTCAGATATGAGAAATTTCATTTTCAACCGTAAGAACCAGGAGAAGGGTACGGTTTAGGTGCCGGAAATTCTGATTTTAACCGTATACGACAAGGAAAGACTACGGTTATACAGTCTATAAATCAATTCACAACCGTAAATCAATATAAACTCCAGAATTTATTATTTCAAGTTACTCTATTCCAGAACGGTGTCTGTTATTTCAGACATGTTTTATTCAGATGTTTAAAAGCAGAAAGGAAATTATATGGCAGGTCTTAGAGAAAAGTTATTGCAGGAACAGGTCAGACTGGAGAAGATTCTTCAGAAGACTTCAAAACAACTAAAAGATGCTCCTCCTGGGAAGCTGCGTTTGTCCAGCAGTAATAAATGTGTTCAGTATTATTACTGTGTGCCGGAAGGAAGAAAAAATGGGGAATATCTGCCAAGAGAGAAGGAAAAACTGGCGTACAGACTTGCTCAGAAATCTTATGATGAAAAGATAATGAAGCTTGCTGATAGAAGGCTGTCCCAGATCAGAAGAATTACAGAAGATTATGACGAGGAAGAAATTGAAAAAATTTTCCTGGCCGAACATCCTGAAAGACAGAAGTTGATTGAGCCGGTAGAACTTGTCTGGGAACAGCAATTGAGCAAGTGGGCTGCTGAAGATTATAAGAGAAAAGAATTTCAGGAAGATATGCCTGTTATATTAACGGAGAAGGGGGAACGGGTGCGTTCAAAATCAGAAAAAATCCTTGCCGACTATTTTTATCGGAACGGTATTTTATACAAATATGAATGTCCCTTGCATTTAAAACGTTTTGGAACAGTTCATCCGGATTTTACTTTTCTTTCCAGAAAGTCAAAACAGGAAATTTACTGGGAGCATGACGGCAGAATGGATGACCCGGTATATGTACAGAATGCAATAAGAAAAATACAGGCATATGAAGAAAATGATATTTATCCCGGCGAACGTCTGATTCTTACATTTGAAACAGGGAAAATTGTTCTGGATACCAGGACGATAGAAAGACTTGTTTGCAGATATTTACTGTAGATCATGGAAGACCCAATAAGCCGCAGAATATTAAAAAGGTGTTCCCTTTACTTCCAATCCTAAAAAATAGTTTGACTGGGAATCATATGCCCGGATATGAGGGGAGCGTTTGTCTGTTTCGGAAGCTAGAAATACAGTTGTAACCGCACGAATCAGTAATTGGTAAGGATCAATAACCAGATTTTTTATCATGATAGATAAATATGCATAATACACTATGCCTCTGCCATGACGAATTGTGCTGAAAAATATAGAAAATTCTGAAATTATCTTACATTAATCTGAATAAAGTGGTAAAATAGAACAAGGATAACCGCGAGAGGACCGTTACAGCGTTGTACCGGTTCTTTTTTGGCTATACTTTATGAAGGCGATGGGAAAAACAGGAGAAAAGGAGGATTTGAATGCTCAGCAGAGGAGACGCGGTGGTTTATAAGTGCAGGGGAATGTATAAGGTGGAAGACATTGGAACGTTGGATTTTTCTTTTGCGGACAGAAAAAAGAAATACTATACGCTGCAGTCCATGCAAGACTCGAGAGACAGGGCGTATGTACCTACGGATGATGAGTCAAATATCCGGAGACCGGTGAGCAGGGAAGAAGCTATGGATCTGATCAGCCGGATGCCTGATATTGAGGTGCTGCGGGTGAAAAACGAAAAATTCAGAGAGCAGGAATACAAAAACTGTATAGCAGACTTCTGCCCGGAGAACTGGATAAAAGTACTCAAGACTCTGTATAAGCGGACCCAGAGCAGGGGAAGCATCACGAGCATGGACAAGAAGTATCAGATGCTCCTGGAACATGCACTGTACAGTGAATTTTCATTTGCGCTGGGGATTCCGGCAAACAGGATGACACAGTTCATCGCCGAACATACGAAGCGGGAAGAAAAGTGAAACAAAAGCGGAAAATAAAAGAGGGCGGAAACGGAACTTGCGAAAAAGCCGGGTGCATGATATACTTCTCCTGATATTAATTTATAGGAGGAGTATTTTTTATGGACGCAGACCCTGCGGGTAACTCGATTTTATTTGAACTGTTACTGTTGTTGTTTTTTACACTGATGAACGCCTTTTTTGCCGGGGCAGAGATGGCGGTCGTATCGGTCAATAAGAACCGGATTCGAAGCCTTGCTGAAGACGGAAACAAGAAGGCGAAAGTGATCGAAGGGCTTTTTGAGGATTCGACAAAGTTCCTGTCCACGATCCAGGTGGCGATCACATTTGCCGGATTCTATTCTTCCGCATCTGCTGCGGCGGGAATCTCACCGGTCCTGGCAGAGTGGCTGAGAGGATTTCAGATCCCGTACAGCCAGCAGATCGCGCATAACGGTGTGACACTGCTCCTGATGTTCTTCAATCTTGTATTCGGAGAACTTGTGCCGAAGAGGATCGCACTGCAGAAGGCGGAGGCGTTCTGCATGCTCACTGTAATGCCGGTGCATTATATCTCGATCATTTTGTCGCCGTTCATCAAACTGCTTTCGGTTTCTACGAAGTTTGTCCTTAAGATCCTCGGGATGAAGACAGAGGATCAGGAAGAGGCTGTGACAGAAGAGGAGATCAAAGCTCTTTTGAAAATGGGGAACGAGAGCGGTACGTTTGATGACGATGAGCGGGAGATGATCGATTCGGTCTTTGCCTTTGACGACAGGACCGCGCGGGAGATCATGGTGCCGAGGCGGGAAGTGGTCGTCATGGACATTGGAGAGCCGTTTGAGGAACTGATCGACGAGGTGCTTGAATCGAGACACAGCAGGATTCCGGTCTATGAAGAGAATATAGACAATATTATTGGTGTGCTCCATGTCAAAGACGTGATGATCGAGCTGAGAAGATCGGGCATGGACGGAATCAATATACGTGAGATGCTGCATGAGCCATTCTTCGTGCCTGAGACAAAGGAGGCGGATGAACTGTTCCGCACGATGCAGTCATCAAGGCATCATATGGCGATCCTTGTGGATGAGTACGGCGGATTTTCCGGAATCGTAACGATCGAGGATCTGGTCGAGGAGATCATGGGCGATATCAACGAAGAGTATGAGGAGGTCGTTCCGGAGATCGAGGCGGTCAATGAGAACGAGTATCTTCTTGACGGTGGGATCCTGATCGAAGATCTGAACGAGGAGCTCGGACTGAAGCTGGAGACCGAGAATTACGACACATTATCAGGATATCTGATCGAGCAGCTTGGCCATATACCGGCAAAAGAGGACCGGGATGTGATAGAAAACGGGAACCTTGTGTTCACGGTGGAAGAGGTGAAGGATAACCGTATCAGCAAAGTGCGGCTTTGCATTCTTCCGACAGAGGATACAGAAGAAGAAAACAAAGGGAAATGACGGAAAGGAGAACCAGAGCTATGAAGATGTTGTCAATCGAGCAGGAACTGAAGAGCAATTCTTATCCGGGAAGAGGGATCATCCTCGGAAAGACGCCGGATGGAAAGAAGGCTGTTGCGGCGTACTTTATCATGGGACGCAGCGAGAACAGCAGAAACCGTATTTTTGTGGAGGACGGAGAGGGAATACGCACGCAGGCGTTTGATCCTTCCAAGCTGACGGACCCGAGCCTGATCATCTATGCTCCGGTTCGTGTCCTTGGCAACAAGACGATCGTCACCAATGGAGATCAGACAGACACGATCTATGATGGAATGGACAGACAGCTTACATTTGAGCAGTCTCTGAGGACAAGGGAGTTTGAACCGGACGGTCCGAACTATACGCCGCGTATATCCGGGATCATGCATATTGAGAACGGAACATACAACTATGCGATGTCCATCTTAAAGAGCAATAACGGAAGTCCGGAAGGATGCAATCGGTACACGTTTGCCTACGAAAACCCGTCTGCAGGCGAGGGACGCTTTATCCACACGTATATGTGTGACGGCAATCCGCTGCCGAGTTTTGAGGGAGAGCCGAAGCTGATCGGAATTCCGGATGATATCGAGAGCTTTACAGAGCTTCTCTGGAATAGTCTGAATGAGGACAACAAGGTCTCTCTGTTCGTGCGTTATATCGATATTGAGACAGGAAACTATGAGACAAAGATCGTAAATAAAAATCAGTAAGGAGCGGATGAAAGATGAAAGAATTAGAACTTAAGTACGGATGCAACCCGAATCAGAAGCCGTCCAGGATCTATATGGAAGACGGAAGCGACCTGCCCATCAAAGTGCTGTGCGGCCGCCCCGGATATATTAATTTTCTGGATGCGTTTAACGGCTGGCAGCTTGTGTCCGAGCTCAAGAAGGCGACCGGTCTTCCGGCGGCGACGTCATTCAAGCATGTCTCACCGGCAGGTGCGGCAGTAGGCCTTCCGCTCACTGAGACACTGGCGAAGATTTACTGGGTGGATGACCTGGGCGAGCTCTCTCCGCTGGCGAGTGCTTATGCAAGAGCGAGAGGCGCTGACAGAATGTCATCATTCGGCGATTTTATCGCCCTGTCTGATGTCTGCGATGTGGACACAGCCAGACTGATCAAGCGCGAAGTTTCTGACGGAGTTATCGCGCCGGGATATGATCCGGACGCGCTGGAACTCCTGAAACAGAAGAAGAAAGGCAACTACAATATCATCGAGATCGATCCGGATTATGTTCCGGCTGCGCTGGAGCACAAGCAGGTGTACGGCATCACCTTCGAGCAGGGAAGAAATGAGCTGAACATTGACAAGGATTTCTTCTCGAATGTGGTGACAGAGAATAAAGAAATCCCGGAATCAGCCAAGATCGATCTTGCGATTTCCATGATCACGCTGAAATATACTCAGTCTAATTCTGTCTGCTATGTAAAAGACGGACAGGCGATCGGGATTGGAGCGGGACAGCAGTCACGTATCCACTGTACACGTCTGGCCGGTCAGAAGGCGGACAACTGGTGGCTGCGCCAGAGTCCGAAGGTGCTCGGCCTTCAGTTCAAGGAAGGAATCCGCCGTGCAGACCGTGATAATGCGATCGATCTGTACATCGGTGAGGAATATATGGATGTTCTTGCTGACGGTGTGTGGGAGAACACTTTCGCTGTGAAGCCGGAAGTGTTTACACGCGAGGAGAAACGGGCATGGCTTGATAAGCTGACGGATGTGGCGCTTGGTTCGGATGCATTCTTCCCGTTCGGAGACAATATCGAGCGCGCCCATAAGAGCGGAGTGAAGTATGTGGCTCAGCCGGGCGGTTCTGTCCGTGACGACAACGTGATCGAGACATGCAATAAGTACGGCATGGCGATGGCATTTACAGGGATCCGTCTGTTCCATCACTAGGAGGCGGCCTGTATGGTAATAGAGACGAGAAGTCCGGAGGAGACCTTTCAGCTGGGGGAAGAGCTCGGAAGAAAGGCTGTTCCGGGACAGGTATTTACTCTGACAGGTGACCTGGGTGTCGGAAAGACTGTGTTTACCCAGGGACTTGCAAAAGGGCTTGGGATCGAGGAGCCGGTCAACAGTCCGACCTTCACGATCGTTCAGGTTTACGAGGAAGGAAGACTCCCCTTCTATCATTTTGATGTCTACCGTATCGGGGATGTGGAAGAGATGGAAGAGGTGGGATTCGATGATTATGTGATGGGAGAGGGCGTCTCTCTCATAGAATGGGCAGATCTGATCGAAGAAATCCTTCCGGAGAAACGTACAGAGATCCGGATCGAGAAGGATCTTGAGCAGGGATTTGATTACAGGAAAATTACAGTCGAAAAGCTGAGGTGAGACAGCACTTTTTACGCCGGACGTGATGCGGATGCCTCACGCCGGCGTTTACAAGTATGGAAAGGATACAGGATATGAGAGTATTGGCAATTGACAGTTCCGGACTGACAGCGACGGTCGCGGTTGTGGAAGATACACAGACGATCGCAGAGTACACGGTGAATTATAAAAAGACGCATTCGCAGACGCTTCTCCCCATGATCGATGAGATGGCGAAAATGGTGGAACTCGATCTTTCGTCTATCGATGCGATCGCAGTGGCGGGAGGACCGGGATCCTTTACCGGTCTGCGGATTGGATCGGCGACGGCCAAAGGGCTGGGGCTTGCTCTTGACAAGCCGCTGGTCAATGTGCCTACAGTGGATGCTCTTGCGTACAGCGTATATGGATGCAGCGACCTGATCTGCCCGATCATGGATGCGAGAAGGCAGCAGGTCTATACAGGAATCTATACTTTTTCATACAGCGCGGGGAAAAAGGACGGAGAGAATCTCGTGGAGCCGGTATTCCAGGTGCTGAAGATGCAGATGGCGGTTTCGGTGGAAGACCTGATCCGCAGACTGAATAATTATGGGAGGCCGGTGGTCTTCCTCGGCGACGGAGTGCCGGTCTATCAGGAACTTCTGGCAGAGGGGCTCAGGGTGCCGTATTCTTTCGCGCCCTCTTACATGAACAGACAGAGAGCCGCGGTCGTAGGGGCTCTCGGCATTCGGTATTTTAAGAAAGGGCGTTTCGAAACAGCCATGGAGCATAAGCCGGAGTACCTTCGGGTGTCTCAGGCAGAAAGAGAGCGGGCGGAGAAGGAGAAAAAAGCCCGGATTGTTATCCGTGAAGCCGTGATGGAGGATGCAGCCGCCATAGCGGAAATGGAGCATCAGATCTTTGCGGATGCCTGGAGTGAAAAATCTGTCCTTGATACGATCAATCAGAAGAATACGATCTGTCTTGCCGCAGAGAAGGCCGGGCGGCTCGTCGGATATCTGCTGGCTTATGCGGCGGCTGACGAGGCAGAGATCGCAAGGATCGCTGTCACAGAAGAATTTCAGCGGCAGGGGGCAGGGCGTGCCCTTATACTCGGGCTGGAAACGGTGTGTGAGGAAAATAAGATCGAAAAGCTTCTTCTGGATGTGAGGGAGAGCAATGAGACGGCCCGCACCTTCTATGCTGAGATGGGATTCCAGGAGGACGGCATACGTCAGCGGTTCTATGAGAATCCGCAGGAGGACGGCATACTGATGAGCAGAGAGCTTGGAAAATGATTTATAACAGCGGAAACAGTTCCCAGTAGGAATTGCTGTTCCTGCTCATTATAATATAGGCGTGACAAAAGGAAAATCTGTATTTTACAGGAGGAGATTGTATGCGCCAGTATCAATTGAAAGAAACGAAAGAGATAGAAAAGATTATCTGCAACAAATGTGGCAGGGAGATTCCTGCTCCCGGCGGATGCGCCCGGGAAGGAGTGTTCAGTGTAGATTATACGTGGGGATATTTTTCGGACAAGGATGGAGAACGTCACAGTTTTGATCTTTGCGAATCCTGCTATGACGAGCTGCTCAGAACCTTCCGCATACCGGCAGAGATCGAGGAATAGATGCAGAGAAAATAGAACAGAGGAATAGATAGTATGTTAGATGTTTGCTTGCTCGGAAGCGGTGGAATGATGCCGCTTCCGTACCGGTTCCTAACGGCCCTGATGACCCGATTCAACGGGAGCAGTCTGCTCATAGACTGCGGGGAGGGGACCCAGGTCGCGGTAAAAGAAAGAGGATGGAGTTTTAAACCGATTGATGTGATCTGTTTTACACATTATCACGGGGATCATATCAGCGGGCTTCCCGGCCTGCTCCTTACCATGGGAAATGCAGACCGGAGGGAGCCTCTGACACTGATCGGCCCGAAAGGGCTGGAGCGTGTCGTGAGCTGTCTCCGGGTGATCGCACCGGAGCTTCCGTTTCCGATTATTTACAGGGAGATCGAGGGACCGGAGCAGACATTTGAGATGAACGGCTACCGGCTTAAGGCGTTTCGCGTAAATCATAATGTGCTCTGTTACGGCTATACTCTGGAGATCGACCGGGCCGGAAAATTCGATGTGGAGCGGGCAAGATCGCAGAATATTCCGCAGCGTTACTGGAGCCGCCTGCAGGGCGGCGAGACCATAGAGACCGAAGAGGGGGTGCTCACACCGGATATGGTGCTTGGACCTCCGCGAAAAGGAATCAAGCTGACTTATACGACGGATACAAGACCGACAGAATCTATCCGGAGAAACGCGGAAGGGTCAGACCTGTTCATCTGTGAAGGGATGTATGGAGAGAAAGATAAAGCCGCGAAGGCTGTGGAGTATAAGCATATGACGTTCTATGAGGCGGCTGAGACAGCGCGGAATGCACAGGTCAGAGAAATGTGGCTGACCCATTACAGCCCGTCCCTGACCCGTCCGGAACAGTATATGAATGAAGTGAAGAAGATATTTCCGGCGGCAAAAGCCGGAAAAGACGGAATGTCGGCTGAGCTGATGTTTGAGGATTGAGAGGCGCGGTTATGAAAGAAATAAGAGATATCAATATTCTGGCAATCGAGACATCCTGTGATGAGACTGCAGCGGCGGTCGTTCACAATGGAAGAGAGGTGCTTTCCAATATTATTTCCTCTCAGATCGATCTGCATAAACTGTATGGCGGAGTGGTTCCCGAGATCGCTTCACGCAAGCATATTGAAAAGATCAATCAGGTTATCGAGGAGGCGCTGAAAGAGGCAGAGCTGACTCTGGATGACATCGATGCAGTTGGGGTGACATACGGACCTGGACTCGTAGGCGCGCTGCTCGTAGGGGTTGCCGAGGCAAAGGCGATCGCATATGCAAAGAATCTGCCGCTGGTCGGAGTGCATCATATCGAGGGGCACATTTCTGCAAATTATATTGAACATCCGGATCTGGAACCGCCGTTTCTGTGCCTTGTTGCATCAGGCGGACACACGCATCTGGTCTGTGTCCGGGAATATGGGAAATACGAGATCCTTGGACGTACCCGGGATGATGCAGCAGGAGAGGCATATGATAAGGTGGCACGTGCCATCGGTCTGGGATATCCGGGAGGACCGAAGATCGACAGGATCGCAAAAGAAGGAAATCCCGATGCAATAAAGTTCCCGAAAGCACATATTGAAGGCGCGGAATATGATTTCAGCTTCAGCGGGCTGAAATCGGCAGTGCTTAATTATATCAACGGATGTAAGATGAAGGGAGAAAGCTTTGATCCTGCGGACATTGCGGCTTCCTTCCAGAAGGCAGTGGTAGAGGTGCTCGTGGAAAATTCTATGAAAGCTGCCGAGGATCTCGGAATGTATAAGTTTGCGATCGCGGGCGGAGTGGCTTCGAATACTGCTCTGAGAGCGGCGATGAAGCAGGCGTGCGCGGAGCGTGAGATCCGATTCTATCACCCGTCCCCCATTTATTGCACAGATAATGCGGCGATGATCGGGGCGGCGGCGTTTTATGAGTTCCTTGCAGGGACCCGGCATGGCTGGGATCTGAACGCCGTACCCAACCTGAAACTGGGAGAAAGGTAAGGCGGGAGCAGCATATGGAAAAAGAATACTGTACAGCGATCGTGCTCGCAGCAGGAAGCGGCAGACGTATGGGAACGAAAGTGCATAAGCAGTATCTGCTGATGGGAGGAAAGCCGGTACTGTACTATCCGATAAAAGCATTCCAGGAATCGGAACTGATCGACGAGATCATCCTCGTCACCGGAACAGGAGAGGAAGATTACTGCAGAGAAAATATTGTGGACAAATACGCTTTCACAAAGGTGAGAAAGATCATTGCGGGAGGAAGTGAGCGTTACGCTTCCGTGTGGAACGGGCTTCAGGAAACGGATGAGGACGGGTATGTCTTCATCCATGATGGCGCACGCCCTTTTGTGGACCAGGAGATGATCCGTCGTGCATATGAATGTGTGAGGGAATATAAGGCTTGTGCTGCAGGAGTTCCGGCTAAGGATACGATCAAGATCGTGGATCAGCGCGAGTTTGTGAAGGATACACCGGAGCGCAGCAGCCTCTGGCTCGTGCAGACGCCACAGGTGTTTGAGAGCAGCCTGATCAAAGGTGCATATTCTATGTTGATGAGAGAACAGTATATTTCCGTGACGGATGATGCAATGGCAGTAGAGCAGATGCTGAATTTCCCGATCAAAATGTACCTGGGAGGATACAGCAATATCAAGATCACCACGCCGGAAGATCTTGAAATAGCAGAAGTATTTCTGAAAAAGTAAAAAATGTATTGACAGAGTTTTTGTTTCTGTGGTAAAATAGTCAGCGTCGCAAAGCTGATGCGACGCCAATTATCTTCGGATAAAATGGAGAGGTATCGAAGTGGTCATAACGAGGCGGTCTTGAAAACCGTTTGTCCGAAAGGGCGCGTGGGTTCGAATCCCACCCTCTCCGCTGAAAACTGGCTGATTAAAGAAATCGGTCAGTTTTTGTTTTGAAAACAGGGTCTCAGTATCCGGGAAATGTTGAAAGAATGCAAAGTTCTTGTAAACATACTGAAAAGAGAAAAAAATGAAAAAAGTACTGGACAAGAGAGCTTGTTTCGTGTATATTAGATGACGGACATTTTGGAGAAGTACCCAAGCTGGCCGAAGGGGCTCCCCTGGAAAGGGAGTAGGTCGTTAGTAGCGGCGCGAGGGTTCAAATCCCTCCTTCTGCGTTCGATGCGAAAGCATCAGGAACCTTGAAAACTGAACAGTATGTAAAACCCTGAAAATTCTAAGAACAAAGGCTTTTGGTTAAGCCTTGAAGTTCAAGAGAACATTCAGAACATTCGCGATAAAAACGAGTCCATGACTGCTTGCAGGCATGAGCGAGTTGAACGCGATGAGCAAAATGCAAATTTTGCGAAGAACCAAAACAACAGTAATAACGGTTAAAATTAGCCAAGCGAATTTTGACTGGAATCAAAACTTTAACATGAGAGTTTGATCCTGGCTCAGGATGAACGCTGGCGGCGTGCTTAACA
>ERZ780162.257-NODE-257-length-44597-cov-4.655763_pt1 | contig 44597 bp, 36 predicted proteins | sample MGYA00511474_ERZ780162 | MGnify/ENA primary metagenome ERZ780162 (study PRJEB29588, sample SAMEA2143633) | human gut metagenome | biome: human gut; feature: human-associated habitat; material: faeces | place: Denmark | collected 2008/2010 ...
TCTTAAGGTAAAGGAGATCAAAACAGGAGAAAGTGTATATCTTCTGAACCGCTCGGAGGAGTTTCGAGGTGTCGTTGGGCAGGTCCTTGAAGGAAAGCATGAGAACAAGATCCTTCGTCTGGATGGCAGTGAGATTCAGGTGATCGCCAATCCTGTCACAAGAGAAAATAAGACAGAGGGTGCGGTGATCCTTCTGGTGGATGTGACCGAAAAAGTAGAAAGGGAACAGCTGCGAAGGGAATTTTCCGCCAATGTTTCCCATGAACTGAAAACGCCGCTGACTTCCATTTCCGGATTTGCTGAGATCATGCAGGACGGATTTGTGAAGGATGAGGATGTGAAGGTTTTTGCAGGACGCATCTATAAGGAAACGCAGAGACTGATCCGTCTGGTTGGGGATGTGATCCGGATCTCCCGTCTGGATGAGGGCGGATTGCCGTATCAGTGGGAAAAACTGGATCTTTACAGTCTGACTCATGATATTTTTTCTACCTTACATGAAGCTGCCGAAAAGCAGGAAGTGCATATGTATATGGAAGGCGGAAGTACAGTGCTGGATACAGTACCGACGATCATGGAAGAGGTTCTCTATAATGTCTGCGATAATGCTGTCAAATATAACCGCCGGGGTGGAGAGGTCTTTGTGAGACTGAAGGATGGCGAGGATGCAGTTCGCGTGAATGTGCGGGATACAGGGATCGGTATTCCGAAGGAAGATCAGGAACGCATTTTTGAACGCTTTTATCGGGTGGACAAAAGCCATTCCAAGGAAATCGGCGGAACCGGCCTTGGCCTTTCCATTGTGAAGCACGGGGTAAAAACTCTGAACGGCAGGCTGTGGCTTAACAGTGAACCGGGACAGGGAACCGAGATCATTATGGAATTTCCGAAACATCATATGGAAAAGGAAGCAGCAGAGTGAACATAGGTCGTGCAGCGATGATGTTCATAGGCATGCAGCAGAGTGGAAGATGAAAGGCCGTTCTGTTGTATGTATCTGCTGCTTTTTATCTACTATTTTAAAAATATCCTAAGCATCAGTGACATCCAGAGTATCTTAAATCCGATCACGGACAGATATTTTGGAAAAGGCAGCTCCGAGATGAGTCTTGAGGATATCTATAAAGAAGTGTTCGGTCTGGAGCATCAGGAAACCTTAAATATCATGAAAGACCTTGCAAAGAAGTTTAACACCTCCATGAAAACTTTTGAGGGAATGGAAGGTGAGGATGCAGAGCTTTTAAGGACATTCAGCTTTATCTGTATGTTAAGCTATGATGTCTACCTGAAAAAAACAATTATTGAGCGCATTGTCGATCAGATGCTGCACGAAGAAAAAGATTCTTCCAAAAAAGAAAAATAAAACCCGAAGTTGTATGATACATTGTCTATAGAGGACATTGTTCGTACAACTTCGGGTTTTTCTTTCTGCTCCGTTTTTACGCTTCGTTTGTCTCTGATTTTGCCATTCTGGCAAATACCATGTCATATCCGTCATTTCCATAATTTAAAGAACGGTTTACACGGCTGATGGTCGCTGTGGAAGCACCTGTTTTCTCTGCAATATCAAGATATGTTTTCTGGTCGCGCAGCATCTTGGCAACCTCAAATCGCTGTGATAAGGAAAGCAGTTCATTCACAGTGCAGACATCTTCAAAAAAAGTATAACATTCTTCTCTGTTTTCCAGGCTTAAAATCGCATCAAAAAGATGGTCTACTGCCTCGGTCCTTAGTTTCTTGCTCATTTTACCTTCTCCTTCTCATAAATCAAAATGATATCATCTTTTACTATAATCAGAAACTTCCAATCTACTCACATTTTATCATAGTAAAGTTTTAAAGTAAATATCTGTTTTACACACTAAAGTGTTACAGATGCAAATTCTATAATAGTCGAATCCAGTTAAAAAAGCAACACTTATTTTCATATTAACTATAACTTTAATTTATACCTGATGGTATCCTGTTATTCTCCCAGAAAAACAGCCAGAAAAGCGGTCAGACGCTCCATCTCCTGCTGGGTTCCGATGCTGATACGCAGATAATTGCTAATTCTCGGCTTGGAAAAATAGCGCACGAAAATGTTATGCTCCCGGAGTGCTTCAAATATTTCTTTTGCAGGAACTCTTTCATGTGTTGCAAAAATAAAGTTGCTCATGGAATCCCCAAAAGAAAATCCAAGTTTTTTCAGTTCGCACTTCGTCCATTCCCTTGTAGCGATGACTTTTGCACAGGTTTCCTCAAAATACTCCCTGTCCTTTATTGCCTGCACGCCAAGCGAAAGCGCTGTCTGATTGAGCGTGTAGGAATTGAAAGAATATTTCACATCATTGATATACCGGATCAGCTTTTCATTTCCCATCGCAAAGCCAAGCCGCATACCTGCCAGGGAACGCGATTTTGAAAAGGTCTGTACCACGAGAAGATTGTCATATTTTTCGATCAAAGGCAGCGCAGACTCCCCGCCAAAATCAATGTATGCCTCATCCACAACTACGATCACATTGCGGTTGTGTGCAATGATATCCTCGATCTCTGAAAGCGGCATGAGGATTCCGGTCGGTGCATTCGGATTTGGGAACACCACGCCGCCGTTTTCCCCATAATAGTCCTCTTTTCTGATCTGAAAATCATCATCTAACGCTTTTGTCTCAAATGGGATTCGAAGCATATCTGCCCACACATCATAAAAAGAATAGGTGATATCCGGAAACAGGATCGGCTTTTTGCTGTTAAAAAACGTCATAAATATCATGGCAAGCACATCATCAGAACCGACACCGGTAAATACCTGACTGCTCCTGATTCCATAATAATCTGCGATCGCATCGACTAACACTTTACAGGTCGGTTCCGGATAAAGTCTCAATTTGTCCGTATCAAAGTTCTTCAGAGCCTCTACCACTCCCGGTGCGGGCGGATATGGATTTTCGTTGGTATTCAATTTGATCATGTCCGGCTGGTTTGGTTGTTCTCCCGGAACATACGGTTCCACCGTTCTTACATACTCTTCCCAGTTACTCATAAATTTTACGCTCTCCACTCTCTCAATTTTCCTGATATATTTCACAAATTCATTACAATCTGCTCATTTCCGAGTCATTTCATTCAGTATACAATCCGTAATCTTCTGCCAGTTTTTCAAACGCAGTCAGGGCATTTTTTACCGTCTCATGGGAAACACAGTAAGCAAGACGGACATAGCCTGCACATCCGAATGCGCTGCCCTTTACCATGATGATATTGTATTTTTTACCTGCTGCAACAAATTTTTCTTCGTCCGTTTCCGGAGATTTTACCCACATATAAAAAGCACCTTCCGGTTTGATGCAATGGAAACCGAGCTTTTGCAGTCCCTCGTATAACATCTTTCTGTTTTCATCATAAAATGCCAGATTGGTTTTCTCATCCAGACATTTTGCTACCGCTTTCTGAAGCAGAGACGGTGCATTTACAAAACCAAGGGTACGGTTGGATACAACAATGCCGTCAATGACCTGATCTGCATTTTCCACCTCATCCGGAACAACCACATATCCAATACGCTCACCCGGAAGGGAAAGGGATTTGCTGAAGGAATAACCTACAATTGTATTCCTATAGTATTTCGTCAGGAAATCCTCTTGATTTCCATCGTAGACAAGTTCACGGTAAGGCTCATCGGAAATCAGATAAATTTCGTGTCCAATCTCTTTTTCCTTCTTTTCCAGAATCTCAGCCATCTTTTTCATGGTTTCTTCATGATAGATCACACCTGTCGGATTGTTTGGTGTGTTCACGATCACTGCCTTGGTCTTTTCATTGATCGCTTTTTCAAATGCCATCAGATCTGGCTGGAATGTTTCAAAATCCGGTGCCACTTCCACGACTTCCGCATCAAAATTGGCTGCATAACTCTTGTACTCTCCGAAATATGGGGCAAACACGATCACCTCGTCACCCGGATCTAAGATTGTTTTAAAAATAATGTTCAATCCTCCCGCTGCTCCCACTGTCATCACAATATTATGGGAAGTAAATGCAGTTCCAAAACGCTTGTTTAAGTTCTCTGCAACCGCCTGACGGACATCCGGGTAACCGGCATTGTCCATATATCCATGTAAAACCAGCGGATCGGTCTCATCCACCAGTTGCTTAATTGCCTCGTTCAATGCTGCCGGAGCCGGTGTTGCAGGATTCCCCAATGAAAAATCATACACGTTCTCTCTTCCCACCCTGGCGGCAAGTTCATTTCCCTCTACAAACATTGCACGGATTGCAGAACTTCCCTGCAATGCCTTCTGTATTTTCTGTGAAATCATATTCTCTTCCTCACTGTTTTCTTACTCTCGAGTCATTTTTCTGCGGTCTGCACCGTAAATGTGCAGATCCACGGAACAATTATTACTTTACAACAATACTGTATGAAAGTAAATAGATAAAAAAAGAAAACTGCCACAGGACATTTTCCTTACGGATACTGCCCCGGACAGTTTTTGTTTATTAAAAATACTCCCCTGTATTTTTATGCATTGACGGTATCTACGAACTTCTGGAACGCTTTTCTGCCTTCCTCTGTGCACTTGTAAACACCTGCGTCCAATAAAACTTCCTTGAACACAAGACCGATTTCTGTCTGAATGATCTCATGTAATTTTTCCGGTGTAATCTCACCTTCCAGACCACTTCCTGCTGTAAATCCATACTTAGGCAGAAATTCCTCCACCCAGTCTGCATGTTTTGCAAGCACTTCATCCTCACGGATTTCTGCGCCGTCTAAGATTGCCTGTTCTAATGCTGCCATCTCATCTTTTAATCTGGCTGGAAGCACTGCAAGTCCCATAACCTCGATCAGACCAATGTTTTCTTTTTTGATATGATGAAGTTTTGCATGTGGATGGTAAACACCCAGCGGATGCTCCTCCGTTGTGATATTGTTGCGGAGTACAAGATCTAACTCATAATCATTGCCGCGTTTTCTTGCGATAGGAGTGATCGTGTTGTGTGGTTCGCCCTCTGTCTCTGCAAAAATAAATGCATCTTCATCCGTATAACCTCTCCATGCAAGTAAAATCTTATCTGCAAGTTCGATCAGGCGCTCTTTTTGTGGTGCGCTGATACGGATCACGGACATTGGCCATTTTACGATTCCGGCTTTCACATCCTCAAATTCCTTGAAGACCAGCTCTTTTTCCACCGGTGCTTTTGCCATAGCGAACTCATAATGTCCACCCTGAAAATGATCGTGGCTCAAAATAGATCCACCAACGATCGGAAGGTCAGCATTCGATCCGACAAAGTAATGTGGGAACTGCTCTACAAAATCCAACAGTTTTCCAAAGGTTGCTTTCTCGATTTTCATCGGTGTATGCTCTGCGTTAAAAACGATACAGTGCTCATTGTAGTAAACATATGGTGAATACTGGAAAAACCAGTCACTGTGGTTGATCGTTACCGGAATGATCCTGTGGTTCTGTCTTGCCGGATGGTTCACACGTCCTGCATATCCCTCGTTTTCTTTGCACAGAAGGCATTTTGGATAACCGCTCTGTTTTGCAAGCTTGGCTGCTGCGATCGCCTTCGAATCTTTTTCCGGTTTGGAGAGATTGATGGTGATATCCAATGTTCCAAACTCGGTATCTGCAGTCCATTTCTGGTCTTTTTTGATACGGTATCTACGAATGTAGTTTGTATCTCTGCTTAATTTGTAAAAATAATCGGTTGCTTCCTTTGGACTGATCTGATAGAGTGCCTGGAATTTTTTGATCACTTCGCTTGGTCTCGGCACAAGCATGCTCATGATCTTTGTATCAAATAAGTCTCTGTATGTGATCGTATCTTCCGGCATCAGTCCATCTTCTGCCGCATAATCGAGCATCTCATTTAAGATGTCTTCCAATGCTGCCTCTGCACTCTCCTGCGTCATCGGAGTTCTCTTTGCATAGGCTGCTGCCACTTCATCTTCTAATTCATCCAGATGAAAAAGTTCTAACAGGCGGTTAATGGTAAATCTCCTGTCTTCCGGCTCTACCAGCCCGGTCACAAGACCATATTCTGTCAATTCTAAAATTCTTTCCTGAATCATTGTGTTATCCTCTTTATTTAAGAATTATTTAGATAATTGCGAAACTCTGATTTAGGTTGTAACAATTGTGAAGAATTAACAAAATTTTCGAAGACACGCTTCCGCTACGTGTCGCTCGCAACGGTACTAAGAAACCACCGGCTGCATTTCTTATCTGATAAATCAGAACGAAATACAGCCACTGCTTTCTAAGAACCGGCGGCTCCCCAGTGTCTTTTTTGCGCGAATTAATTTTTCACAATATATTTACACTGTGTTGAGTTTTACAATTCGCAATTTACTGTATGAAAAAATGATTCATGGGTGTGTTGCCCTCTGTTGAATCATTTTGCCTTTTCGGATATTTTAACACATTTTCAGAATCCAGAAAAGGGACAGCACACGGAAATTATCCATGTACTATCCCTTTTGCTGGCTGCGTCATGGCCTGGTACTTTATTAGTAGCAGAAATAATGACAGCAGATTTTTACATCAAGATTCGATGTGAGCGGATAAGTTGAAAAATTCATTGTATCATTTCTTAATAGGTCTGTATTTCCATTTAATACATTATAAATAGACTGGTACTCTGTCTCTGTCGGATGCGCTTTATCCCGTCTTTTCCAGGAAACAAACTGAACCGGATTGTTCTGGCTCAGCACATCATATAATGTATCCGGATACAAATCGGATGCCATGCGGTTTAACACCACCTCGACAACCGCTTCCTGCCCCTCGACAGGTTCGCCGTTTGCTTCCAGCCACACGATTTTGGCCAGCAAATCGATCTCTTCATCGGTCAGGCTGATGTTCCAACGATTGTTGTATGCCGGAGCCTGCGAAGTTCCAGAAACTTCCTCCACCTGACCACTCTCACTTACTTCTGTATTTGTTTCAACTGATCCGTCTGTCTCTTCTTCTAAATTACTTTCTGAATCATTTGAAGTTGTCACTAAAACAACATCTTTCTTTTCAACACCTGTTTTTTCATCTGATTCTGTGGTAAATGAATTTGCGGAAATTGCAGCTGCCACACCGGCGGAAAATTGCATTTCTTCCGGCTCTGCCTCCTGATTCTGAAGCGGTACTGCCTCATTCTCAGGCTCTGCAACATATGCTGCCTCTTCCTGAATGTTGGACGTAACAATCAAGCACAATGCGAAAGCAAAAAGTAATGCTGCGTCCAATATTTTTTTTCTCATTTTTCTCCTTTCCTCAAGAATGATACATAACATAGTAAAACGACAGATAAACCAAAAATTTATCTGCCGCTTCATTACAAAACCCTATCATACTCAATTATTCCCAAAAGTCAAATTTCTCATTCAGGAACTGTGCTGAGAAAATTTCTTTGAATTTTACCATATATTTTTTTCATTTGTGTAAATAATCTACTAACGAGTCAGTTATAACTTTTTCGCGTTAAAGCAGAAACAGTCAGATATTACAATTATTGTGAGCTTTTCTGCTTATTTTTATGCAACTTCCATTAATTTTTCCCCAAAAAATCTGGAAACAGTCTTAATCTCTTGCGATCTCAGACAGAATTTCTGCGCGTTTTGTGCCGATCAGGAGCTGATTTTTATATGTTTCATAACGCTCTATGCGATGCTCACTTAAGAAGACCGCGATCTCCGGTGTGATCGTAAGTTCTGTCACAAAAACTACCATTTCCTGTCCATCCGAAAATGCCTGCTCCATAAATGTAAATGCATGTTCTAAGGTTTCAATCCCTTGATTTTCAAGGCTTTGCAGTTTTTCACACTGTGCGTCAAACGGCTCTTTTGCGAGCGCAAATAAAGCAGTTTCTTCTATATTAATTGTTTCCTCGGCTACAATCTTTTTCGCACATTCCTTCAATTTTTCGTTCAGGCTGCGTGCACGGTCACTCTGTGCTTTTGAGACAAACTGCTGTTTCTCGTTCTGCTCATCTGACGCTGTTTTTTCTGCAAGAATCGTTTCAAAAATTCCTTTTGCCTGCAAAGAATTTTTTAATTTTTGACGGTATTCCTTCAAAAAATCATACCATGCATCCGTGATCTCACGCTCTCTCTGTATCTGATAAAAGACATTTGAGACACCATCCAGCAGCAGATTGACCACCGAAAGCCTCTCATCAAACGCTGCCTGATCGATACGCGCATAGACGGAAGGCTTTACTTTTCCCTCCAAAATCTCTGCAATGCCATAATCGTCCTGATATTTTTTATACAGATCAAAGTAGGCAGACACATCCTCCGCCACATCTTCATGCCGCAGAAACTCATGAATGATCTCCTCGTCCACAGGAATTCCAAGTTCCTCGTAGACATCCATAAGATTGCTTAAATCCTCCCAGCCTCTGGCGGTCACAAACTGTAATCCGTCCACGTCCGCCTCCACGCGGTAAAAATTCTTCGGACGAAGTTCCAGATAGCTTAAAATTGCGCTGTTTAAACGTTTTTCTCTTGCATATTCCTTCCACACGCCAAGATCTGCCTCGATATTCATGCAGCGCACACGGTCTAACGTTACCATATCAAAATCTCTTACCGACTTGTTGTACTCCGGCGGATTTCCGGCTGCAGCAATGATCCATCCCTCCGGGACTGCCTGGTTGCCAAACGTTTTACACTGCAAAAATTGCAGCATGGTCGGCGCCAGCGTCTCAGAAACGCAGTTGATCTCGTCAATAAAAAGGATTCCCTCTTTCCTGCCGCCCTCCTCGATTTTGCGGTAGACACTCGCAATAATCTCGCTCATGGTGTACTCCGTCACAGAATATGTTTTTCCGTCGTACTGCTCCTCCTTAATAAACGGAAGTCCTACTGCGCTCTGCCTTGTGTGGTGGGTGATGGTATACGCCACAAGCCCGATCTCACACTCTCTGGCAATCTGCTCCATGATCTGTGTCTTTCCGATTCCCGGTGGTCCAATCAACAGAACCGGACGCTGTCTGACCGCCGGGATTTTATATTCGCCAAATGCATCTTTGCTCAGATATGCCTGCACGGTATGTTTGATTTCTTCTTTTGCCTGTTTAATGTTCATGGTTTCTCCTTGTCTCCTCTGCCAAAATATCCTCCTGTTCCACCCGGAGTCTCATTGCCCACGGTGGAACGGCACTCTCATCATAATCATCCAGAAACAGAAATGCGGTCTTATATTCCGGCCGTTTCTTCGGATAAATGCCCTTGCCATCCGTAAAATATAACAGCCCGCCAAGATTTTTCAACACGCCCTGCTCTAATAATTCGTTCACATAAGCAAAAGCCGGTCTGAAATCTGTTCCGCCGCCTCCTATAACGGTAAAACGATTTAAAAGCTGTTCGAGTTCGCGGCTGTTTTTTACCTCCTCATCCATGCGCACCTGATCGTCACACTGAATGATGTGTATTCTGCTTTTTGCAAAAAAACTGTTCTGTTCGGTCAGGATCGTATAGGTCTCTTTCAAAAAATTGTGGATGAGTTCTCCGCTGGTTGAATAACTCGTATCGACCACAATGACAAACTCCTGGATTTTTTTGACCTCCCGGCTCTCCACCGGCTCAATGAGCGGCATATTTCCGTAAAGCCGCAATCCATAAGTATAATAATTCAGGTCAAACTCATCGGGATCCGCATGCAGTTCCTCCCGCAGAACGGAAAATTTACGCAGAAAATCTGCATAACTTTGTCTGCTCTTCTCTGCCTTCAGCTGTACAGCAAGAATTTCTTCTCCATCCTCTGTCTCATCCCCTCTGGATTCCTTTTCCATGCGCGTCTGCCTTGCAATTTTATCCCATTGTTTTCTGGCGTCCTCATTTGCGGCATTTTTCTGTTCCTCCTTCGGCCAGTAACGATGGTCGTCCGTGTAAAATTCCTTTTGCAGTGCGATCAGTTCTGCCGGCTTTCTGCCACTTAGATAACGATAAATAACCGCCGCGGAGATCCCGCTCTTTAGCTGTTTTAGCTCTTCATAAACCGTTTGTCTCTGCCAGCTTAAGATCCGCCTCGTACTCGGTTTGTCCATCTGGTCGATCGTGTATTCCACCGCAATATCGCAGGCAAGATTCCATTTTTCCCGGTCTCTCTTTCCACCGATCCAGAGATGGAAAAAGATACAGTGCAGCACGCTGTGCAGGTATGCCCGGTCGAGATATTTTGGGTTGCCCTGAAACACCCTTAACACCTGCTCCGTGGAAAAATAAAGATATGTGCCGTCAGTCGCAAAGCTTCTGATATTCTCATCCGCCCGGTAAACAAGCGTGCCGAGTGCAATATCTAAAAAGCGCAGATCCATATATAGTTCACTTCGCACAAACTCCAGAACTTTCTTCGACATCTCTGCCTCCCACTCGCTCTGTGTCTGCTTATGTTTACTCCTAAACTGCTCCATGTCAGCTCCTTTATTATTAAAATTCCTCAAATGAATAGCGGCTCTTCACATCCGCCGTTTTCTCTGGTTCTGCAAATAACTGCCGCTTCCACGCGATGAGGCTTGCCACGCCCTCCATCCATTCCTCATGTGATGCGATTGCAACGGCATCCTCTATCTGCTCCTTCCTGCCGTATCCTTTCTCAAAGAAGAAATGTAACGGTTTTAACTCTCTTTTCTTTAAAAGAATGGTTAAAACCTTTCCGGACTGTTCCCTCACATATTCCTCATAATCTGCCCTTGCCTCCGGTGACAGCCCACATGCAGCATATAAGCGGTTCCACGCCATCGGGATAAGCACCTCTGCGGACTCCTCCACACACGCCTGTGGGAAAATCTCATCATAGGCATTCAGTAAAATGACACCCTCCTTAAAGCACTGTCTTGCACGGAAACCCTCTCCGGTAAGATTCAGTTCAAAAATATGCGCCGGTCCGATCTCATCATAACTCTCATAATATTCCGGATACATAAGAACTGCCTCTCTCTCTCCGTCCTCCTGTTCAAACGATACTTCCACCTGCCATTTGATCTGCGCGAGAAGCTGTTTTAGTCCGGTCGGCTCCTCTACCCCTGCACACATCCGTAAGCTTCGCAGATTCAGGCAATTCATAAACGCATCGCTTCCCACTTCCACAAGTTTTGGATAAACACTGATCCTTTCCATTTTCGTACAGTTATAAAACGCACAGCTTCCTATTTTCACAATGTCTGCCGGAAGTTGTACCTCTTTGATATATTTTTCCGATAATTCGTGCAGTTTTCCATCCCGTTCTATTGTTTCCAAAGAAATAATATTTTCTTCCTGTTCTGAGGAAATACGATCCTTTTTCTCTTTGTCTTTCAACACAGACAGACCGCTCTCCCACATACCTCCGCAGTACCTTGAATACCGGATCTCATTCTCCGGAAGCTTTCTTCTTGAAAAGCAATAATCGCCCAGTTCCCGCACGCATCTTCCATCGATAAATCCCGGCACTGTCACGACCGGCTGTTCTCCGAATACCCGAAGCAGACGGATTTCTCCTTCTGAAATTTTTTCCCATAAAAAAAACAATTGTTCTGCCCTGTTCTCTTCCATCATTTTTCCCTGTCATTCATGTCCAATATCCTGTATATCCGTCTTAGATTACAGCATTCTCTCCGCGCTTCAGGTGCCCATAACTGCGCACTAAAAGAGGCACTTCCGTAATCAGCATGGCAATCCATCCTGCCAGACACGCAAACGGGAATGTCTCTACCTTCATTGCAAAACCAAACACAAAAACAAATGCTGCGAGCACACGCACGCCCATATTCACCATACTGCTGATCAAAGTAATCTTCAGATCTCCGATTCCCCGGAAATATCCCTGAATGCCATTCGTAACTGCCGGGAGCAGATACATAAATGAGATTAGTTTCAGATAAGTGACGCCCTCTTTTACAACATCTGTGTCACTGACGAACAAACGCACAATCGGCTCTGCAAAAAAGAAGCACACCAGAAAAATGATCATTCCATAAACCAGTTCGATCTTCATACCGCCCCAGAAGCCCTTTCGCACACGTTCCTTTTTTCCTGCTCCGCTGTTCTGCGCCATAAAAGACGTCATAGAGTGCGCAATATTCTGTTCCGGAAGGCACGCAAAATCATCAATGCGGTTCACGATCGTATACGCCGCCATCACGGAAACTCCCATTGTGTTGGCAATTGCCTGCACGCCGATTTTTCCAAGCTGTACGGTTCCCTGCTGCATCGCACTCGTCCATCCATAGAGGATCGTCTGTTTCAGCAGCGATCCATCGAATACAAACCATGCTTTTCCAAGATTTAACTCCGGCACCTTTCTCTTAATGTAAATGATGCAAAGCATACAACACACCGCCTCGCTGACGACCGTTGCGACCGCACAGCCCATGCTGCCCCATCTGAGCACTGCCACGAAAAACAAATCCCCGATGATATTGAGCACCGAGCTTGCCACAAGAAAATAGAGCGGTGTCGTGCTGTCTCCCAGCGCCCGCAATGTGCATGCAAAAAAATTATAGATAAATGTAAAAATAAATCCCAAAAACACGATTCTCAGATAAGAAACTGCAAGCGGAAGCACTTCCTCCTGCACCCGAATCAGTAATAATAACGGTCTGGCAAAAAGAATGCAAAACAACGTGACCGCAATGGAGAACACAATTCCTGCGATCATCGTCGTGCTGATCTGCCGCTTTAAAACATCCATTTTCTTTGCGCCGTACTGGGTTCCCATCAAAATAGAAGCCCCGATACACATACCGTTCACAAACAAAATTGCAAGTGTCATTAATGGATTGCTTGTGCCGACCGCCGCCAATGCCTCTTTTCCCACAAGCTGACCGACGATAATGCTATCCACCGAGTTATACATCAACTGAAAAATATTTCCAAATAAAAGTGGTATCGTAAATTTTACAAGTAACGGGGTAATTTTCCCCTGTGTCAGATCTTTTGTCATATTCTTACGCCTTTGCCAGAATCTTTTTTATATTACATAAAAACAGTGTGGAAGCCACTGCAACCGAAATAAAGTCCGAAACAGTCTCTGCTAAAAACACTGCAAACACTTTGTTCTCAATGAACATCGGCATCAGATAGATCAGTGGGAGCAACAAGATGATTTTTCTTAAACATGCAATGAATAAGGAAAGTTTTGCCTGTCCAAGCGACATAAACGTCTGCTGGATCGCCATCTGGATTCCAAAGATACCGGTCATGCCCATATAAATCCGGGCAGCCCACGTCGTCATCTCATACAATTCCGGGGAACTGCTGTTGAACAGCTGTACAAAAACCCCCGGGAAACACTCTACAAACAGCCAGAATGCCATCGTGTAAATGAGACTTACCACGATCAAAATGCGAATCGTCTTTTTCACACGGTAAACCTTTGCCGCGCCATAGTTATAGCTGATAAGCGGTTGTGCGCCCTGTCCAAGCCCCTGCACCGGCATGAACTGTAACTGCATAATACTTGCAAGGATCGTCATCGCTCCCACTGCCACATCTCCGCCATATTTCGACAGGGACGCATTAAATGCAATGTTTATAAGGCTCTCCGTAATATTCATGACAAATGGTGCCAGACCAAGTCCCATGACCGGAAGAATGATCTGCGGCTGTACTTTTAAGTATTCTTTTCGGATACGAAGTTTTGTCTGTTTTCCATTCAAAAAAGAAAACACCCACACGGCGGAAACTGCCTGTGAGAGAATCGTTGCAACGGCCGCGCCCTTTACGCCCATATGAAATGCAAAAATAAATAAAGGATCAAGAATGATATTGCAAATTGCTCCGATCAGAACTGTCTTCATACTGATCTTTGCAAATCCCTGTGTTGTGATAAACATATTCAATCCCAGCGTCATCATGACAAAAATACTCCCCGCCACATAGATCCGCATATATCCCAATGCAAATGGCAAGGTTTTCTCACTCGCGCCAAACATCCACAGAATCGGCTCCGCGACTGCTTCCAGAAAGATGGTCAGCACAACCGAGATTACGATCAGGCTTGTCACACTGTTTCCAAGAATACGCTCCGCTGTCTCATTGTCCCCTTTTCCCATATAAATTGCGGCTCTCGGTGCGCCACCGGAACCGATGAGCATTGCAAATGCCGTAACCATCATAAGTACCGGAAAACATAACCCGAGTCCGGTCAGTGCAATATCCCCCACCTCGCGGATATGTCCGATATAAATACGGTCAACCAAATTATATAGAAGGTTTACAAGCTGTGCGATAATTGTAGGCACCGCCAGTTTTATCATTAAACCGGGAATGCTGCCACTCCCAAGATTCTGTTTTTCTGTCTCTTTTTCCATAAAAATCTCCTCTTGTACTGTCAAATAAAACTTCCGCCTTATCTCTTTTGTGCAAAATCTGCCATCAGACACACGCAGAATAAGGCTGACACACTTTTCACAGTGTAACAGCCTTATTCTAGCACACTCTATGTTCGAATACAAATGGCAGACTTCAATCAGCCAAGTATTTTTTTCAGATCTTCCTCCGGAGTGCTGATCGGAGAAATCTGATAATTTTCTACCAGATAATTCAAAATATTCGGTGAAAGAAACGCCGGCAGAGTTGGTCCAAGATAAATATTTTTAATACCAAGGTGTAACAACGTCAGTAAAATGCAGACTGCTTTCTGCTCATACCAGGACAATACCATGGAAAGTGGAAGTTCGTTCACGTTGCAGTCAAACGCTTCTGCGAGCGCAATTGCAACCTTGATTGCACTATAAGATCGTTACACTGTCCCATATCCATAATTCTTGGAAGTCCGCCGATGGTTCCAAGATCAAGGTCATTAAAACGGTATTTTCCACAGGCAAGCGTGAGAATGACAGAATCCTTTGGTGTCTGTTTTACAAATTCCGTATAGTAGTTTCTTCCAACTCTTGCTCCATCACAGCCACCCACTAAGAAAAAGTGGCTGATTGCTCCGGATTTCACAGCATCGATCACCTGATCTGCAACTCCTAACACGGTTCCATGTCCAAAACCGGTCATGACCGTCTTACCGCCATTGATCCCTGTCATCTCACGGTCAGCTTCATAGCCGCCAAGTTCTAATGCTTTCTCAATGACCGGGGTAAAGTCTTTTTCTTCCCCTATGTGAACCATCTCAGGATAAGAAACCACCTCTGTCGTAAATACACGGTCTGCATAGCTTGGTTTTACCGGCATCAGACAGTTTGTTGTATAAAGGATTGGTGCCGGAAGATGATCAAATTCCTTCTGCTGGTTCTGCCATGCAGTTCCAAAATTTCCTTTTAAATGCGGATATTTCTTCAATTCCGGATAAGCATGTGCCGGGAGCATCTCTCCGTGGGTGTAAATATTGATTCCTTTATCCTTTGTCTGCTCTAATAACAGTTTCAGGTCATAAAGATCATGTCCAGTGATCACAATAAATGGGCCTTTTTCTACGGACAATGGAACTGTGGTTGGTGTCGGTGTCCCAAATGTCTCCGTGTTTGCCTTATCTAAAAGTTCCATACAGATCAGATTTTTCTCTCCCACTTCGAGTACGACCGGAAGCAGAAGATCCATATCCATGTCATAACCGATCACGGATAATGCGCGGTAAAAGAAGCTGTTCACTTCGTCCGAAGTGTAGCCCAACACCATCGCATGGTAAGCGTAAGCTGCCATACCACGGATTCCAAATAAAATCAGTGATTTTAAAGAGCGGATATCCTCATTGTCATTCCACAGATTGTTCATGTCATAATCGTCTGTGTTGCCACATGGATTCTGACAGGCACTGCAATCCGGTACAATTTTATTTTTCTCTGCTTTGACTTTTGCGATCATCTCTTTTAAAGTCTCATCATTGAAATTCACATTCGTGATCGTTGTAAATAAACCTTCGATGATAATACGGTCGGTATTTTCTGTTTTGGGATTATTTCCACAGGATTTTGCAAGACCGATCAATGCTCCGGTCAGTTCATCCTGTAATTTTGCTGTATTTGCAGATTTGCCACACACACCTGCATTTCCTGTACATCCACTGCATCCCGCAGTCTGTTCACACTGAAAACAAAACATTTTCTGTTCCATATTGTGTAATCTCCTTTTTATGAAATGTTGTAATGTAAAACGCTGATATACAGGGGGCTACCCCTGCACACCAGCGCTTGTTACGAGGTATGTACAGATTGTAATAAAAACATCGTTATTTTTCTGTTGTATTTACAACGCAATATTCATTTTATGCATTATTTGATTGGTAATATTTTCTTTCTGTCCTCTGTCTCATGCACATAACCGATCAGCTTATCAGATACTCCAACCACACGTTCTGTAGCTGCATTGCACTTGCTGACTGTGCTGTCTAACTCATTCATATGCTCGATCGTGATCTGTGCACTCTCCGCATTCTGAGCTGCAAATTCTTTCAGGGAAACCGTCTCCGTCTCAATGTTATCACTGTGATTCTTTAATTCTTCCACCTCAGAGCTGATGCCTTCGATCGCACTTCCGACCTGACCGATCTCACCGTTCAATATTGTAAAGATCTCCTTTGTCTGATCGATCTTCTCATTCTGGAGGCTGACTGCCTCGGATACCTTCTCAGTGATCTCCACGCTCACATTTGCCTTATCCATAAGGTCTGCTACAAGCTGGTTAATACGCTCCGTAGATTCTCTGGACTGATCTGCCAAAGTACGGATCTGCTCTGCAACAACGGCAAACCCTCTTCCGTGTTCCCCCGCTCTGGCTGCCTCAATACTTGCATTTAATGCAAGCAGGTTGGTCTGATTGGAAATATCTGCAATAATATCGGTAACTGTCTGGATCTGCTGGGCAGAATCATTGGTAAGCTTAGACTGCTCTCTTACATTCTCAATCGCTTCCCCATTCTTCTTACTGATGTCGATCAGTTCTCCCATAATATTTTCAGCAGACTCATTACATTCCTGCATCTTATCTGCACTTGCATTCAAGGCATCGACATTCTCGGAAATCATAGCGATCAGATCGCCGATCGCATCGATCTTCTCTTTCATATCTGCCGTCTGTGCTGCCTGCGTCACAGTGTTATCTGCGATCGTATGCGTTGAATCCTGTGTGATCTTCAAGGAATCTTCCATATCATGAAAGATATTATTAAAATCATCGGATACAGATTTTAATTCTTCTGTTGCTGTTTTGATACCGGAAATCACAGTTGCAAATGAACTGATGGAATCATGTACGGAACGCATCATCAATCCGATGTCGTCCTCACGCTCCATCAGCTTTTTCGCTTTTTCTCCGATCTTCGTCTGCTCCTGTTCATCTTCTGTTTTTCCCTGGGCTATTGTAAGAAACTGGTTCAGCAGTGATTTCACAACCCAGAATACGATCCCAAAAATCACAACACTGACCGCACTTACCAGCACAACTGCAATCAACGTGCTGATGATTCCATTCTTTAACATTTCCAATACAAGCACCTGCCATAAAACAATGACAAGCAACAATGCAAATATCGGTTTTAAGGCTTTCCCCCAGGCCACTTTACTGTTATCCTGCTCCATAATTATCCGAAACCTCCGTGTTCATCAAAGTTATACATATTTTACCATATTTTTCATGCTTATGGTATCCGAATTTACTGATTTTTCATATTTTCTTTGACTATTTCCAAGAAATACTATACAATGCAATCGTTTGAAATACGATGGAAAAGGAGAATCCCAAATGAAAAAAATAGCTTTTTTTGATATAGACGGAACTTTAACTTCCGAAATCGACGGTTCTATACCACAGAGTGCCATCACTGCGATACGAAAAGCCAGAGCAAACGGAAACCTGATGTTTTTAAATACCGGAAGATGTATCCAGAACGTGGAGCCACGCTTTCAGGAAGTCGGCTTTGACGGATTTGTCTGCGGATGCGGCACTGATATTTACTGCGGCGGAAAGAATCTTTTACATGTCACACAGTCCCATGAAATTACAATGGAACTGTTAAAAGCAGCAAGAGACACCAATGTGGACATTGTTTTCGAATCATCCACTGCGGTTGCTTATGATCCGGTCCGTCCGGTCATTCATCCGGATGCCGTGGCACAATATGACGCTTTCGTGAAACGCGGTTATACAATGCCAACGGATCTGGAGTCACCGGATTTTACCTGTGATAAATTTGTTATCTGGTTTCAGGACAAAGAGCAGCTGCAGGCTTTCCGAAAGATCAGCGACGTACATTTCAACTGCATTGACCGGGGCGGCACATTCCGGGAATTTGTCCCTCACGGCTACAGCAAAGCAACCGGAATCCAGTTTGTCCTTGATCATTACAATCTGTCAAAAGAGGATGCCTATGCATTCGGAGACAGCAACAATGATCTTCCGATGCTCTCCTATCTCCCGAACAGTGTTGCGATGGGAAATGCATACCCGGCTTCTCTTTTTGACCGGGTGTCCTTTGTCACAAAAAAAGCGAGCGAAGACGGTATCACCTTCGCTCTGGAACATTTTTCCTTTCTTTAGGGCTGCATCCTGCAGCTCTTTTCTTATAAATACTTTTTCAGATCATCTGCCGTTGCACGCATCTTATCTACTGCCTGCTGTACCTGCTCTGCAAACTGGAGATTCTGTTCACTCATGCCATGTACCTGTTCTGCACTTGCGGTCACTTCCTCTGTTGCAGCAGACAACTGGGATATATTTTCCACGATCTTATTATTAGACTCAGAAAGTCCATCCACCTGCCGGTTTACTTCCTCGATATGATCGATCAGATCTGTCATATTACGGTTCAATATCTCAAATGTCTCAGATGCTGCAACGATCTTCTGATTCTGGCTCTCAACGGCCTCTACAGATTCTTCCACAGAAGAAACTACTTCATTGGCATTCTCATTCAGCTCATTGACGATTCTCGTGATCTGCTCCGTAGAATTCTTTGTCTGCTCTGCAAGCTGTCTGATCTGTTCTGCCACGACAGCAAATCCGCGGCCTGCCTCACCGGCTCTTGCACTTTCGATCGATGCATTCAGTGCAAGAAGATTCGTCTGGCTGGAAATATTTAAGATCATTCCTGCAATCTCTTCCACTTCTTTTGTTTTGTTCTGAAGCTTTGTCATTGCGGTCGTCACTTCGTGGTTTGTATTCGTGATCAGTTCTGACTGTGTCCTTAATTCTTCCATTACACGGATATTTTCCTGAATACTCTCGTTGGAATTCATTGCAATATCCACCATCTGCTTTGAACTCTCTCCGGTTACACCAATTGCATCCTGAATGGAATTGGTCATTGTACTCTGTTCTTCAATGCTGCCTGCAGTTGTATTGGCAGAAGCTGAAATCTCCTGCATGCTGTTTGTTACAGATTCTGTCACGCCAACCAGCTTTTCGATCAGTTCACCGCTCTTTACAGATTCTGTCTGGATAGATTGTGAAATGCCAAGCACCCCTTCCAGTACCCGTTTTTCCTTCTCATGTTCTTCTGCGATAGAGCCAAGTGCATCATCATTAAACATAATCGTGATATCACCGATTTTTGCGATGATAAAGAGAATTCCAAGCACACCCCAAATACCACAGATGGTATCCACATCTATCACATTAATTCCCTTGACAGACTGTACAACAGTCACAAGGATATATAAAATTCCAAGTCCAATTGAGGTTCTCCTTAATCCCTTTTTATCATAATAAGGAATCTGTAATGCAAGAGAAGCAATCAGTATATAGGTAATAAAATGCGCATCTGTCTGCATACCAATCAGCAAATACTCAATTCCCATCTCCATGGTTACCGCCACTTTTAACTTGCTTGTTGCCTTATTCCTGCAATAAATAACCGCGTTCACCACGGTAAATGCAAGTAAAACAACCGTATTTCCATAGACGGTCACCGTCTTGATGTTATGATTCATCTGTTTCATCCACAGATACAACAAAATCAGTGCCGCCATAAAGATCGTGGCTCCCATATATATTCTATTCATTCTCCGCAATCGTTCCGAAATGTCATTATAACGATATTTATTTTCTTCCATTGTTTTTCGTTAACTCCTCTCTTGTTATCATGTAAGCCTTTTCACAATATAGCATATTATACCTTATTTTTCCAAAAAATTCCATAGTATTTTCTGCATAATATGCATATTTTTCTCAGATACGCCACCTGCTTCAATAAACGATCTTATCGCGTCCGGTCTCTTTTCCCTGATATAACTTCTCATCTGCCCTGCGGATCGCCGTTTCCATACCATCGTTCTGATCGTACTCTTCCAGTCCAAACGTCATGGTAATGCGGATCTCCTCATTTTCATACGGCACTGTCAGCCTGTGGATCTCGTCATAAATCTCCTGCAGCGCATCATATGCCGCATCGCCGTTTCTGCCATAAAATACAAACAGGAACTCCTCGCCTCCCCAGCGGCACACCCTTCCGTATGTTTTCATTTTGTCCATGAAAAGTCCTGCTACTGCTTTCAGCACTTTATCACCTGCATCATGCCCATAGGTGTCATTGATCTTTTTAAAGAAATCAATATCTGCAATGGCGATCGATACAAAGCCTGCATTTCCGACCTCATAATCATACTCCACTGCACGGATATATTCCCACATGCTCCGGCGGTTCCAAAGACCGGTAAGTGCGTCAACAGAAGCTAACTTTTGCAGTTTTGTATTATACCGTACAAGCTTCTGTTCCATTTTCTGGGCATCCTTCGTAAATATGATCATGACAGCGGTGATCTGCGCAAAAATAAAAATGGTATTTAAAATCTGTATCAGAACACTTATGCCGGGATCCAGTGGGCTGTACGGTTTGAAATTCCGGGCGTAGGCATACAAAGCCAGACGGAGTGCACATGCTCCGACCGCAGTCAGCACTTTTCTCCGCTCTCCTGCAGTACTCACCGTAAAGTTCAGCGCAAGAAATGCAAACAGATAATGCTGTACTCCGCAATCCCAGCCAAACATCACAATAAACAGGATGATCCACACGATCATAAGTATCTGTGAGATCCACGCTGACTCTCTCGTATGATCCAAGTACGTCGTGTAAAAAGATAACACATAGCATACTCCGCACACCAGACAGCCACCCACATTCATCCAGTCACCCATGCTACAGAAAACTGCCATAAGGCAGAGAAAATATCCAATGAAGATCAGCGCACTGATACGCAGTGTCACCGCTGTTTTCTTTGTTTCATTCTCATTCTTTACATCTTCAAAAATCAAATCAAGGATCTTGTTCATTTTCCCTTTCTCCGTTGCTATTTTAGGACTGTCTCATTTATGTCATCCTTTCTCCTACAAAAATAGTACTTTTTTACAGATATAAAGTCAACTTATTTCTGACAATTTTTGACTGAGAATCCGAATTTTTATTTTGACTACTATGAATATTTCTTTTTACTTTTCATTTAAAGTACGCATGGAATTTAAGATTGCGATGACAGAAACTCCTACATCCGCAAATACGGCCTCCCACATATTCGCCATACCAAGTGCGCCGAGAATCAGAACAAGTGCTTTTATTGCAAGTGCAAATACAATGTTCTGTTTTACAATACGAAGTGTCTTTCTTGCAATCCTAACAACCGATGCGATCTTGGTCACATCATCATCCATCAGGACAATATCTGCTGCTTCGATTGCCGCATCGGAGCCCATGCTTCCCATTGCAATTCCAATGTCCGCTCTGGTGAGTACCGGAGCATCATTGATTCCATCTCCGACAAATGCAAGACGCTCTTTTTCTTTTTCAGCTTTTAAGAGTGCTTCCACCTGCTCTACTTTACCACCCGGTAACAGTTCTGCATGTACCTCATCGATACCAAGTGCCTGTGCCACTGTCTCTGCGGCCTCTTTGCGGTCTCCGGTCAGCATAACCGTATGTCTGACGCCTACCTGTTTCATGTCGTGGATTGCCTCTTTTGCTCCATCTTTAATGGTATCGGAGATGACAACCGCTCCTTCAAATACTCCATTGCATGCCACATAAACAACTGTTCCCATGCTCTTGCAAGGTGTATAAAAAATACTCTCTGACTTCATGAGTTTTTCATTTCCGAGTAATACGGTTTTTCCGTCGATCACAGCTTTGATTCCGTGTCCTGCGATTTCCTCTGTGTTTGTCACACGGTTTAAATCCAGCTCTTTTCCGTAAGCTTCACGGATGGAATTTGCGATTGGATGATTGGAATAGCCCTCTCCCAATGCTGCAAGTTCGATCAGTTCCTCTTTGGAACCGTTTTCGGTGATGACATCTGTCACTTTAAACTCGCCTTTGGTCAGTGTTCCGGTCTTATCAAAAACAATTGTGGTCATCTCTGCCACTGCCTCTAAATAGTTGCTTCCTTTTACAAGGACACCGATCTTAGACGCTGCACCGATTCCTCCGAAGAATCCTAAAGGAACGGAGATCACCAACGCACACGGGCAGGAAATAACAAGGAAAATGCATGCTCTCTGAATCCATTCTGCCCATCCGCCGCCAAGGATCAGTGGTGGCAGAATTGCGAGGATCACTGCACCGATCGTGACAACCGGAGTATAGTATTTTGCAAAACGTGTGATGAAATTCTCAACTTTTGCTTTTTTGCTGCTTGCATTCTCCACAAGTTCCAGAATCTTTGCAACCGTGGAATCGTCAAACTCTTTTGTTGTTTTTACTTTTAATGTTCCGCTTCCGTTCACACAACCACTGATGATCTCATCCCCGGCTTTTGCGCTTCTTGGTACCGACTCGCCGGTCAGTGCTGCGGTATCGATCAGGGATTCACCCTCCACAACAATGCCGTCGAGAGGTATACGCTCCCCCGGTTTCACTACGATAATGCTTCCAACTTCCACATCATCCGGATCAACCTGTTTTAAAACTCCGTCTTCCTCGATATTGGCATATTCCGGACAAATGTCCATCATATCAGAAATGGACTGGCGGGATTTTCCAACCGCATAGCCCTGGAACAGTTCGCCTACCTGATAAAACAACATAACAGCGACAGCCTCGGAATATTCACCTACGCCAAACGCTCCGAATGTGGCGATCATCATAAGGAAATTCTCATCAAACACCTGTCCGTGGCTGATGTTTCGTGCCGCCTTGTATACAATATCATAACCAATGACCAGATACGGAACCAGATAAATCACAAATAACACAATTTTGTTCCATCCGTCCATCCCTCCCGTGTGTTCACAGACCATCAGGACTGCAAACAGCAGAAATGTGACAATGATGCGGTAAAGCATCTTTTTCTGTTTCTTTGTCATATTATTTACCATGCCTTTCTGTAACCTGCAGACTTTATGCCGCAGGCACAAATTACTCTCCTTGGGATAGAAATGGCTGCTGCATCACGCAGCAGCCATTGATTCATTAAAATAAGATTTTGCAGTCCGGCTCAACCTTTGCACAAACAGCAACGACTTCTTTCATAATCTCGTCGAATTTTGCATCCTCTGCATCAATGCTCATTTTCTGTGTCATAAAGCTTACGCTTGCATCGTTGACACCCGGGATTTTTTTGATCGCATCTTCCATTTTTGCTGCGCAGTTTGCACAGTCAAGGTCTTCTAATTTAAATTTTTTCTTCATGATCCATTCCTCCATTTTCTTATTCTTCAATATGTTCTCTTCCCTGATCGATGATCGTGCGCACATGTTCATCTGCCAGCGAATAAATCACGGATTTTCCTTCTCTTCTGCCGGTCACAAGCTTTGCCTGCTTTAATATTTTAAGCTGATGGGAAATCGCTGACTGGTTCATATGAAGCATTTCCGCAAGATCACAGACACACACTTCTGACTCAAACAACACATACAAAATCCGGATTCTGGTTGAATCACCGAATATTTTAAACAGTTCTGCCAGATCGTACAGTTCATCTTCGTCCGGCATGTGCTCACTCACCTGTTTGATCTTATCCTCGTGGATCTCGCACGTTTCACAATGTTCTACATCATTAATTGCCAATCATTTCACCTCCGTGTCATATGAATATCTGTTCATATGTTTATATTATCAGTCATTTATATATCTGTCAATAGAATTCTTGTATCTTTTTCATTTTGGGGGCGAAACTCTTCTCATGCTATGTCAAATTGTGAAAAATCAACAAAATTTTCGAAAACACGCTTTCGCTACGTGTCGCTGGTAACGGTACTAAGAAGCCAGTCACGACTATTGTCGCACCTGCCTTCTAAGAACCGACCGCTCCCCAGTGTTTTCTCAAGCTTTTGTCAATTTCTCACAATTCAATTTACGTTCTCATGAGTTTCGCAGTTATCTTATTTTAAACATAAAAATGCCCCGAGGTTTCCGCGCTTACCATGGCTTGCGCGGTGGGAAAAAAGTAAGTCAGGATTGCAGCATGTGCAAATGTCCGTGATCTCTATATGTTCCGGCAGGACACCTGCATCAAGCAGTACAATTTCGTTTGCCTTCCAGAGATCGAGCTGATATTTTCCATTTTCTTTTGCAAGAAGGATTTCACGCTCATGCCCTGCAAATGTCTGCTCAAACTCCATCGCAACATCCCCGCTCACCTCGTAGCAGTCCTGACAGATGGACGGTCCGATCGCACAGCGCAGTTCCTCCGGTCTGCTTCCGTATTCCCTCCGCATCGCCTCGATAGTCGCTTTTCCCATGCGGTTTACCGTTCCACGCCAGCCGGAATGGCTTAACCCGATGGCACGATGCACCGGATCGACAAAATACAGCGGAACACAGTCCGCATAGAACGTTGATAACACTAAGCCCGGCACATTCGTGATCAGTCCATCTGTATCATGAAATTCCCGTTCTCTCGTAAGTCCATTTCCTGCATCCTCGGCCGTCACTTTTCTTACATTTGTCGTATGTGTCTGATCCGTAAAAACAAATTTATCATAATCCACATCAAGCGCTGATGCAAGTCTTCTGTAATTTTCCCGGACTGCCTCCTCTTCATCTCCTCTTGTAAAACTCAGATTCATGGTGGAAAAAATACCCTCACTCACGCCGCCAAGTCTTGTAGTAAAACCCTCTTTTACAATTCCTGTTTTCTCCAATAACGGAAAATGTAAAAGCGGCACTTCCACGCCAGCCCCAAGATGATGTATCACCTCTGACGGCACTCCTGTATTGTTTTTCCGCTTCCAGCTTTTATGTTCCATATCACTTACAATTCTCCTGATTTTGTCCTGCGAAAAAGCAGCCATGAAAATGCATTCTCTCATCCTCTCAGAACCCCTGATAGTCAAATGCATTCTGAATGACTTTTATCTGCTCTCCCAAAACTGCCGCCACATCAAACCTGCAAGGTGTAAATGTTCCATAACCATGTGTCAGGCAGTAATACGAAGCCACTTTGGAAATCGTTCTCTGCTTTGCAGAAGTCACCGCCTCAAATGGGTTTCCCACTGTACTGTCCGCACGGTATTTCACTTCCACAAACACAAGATATCCGCCCTGTCTTGCCACGATATCGATCTCTCCCATGCGGCATCTGTAATTATATTCTAAAATCTCATACCCCTGCTGTTCCAAATACGCACCTGCCAGTTTTTCATAGGCAGTTCCCACACTTCTCTTATTGATAAAACCCTCTTTTCTACAGCAGTATCCTTCTTTTGTGCCTGCTGTCCCTCATTCTATTCACTTCCTGCAGCACACTATTTGATTATGCCATTCATCTGCTGCAATTTCACTTCATTTATGATAGCATATCTGCCTGCTGCAATTTCGCCTTCATCTTATCCATGTCATCCACAAACACAAGAATTTCTGCCACTACTTCATAAAGTTCCGGCGGAATCGCATCCCCGATTTCTAATTTCGACAGCGTTTCCGCCAGCTTATTATCTTTATAGAATGGAACATCATTTTCTTTTGCCTTTGCAATGATCTTTTCCGCCACTTCGCCCTTGCCGCTGGCAAGGATCTTCGGTGCTTTATCTCCCGGCTCATATGCTACTGCCACCGCTGTTTTTACTTTTTTCTTTTCATTATCCCATGCCATATCCGCTCACCACCTCTGTTTTGTATCTGATATACTAGGCTCTCACATCAAACGAATACCGATGCAGTGTTCCCGTCTGTGGCATATCTTTCCGCAGGAAATCATCCCCAAAGCTGACCTTCTTTTCTTCCTTTGTCATCGTTATGGTACACTGATAACCTTTGTCTTTCAGCTTTTGTTCCAGCACAGGCAGATACTTTTCCACAAGATCATAGGACGCATCGTCAGCCATATAAAAATTTGTTTTGACATTCCGATGCTGCATTTTCACTGAGACATCGGTAGAGCCAAGGTGTTCCAGATCCAGATGTAAAAAAGCGCTCAACTCTGCATCAGGGTCTCTCAGATTCTTTTTATTCGTGTATACATAAAGTTCTCCGTTTGCATTCTGACCGGACATCTTCAATGGCACCTGTACATATGTATATGCCTGATTGAGCTGATTCATAAATTCAATATTACCGCGCACCTCTGCCGCAGTTTCCGGAAATCTGGTTTTCGTAACGCCTGCCTCTTTCAGCGCATCTTCCACCTGTCTCATCTGCTGCTCTAATTTTTCGTAAAGCTGGCTGATCTTTTTCTCCTGTTTCAACGCTTCCGGCTGTATCAACCACTGCTGTTCCATCACATTCCGAAGCAGACTTTTATATGCATCACTTCCGAATAATTTTTGGATACTCTGCGATGCCATTCCATTGTTTTCAGATAAAATCTGTGACACTGTGCGCAGAAAATCAGAGACGGTCAGATTTTTGTCCAATGCCGTTTTGCCGTCCGCAGCTTTCCATGCAGCGTCCTCTGTCATCAGATTCTGTGCTACGCTTTCATCCTCCAACGTGTCGATAAAAATATCCTGCTCCATCGCTTCCGGGAAAAGTTTTGTACTTTCTACCAATGAAGGAATATTCTGCAATAACTTGCCAAGACTTGAAAACTGCTGCTCTGATAAAACGTCACCAAGTGCCTGACCACCTGTTCCTTCCTGTATGGCTTGTCCTGCTGTTGTGGTCTGCTCTCCGTTTACAGTCTGTTCCTCTGCGCCTAGCCGTCCGTCAGTCAAAATCTGTCCTTCTGCCGTTGTCTGTCCACCGGTCACAATCTGTCCTTCCGCCGTTGTCTGTCCGCCGGTCACAATCTGTCCTTCTGCCGTTATCTGTCCGCCAGTCACAATCTGCCCTTCTGCCGTTGTCTGTCCACCGGTTTCTATCTGCCCCTCTGCATTGACTGGTGCTCCGGTAACAGTCTGCTCCGAAAGAAGGATCGTGACAATCTTCTGATTCATCTGTACCGCCTGATCCGGTGTCAGATCGCCTGAGCCCGCAAGATCAGCCAGTTCATTCATCGCCTGATCCATCTCCTGTAAAATGGCATGCTCATCTGTCATGTAATTTTCAAACTGCGCTGCCATCTCCGGCGAAACCGGAATTCCAAGCTTTGTCATATTTACAACCGTAGTAATATCTACACCAGGATTCATATTCGCGATCCTTGCCATATTTAAAAGGCTTTGCTTATCAATTGGCATCTGCTCTTTCATCATGGCATCGACCATTGCAAGATTCCGCTCCGTCACAGGTACGGTTCCTTCCGTCAGTGCATTGGTAAGAATTGGATTTCCTCCACTGCCAGCGCCTGTGTACGGTTTGATTTCAATGGTCGCACCGTCATTGCTTTTTACCTGAAAAAACATCGGCGTTCCCTGCGAAAGCGGCACTTTTCCAGACAATCTTGCTGTGATCGTCTGTCCATCGCTAAGCGCCAGCGTCACTTTTCCATTTTTCACAGAACTGACCGTTCCTTCAAAAACACTTCCGGAAGATAATTCTTCCAGCGTAGATACTACTTTCTGCATACCGGAAGCTGCTTTTAATTCTTCTGTTCCGCTTGAAATATTTCTGTTGTATTGTCCTAACAAATCGGATATGTGCATGATCCCGCCTCACTTGATACAAACTTCCTCTATAGCAAATTTTTCCTGCAATCAGAAGCATTTTCTAATATGACAGTCCGTATCTCTTAAACAAAATTTTTGATAAAGCTGGCACGATGTATCGGAGATGGTCCGGCTTCCTGCAATGCCCTGATATGTTCCGCTGAACCATAGCCTTTGTTGGATGCGAATCCATACTGTGGCAGAACCTTGTCATACTCTGCCATCAGACGGTCTCTGGTAACCTTCGCCACAATGCTTGCAGCCCCAATGGAAATACTTTTTGCATCTCCTTTGATAATTGGCACCTGTCTGATGGAAACTCCCGGAATCGTGACCGCATCATTTAATAATATATCGGGTTTTACACTTAATTTGCTTATAGCCTCACGCATTGCCTCATAAGTTGCCTGTAAAATATTGATCTCGTCAATCCTCTGCGGGCTTGCCATTCCAATGCCTACTGCAACTGCTTTCTCCATGATCACATCATACAATTCTTCCCGCTTTGCCGCAGAAAGCTTCTTGGAATCATTGATATATAAAATATCACAGTCTTTTGGCAAAATAACTGCCCCAGCTACCACCGGACCGGCAAGCGGTCCTCTTCCGACTTCATCAATCCCACAGATATAACCACAATCTGCATATTCACGCTCATATTTTTTCAGATTTTCAATGCGGAGCTTCTCTGCCTCTAATTTTTCAATCCGTTTCTTTGCCTGCTCCACGATTTTCACAACACCGGAACGCTCATCTTTTTCATATGCTTCTATAAAAGAAGGCAGCTTCTCATCGTCCACTGCCTTAAGTTCTTCTCTGATCTCACCGATTTTTTTCTCTGCCATTCTGTCCACTTATCCTTTTTCTGCAATATACAAATCCCCGATCCTATCCGCCTTAGCAGGCACAGCGCCTAACCCTGCTCCTGTGTTTCCTGACCGGAAGGTTTTTCCAGCGTAATCTTTCCAAGCCTGCCACCCCGGAATTCATCGATCAGAAGTGCTGCTGCCTTGCTGTAATCTAATTCGTTTCCTCTGGAAATACATTTGCGGTTCTCTGCGATCTGCTCTAAAATCTTCACCGGAGTTTGTGTCTCATCTACACCATAGCGGTCTGTTAAAATTCCGGCATAATCTCTTGCCAGAACTTTGATCAGCTCCAGTGACAATTCATCAATATTCAAAATCTCATCTTTGATTGCCCCGATCAGTGCAAGACGCAGTCCAACCATCTGATCTTCAAATTTCGGCCACAAAATTCCCGGTGTATCCAGTAATTCCAGATTTTTGTTCAGTCTGATCCACTGTTTTCCTTTTGTCACACCCGGTTTATTTCCAGTTTTGGCACATGCCTTTCCCGCATAGGAATTGATAAACGTCGATTTTCCAACATTTGGAATTCCGACTACCATCGCACGGACAGGACGATTTAAGATTCCTCTTCTTCTGTCACGCTCAATCTTTTCCTTACAGGCTTCCATTACTACATTTGTAACTGTTTTCATGCCTGTCTTGGTTCTCGCATCCAGACCGACAACATAGTAGCCCATCTTTTTAAAATAGGCTGCCCATTCTTTGTTCTGATTCTCATCTGACAAATCTGATTTGTTCATGATGATCAGTCGCGCTTTATTTTTTCCCAACTCATCAATATCCGGGTTCCGACTGCTTAATGGAATTCTCGCATCCACAAGCTCGATCACCAGATCAATTAATTTTATGTCTTCCTGCATCTGACGTTTTGCTTTCGTCATATGTCCCGGATACCACTGAAACTGCATACTTTTTCCTCACTTTTCTTATATAAATCCAAATTTTTTCCACGGAGATACACGGAACCATGCTTTTCCAATAATGTAATCTTTTTTCACATTTCCAATATTGGCATAGCGGCTGTCCTCGCTGTTATTGCGGTTATCTCCAAGAACAAAAAACTCATCATCCTCGAGCTTTAGTTCCTCCGATGCAAGCCCGGCCTCCTCAATGGCAGAGACATCTACTTTCTCATCAAAAAGTTCCCCATTCACATAGACAGCGCCATTTTGGATCAGCACCGTGTCTCCCGGCACTGCGATCACACGCTTTACATAGTAATGTGATTTTTCGTTTCCGTTTGGAAGAAACACAATAATGTCATTCGGCTTCGGATCAGACACCTTATAAATGAAGCGGTTTACCAGAATCTCATCTCCGCTTTGCAATGTTTCTGACATGGACTGCCCCACCACGCTGGTCCGCAATCCGATAAAATATACAAATGTAAAAGCAATGACCAGAGTAATCAAAATCTCAACTGTCCAGCTTAAGATTTCCTTTACAATGGTCATGTTTACTTTTTTCTTTCTTCTTCCGAAATTTAGTCCACTCCGTCTTCTTCTCACTTTTGCTTTCCTCTGCCCTATCGTCTGTATACAAATACACGTTATAGATTACCACAAAGCACGTTTGTGTGCAATTCGAGAATCGGATTTTCCAGATTTTATAAATATATTATTCCGCCCCTTTACCGGTAAAGCGCCGTCTCAACAAGTACCCCGATCACCAGATAACGATGATTTTGCTCACCGCTTACACAGGTGGAAAGTGTGATAAGTCTGTCATCCTCTCCGATTTCCATATCCTCCCGGACGTGTAATTTATTGTCAGAAACTTTTTCTCTGACATCCGCCAAAAACTGATCCCTGTCGTCCTTACTGCTGATCACATACTCTGACGGAATGTACACATCTGTAAACTTCGCCGCCTCGTAGATTTCATAAGTCAGACGTTCATTTTCCGTATACACATAAATATACGGATGTCCGTCAAAAAACGTTTCATCCTCAAAGCTGTGAATACTTCCAAACATGGAACCATTTTTCATGTTATGTCCATATAGTACCGTATTATAATCCGAGAAATCTTTCCGGTTACATTGATTGGTGTAAATGCAGCCCGGATATCCCTTGCTGTGGTCTAAGTTATAATCCAGATAATAATTGTCTGTCTCAGACTGTAACAGCGGATAGTCTACCTGCGTTCCCGGCACAACGATCCATGCGTAAATATCTTCATTCTGTTCATGCAGCTGTCCGAAATCATAGACCGGATCACAGTAGATCACTGTTTCTTCTGTGTTCTCCTCTGTCTCCGGCTCTGCGATGACCATCTCTGTTGCAGCACTTAACGTCTCTTCCTGCCGGAGTTTTTCGTACTCCAGCTCCCGCTGTTTCACACTCCAGTGATGATAGATCAGATAGCCTCCACAACACACGGCAATGGCACAGAGTATCAGCACAACTGTCCAATCGGCTGTTTTTCTCCGCCTTAATGCTCTCCGTTCTTTTTTCCTCTTTTCCCGCAATGTACTCATTTATTCCTGCTCCTCGTAAAACAAATCCTGTTTCGAATAAGAAAAGCCATAGAAAAAGCGGCTGCTCTCTCTATGGCTCACGCATGCATTGAACTATTTTACTAATTCTTTTACTTTAGCTTTCTTACCAACACGGTCTCTTAAGTAGAATAATTTAGCTCTTCTTACTTTACCAGCACGAACAACTTCTACTTTCTCAACGTTTGGAGAATGTAAAGGCCAGGTTTTCTCAACGCCACATCCGTTAGAAATCTTTCTAACTGTGAATGTTTCACGGTTGCTTCCACCCTGTCTCTTAATTACAACACCTTCGAAAACCTGGATTCTTTCACGGTTTCCTTCTTTGATTTTACCGTAAACTTTTACAGTATCACCAACACGGAATTCAGGTACTTCAGCTTTTAACTGTTCTGCTTCAATGCTTTTAATAATTTCATTTGCGTTCATTTTGTGACCTCCTATTATTTGGATGTTCTTAATACGCCTATTCGTAACAGAGGACCATCTCCTTTATTCACAACTCGTTAACATTACCATGCTTTCACGGAAAAGTCAAGCGCTTTTCACATTTTACAACAAATAAATAACACTGATGATCCAGAGTGCTATTCCAACTGCAACCGCAGCAATGCCTATCCAGAATCCAGCATATGCCATTTTAGATTTTGCCTCCGACATGGTCTTCTTCCCCAGAATAATCGCTGCAATTCCAAAGAGAATTCCAAAAAGCGGAGAAAGAAAAGCAATGACCAGTGCTGCCATGCCAAGCGTTAATACCCATATTGATTTTGTATAGTGATTCATATCAAAACCCGCTCCTTCTCTCGTAACATTTTCATATGATCTTCACCGCAAATATAAAGCCCTGGCAAACAGTTACAGATACTCCTGATATTTCATCTGCTCTTTTTTCGTGAGTTCCGCTTTTTTCAACAGATCCGGTCTGCGCTCAATTGTCCGTAATATTGCCTGTTCTCTCCGCCATTCATCTACTTTTTTATGATCACCGGACAACAGGATGGAAGGAACTTTTTTCCCCATCCACTCTTCCGGGCGGCTGTACTGCGGATATTCCAGCAGATTACCTTCAAATGATTCCGTGGAACCCGATTCATCATTCGTAAGAACCCCGGGTACCATACGCGAGATTGCATCCACCATGACCATCGCAGGAAGTTCCCCTCCTGTCAGCACATAATCACCAATTGAAACATAATCTGTCACAATCTCTTCTAACACACGCTCATCGATTCCTTCGTAATGACCGCATAATAAAATCAGATCTTTTTCCTGAGCCAGGTCTTTTGCCATCGGTTGTGTGAATGTCGGTCCCTGCGGTGTCAGATAAACCGTCCTTGGCTTGTATCCAATACGATCCACAACAGACTTCCACGCATCATATACCGGCTGTGCCTGCATGAGCATGCCTGCGCCGCCTCCGTAAGGATAATCATCCACTTTTTTATGACGTTCCAGCGTATAATCCCTGATATTCACTGCCTCAATGGAAAGCAGTCCTCTGTCTTTTGCTCTTCCTATAATGCTGGTAGACAATCCCTGCATGACCATATCCGGAAATAATGTTAATATATGAAAATTCATTCTTCTCTCTTTCATTCATTCAATTTATTTCTCGTTCAGCTCACGAAGTCCCGGAAGTAAATGCACGATGATTTTTCCATTTTCCAGATCAACTTCTTTGACGCACTCTTTGATTGCCGGAAGCAAAATATCATCCGTTCCCTCTTTGCTTAAAACATATACATCATTCGCACCTGTCTGGAGAACATCGCTCAATTCGCCTAAATCTTCCCCCTCGTCCGACTCTGCCTGCAAACCGATCAGATCTGCGATAAAGTACTCGTTTTTCTTTAATTTTACCGCATTTTCACGGGTGACATACAAACTCTTTTTGCGATATTTTTCCACGTCATTGATATTGTCAATTCCCTTGAACTTGACAATAACCATATTTTTGAAAAATTTCACACCGGCAACTTCAAGGTCGACTAACTCTTTTCCGGTATCCAAAACAACGTTTTTCAGTTTTTTAAATCTTGCCGGATCATCCGTCGTAGGAAATACTTTCACTTCTCCCCTGACACCATGTGTGGTTGTTATTACACCTACCTGTAATAAATCTTCCATGTAATCTCCTTTATCAACTTTCTTCTGCTATCCAAATTAGCATGGTAAGGAAAAAGCTATCCCAGACAACTGGGATAGCCCATCATGTTACTGCATAATCTCAACAATAACTTTTTTTTCTTCTTTTGAGGCTGCTGCCTTCACAACGGCACGGATCGCTTTTGCAATTCTACCCTGTTTGCCGATTACCTTACCCATGTCAGACTGTGCAACGCGCAGCTCCAACACGATGGCTTTCTCATTCTCGGTCTCTGTCACAACAACTTCGTCCGGGTAATCAACTAGTGATTTGGCAATTACTTCAACTAATTCTTTCATTAGACCACCTCACTAATCTTATTTTTCGATTCCAGCATTTTTGAAGATTCTAGCTACTGTATCTGTTGGCTGAGCTCCGTTAGCTAACCATTTCTTTGCTAACTCTTCATTTACATAATATTCGCTTGGATCTTTTGTTGGATCATAAGTTCCGATCTCTTCGATACATCTTCCGTCTCTTGGGGATCTGGAATCTGCAACTACGATTCTATAGAAAGGAGCTTTCTTCTGTCCCATTCTTCTTAATCTGATCTTTACTGCCATGTCATTTCACCTCCTACGTGATTGCTAAAAATTTATTAAAAAGGAAGCCCTTTGAACATTCCTCTTTTACCTTTTTTCATCATGCCTGGCATCTGTTTCATCATCTTTTTCATCTGTTCAAACTGTTTTACCAGACGATTTACTTCCGCAATATCAACTCCTGCACCTTTTGCAATGCGGTTCTTGCGGCTCGGATTCATAAGCGACGGATTACGTCTCTCTTCCGGTGTCATGGAATAAATGATTGCTTCGGTGCGCGCCATACTCTTCTCAGCTGCTTCCTGATCGATCTCAGGCATCTTTCCTTTGCCCATTCCCATTCCAAGACCGGGCATCATTCCAAGGATACTGGATAATCCACCCATTTTCTTCATTTGACTCATAGATTCCAAATACATCTCAAAGTCAAATTCATTTTTGCGCATCTTCTGCTCAATACGCTTTGCCTGCTCCTCATCGATATCAGCCTGTGCTTTCTCAATCAATGTCAGCACATCACCCATACCAAGGATTCTTGAAGCCATTCTGTCAGGATAAAACTGCTCCAGATCAGAAAGTTTTTCTCCCATACCTATATATAAAATAGGTTTTCCGGTAACAGCACGGATTGAAAGTGCCGCACCACCTCTGGTGTCACCGTCTAACTTCGTTAAGATCACACCATCTATGCCAACCTTTTCATCAAACATCTTGGCTACATTCACTGCATCCTGTCCAGTCATGGCATCCACAACTAAAACGGTCTGATGAACGGTAACATTCTCTTTGATTTCCTGCAACTCAGCCATCATGTCATCATCAATATGAAGACGTCCTGCTGTATCCAGGATTACAATATTAAATTCATTCTTTGTCGCATGCTCGATTGCTGCTTTGGCAATGTTCACGGGTTTGATCTTATCTCCCATGGAAAATACTTCCACGCCCTGCTTCTCACCATTGATCTGTAACTGTTCAATCGCACCCGGTCGGTAAATATCACAGGCAGTCAGTAAAACTTTCTTTCCTTTCAGCTTAAACTTTCCTGCAAGCTTTGCTGCGGTGGTTGTTTTACCTGCACCCTGTAAACCTTCCATCATAATGACTGTCAATGCTTTTCCCGGCTGAAGCTTAATCTCTGTTGTCTCAGAGCCCATCAGCTTCACCATCTCTTCATTTACAATCTTAATGACCATCTGTCCAGGATTCAGTCCGTTCATCACGTCCTGCCCGATTGCACGTTCCTGCACATCTTTTACAAACTGCTTTACGACTTTGAAGTTAACATCCGCTTCTAAAAGAGCCATCTTAACTTCCTTCAAAGCTGCCTTGACATCATCCTCTGTCAAACGGCCTTTGCTTCGCAGGTTTTTGAATACATTTTGAAGTTTTTCAGATAAACTGTCAAATGCCATCTTATAGCTCCTCTAAAATCTGATTGGAAATCTGCCCGATCTCCTCCATAATCGCTTCATTGTGACTGGAATGAAACTCCTTCGCCAGTGCATCAATCTGTGCTACTTTCTGCTTTGCTGACTGAAACTTTGCAATCAGATGAAGTTTTTCTTCATATCCCTCCAGAGACTTGGTACACCGCTTAATCATATCATATACCCCCTGGCGGCTGATTCCCTCTTCGTTTGCAATCTCTCCAAGAGAAAGGTCATTGAACACGAAGTCCTCGTAAATTCTTCTCTGGTGTTCGTTCAGCAGTTCTCCGTAGAAATCATAGAGATAAGCCTGTTCGATTTTCTCTTCCATTCTTCACACCATGCCTTTATTTTGCTATCCTTACATCGGCACCTTTGCTAAGATAACATAAAAAAGAATGGGTGTCAAGCATTTTTTCTTTACAGTAAAGGAATTTTGCTTGACACCCATATGAATTAAAGTTTTCTATTTTTTAATCTGTTTCATTTTTCCTGCATACAGCACAGCTCCACCTAGCGAAGTGAAAGCAATGATTGCTGCAAAAACATCAAAATTATTTTGTTCTGTTTTTGGAGATACAATCTGGTTCTCCTCACTTGCCGTCGCACTACCTTCTTCCTGTTTTGTCTGTACCTCTGGCATAGTTGACGCTTGTGGTGCTGGATTCGTCACTGTCGGATTTTCTGTTGTTGGATTAGCAAGTGTTCCTGATTCAGTTTCTGTTTTTTCGTTTGCAAAAACAAATGTACTGAATTTCGTAATCGTAAAAGTTACTGTTCCATCCCCATTATCTCTTGGTGAAATCACTTCAGCTGTGTCATCTGCATGATAATGTAAAATTGTCAGATGACTGCTCTCTATTCCAGCTGGAATTGGCATCGTAATTGTAATCGGGACATCCAATGTATCTTTTGACTGCCCATCTGCATCAAGTTTTAAATCCAGCTGTACACTGTTTGCATATCGATTCGTATCAACATCTACTTTTGACTCTGGTACAGTTACTTTCAACATTACCGGACCACTTATTGCGTTCAGTGCAGCACCTATCATGGAAATCTTATTTGTGTCTACATAAGCTGCGGCTTCTGCTGACACTTGATTAGATGTAGTAATACCATTCTGGGTTGCATAACTTGTCTCAAGTTCCTGCATCTGATTCAAAATATCTCCATCTGTCTGCATAGCGGTTCTAATTTTTTCAATATTGAACTGATTTTTTAAACTGCTCAATGCAGCATTGGGATCAGTCTTATCTAAATTATCAAAAAAGTCTTTAATTGAAGAAGATGATGATGTGGTATCAAAATAGTCTGATTTTTCTCCCTCTGCGCCGTTTGCAATTTCATCAATGTTGCCACTCAACGCACGTACTGTAACTCTGTATTTTCCAGCTTCCTTAATATCATTTGTAAAATCTTTTGTATGCAAATTATCTATTGAATCTTTAAAGCCATCTTTTTCTACAGACCATTCTCCCGAAATCGAGTATTCATTTCCATCACCATCTGTCTTATATAAACTTACATAATAACCTGCTGCTCCATCAACGCCATTGTAATAAAAAATTCCATCTTTTTCTTTGTCCCAATATCCAACAGTTGTGCCCAATTCCCGTGATGGTCTTACATATGTTCTTTCCTCACTATACACATAATCACTTGCTTCAAACCTATCCGGATCATAGTCATTTGCAGCTCTTACTGCAAACCTATACACTCCACTTTCCATAATAAACGCAGACTCATTTGCTGTAACAATCCCATCTTCATTTCCAATTTCCCACGAACTAGTTTCATACTGTTCTCCATTTTTTTCTATTATAAAATCATAATGCCCCATCGCTTCAGGTACACATTTCCATTGCATATCCCAATCATCTGTCCATTGTACGTTTGTTGGAGATGAAAGTTTGTTTTTTTCAGACACATTGTCTTCTGTAAATGTGTCTTCTGCTTCCTGTTTCTCTTCTGTTACATCCTTCATTATTGATTCATTTTCTGCCGCCATTACACTGGCACTGCCACTTACACATAACGTGATTATCATAAGTGCTGCTAATAGTTTCTGTTTCACAACTGTATCCTCCTTTGTATTATTACATTTTAAGTTACCACAACTAAACATTGTTTTCAATACATATTATTAGTTTTATTTCTTATTTTTTCCTACGTATCAAAATAATTCCTATGCCACCAGCAACAGCAATCAAAACAATACCCCAAATCAACAAAACAATATTCTTCTTGCCAATCTTCGAATTTTCTACCGTTTCATTCGTTTTGTTTTTATCACTCTCTTGGCTTTCAGTTTCTTGTGAACCATCATCCTCTGTTGCATTTTCCAGAGCTTCGCTTTGTTCACTATTGCTATCTTCATTCTCTGAATATATGTTTTCCGTTTTTGCATTTCCTGCTTTGTCCTGAATTTTTGCAGCATCGATAGCATTCCCTACTATACGCACTTCCGCATCATCTTGAGAAGGCTTTGCGTGCAACTCATTGCTTTGCGACAGTTTTTCACTGTCAGAATTACTCTTTTCTGTAGTACTACCTATTTTTGCAGTTTCACTTGCTGATGTTTCATCCTTTGATATATCATTCTTTTTATTACCATCATCCTGTAGCTTATCATCTGAAGGTTTATTATCAGATGGATTTCCATCTGTATCCTCCTTCTTATCTTCCACAGTAACATTAACGGCACATGTCCCAACTGCAACATTTCCAAAGCTATCCTGCGCAGTAATGCTGACAAATGTAGTACCTGCTTTATTTCCATGCACAATACCATTCTCATCCACTGTTGCAATTTCCGGATTCTTCACAGAATACTCCATTGGCTCAATGGCTATTCGGTTTTTTGATCCAGTAGCAGCTTCAAAATCCACATTCAATTCGGCTGTTTTTCCTGCTGAAAGATTTACATCTGCTGCATGAACTGCTCCAAGTGTCGCATTCATAGAAGGATAAATATTTGATGTTACAACGTTATTATGTAAATACATTTCATCCAAATTGGATACAAATTCAAATTTAACAATTCCGACATTATCCTGGATGTCTGCCTGATTCATATCTACCTCTACCGGTAAATCAACTATTTCTTCCACCTGCAACTGTGCAACCGGAATAGTCTTTACAAGTGTATCGTAAATATAAATATTGACATTTCCATCTGTTGCATAATTTCCAATATTACTAATCCTAAGATTTCCATAATATGTATCAGAGCCTATCGTTTCATCCTGAATTTCCATACATATATCTGGATAGCCAACTGTTATTTCTGCAACATTGTCTGTTTCATCTGCATCAACTGCATTCACCGGAACAACTTTAACGTCAAAATTTTTCTTATAACCAAGAATATTCGCTGTCTCTATTTCTTTTGCATACCCAATGCTCTGTCCAACATCAATCGTTTCATCTTTTATCTCCGAAAAAATCAGAGTTGAACCATCATATACTTCAATCTGATAACCATCCGCTTTTTGCATTCCTTTATTTGTTACATCTGCAGTGATATCTAATCTTCCGGTTGATTCATCATATGAAATATTACTAACTTCTAAATCAACTGTTGATTCAATTGTTTTAGCATGCAATTCAGCTTTTAATGTACCATCCTGTTCCGATACGATATTCTGATATGCCAAACGGAGATCACCATTATATTCTGCCGCACTATATGAAACCACTTGTATTCCGGCATCTGTCAATGGAATTGCATTGTTCCAATATCCTGTAAGTTTATCATAAACGTATGCATAAATACTTGTGTCTGATGTTTCATTTTTAAATACAATGTAATCTGTCTGACCATTCTCAATAGAATATTCATTCATAATCGCCATATTGCCATCTAAAACTTTTACTGGTTTGTAGTTTTTTAATGAATAAACAGTTCCATTCTGTGCATATGTTATAGTATTTTCCCCAGCCAGATTTGCAAACTCAACATCTGAAATTGCTCCCTTTACACTTTCAAACAAAAGATTTCCATTCACATCTATTACTTTTAAAATATGATCATCTGTTGTTTCATAATTGCCATCACAATCGTATATATAAGCAATCTCTGTTGCAGACTCATTCAGTCCAATTTTAGCCATTATCAGGTTGCTAACAGCCTGCTCAATTGTCTTTGCATTACTAATTGTATTTCCATCATAATTTGCAATTAACAAGTCCGTTTTTGAATTATCCAACATGTCCGCTGACGTATTCACAACCCACAATAAAACACCGGAATCTGCACATAACTGTGGATTCATAAACATGCCTTTTTCATCTGACGTGCATATTTCAAATTTCCTGGAAACAGCATTATACTTTGCAACTGATATTTTTCCTAATGAAGCAAATGTATTTATATCCATACTGTCATTCTGCACATTTTCAGACATATTCAGCCATGTAACATAAGCTGTGCCATCTTTTTGTACTACTGATGGATAAAAATCTGCGGTCATATCATTAGTGATTACTTTTGGTGTCTGCCAAACATTCCGTCTTGCAGCATAAACAGAATACATTAATTCCGTGGCGTTAATCGCAGTTCTGGAATCATTCTGATGCATATAAATCATAATTAGATCATTTCCAGCCTGAACAATCTGTGGTGCAGCATTATCATATACGTTATTCAATAAAGTTACATCTGATGCTGTACCAGCCGCTCTTGTTAAATTTTCCGAATCGTTCCATGCTGCTTCTGTTATGATTGGATTAACAGATAACACCATTTCCTGTATTTCATCAATATTGTAAGTATCAGCAAGTGCCATTGTCTGTATATCATTTGAGTCATACAAATGGTATGTTTTTTCGATCCATGATCTGCTCATCTCGTAACACAGTATTTTCAATTTCCATCCCAGTTCAGCCGTCAAATCCAATTTAACATTACTATCTTTGGTATAAGTATTATAATCAATAACTGTCTCTAGTTCTCCTGAACCATTAACGATAATTGACGCCAACTGTGGCACTCCAACACCGACTCCAACCGACAGCTTCGACTTCGCATCAACGCCAACATTCCATATTTCCTGTTCTGTGAACAATGTTGCTGTAGCATATCCTTCTGCATCTCCTGATAAATCAATTACAATAACAAATGGCATACCTCCTGCCACAAATCCATTTTCAAAGCTTAAAGCTGAACTTATATATATTGCTATTTTTCCACCACATATTTTTTTTGTAGGCAAATCCCACTCTAGATAGCCAAATACTTTTGCCTTTATTGTTGATTTGCTTGCATCCGCAGAATCAAGAGTCATAAAGTTTCCAGTATTACAAAACAACTCATTATAATCATCTACAAATTGTTGTAATTTACTGATATAATTTTTTTGTCCCTCTCCTTTATCATATTCTAGCAATTCTAAAATTTCATCATATGTCGGATTACTCTTTTCGTCCTTTTTATCCTCCTTTTTTTCGGTATCTGCCTCTGCCTCTAAATTAACAGAAAACTTTGCTTTTTCATCTGATACCTCAACTTCAAAAACTTTTAAATCTTTGAAAATATCATTCAGTTCAATTGTATATCCTCCCAAAATCGGGATATCATCTGGAACATCTACTGACAATTTGCCAAATCCTAAACTACCGCTAACTGTTGGCTTAGAAGCCGCTGATAAATAAGTCCGATATAATTTGCTTGTACTTCCATCTTTTCCAACTGCTTTAATATATAGTGGTGTATTACTCTCAAAATCTTTTCCTGTTAACCCTTCGAACCTGCCATCATGACTTATTTTGATAACTTTACCATCCTGAATCAGACATACCTGATCTATTTCACCTGAGTATGTGGCAGAAACCTCCAAATTATATTTTTGCGTATCACTCTCTGTAATCGTCTTTTTCTTCTGCATAATATCTGTAATTTCAGATGGTGCAGAAGCTGGAGCAATATTGGCACAGTAAACGGTAGGTGTATCTGTCTGTGGATACAATAAAACAAACTGTGTTCCAAACGCTTTTATCTGATACATACTATTTGTATAGGTACCATATCCATCTGCTGTTATTTTTATATCATATGCCCTGCTTGTAACAATTCCATCCAGAGTAATGACACCATTTTCGTCTCCAGTATATTTGTCTACTTCTATTCCATTTTCATAAATTGTAATACACGGCTTATCAATTATCCTTGTTCTGTCTTCTCCATCAAAGACAGCAATTGTTGTCGGCGTTCCAAACACAGTATCTATGCTCAGTCCACCTTTTAAATATGGATATCCACCATTTTTTCCGTTATTTATTTCCCAACAATTGTCAAAATCCCAGCCCTCATAGGTTGCCTTTGACTTCATCGCAGATGTAATTTTAGAAGTTCCTTTTCCTCTGTCAACCATTCCTGTTGATACGCAATCATAATAAGAATTATGAACATTTCCTGTATTACTTCCGACCAGTCCTCCCGCATTTTGTTGTTTTGAGACATATCCTGCCGCATATGTATTTGCAATCAATCCCTTGTTAATACCAACCAGACCACCAACTGTATTTTTATCTGCACCATATACTGCTGCCAGAGAATAACTATCTTTTATCGTTCCTGTTGTTCCTAGTCTTCCAACAAGACCACCAGCATAGCAACCAGAACTGTTACTTTCGTTAACTATACTTCCATAAGTCGCGCAATTCTGGATAATACCATCAAACTCTGCAGCAAGTAGTCCTGCTGCACTTGTATCTAATTTTGTATATATGTTTCCACTCACGGTGCAGTTAGTAATTGTTCCTGTCCCTTTTGCTACTAATCCGGCAACATACGGATAATACACATATGAAACAAATGTTCCTGTCCATGTATCATATTTATAAAAATCATCCGACAATACAATATTCAAATTTTTAATTATACAATCTTTTGTAGATGCAAACAATCCAACATACCGATAATACGCATCCCCGTTAATACTATTCGCATTATATTCTTTAATTCCACTGATAGTATAACCTTGTCCATCAAACACTCCTGTGAATGGATCATTTTGTCCACCTGTTTCTCGATTTTCATATATATACATGCCATTGCTTGCACTTTTAGCCTCTCCTATTGAATTAATTTCCATAACAGTACTTGCATCAATGTCATTGGCTAAAATATAACATTTTGTTGGTTGATACTTCACACAGTTTAATTGTTGTACGTTTGTAATAACATAAGGGTCATCTTTCTCTCCACTACCTTCAAACACTTCCTTACACATATTTATCTCAAACGTATCATTCTGTCCTTCATTATAAAATTGTGGATACTCTGCATCAAAAATACAGTTACCGGATATAACTAATTTATAATTATGTCCATTAACAAATGATGTACTTGGTTTAACTTGTAATTTATTTGAATTTACAGCCTGATACTGGCACTGTATTTTGGCACCCGATGAAGAATCCCAAAAATATACACCTTCATTTTGATTTACAATAATATTTCGATCAAAATATACTTCAAAATCCAAACTATTTGAAAGTAATGTTTGATTATTTGCAATTGAGTATCCTACACATGTTGGCTTTATATATTTTGACACTTCTCTATCAATTTTCTCCATACATTTAAGCATTGGAAAACCAGCATTTTTCCTGTCATCCATTGTCCAAATATTAACAAAATCCCAGCCTTCATACGTGTTTTGTTGACGTAATTCAGAAATTGTTTTTCCTGTTCCATATAATTCATCTTGTGCGTTATATGAATTATTGTTAGAAAAATACGAATTAGTAACTACTGTACCCGTGTCTTTACTATTGCCATATACTTGTCCTAATATTTTTTCCTTCCCACCTAATGTTTCTCCTAAAAATAAACAGTTTGTTATATTAGCGTTTTTTCCACTTCCTAAAATTCCACCCGCATAACTTTGTTCATTACATACAGCAGTTTCCACTTTGGAATATGATATACAATTTGATATTGTTAGCGATGTATTTCCTCCTGTAATTGCTCCAACAATTCCTCCTGCTATACAATATGCAGGTCTTCCAAGTGCTCTATTCCCATAACTATACACATATCCTTGTGTATAACATTCACTAATATCTCCTGAAAACATTCCAGCAATCAAACCTACACATTCAGCATCTAGATAATCCGTTACTAAATCCCCTATTACATAACAACGCAATATGGAAGATGCGCTTCCACTTCTACATAAAAGACCTGCATCTGTTCCTGCTGAAATTTGTACTCCGTTTTTTACTTTTATACCTAAATCATGAATACTTGCTTCCTTCAAATAACCAAAAATACCATATCCATAATTATTAGCCATATATTCTAAATTAAAAATGCAGTACCCATTTCCATCAAAGTTTCCCTTAAAAGGATTCGAACTGCTTGAACTTATTGATCTCCACGCTACATTCTCCGCATCAATATCATTCATCAATTTAAAATAATTTCCGCTCTCAAGATGCTGTCTTACTTTTTCAAAATCATCATAAGTATAAATAAGATACGGATGCGCTTCTGTTCCATCTTCAACCTCTGTAGCATTTCCTTCATCCTCACTCAGCAAACTTGCTTCATTCTCCGCCTTGCAAAGACTTATCGTTGGAAGCTGCACATCTTCTCCTAATATGTATGTTTCTGGTAATTCAAAGGAATATACTAATTCACTCCAGTCTTCTCCAATGTCACTTTCACACACCCACTCAACATTTGGAATTTCTATTTCATTTTCTTTATCATCAAACGCTATGACGTTTTCCGGAAAAGTCGCTACTATCCCGTCTAATGATGTTCCGCCATCTACATAAACTGGATTCTGAAACATCGCATCTTCCTGAAAAGATACAATTTTTATTACTGATACTTCTTCAACTTTTGTATCTACAGAATCATTATCAGCCGCTTTCTCGCCATTCACTGGTGTCTGTACATTTTCTATCTGCTCACTCTTCTCTTCTTTAACCGATAAACTTTCACTGACACCAGTTTCTGTCTGTGTATCTTCCACCTGTACGCTTTGATCAGCTTCTGTTGCATATATATTGTAGGGCTGATATATGCTTAACAGCATGACAACTATCATAAGATAACTGACACTATTTTTTACTTTCTTTTTCATACTCATTCTCCCTCTTATCCTTTGGTAGTGTCAAAAACTACCCATTTTATTGTTCTAAAATTCTTTTAAAACCTTGATTTATTGGAGGTTTGCAAATAAAAAGAGCATTGACCTCCCAAAAGAAGTATAATGAGTTCACC
>ERZ780162.267-NODE-267-length-43874-cov-4.842785_pt1 | contig 43874 bp, 45 predicted proteins | sample MGYA00511474_ERZ780162 | MGnify/ENA primary metagenome ERZ780162 (study PRJEB29588, sample SAMEA2143633) | human gut metagenome | biome: human gut; feature: human-associated habitat; material: faeces | place: Denmark | collected 2008/2010 ...
TCGTGGGAGCGTGGATTGAAACAGTGATTTCCCGGAGATTTTCTGGAAGCTGTGATAGAGTCGCTCCCTTCGTGGGAGCGTGGATTGAAACAAAGGGATCCTGAAATGGGGATACCGGCACGACCTGTCGCTCCCTTCGTGGGAGCGTGGATTGAAACGGCTTACTTATTAGTTTGGCAGTCTTGCATCTGTAGTCCCTCCCTTCGAGGAAGCAAGGATTAAAACCAACAATATGCCTGCGGATAGCAATATAGTTGAAGCCTGTTGCTTCTGATATCACGGAAGTGTACCTTGATATCAGAGGCGGCGGTATAGAATACCTAATTGATATCAATTGCTTCCCAGGTGAGGCTATCTGACTTAAAGGTCATAATTGAGAAGCCTAGACAAATCTGGTACAATCAAAACAGAAATTTTACCACGGAGGGACCTATGAAAGAGGAATGCCTGATTTGCAAAGCACCCCTGGAATATCTGAATGAAGATATCGAAATGGAGTGTGAATTATGCCATAAAAAAGAAAAAAGCAAAACAAGATGCATAAACGGCCATTATGTCTGCAATGAATGTCATATGCAGGGAATCGACAGCCTGATCGGCCTGTGTCTGAATGAAACATCCGGGAATCCGGTGGCGATACTCAACAAAATGATGTCCATGCCGTTCTGCCATATGCACGGGCCGGAGCATCATGTCATGGTGGGGATGGCGCTGCTGACTGCGTATAAGAACTGCGGCGGCGAGATTGACCTGAAGCGGTCTCTGATCGAGATGAACAGCAGGGGAAGTTCGGTGCCGGGCGGCGCCTGCGGATTCTGGGGCGCCTGCGGAGCGGGGATCAGTGCAGGTATGTTTGTCTCTATTATTACCGGCTCCACCCCTCTCGGAGGAGAAAATTTCGGATTGTCACACAAGATGACCGCGAGAGCGCTGGAGGCGATCGGCGAGGTCGGCGGCCCGCGCTGCTGCAAGAGAGATTCGTATCTTTCCATCTTAAGGGCTGTTGATTTTGTGAAGAAAAATATGGGGATCGAGATGGAAAAGTCCGAAATTGTCTGTTCTTACAGCAGCCAGAATAATCAGTGTATTGGGAAAAGGTGTCCATTTTCTAAAGCAAATGCGAAGAAAAAGAAGATTGCGTTTATCTGTGTTCATAACTCCTGCCGGAGTCAGATTGCGGAAGCGCTCGGGAAGAAATACTTGTCGGATACTTATGAATGCTATTCCGCCGGAACAGAAGTCAAGCCGCAGATCAATCAGGACGCGGTAAGACTGATGAAGCGGGAATATGGAATAGATATGGAAAAGGAGCAGTACTCCAAACTTCTGGATGATATACCAGAAGCAGATATTTATGTGTCCATGGGCTGCAATGTCGCCTGCCCTAATATTCCGGGAAAAAAGATCATCAACTGGGGACTGGACGACCCGACGGGGCAGGAGGATGCGGTCTTTCTGGATGTGATCAGGAGGATTGAAAACAATATACTGGAAATAAGAGATAAGTAATTACATGGCGGAACAGTCACCCGGACTATTCCGCCTTTCTCATTGTAAACTCGATTGAATAATACGGATCCTGTCCGTATTCCGGCACCAGTATGGAATTGTGTTCCATCGGAGTATATCCGGAGTGGTCGATCCGGCATTCTATGATGACTCCTGCAGCGGCGAAGGTAAAGTCATCATAAGTGCTGGCTTTTTCTCTGATTTCCCGATAAATTCTGTCCGGAGTGACCGGCAGAAGGAAATAATCGTCCTGGGCGCAGATGTAGGAGACTGCGGCGGCAGCCATGAAATCGCCGTATGAGGTGACGGATCTGTTCTCGTCTTTATACGACTGGGAGAAGCTGATTTCTGTTACGCTGTCATCTGTCTCCGTAAACTGAAGGGCAGGCAGCTCCCCGAAGTTATCCGTGAAGCTCTGAGAATAATTGGGGAGATTCTGCCAGACTCCGTTTTCGTCCAGGATCATCGGAAGCCCCATGTAATTATAGGGAGAGGTATCGGGTACGTTTACCGGACGGCTGATCCCATAATATTCCTGAATCTGGTTGTAGTTTTCACAGAACTCTGCTGTCGTGAGGTTTCCCCGGTTGACCGGGAGCGCTCCTGACTGCCCGGCAAGGAAGGAGAGAAAGAGAAGGAAAGCATCCGCAGCAAGGAATTCCACGGCCTGAAGAGGGGTGGACTTGCTTTTTAAGGTGAGTACGGAATCAATTTCCCACTCAAGCATCTCTTCATTTTTGCAGCCCTGATAGGCGCGGTACAGACGTACAAGATGATATATGGGCAGAGAGAATCCGTATCCATAGCGCAGTACTGTCCATGTTCTGTATCTTGCGTCCTGCCATGACAGGCGGGAACCGTCAGGCGCGGTCACGCGCAGCCCGAAGAGCAGTTTGCCCGGCGTTGTGCCCGTCAGGGTGAGCAGTACAGGTTCCAGGAGAAGCAGAAGGAGCATTGGCGCGATCCAGTCGTAGATCAGGATTCCTGCGCTGAATGATCTTACGTTGATATGCAGCACCATGGCAAGGAAGCAGTCTGTGATCAGATTGAGGATCGAGAAGTCGATGCTTCTTGCGAAAAAACGTTTCCACGGAGAGGTTACTTTCATGAGTGTGTCCTCCTTAAGTTCCGGCGCATCTGAGGGAGAGTCCATGAGCGACAGATAGTGCTCTGCATCCAGGGTGCGGTAGTCTGTGCCGTCGGCGCAGATCTGGCTGCAGATGCTCCGGCAGTGTTCGAGGTCCTCCGCGCTCTTCTTGAGATGAGGGATATGTAAGGAAAGGACCTCTGTGAGCGTGCTCTGGCCGAGGCTCACGGAACGGATATCATCCAGACTGAGGTGAAGTGTGCGGAGAAGCCGTATTTTCTGAAGGGTGTTCAGATCCTCCTCAGAATAGTTCCGGTAGCCGTTGGAATTCCTTGCCGGCCGGAGCAGCCCTTCTGTTTCATAGAAACGGATGTTTGCTCTTGTCATGCCGGACAAGTTTTCAATTTCTTTTATCGTCATTGCGTGTCGCCTCCAGCTGTTTAATCTGAGGCTATCATAATGTATAAAGGCGGTTTACAGTCAAGCAAATCTATGTTAAATCGTAAAAATTTTCTGAGGCGGAGCATCTATTGTTAAATTCTGAGGATTTTTCTGCTATAATGGCTCTGTCATTAAGGAGGATAGAGCTGTGAACAGAATACTGATCATTGAAGACGATACAGATATCAACAATATGATGGCGGAGGCGCTTCAGAAAGCAGGATACGAGTGCACGCAGGCATTTTCCGGAACGGAAGGACTTCTTTATATTGAACGCGATGCTTTTTCTCTTGCCGTTCTGGATCTGATGCTCCCGGGGATGAACGGGGAGAAGCTGCTTCCCCAGATCAAGGAAAAGCAGAATATCCCGGTCATCGTCGTGTCGGCGAAGGACAGCATTGACAGCAGGGTCGGGCTTCTGACCTCAGGAGCGGAGGATTATCTGACGAAACCATTTGACATACAGGAGTTCATCGCCAGAGTGGGCGTGCAGATCAGGAGATTTTCCGGGCAGGGCGGGAAGAGTTCTGCAGGAGAGGAAACGGTACTCTCTTACCGGGAGCTGAAGCTCTATACAGACTCGTATACAGCGGCGGTCTGCGGGAAGCCGGTGGAGCTGACCCGGCAGGAGTTTAAGATACTGGAGCTTCTGCTTAAGTATCCGAACAAAGTTTTTTCAAAGCAGGATATCTATGATTATGCCTGGGACGATATTTATATCGGGGAGGACAAGACGATCAATGTGCATATCAGCAATATCCGGAAAAAACTGAAGGCGGTGACGGAGGCTGAGTATATTGAGACTGTGTGGGGGATCGGTTTCCGTCTGAAAAAGCAGCTTTAACATTTCTTAAACTTTGCTTTGCGATTCTTTAGTATCCGGCAGATAAGATAGAGAATGTAAAGCAAAGGAGGCATGAAACGATGGAATACTTATTAAGTACAGACAGCCTGACCAAACGGTACGGCGGGCATAAAGCGGTGGATTCCGTGAATATCCATATCCGTCAGGGAGATATTTACGGGCTGATCGGCCGCAATGGTGCGGGAAAGACGACTCTTCTGAAGATGATCAGCGGCCTCGCGTCGCCCACAGAAGGAGATTTTACACTGTTCGGAAAGAGGGGGAGGAGCGCATACAGGTATCTGTCCCGTGTGGGAACGCTGATCGAGAATCCGGGGATCTACCCCAATATGTCTGCGGCGGATAATCTGCGGCTGAAGTGTCTGGCGATGGGCGTCCGCAAGAAGGGGGAGATCGAGCAACTCCTGGACATTGTGGGACTCTCTGAAACAGGAAAGAAAAAGGTGAAGAACTTTTCTCTGGGAATGAAGCAGAGGCTGGGCATCGCCCTTGCGCTGGTGGGAGATCCGGACCTGGTGATCCTGGATGAGCCTATCAACGGGCTGGACCCGCAGGGGATCGCTGAGGTTCGGGATACTCTGTCCAGACTGAACCGTGAGAGGAATCTTACAATGATCATTTCAAGCCATATCCTGGAAGAACTCTCTAAGATCGCCACCAGGTACGGGATCATCCATGACGGTGTCCTGCTCCAGGAGCTGACAAGGGAGGAACTGCTGGAGAGATGCAGTGAGCGGATCGAGCTGAAGACAGACGATACGCGAAGAGCCTGCACTGTGCTGGATGAGATGGGAATCACCAGATATAAAGTAGTTGACGCTGATACAATCCACATCTTCGAGCGTCTGAATGACAGCGGCGAGATCACGATGGCACTTGCCGCGCATCAGATCCGGACGATGGGGATCACAGTGAAAAATGAGGCACTGGAAGACTATTACTTAAATCTTACGGGAGGTGGCGTCAATGCTTAATCTGATAAAAATGGATCTTTACCGGATGTTCCATTCCCTTTCTACATGGATCACCATTCTTTTTACCGCGGGAATGGCTCTGTTCTGCGTCGTCATGGTCCAGGGAGACCTGGACGCTATGGCAGATGATCCTGCGTATGCGCAGGAAATGGAGCAGGAAGCCGCGAGCGCTTCTGATGGGAATGAGGACAGACAGATCGGGCTTTATTCAGAATCTGATCCGGAATGGATCGAGGGAAGGATCGACGCAGGAGAATTCATCAGCACGCAGTTACAGAGCGGCCTGCTCACCCTGTTCGTCGTTATTTTCGCCGCGATCTTCGCCAACGCGGAGCAGAAGAACGGATATGTCAAAAACATAGCCGGGCAGCTCACAAACAGAGGGACGCTCGCCCTTTCCAAGCTGGCGGCCTCTGCGGTACAGGTATTTATCATGCTCCTGGTCTTCAGCCTTGCGGCAGGAGTGATGGGGAAGATCCTGTGGGGAGGAAGGTTTTCTCTTGGTTCCCTGACGGATATGCTTCCGTTCCTGGGGGCACAGTATCTGCTGAACCTGGGGATCGCCGCTCTGATCCTTTTCCTCTGTATTCTGACAAAGAGTTCCGCATTCAGTATGACGGCGGGGATTGTGATGGTGATGGGACTTTTCGTTCCGGTGTATTCTATCATCAACAGAGCTGTTTACGAGATACGCCCTTCCTGGGACTTTGATATCAGCCTGTATCTGCCCGACGGCAATATCGGTCTGGCGGGGCTCCATGCATCTTCTGAGATCCTGATCCGGGCGGCCGTTGTGGGGGCAGCGTTTGTGATCGTGTGCGCGGCGGTGTCGGCTCTGATCATGAAGAAGCGGGATGTCCGGTAAGCGGGAAGTGTTGAGGGGGGCAGCCTGTATTCCTTCCCGCGGGCAGCGAGCCAGGCGGACATGTCTGCATGTCCATTTGGCGGCTGCCGCGAGGGGCTGATACCCCGATGCCCTGCATCGAGGTCTTTGACTGAGCGTTATTAGGAGAAAGAACTATGGTTATCTGGGCGTCAGCGGCGACAGCCGCGGCAGTTATTTTGATCGTGATTTTGATACTTTACAGGCGGCAGGTCAGGAAGACCGGCCGCCAGCTTGAATTTCTGAAAGTCAGGAGGACGAATCTGCGGCTGACCTCGGATCTGCCGCTCAAGGAGTTTAATGAACTGATCGACGGGATCAATGAGGTGCTTGACCAGTCCAGGGAGATCCGTGAGAGATCCCAGCATAACGAAATGCAGCTCAAAGAGACCATTACGAATCTGTCCCATGACATCCGCACTCCGCTCACGTCTCTGGACGGATATTTCCAGCTTTTCCAGCAGAGTGATTCGGAAGAAGAACGGAGAAAATATGTGGGGATCATCCAGTCGCGGATTTCCAGTCTGAAGGAGATGCTGGAGGAGCTGTTTACCTATACGAGACTCCAGGACGCAGACTATGAGCTGGAGATGGAGCGGATTGATTTCGGGAAATGTGCCTATGACACGGTATTCTCATTTTACGATGAATTCCAGAACAGGGGGATCGAGCCGCAGGTGGATTTCTGCGGCGGCCATCTCTTTGTCCGGGCAAATGAGGAGGCGGTGCGACGGGCGCTGCAGAACCTGATCAGAAATGCCCTTGTGCATGGACATACGGGGATCTCGCTGGAGCTGTTCGAGGAGAATGGAAAAGCGGTCTTCCGGTGCTCCAATGATGTGGCGCATCCGGAGGAGATCGATATCGAGCGGGTGTTCAGCAGATTTTATAAGGCAGACTCCGCTCGGACCCATACGTCAACGGGGTTGGGACTCTCTATCGCGAAGGGACTTGTGGAGCGGATGGACGGAGAGATCCGTGCAGAGCTGGAGGGGGAGCGCTTTGTGGTGGAGATTCTATTTGATGAGGCCGATGTCTGCTGAGATCATAAAGAATGAAGCAAAGAAAAAGCAGTAAGTCCAGGCGAATCTACTGCTTTTTGTATCGGCGGCGATTAAAAGTCCGGTCAGGCCGCTGTTTATTTCTTATGTACCGCTTCGTTTATGCCGAGCACCGCGGCGAACAGGACTGCCGCACAGGGCCAGATGATCCATGTGCGCTGCCATTCCATTGTATGAAAGCTCCAGCCGAGGTAAACTGCTGTGACGACACACCAGTATACTGTGGTGATGGCTTCATTTCTTTTTTCCGTCATTTTCTTATCCCGGGTGTAATCTCCTTCTTCCAGGAGCTTCTGAAAAGAACCGAAGATCACACAGGTGCGGACCAGAAAAAATACGCCTGCCGATATGATGATCAGACAGAAGACGATCCCGTAAATCGCAAGCATTCCGTCTTCATCGAGGACGCCCAGTACAAACACGGGAATCGCGCTGAGGATACAGAGCCCTACGCCGATCACCAGAGAGATGCCGTGAGAGGAATCATATCCTTTCTTTCGCTTTTCCACTACGCCTGTCACACCGTAGGCGAGTTCGATCGGTTCTTTTTCCAGATATTCAAAGCGTTCTGTTTTTCTGCCGTACCAGATAAAAAGCGCCACTGCGCCGGCCACCATCACCAGCAGTACGGTAAAGCCGACCGCCACGGCGAGAGCCTCCGGGAGCGCATAACCGCCCTCTTCGTCGGAAAGCCCTGCGAGAAGGATCAGCAGAACAGGCGACAGGATACAGATAGAAACGCCTGCCGCAACTTTTGCAGCCATATCCTGTACAATATCCATAAATGTATTCGCCTCCTCCAGAGACACTGTTCTTACGTCACAGTCATTGACTGGATCAGAGGCCGTGTCCGGTACAGCGTGGGTAAGGACTTCTTCCTCCGGTTCATCAGAATCCTTCAGAAGATAGTCGGTGCTGACGCCGAAAATTTCGCTCATCTTCAGTATTTTGTCAAGGTCCGGGATGGAAGACGCGCTTTCCCACTTGGATACGGACTGCCTTGATACGCCGAGCTGTCCGGCAAGTTCTTCCTGAGACCAGCCATTCTTTTTTCTTAATTCTGCTATTTTATCTGCTAAGATCATCTGTTTTCCCTCCTGCATTTGTTTGTTGTTGATCTGTTCGTATGCGCAGTACGTTTCAGTGATTTCAGCATAGCAGAACCGGTGGGCGGATGCCACCAAGTGCACTTGAAAATTTGTCAACCGGCGGTTGCAGATGGTGTTTTTACAGGTTGTTTTCAGTGTCTGTGTGAAGAAGAAAATCTATTCCGTAATGATTAAATTTCTATAGAAATTTTCCTGTAATGCTTTCGGCGGACTCTCGGATTTCTTCCGGTGTTCCCGCCGCCACGATCCTTCCACCGGCTTCTCCGCCGCCGGGTCCCATGTCAATGACATAATCCGCATTGCGGATCACATCCAGATCGTGCTCGATGACGATCACAGTGGCGCCGTTATCGATCAATGTCTGGAATACACCGATGAGTGTCCGGACGTCCAGAGGGTGCAGGCCGATGGTGGGCTCGTCGAAGACGAACACAGAATCAGACTGTGCCTTTCCCATCTCGCTTGCCAGCTTCAGGCGCTGTGCCTCGCCGCCGGAGAGACTGGGCGTCTCTTCTCCGAGTGTCAGGTATCCCAGCCCCAGGTCCTTCAGGCCCTGGAGCCGCTGGCTGACGGTCTTCAGATGTTCGCATGCCTTCAGTGCTGAACTGACGTCCATTGCCATCAGCTCAGGCAGGGACCAGGTGCGCCCTTCCTTATCCTTTTTATTTATATATCGAATCCTCTGCGCGTCTTTGGAATACCGTGATCCGCGGCATTCCGGGCAGGTGATCTTCACGTCGGGCAGGAACTGTACGTCCAGGCTGATCACCCCGGTGCCGTCGCAGACCGGGCAGCGCAGCTTCCCGGTGTTGTAGGAGAAGTCGCCGGCTTTGAATCCCAGTTCCTTTGCATCCGGTGTCCGGGCAAATATTTTCCTCAGCTCGTCGTGCACATTGGCGTAAGTGGCGACGGTGGAGCGGACATTGATGCCGATGGGCGTGGCGTCGATAAGCTTCACCTGACGGATGCCTTCTGCCTCCACGGAGAGGACGTGCTCCGGCAGTTTCTTTCCGTTGATCGAAGCCTGCAGACCGGGGATCAGACTTTCCAGGATGAGAGTCGTCTTGCCGGAGCCGGACACGCCGGTGATCACGGTCAGCTTTCCCTTTGGAATCTCTGCATCCAGGGGCTTCACGGTATGGATCGGGCCGGTTGAGAGCCGGATCCGGCCCAGGGAGAACAGCTCTCCCGGCGGAGTCTGGACTCTTTCATGGATTCCGGCAGAGCCGGAGAGAAATGGGCCGATCATGGACTCTTTATTTTCAAAAATCTCTTTTATCGTTCCTTCTGCGATCACATGTCCGCCGTCAGCGCCGGCGCCCGGACCCATCTCAATGATCCAGTCGGATTCAGAGAGGATCTGGGTATCGTGGTCTACAAGGATCACGGAGTTGCCGTCCGCGATCAGATCCCGCATGACTCCGGTCAGTCCCACGATGTTGGAGGGGTGCAGACCGATGGAGGGCTCATCCAGCACGTACAGAACGCCCGTTGTCCGGTTACGCACAGCGCGGGCCAGCTGCATCCTCTGCCGTTCGCCGGTGGAGAGGGTGGAGGAGGCTCGGTCCAGAGTCAGATAGCCGAGTCCCAGATCAAGGAGTCGCTTTGCCGCAGTCTGAAAAGATTCGCAGATGCTTTCTGCCATGGGACGCATCTCTTCCGGGAGGGAAGCGGGAACCCCTCTGACCCATTCCGCCAGGTCTGAGAGTGTCATCCGGCATGCCTCATCAAGGGAGATGCCACGCAGCTTCGGCGCCCGTGCAGCCTCGGAGAGACGGGAGCCGCCGCAGTCCGGGCAGATGTCTTCTTTCAGAAACTTTTCCACGCGCTTCATGCCCTTTTCATCTTTGACTTTGGACAGAGCGTTCTCTACTGTATAGACCGCGTTGTAATAGGTGAAATCAAGCTCACTCGCCTGGTTTGTCTTTTTGGAATAATAAAGGATATGTTTCTTCTCAGCAGGACCGTCGTAGACGATCTCCTTTTCCTTTTCCGTCAGTTCGCGGAACGGGACGTCTGTGCGCACACCCATTTCCCGGCACACGTCTACCATGATGGACCACATCAGGAAATTCCAGGGGGCAACGGCGCCGTCCTCGATGGTCAGTGTGTCGTCCGGTACGAGTGTGGAGCGGTCCACAGTCCGGACGGTTCCCGTGCCGTCGCAGGTGCGGCAGGCGCCCTGACTGTTGAAAGCGAGCTCTTCCGCGGACGGCGCATAGAAACGGGCGCCGCACTCCGGACAGATCAGCTCCTGACCTGCCGCAACAGCCAGCGTGGGCGCGTGATAGTGCCCATTCGGGCAGCGGTGGCTGGCAAGCCGGGAATACATCAGGCGGAGGCTGTTGAGAAGCTCGGTCCCTGTGCCGAATGTGCTGCGGATGCCGGGGACTCCCGGGCGCTGATGGAGCGCAAGAGCAGCAGGAACATACAGAACGTCGTCCACATCAGCTTTTGCCGCCTGAGTCATGCGCCGCCTTGTATAGGTGGAGAGGGAGTCCAGATATCTCCGGGACCCCTCCGCGTAAAGGACGCCCAGAGCCAGGGAGGACTTGCCGGAGCCGGATACACCGGCGATGCCGACGATCTTCCCCAGCGGGATGTCCACGTCTATGTTTTTCAGGTTGTGGACCCGCGCGCCGCGGATCAGCATTTTATCGATCATATGCTGTCCTTTCACAGAGCGATGGAGCTGCTTCCTCCAGCGCATACATAGTATGCTTTGTTGTCATCCGGTTTTACATAAATGCGAAGATTTTTCGGATCCATTTCTTCCGCTTCGCATTTTTCCAGGATCAGTTCCTTCAGATCCGCCATATCGTATTCACGGTCCTGATATTGAAGATACAGGGAGTAGTTCAGTTTTGTTCGTCCGGTTCTGGTTCCGGCAGCTTTTTTAGTGCTTGTTTTGGATGCTTGTTTATTCATGAGCGATACACCTTCTTTTCATATTTTTTGCGGGCAGACTGCCCTCCCATATTATATACTGCGTTTAGTGAGAAGTCAAAAAAACATCCGGGGAGAGAAAAATGGGAGAGAAAAATGCGTCAGCGCAATGAGCGCGCATGCGGTCGGAGGTTAGGTGTGAACAGCAATGAGAGCGTATGTGGACGGCAGACGGATATGATTGACAATCGGAAAAGTTGAAGAAAATGGAGGAAAGTTTCCTGGAAGTTGAATTTTTCGAACGAAATCAAGTACAGCTCCATTGTAATCAGTATGCTGACGGCGTACAATACCATAAAAGTACAGTACTTTTTCACAAAGCTGATGATTAGGAAACAGAATCTTTCAAAGAGGTGAATCGGATGAAAGAAATCCATCTTGGACGCATTTTAGCTGAGAACCGGCGCAGAAAGGGAATCACGCAGGATGAACTGGCGGAGTTCGTGGGCGTTTCCAAAGCCGCGGTCTCCAAGTGGGAGACGGAGAGCACCTACCCGGATATTTTGCTGCTGCCCAGGCTGGCCGCATATTTTGATATCAGTATTGATGAGCTGATGGGGTATGAACCGCAGATGGACAGGGAAGAGATCAGGAAGACACACCGTATGCTTTCAGAGGAGTTTATCACGCGTCCCTTTGCGGAGGCTCTGGAGCACTGCAGAAAATACGCCAGGGAGTATTATTCCTGTTATCCGCTGGTGTTTCAGGTCGGCTCCCTGATGGTGAATCATGTGATGATGGCGCAGACCCCGGAGGAAGGAGAACAGGTGATAAAGGAAGCAGTACAGCTGTTCCGCCGCGTGAAAGAAGGCACAGATGATCCGGGACTGGGGAAGGAAGCGCTCCATATGGAGGCTTACTGCCTGCTTCAGCTGAGACTGCCGGAAGAAGTCCTGGAGCTGTTAAAAGAAGAGCCCCATGTGACCAGTAATCCCGAACCGCTCCTTGCGTCAGCATGGAAAATGACCGGAGACAGGAAGGAGGCAAAGCGGGTCCTGCAGATCGGGATCTACAGAGAGGTGATCGTGCTTCTGAATCTTCTGGCATCCTACATGGAGCTGTGCAGGGAAGAGCCGGAAAAATATAAAGAGACCTGCCAGCGTCTGGAGGCAGCGGCGGAGTCGTTCCACATGGATGAGCTGCATCCCGGCATCATGATGCCCTGTTATATTGATATGGCGCAGGGATGGACAGCGCTGGGAGAGGAAGAGAAGGCTCTTCAATGTCTGGAAAAATATACAGATCTTGCCGTCGGTGAAATCTACCCTCTGCGCCTTCATGGGGACGCATATTTTGATCTTCTGGACGCATGGATCGACTCTGCGCTGGAGCTGGGGGATTATCCGCCCAGAGACGAGCTGCTCATCCGCAGAAGCATGACGCAGGCGCTGACGGAGAATCCGGCATTTGCTCCTCTGGCGGATGATCCAAGGTTTCAGATCATGGCGGAGCGGTTGAAACGCAATGAAAAGCAATAGAAACACAGGCGGGCATACGTGGAAGATATGTACTTAAAGTATGGTACGAAGTACATGCCGGAAAATATGTCCAGGAGGGAAAATAAGATGTACGCTGTTGAATTACACAATTTATCAAAAACATATCCCGGTGGAAAACAGGCGGTTCAGAATGTCAGCCTTGCGCTGGAGCCGGGAGAGGTGTTCGGATTTCTCGGACCCAACGGAGCGGGGAAGACGACGACGGTCAAGCTGCTGAATGGGATGCTCACGCCCACGGAGGGGATCAGCAGGGTGCTGGGCTCAGATCCGGCGCTGGAACCGGAAAAGGTACATGCAGTCTCGGGAGTGGTCACGGAGCACGCACGGATGTATGAGAACCTGACAGGGCTTGAGAATCTCGTTTTTTATGCAGAGCTTTTCGGGATCTCTGCGGACGAGGCGGCAGGGCGCGCGGAGGCACTGCTGCAGGAGATGGAGCTTGAAGAGGCGAAGGACCGGAAGCTGGCGGCGTGGTCCACCGGCATGCGGCAGAGGATTTCTCTTGCACGGGCGCTGATCCACCGCCCGAAGATTCTGTTTCTGGATGAGCCTACTTCCGGGCTTGACCCGGAGAGCGCTCAGAATGTCAACCGGATGATCCGGGAGATGGCGGAGAACAGCGGGATCACAGTGTTTCTCTGTACTCATCAGCTCCGGTATGCTCAGGAAATCTGTACCCGGTACGGGCTGATCGAGGAGGGGCGGCTTTTGGCGGCGGGGACGCTGGAGGAACTGCGTGCGGAAGCATTTTCCCAGATCACCCTTCAGATCCGCGCCGGCAGCATGCCGACGGGGATGGGATTCCGGCAGACAGGAGCGCAGGAGTATGAGACCATGATCCATACCGAAGAGGAGATCCCGGAGATCGTCCGCCGTATCGCGGCAGCCGGAGGGGACATCTATAAAGTAGAGGCGCGGCAGCCGGATCTGGAAGATATCTATTTTGCGCTGACCGCGGCGGGAAGGGAGGAACTGTGATGAAAAGAGCAGAAAAGGCGATCATCAAAAAGGATATCAGAGGAATTACTTCGAATCGGAGGCTCTTCTCAGCGCTCTGGATCGTTCCTCTGGCGCTGACAGTGATCCTCCCGTCCATCTTTGTCTGCGCTGCGCATTTTGCCCCGGATGATCCGGATGTCCTGGCGCTTCTGGAGCTTCTGCCGGGGGCTGCGAATACGGAAAGCGTAGAACTGGCGATTGCGGGCATTATCTTTAACTATATCCTCCCGGCGTTCTTTCTGATGATCCCGATCATGACGGCGTCTGTCATGGCGGGGAGCGCCTTTGTGGGAGAGAAGGAAAAGCATACTCTGGAAACACTTCTTTACTGTCCGCTGTCCGTGAAGGAGATCTTCCGGGCAAAGGTGCTGGCATCCTTCCTGCTGAGTATGCTGGTGTCTCTCGTCTCGTTTGCGGCAATGCTGACTGTCCTGGAGCTGGAAGCAGTATTCCTGATGGGGAGTCCGCTCCTTCCCGGCGGGGGCTGGGTGATCGTTCTGTTCCTGCTCTCACCGGCAGTCTCGCTGATCGCCGTGACCCTGATCGTGAGGAACTCCGCCAGGGCGCAGAGCGTGGAAGAATCTCAGCAGAGCGCTGTCTTTCTTATCATACCGGTCATCCTTCTGGTAGTCGGACAGTTCGCAGGAGTGATGATCCTGAATGTGTGGATCCTGCTGGGTTTAAGCATCGTGTGCGCGCTGCTGGCGTGGATCCTGCTGCAGAGAGCGGTGAAACGGTTTACTTATGAAATGCTGCTGAAATAGGTTTACTGAAATATCCCGGAGGTGCTGCAATGAGAAGCGGATCATCCGGGGCATTTTTTACTGTGACGGGACCAAGGATCTGTGGTATGATATTCCCGAAGATACAGAAGAAAGAATCAGCGGGAGGAAGAGTTATGCCGAATGCAGTTGTGACATTGAAAAAAGGTGCGGGGCGCACGCTCAAACAGGGCGGTCCCTGGATTTATGATAATGAAGTAGAGAGCATCATGGGGAGTTTTACGGACGGAGATATCGTGCTTGTCCATGATTTTGACGGGTATCCCATGGGACGCGGGTTTATCAACCGGAATTCCAAACTGATCGTCCGTATGATGACGAGAGACCGGGATACAGAGGTGGATGAGTCTTTTATCCGCATGCGGGTGAAGAATGCGTGGGAGTACAGGAAGAAGGTCATGGACGACGTCTCAAGCTGCCGCGTGATCTTCGGGGAGGCGGACTTCCTCCCGGGACTTGTCGTGGATAAGTTCGCGGATGTCCTGGTAGTGGAATCCCTGGCACTGGGGATCGACCGCTTCAAGGGGATGATCGTTGATATCCTGAAGGAGCTGATGGAAGCGGACAGCATTCACATCCGGGGCGTGTATGAGCGCAGCGATGCTAAGGTGCGAGAACAGGAAGGCATGAAGCGGCAGAAAGGCTTCATCGGAGAGCCCTTTGACACGAAGGTGGAGATTGTGGAGAACGGCGTGCGCTACTATGTGGACGTGAAGGACGGACAGAAGACGGGATTCTTCCTGGATCAGAAATATAACCGGCGGGCAGCGGCAAAGCTCTGCAGAGGCGCAAGGGTGCTGGACTGCTTTACTCACACCGGCTCGTTTGCCCTCAATGCAGGAATGGCAGGGGCAGAGCATGTGACCGGAGTGGACGCGTCAGAGCTGGGAGTGGCGCAGGCACGGGAAAATGCGGCTCTGAACGGTCTGGAAGACCGGGTGGAATTCATCTGTGAGGATGTGTTCGATCTTCTTCCGCGGCTGGAGAAGCAGGGGGAGAAGTTCGACGTGGTGATCCTGGATCCGCCCGCGTTTACAAAGTCCAGAAGTTCGATCAAAAAAGCAGTGAAGGGATACAGGGAGATCAACCTGCGGGGGATGAAGCTGGTGAAGGACGGCGGATATCTTGCCACCTGTTCGTGTTCTCATTTCATGGACCAGGAGCTCTTTACCAAAACCATCGGACAGGCTGCGCAGAATGTACATAAGAGGCTGCGGCAGGTGGAGTTCCGGACTCAGGCGCCGGATCATCCGATTTTGTGGGGAGCCGGGGATTCGTATTATCTGAAGTTTTATATCTTCCAGGTGCTGGATGAGAAATAAGGAAATCTGATGCAGGTGAAATGGAAGGGAGACCAGAGCGGTCTCTCTTTTTTGTTAAGGCCTATAAGCGGCTGCGCTGCCTGCGCGAACAGGCATTTCCCCGGGACGCTGATGGTGTGTTTTGCTCTGATGCAGATTGATCTGGCGGCTACGCTGCTGCTTGTTTTTGCCTATCTTCTTGTGGAAGGATACGCTGTTTACTGCCGGTTCAAAATAGAAAAAGATATATAAAAAAGCTTCATTATTATTTTGAAGATGCGGAAAAACTGAAAGATTGATCTTGCAGATACAGAGATGAAGCCTCAGAGATCCTTTTCCAGAGGATTCAGGGTTCTGTTAGGATTAGGAATTTTTCTTACAGGGTTTACGAGCGTATCGGCGGTCGCTTTTGTCGGGTGGGGAATATCTGACCAGATCTGGCGTGAGATGGGAGCCTGCCAGTTTGCAAAGATGGTAGTTCTGTATGGCTGTATTCTGTGCTGGTTTGTGTTTCTGCTGAAAATTGAGATAAATAAAACGTTTTTTTCCAAACTCCTGGTGCGGTGCATCCGGATCATTGGCGGTATAGTCACGACAGCATCCTTTGTACTGCCGCGTCTGTCCGGGTATGAAGATTCAGGATTCACCATCATAAGCTATGGCTCGTTTACTCTGATCGACGGGTGGACCTTAATGATCGGAATTCTCCTTCTCATATTTGCGGGGATCATTAAAGAGGGATTTTCCATGCAGAATGAATTGGATGAAGTACTGTAGGTGAGAGTATGGCGATTATATTACGATTGGATCGTGTAATGGCTGACCGAAAGATGTCGTTGAAGGAGCTTTCGGAAAAGGTCGGGGTTTCAAATGTTAATTTATCTAAGATCAAGACCGGGAAGATCAGCGCCATCCGGTTTTCTACGCTGGAGGCGATCTGCGAGACGCTGGACTGCCAGCCGGGCGATATCCTGGAGTACCGCCGGGATGAGAAGAGCCGGAATAAGAAGCAGGAACAGAAATAAGAAGCAGAAACGAAGGGGCAGCAGGAATAAGAAGGAGTCCGGACAGTCATACTAATCATTGATCCCTGATGACAGAAAAGAAAACGGAGGACTCATCATGTGCACCTGCATCACCTATGACAACGGCAGTTTTTATTTCGGACGCAACCTGGATCTGGACGGTTCTTTCGGCGAGACGGTTACAGTCACTCCGAGAAATTTTACGCTGTATTTCCGCAGGGCAGGCAGGATGGAGCGCCACTATGCCATGATCGGCATGGCGGCGGAGCAGGACCGGTTCCCGCTCTATGCGGAGGCAGTCAATGAAAAGGGGCTGTGCATGGCAGGGCTGAACTTTCCCGGAAACGCATACTATCAGGAAGCGGGAACTGATGGGCTGGAGCTGGCGTCCTATGAGGTGATCCCGTGGCTGCTGGGAAAGTATGCGTCTGTTGCGGAAGCAGAGGAATCTCTGGAAAAGATGCGGATCGTGGATCTGGCATTTTCTAAGCAGATGCAGCCGGCGCCGCTTCACTGGATGCTGGCTGATCGGAAGAGGTGCGTTGTGCTGGAAGCGGTCAGAGAAGGACTTAAAATTTATGAGAACCCGTTCGGAGTACTGACGAATAATCCTCCCTTTGAATACCACAGAATGAATATGGACAATTATCTTAATCTGACAGCGGAAAGTCCGGAGAACCGTTTCTCGGACAGGCTGGATCTGAAGCCCCGGTCTCAGGGGATGGGAGCAGTCGGACTGCCGGGAGACGCATCGTCTGTTTCACGGTTTGTGAGAGCGGCGTTCCTGAAATGGAACTCGGCGGCTCCGGCGGATGAGGCGTCGAGTGTGTCACAGTTTTTCCATATTCTGGACGGCGTGACAATGGTGAGAGGAACTGTGATTACGGGGGAAGGGAAATATGATCTTACAACCTATTCCTGCTGTGTGAATGCGCAGACAGGAACTTACTATTATAAAACATATGATGACAGCCGGATACGGAAGGAGGTCCTGCAGGAGTATGATCTGGACGAAACTCGTCTGCTCCATGGAGCGTCAGAGTAAAAGTCGGCGGGAAGAGAAAATGTGCCGGCGGTAACTGTTCACACCTAACCGCGAATAGGAAAATGTTGACATTTCCGCTTTCGAGTGATAAAGTGTTACCAAACCAGTGAGAAAGAGCAAGTAACTTCAGCGATCCGTTACAGAGAGCTGCGGGCGGTGGAAACGCGGTATGAGAGGACTGGAGCGAATGGGCTTTTGAGGGCGAGTTGAAAGTACAGTAGGCGAGCCGGAGAATGAACTCCGTTATCAAAGAACGCATATGTCGGTATGCATGAGAGGATGCAGTACAGCATCAAGCCGGGTGGCACCGCAGGAGTATGGATAACAGCTCTTGTCCCTGCAATAGTTAATTGCGCGGGACAGGAGCTTTTTTACGTTTGGGATGAGCAAAGTCCGGTCCTGTGCGGGATCTGGCGACCGGCTGTGATTATGAAAGCTGCTTTTTGGAACGATCGGTGAGAAATGACGTGCAGATGAAAGGAGATACAGAATATGAAACTTGAGAACTACGAAGTACACCTGCCGAATTATTCTATCGGGGATAAGATCTATGACAAGATCGGCCCGGTGTGTGAATCTTATGGGAGGAAGGTCCTTGTGATCGGCGGAAGGAAAGCCCTTGCAGCCGCCTATGACAAGATTGAATCTTATGTAAAGCAGACCGGCCTTGAAATCATCGGAAAGGAGATTTACGGAGAAAACTGTACTTACGCGACAGTTGAGAAACTGCGCCGAATGCCGCTTTATCAGGAGGCGGACATGGTGTTCGGCGTAGGAGGAGGCAAAGCGCTGGATACGGTGAAGTGTCTCTGTATCACGGATGACAAGCCGGTCTTTGCCTTTCCGACGATCGCCTCCAACTGTTCTGCATGTACCTCTGTCTCGATTATGTACAATGAGGACGGAACATTCCTGAAGCCCCATTTCTTTGTGCGCCCGGTCATGCATTCGTTCATTGATACAGAGATCATTGCGAAGGCGCCGAGCCAGTATATGTGGGCAGGAATCGGGGATACTTATGCAAAATATTATGAGGCGACGATCTCGTCCAGGGATGAACGGCTGGAGCACTTTACCGCTCTGGGCGTGGCTGTCAGCCGCATGTGCAGGGATCCGCTGATCGAGTATGGACCGAAAGCATATGAAGATCATAAGAAGGGGCTCTGTACCTATGACGTGGAACAGGTCGTCCTTGCCATCGTCGTCACAACAGGGATCGCGTCGATCTTTCTGACAAAGGATTTTACTCCGGACTACAACAGCGGACTGGCCCATGCCGTCTTCTATGCCATGACCTCTTATCCGGTGATCGAGGAAAGGCATCTGCACGGCGAGGTGGTTGGATTCGGCGTCCTCCTGGCGCTTCTTGTGGATCAGCAGTATGAGGAGTTTGAGAAGATCTATGAGCTGAATAAAGCCATTGCGCTTCCGGTCTCCTTAAGTGATATCGAGATCACGGAGGAGCAGTGGGAGGAGTGCATGGACCGCATTCCGGATATGTCGGACGTGGCGCACTATCCGTACAAGGTGACAAGAGAGATGCTGGAAGACGCAATGAACAGGCTGAAGGAGAGAGTGAGAAAAGACGATGAAGAAAAATAAGACCGGCGCCGTCATACTCGGCGTGGCATTTGTGTGGTTTACGACTCATTTTGGGGGCGGCTTTGCCTCTGGAGCACAGATTTACAGCTATTTTGTGAGATACGGCATATGGTGTCTGATCATGCCGGTGCTGGCGATGCTGTACAATACTGTTTTCTTTGCATACAGTCTGCGTTTCGCGAGAAAGCATGAAGTGTATGATTACCGTTCCTATAATAATGCATTTTACGGAAGGTTCGCACCGGTCTTTTCAAACCTCTTCGAGGTGCTGTATATCTGCGTGATGTGTGTGGCGCCTGCCGTCGCTTTCGCCACAGGCGGGGCCACGCTGAGTGAACTGACAGGGCTTCCGTACCTGCTGTGCACCTTCCTGATCGGCGTGTTCATTTTTGTCGTGGCGATCTTCGGGACCGACCTGGTGCGGAAGGTGGCGTCTGTTCTGTCCATCTGTATCATTGCAGGACTGCTGATCGTCTATATCCCGAACATTGTCTCGAACTTTTCCGGGATCGCAGATGCAGTGGATAGTATGACAGCGGCGAAACTCCCGTTCGGTGATGCGCTGTACTCCGCGTTTCTGTACGGAACATTTCAGCTGTCCAACATTGCAGTGTTTGTCCAGCACGCCAGGTCTTTTGAAAAACCTGGTGATGCGGTGAAGAGCATGGGAGTCGGATTCGCAGTCAATTCTCTTATGATGGTCATGGTCGTGCTGGGACTGATGACGATCTATACAAGCCCGGATGCAGCTCAGCAGAGTATTCCGACACTGTTCATGGTGCAGAACGGTGTGGGCGCTTCCTTTATGACGCCGCTGATCTCAATCCTGATCATTCTTGGCGCGGTCTCGACAGCGGTCAATATGGTGGCCGCCATGGTAAAGCGCATCTGCAAGGAGTCAGGAAGAGAGACATCCGTGGAACAGAAGAAAGAGACGGATGCAGGCCGGAAGACAGCCGGAGAGAGCACGGCGGGCTTCAAAGTTACAAAGAAAGAGATCGCTGCGGCGCTCTTATGCTGTCTTGTGGATTTCGGGATCGCACAGTTCGGGCTGCTGACCCTGATCCAGAAGGCTTACAGCGGGATCGCATATCTGGCGATACCGGTGATCCTGATTCCATATATTGTACATATGATCGTGACAAGATTTGATACAAAGCCGGCAAAATAGAAAAAAACGGACTGCACAAAATTTCACTGCAGATTTTGTGCAGTTTTTCTATGCCCTTTTCGTTGACGGATCCTCTGAAAAAAGCTAAAGTTAAAGAACACAGAAAATAGTTCTGCAGAGGAAGGAACTGTTTGTCTCATGGAATTCTGTATTTCATGACCGCATATCTGTTTTGGATATGTCTCTTCTCTATCGTTATCTTGAATCGGTCCCGTTTCGGGAAAGCTTCCGGATTGATACATGCAATAAAATAATATGGGATGCCGGGAATTGGTTTTCTGCTGCGCTGATCGGTTCCTTTACGCAGACGCCCGGCAGGAAAGGACAGTGTATGGAAAATGATTTGAACTACAGGGCGTTTTGTTCGCAGCTTGACACTTATTTCAGACGAAATGAAAACAGATTCCGCAAGAGTGTCAGGGAAGGCAAAGAAGAAGTCAGATACCGCTTTTTCCCGAAAGGATTTACCGCGGTGCGCAAGGGAGATGCAGAGTTTGTCCGCGATACGAATGTAAAGTATTATCATCTTGGAACGGACAGGCTGCAGGGAGATTTTGCGGTCCTGAAGAGCAGCGGAGGGGAGGACCTGCAGGCATACTGCCGTTTTTCTGTGGAAGAAATGTTCAGAGAATATCAGGAGTACGGCTGGAGCGGAGTCAGGGGATTCGTGGAAAGTAATCTCGCAGATGCTTTGATGGATAAATGCTGTAACAGATAAATGCTGTAATGCAATAAATTGTTTTACATCCTCCTGATTTTGTTATATACTGGACAGACAGCGGTATTGTTCCAAAGGTCAGAGAGCGCAGACAGACGCGCTGCTGTACAGAAGGGGAACTGCCGGTTATCAAAAGAAATGAGAGGATAATATATGGCGATCTTTCGAGCTGTCTATAATATACTCTGGGGAGATATCATCAGCATCCCGCTGCCCGGCGGGAGCAGCCTCGGGCTTTCCCTCCTGGTGCTGATCCTGGTCCCGGCGGGGATCTACTTTACGATACGGACGAGGTTCCTTCCGTTCCGGATGTTCCCGGAGATGATCAAGGTGACACTGGAAAATAATAAGAAGACAGAGCGGGAGGGAATCTCCGGGGTGCAGGCGCTGATCGTCTCAACCGCCTGCCGCGTGGGCATGGGCAATCTGGTGGGCGTGGTCGCCGCGATCTCCGCCGGTGGCGCGGGAGCCGTGTTCTGGATGTGGGTGATCGCGCTGGTCGGTTCCTCCACAGCTTTCATCGAAGCCACGCTGGCGCAGATCTATAAGGAGAAAGATCCGCTCTACGGCGGTTTCCGGGGAGGGCCGGCATACTATATCCACCATCTGTTCATCAAAAAGAACAGTCTGCGGAAGCACTCTGTTATAGCGGTGCTTTTTGCACTGTCCGGACTGATCTGCTGGTGCGGGATCAGCCAGGTGATCGGAAATTCGATCTCCTCATCCTTTGAGAACGCATTTCATGTGCCGCCGATCTATTCAACGGTCGTGCTGGTAGTGATCGCTGCAGTCATCGTTCTCAGAAAGAATGCCACGGTGAAAGTGCTGGATATTATGGTGCCGATCATGGCGGCGTGTTACTTTTTTATCACGATCTTTATCATTGTGAAGAATGCAGGACAGCTTCCGGCGGTCTTTGAGCGGATCTTTTCGGAGGCGTTCGGTTTCCGTCAGGTCGTGGGAGGCGGCATCGGAGCAGTGATCATGAACGGTGCGAAGAGAGGCCTCTTTTCCAATGAGGCAGGTTCAGGTTCCGCACCCTGCGCCGCGGCGGCAGCGGACATCAGCCATCCTGCAAAGGAAGGACTGCTCCAGGCGCTGGGCGTCTTTATCGACACGCTTGTGATCTGCAGCTGTTCTGCCATGATCATGCTGCTGACGCCGGAGAGCATGACAAAGGGGCTGGAGGGAATGGATCTTCTCCAGACCGCCATGCAGTACCATCTCGGGGAGTTCGGCGTGATATTCATTGCAGTGATCCTCTTTCTGTTCAGTTTCTCTACATTCCTGGGTATCCTGTTCTACGCAAGACCGAATGTGGCATACCTCTTCGGGGATAACTGGACATCCCAGACGCTGTATAAAGTGCTGGCTCTCGTTATGCTTTTTGTCGGAGGACTTGCCGCATATCAGTTTGTCTGGGATCTGGGAGATCTGGGCGTAGGACTGATGACAGTGTTCAATATGATCGCACTGATCCCGCTGGCGCCGAAAGCACTCGCGTCCTTGAAGGATTATGAGAAAAATGAGATGAAAAAAGGAAAATAGACTAGAAAAACGGTCCTGATGCCAGGGCCGTTTTTCTATGGCAGTGAGTCGCTGATCCATGGTGCGCTGTTCTGGTATGCAGTTCTCATTTTGAAGGCTTCAGATCCCTCTGCGGAACAGCCAGAAGGAATAGATACACGGAATCACAGCGCATAATAGAATGATCCCGAACACAAGAATGAGGGAGCCTTCCTCTCCGAGAACGCCGCCGCTGAATCCGCCGAGGATCATCAGGATACCGCCGACGATAAAAAGCCTGCCGCCCAGCCGGTGTGTGCGGTTCCAGTTCTCTGTGCTGTTCAGCGTCCAGGGCATCTTTATGCCCACGGTATAGTTCTGCTGAAGCTTGGGCATATAATTGCCAAACACGATAAAAACGATTCCTATAAGGACAAAGCAGATCACGAATACGTCAATGTCCGCGCCCATGGCAGTGAGGTAGACAATCCCGTTTGTGACCAGAGACAGCACAGGAATGAGCCAGAAGACGAGCATCAGGGGCTTTTTGTTGATATTCTTTCTTCTTGGATCGTTCAGTGTGAACAGGACTGCAAACAGATGGATCGCCGCGAGGAGACAGGGCAGGCCAAATACTGCATACGCCTTTCCTGCCCAGCCGTCAGCCTGACCGTCTGCGCCCCAGTGGACCGCAACAGTATCGGGAAGCCGGTTCCAGAGGATCAGCCCGAGTAAGATGGGCAGGAGCGTGATCAGAGTGGTAGCGATGATCAGCTTTCTGTATTCTTTCATAATTTATGCATCTCCTTTCAGATCTGACAGCCACACCATGAGCTCTTCCAGTACTGTCAGGTTCAGTTCGTAAAAGATAAAATTTTTTTCCCGCGTCTCACGGATCAGATCCGCCTGCTTGAGTATTTTCAGGTGATAGGACACGGTAGCCTGGGTCATGTCGAAATGTCCGGCAATCTCACCGGCGGACATGCGTCCGCTTTTCAGCAGTTCAAGTATTTCCCGCCTTGCGGGATCCGAAAGCGCTTTAAAAGTCTCAGCAAATCCCAATCGACCACTTCCTTTCAGAAAAAGGTATTTAGAAATATTTCTAAATATCTTTTAGCACAGGGATAACAGAAAGTCAATAAGCGTTTAGAAAAATTTCTAAATTCTGCTCTGTTTTATTCCGACTGGATCTGAGCGCTTTTTCTGCATTCTTTCGGCGTACATCCAAAGCTTTCACGGAACAGCTTGGAAAAATAGCTGAGATGCCCGAATCCGCAGGCTGTCGCCGCCTCTGTCACACTGAGTCCGTCCTCCAGCAGCAGACGCCGGCTGACATGTCCTGCGGCGGCGATATCGTCCAGGGTGATCCTGACTGAATAATTCTGGAAGATATAGGAGACCATGGCACGCTGGGCAGCGCCGTCCGGATCCGGCCGGGAGAGTGGGGACGCCGGGTCTGCGGAAGGACAGAGAAGTCCGCGGGAGATGAGGCGCCCAAGAAGGAGATGCATGAGACCGATGATCTCGAGTTCATAGCCGGGGCTTTGTCTCTCGCGGAGCCGGACCGCCTGTTCCAGCAGAGAGGAAATTTCGCCGGATATTTCCGCGCTGTCCTCCATACCGGCGTCTGCCGAAGCAGGAAAATAGAGAAAGCCGGCCTGTTCATTTTCAATAAAAGGGCGGATGTAACGGTCGTAAAGGGTTCGGTTAGCGGAAAAGAGCCGGGGATGAACAAGGATGCACAGGAAACGGCATTCCTCTCTGCTGCGGGAGTACCCGTAGTGCATCTGGCGTGAGTTGACGATCAGGCAGTCTCCCTCCTTCAGAAGAACAGTCCGGCTGCCGATTTTGTAGTACATCTCACCCTCTCTGATGCGGATAAACTCCAGGTCATCATGCCAGTGGCAGAGGGCGCGCATTTCGGGATACTCGGATAGGAAGTCAGATTTTACATAGAGCGGGATCCCCGCTGAGTCATAGTGGACGATCTCTGAGGCGTCCTTCATGAGATCATGCTTTGTCTTAGCCATGGTGCTGCCCCTTTCGTGAAATTCCATAAAGATCCTCTATAAAGATCCGCAGCGCGCAGGACAGACCGGGACGGCGTCCGGATCCGGGAACGCCGTGATCTGGGATAAAAATATGATAATTGATACGATTTTTATAATATATAGAGAAAATCATGATAGAATTCTCTTTTTCAAAATACTATCATGTCATTATGTGCTTGGCAAGGTCGGAAAGTCGCTCAATTCGACAGTGGTCGCAGGGATCTTCTGCGCAGGAGGGGATACGAAGTTCGGCTTTTTCTGTGATACGGTCGTCATGTGGGCGGTGATCATCCCGGTGGGACTGACAGCGGCGTTTGTCCTTCGGCTGCCGGGCCTGACTGTATACTTTCTGCTGAACCTGGATGAGCTGATCAAGCTGCCGGCTGTGTACAGGCATTACAGGAAGCACAGATGGGTAAGGGATCTTACCAGATAGGAGCTGCGCCCTTGTGAGACAGGGAGCGGACGCCGTGGGGCGGCAGAGGCGCCCGATACAGAGAAAGTCTCTTGTAATCATATGACTGGGGAGATAAAATGATATTGGCAGAGGATCAGAGCCTCCGGGAATACAGGAGGCAGAGCTGAATTCTGCTTTATGGTATGAAAAACAGGAGGACAAGAGTATGGCGCTGATCCAGGTGAATTTTTTATCGGAGGCATTGATGAGGACCGTGCCGGTGCAGGTGATCCTGCCGGTAGATAAGATGGGAGTCCCCGGAAGTACGGTGCGGGAAGAGAAGCCTTTTAAAACGCTGTATCTTCTGCATGGTATTTTCGGCAATTATACGGACTGGGTATCAGGGACGAACATCCAGAGGTGGGCAGAAGAGCGGAGCCTGGCGGTAGTGATGCCGTCGGGGGACAATATGTTCTATGTGGACCAGAAGGAAGGACACAATTTCTATGGAGAGTACATCGGGAGAGAACTCGTGGAGATGACAAGAAGGATGTTCCCTCTCTCCAGAAAGCGGGAGGATACCTATATCGGCGGATTGTCCATGGGAGGATACGGGGCGCTTCGGAACGGACTGAAATACAGCGGGACATTTGGCTGCATTGCATCGTTGTCCGGAGCAATGCTCATAGACGATATTGCAGAGAGAACGGATGACACAGCATCTTTCATCGATTCCAGAACCTATGCGCAGAGTGTGTTCGGGAATCTGGAGCAGGCTGCGGAGAGCGACAAGAACCCGAAATGGCTTGTGAGGAGACTGAAGGAGGAAGGAAAAGACATCCCGAAGATCTATCTGACCTGCGGGAGACAGGACTCTCTTCTTGGTCCGAACCGCGAGTTTCGTGATTTCCTGAAGAAACAGGGTGTGGACGTTACTTATGTGGAAGGAGACGGCGGGCATGAGTGGGACTTCTGGAACCGCTCGATCCGGGAGGTGCTCGAATGGCTTCCGCTGGAGACGTGCGAAGCAGGGATAAACAGTGGAAATGTAGGACTGTAAGCAAGAGAAAAGGAGGAGAAAAGAATGAACAATATTGAAAGAAGAGACAGGGAGATGGCGTATATTTCTGATGATGCCGTGATGGAAGAACAGAAGGTCTGCCGCAGGATCCTTCAGCGGCTGAACACTGTGGACCGGTCGGATTTTGACGAGATCGGAAAGATCGTGAAGGAACTGCTGGGAAAATCTGAGGATGCATTTATCAATCCTCCGTTCTACTGCGATTATGGTTCGCACATTGAAGTTGGAAAGAATTTTTTTGCCAATTATAACTGCACCATCATTGATGTGGCGAAAGTGAAGATCGGAGACAACTGCCAGATGGCGCCAAATGTCGCGATCTATACAGCGGGACATCCTCTTCATCCGGTGGCGAGAAATTCGATGTATGAGTACGGGATCAGTGTTACCATAGGCGACAACGTTTGGATCGGAGGGAATACAGTGATCATGCCCGGAGTGCACATCGGGAGCAACACGGTGATCGGCGCGGGAAGCGTTGTGACAAAGGATATCCCGGACTGGTCGGTGGCGGTCGGCAATCCGTGCAGGGTCATTAAGAAGATCACGGAAGAGGATAAGAAGTATTACTATAAGGACAGAGAATTCGACAGCGAGGCATGGGAAGTGATCTCAAAGCTGTAAGAGCGGCAGCGCAGATGCAGCGGCCGGAGGGACAGAGACAGCGGTTCTGACGATGGCAGTGGCGCTGTTTATAATTATCCGAATTACAGATGTGCAGACCGGAAGTCGGGGAATACGGCGCACGAACCGAAGGTGACCGGAGATCTGTTCAGAGTGGAGCGGCATATAAAATATATTTTACCCGGCCATGGACGTATGCTATAATCATACTTGTTGAAAATCAAAGACAATCTACAGACAGCAGGGTGATAAGAAGATGAGCATAAAAAATATTTTGTTTGATCTGGATGGGACGCTGCTTCCCATGGTCCAGGATGAATTTGTCAGATTCTACATGCCGCTTCTGGCAAAGGCCTATATCTCAGCCGGGATCAAGGTGGAGCCGAAATCATTCATCAGCTCAGTGTGGAAGGGCTATGAGGCGATGGTAAAGAACGACGGCAGCAGGACGAATCGGGAGGCGTTCTGGAGCTTTATGGAAGAGAGCCTTCCGACTTCGATTGAAGAGTCAGAGGCGCTGGCGGTAAGATTCTATGATACGGACTTCAACCAGGCAGTTCAGGCGACCAGCCCGTCGCCTTTTGCCGATGCGGCGGTCAAAGAAGCAAAGAATAGGGGGCTCGGCACATTTCTTGCCACGAACCCGGTGTTCCCGCGCTGTGCGACCATGAACCGGATCCGCTGGGCAGGACTTGACGCGGACGATTTCGGACTGATCACCACGTATGAGGATTACTCCTACTGCAAGCCGAACATTGAGTATTTCCGGACAGTTCTTGACGAGCTGTCACTGGACCCGGCAGAATGCCTGATGGTTGGAAATGACGTTGAGGAAGACCTGGTCGTCCGTGATCTTGGGGTAAAGACATATCTTGTGACAGATACGATGGAGAACAGGAAAGGTCTTCCGATCAGGACGGACTACATGGGAAGCCTGAAGGAACTGGTAGATTTTGTCCGGACGATTCCGGAGAGATAGAAAGGAAAGAGCGTATGGAAATTCGTGTGCTGAAATATTTCCTCGCAGTGGCCCGGGAGGAAAATATATCCAGGGCAGCGGAGGTGCTCCACATAACCCAGCCAACGCTGAGCCGACAGATCTCCCAGCTTGAGGAGGAGCTTGGGGTGCAGCTCTTTGTGAGAGGCCGGCATCTTATGCTCACGGACGCAGGGATCATGCTCCGCCGCCGGGCGGAAGAAGTCACAGAACTGGTGGACCGGATCGAGGCGGAATTCGCCGAGCCGGAAGAGGTTGGAGGAAAGATATCCATCGGCGAGGGGGCGCTCCGGTCTTCAGAGCTTCTCATGAATGCCATGGTCAGATTTCGCGGAAAGTATCCAAAGGTACAGTATGAGATCTATTCTAATACGTCAGATTTTATAAAGGAGCGTCTGGACAAAGGACTGTGCGACTTCGGCCTGCTGCTGGAACCCATCGATATCGAAAAGTATGATTTTATCCGTCTCCCGGTCAAGGAGCAATGGGGGCTGTTCATGGAGAAGGACCATCCTCTGGCGGAGAAGAACGTGATCGAGAGGGAGGATATAGGGAAGTTCCCCATTATCACAGCAAGCAGGAACTCGATGCAGAAAGAGATCGCCAACTGGCTGGGAGGGGATACAGAACAGCTGAATATATTTGCGACATGTAATATTATTACCAATGCCCAGATCATGGTGGATCCGGGGGAGATCTGCTTTATGACCGTTGAGGGCGCCATGGACAGCTTCCAGAAAGAAAATCTTGTATTTCGTCCCCTTTCACCGGCGCTGGAACTTTCATCCGTGCTCGTGTGGAAGAAGTTTCAGCCCTTTTCAAGGGCGGCTGGACGTTTCCTGGAAGAATTCAGATATATGCTCGAAGAGTATGAGGGCGCATAAAAGATAAGCATTGGACAGCAGAAGAAGGAAAACCTAAAATGAAAGTACAGAAGGGAAGCGGATGCTTCTCTGCCTGTACTTCTTTTTTTATCCGCAGATGTATGAGAAGGAAACAGGAAAGCAGAACTGGATTGCCGGGAACGGCAGGGAAGGAAAGAAAACATGACGATTAAGGAGATAGGAGAAAGATTCTGTATTCCGGCTGAGAAGCTGAGGCAGTATGAAGCCGAAGGGCTGATCACCGGGACAGGGCTGGGAGACGGCACGACAGACTTCAGTGAGGCAGAAGTCAGGGATCTGGGGATGATCTGCATTTTTACAAAGGCCGGCTTTACCTGTGAGGAGATCCGGCAGTATCTTGCACTTGACGGGACAAAAGACGGGGCGGAACGCCAGGTGCGGATGCTCAGGAAGAAGAGAGGAGAGCTGTTGGAAAGGATCCACTGCGAGCAGAAGCTGCTCGATAAGATAGACTATATCATCAGGGAGAAGAAAAACGGTGATTTTTGACATGTTTGTCTCTCTCTGCTAAAATACCTGTGGATGGCGAAGCCATATCAGTACAGGCAGTTCTGTACGATCTTCAGGGGCTGCCTGTTCTATGACAGGAGGAGATAACATGAAAAAGATCATATCACTTATCACAGCGTTCATGCTTACAGCAGCGCTTCTCGCAGGATGCGGCAGCACAGGAAACGGTACTGCGGATCAGACAGACAAGCAGGAGAACAGCGGGACGCAGACCCAGGCAGAACCTGTGGATGTCAATGTAATGGCGCTGAAAGGACCTACAGCCATGGGAATGGTAAAACTTATGGATGACGCGGACTCTGGAAATGTGGATACAGAGAACTATAGTTTTGAGATCGCGGCTTCCGCGGATGAAGTGACGCCGAAACTGATTCAGGGAGAAACGGACATCGCTGCGGTCCCGGCAAATCTGGCGTCGGTCCTTTATAATAAGACCGAGGGGCAGATCCAGGTGCTGGCAGTGAACACGCTGGGCGTGCTCTATATCGTGGAGAACGGGGATTCCATACATTCTGTCTCAGATCTTGCAGGCAGGACAATCTACGCCAGCGGAAAAGGATCCACACCGGAATATGCACTCAACTTTATTCTTGAAAAGAACGGACTTACACCCGGAACAGACGTGACGATCGAGTGGAAAAGCGAGCATTCTGAGTGTGTCAGCGCGCTTGCCCAGGATCCGGAGGGAATCGCAATGCTCCCGCAGCCCTTTGTGACGACTGCCCAGGCGAAGAATCCGAATCTTAAGGTGGCTCTTGACCTGACAGAAGAGTGGGACAAAGTGATGGAAAATGAGGAGACGAAGAGCAGCCTGCTGACAGGCGTGGTCGTTGTGAGAAAGGAGTTCGCAGAGGAGAATCCGGAGGCTGTGGAGGACTTCATGGACCGGTATGCGGATTCTGTGAAGTATGTCAATGACAATGTGGAAGAAGCAGCAAAGCTGGTAGGAAACTATGACATTGTTACCGAGGATGTGGCGGTCAAGGCGATACCGGAGTGCAACATCGTCTGCATAACAGGAGAGGATATGAAGGAACAGCTTTCCGGTTATCTTGCGGTCCTGAAGGACGCAAATCCGGAATCAATAGGAGGAGAACTGCCGGGTGATGACTTCTACTATATCCAGTAACAGAAAAAAATCAAACATCAAGCTCTGGGCTGCCGCGGTCTGGCTGATCGTCTGGCAGGCCGCGAGCATGTGGATCGGACAGGAGATACTGCTTGTATCTCCTGTTGCTGTAATCAGGAGACTTTTCGAGCTGGTGCAGACTGCGCCTTTCTGGCAGTCTCTTGCCTGTTCCTTCCTGAGGATCCTGTCAGGGTTCCTGCTGGGGATGATCAGCGGCGTGCTGCTGGCCGCGGCTGCCGCGGCGTCCCGGCGGATCGACGAACTTCTGGAACCCTTCGTACAGACGATCAAGTCAGTCCCGGTAGCATCTTTTATCATTCTTGTGCTGATCTGGGTTTCGCCGGAGAACCTGTCGGTGATCATCTCTTTGCTGATGGTGTTCCCTGTGATCTATACAAATGTAAAGGACGGCATCCGCAGCATGGATCGGAACCTGACGGAGATGGCGGATCTGTTTGCAGTGCCGATTACTCTCAGGATCCGGTATATTTACGCTTCCCAGATCCTGCCTTTTTTCCGCGCGGGATGCTCGCTGGCTCTGGGACTGTGCTGGAAATCCGGCATCGCGGCGGAGGTGATCGGGCTTCCGGAAAATACGATCGGAGAGAATCTGTACAATGCCAAGATCTACCTGAATACACCGGATTTGTTTGCGTGGACACTTGTGATCGTCGTGGTCAGCGTTCTCTTTGAACGAATTTTTTTAAGACTGATCGACCTCGGTGTGAGGCGCGTGGAAAGGATGAGATAAGATGGAGATAAGGATCAGCGGACTGCAGAAATCTTATGGAGAGCACAGAGTGCTGGATGATTTCCATGCGGTCATCCCGTGGGGAAAGACCACCTGTATCATGGGGCCTTCCGGCTGCGGGAAGACAACGCTCCTGCGGATCCTGATGGGTCTGGAGAAGGCGGACGGCGGCAGCGTGGAAGGAATACCGGAAAAGAAGAGCGCAGTGTTTCAGGAGGACAGGCTCTGCTTCAGCCTGAGCGCGAAGACGAATATCCGTCTCGTTTGTCCCAGGCGGGATGTGGCTGAGATCGAAGAGGGTCTGAGGAAGCTTGGCCTGTATGAATGTATGGACCAGCCGGTGCGGGAATACTCCGGGGGAATGCGCCGGAGAACGGCTGTGCTCCGGGCGCTCTGTGCTGACTGGGATATCCTGTTCCTTGATGAGCCGCTGAAAGGGCTGGATGATGAGATGAAAGCAGTGACAGCCGGATATATCCGGACACAGGCGGCAGGAAAGACCGTGGTCTGCGTGACACATGACCGGGAGGATATCGAACTTCTGGGAGCCGGTCAGGTAATACAGATGAACTATAGAAAATAAGCATATGTATCTATAAAAGACAGGTATTTGTGGTTCCTCCACTGAGGTGATAAAGTAGGATCTGAAAAAAGAGGATGGAGAACAGAAAATGGAAGAGAACGAGAAGGGGATTGCCGAACGGATCAGCAGGGATAAGGAAATGACGCGCGGAGAAAAACTGTCTGTCGTGTGGCAGCTCAGTGTCCCGGCGATCCTTGCGCAGATCTCGTCCATCATCATGCAGTATATCGATGCGGCTATGGTGGGCGGTCTCGGAGCACTGGCTTCAGCTTCGATCGGCGTGGTATCGACAAGCACCTGGCTCCTGAGCGGCCTGTGCAGTGCGCTGTCCGTCGGTTTCTCAGTGCAGACGGCACATCAGATCGGTGCGGGAAATGAAAGACAGGCGAGAAAAATTGTGAAAAGCGGTCTCCTCGCTGCAGTACTCTTTTCTCTGCTCCTGCTTTGTGCGGGAATCGCGGTAAGCGGGCGACTTCCGGGCTGGCTGGGAGCGGAGAGCGCGATCCGCAGGGACGCCTCAGCATACTTTTTTATCTACGCGTGTTCACTTCCGGCAGTGCAGCTGAGCAGTCTTGCAGGGTCTATGCTCCAGTGCAGCGGAGATATGAAGACGCCGGGACTGCTGAACGCCTGTATGTGCGGGGAAGATGTGGTCTTCAATATGATCTTCATCAGCCGGTATGGAGTTGCCGGAGCAGCCATCGGAACCGCGCTCGCACAGGTATTGACTGCAGTTCTGATGTTATGGAGGCTGTGCATCTGTTCACCGGCGCTGAAAATGCGAAGAGGAGAATCCTGGATGCCTGAGAAACAGATCTTCGTGCGCGCTGTGAAGATCGGACTGCCTATGAGCTTTGAGCACATCGCCCTCTGCGGCGCCCAGATCGCATCAACAAAGATCATTGCACCGCTGGGCTCTGTGGCAATCTCACGGCCAGCGCCAGCGCACAGAGGACCAGCCGTATGACGAGCCGTCTGCAGCGGGTCATGCCTGGTGCTCCCGACTGGCAAGGTAGGCGGCGGGGCCGCTCTGGTACAGATCGCCGCCGTGGGTGTCCAGCAGAACGGTCAGCGGGAAGTCCTTGACGACCAGCTTGCGCACAGCCTCACAGCCCAGATCCGGCCAGGCGATGACCTCGCAGCTCTGCACGCTGCCGGCCATGAGCGCCCCGGCACCGCCAATGGCGGCCAGGTAGACCGCGCTGTTCTTGACGACCGACTGCTTGACGGCCTCGCTGCGCTTACCCTTGCCGATCATGCAGGCAAGGCCCAGATCCAACAGCCGCGGCGTATAGGCATCCATGCGGCCGGAGGTCGTGGGTCCTGCGGCCCCGATGGCACATCCCGGGCGCTCCGGCGTGGGGCCGACGTAGTAGACCGCCGCGCCCTCAATGGGGAACGGCAGCGGCTCGCCCTTATCCAGCAGTTCCATCATACGGGCGTGGGCGGCGTCGCGGGCGGTGTAGACCACGCCCGAAAGCAGCACAGTGTCCCCTGCCTTGAGCGGCGCAAGATCCGCTTTGGTCAGCGGCGTATGTAAAATGTATTGCATCAGCGGCCTCCCTGTTCCCGCGCACGGCGGCGCAATTCTTTGTATTCCTCATGGTGACGGTTGACAAATTCCAGTTCCTTCATCGTGATATCTGTCACCGGGCGGCAGGGTTCCTCGCCGTCCAAGGGGATATCAATGCTGGCGCGTTTGGTTTTGGCCGAACGGGCGCTCTCGCCCACGCCATCCAGCGAAATATCAATGTTCGGTTTCGCCATCGCTCACACCTCCCGGCTGGCGCGGCGGGTCACATGGCAGCTGATGTTGACTGCCACCGGCAGACAGGCCACATGGGTGGGCTTCTGCTCAATGGCGACACCCAGGCAGGTAGTGGCCCCGCCGAAACCCTGCGGCCCGAAGCCGGTAGCGTTGATGGCGTCCAGCAGCTCTTTTTCCAGCGCCGCGTAGTAGGGGTCGGCGTTGGGGGTATCGAGCGGGCGCAGCAATGCCTTTTTTGCCAGCGCAGCACAGTGGTCAAAGCTGCCGCCGATGCCGATGCCCAGCACGACAGGTGGGCAGGGGTTGGCCCCGGCCTGCTCGACGGTGTCCAAAACAAACTTTTTGACGCCCTCTACCCTATCGGCGGGCTTGAGCATGGCAAGGCGGCTCATGTTTTCGCTGCCCGCGCCCTTGGGGGCGACGGTGATTTTGCAGCCGCTGCCCGGCACCAGATGCACGGTCAGGAAGGCAGGGGTGTTGTCCCTGGTGTTGACGCGCTGCAAGGGGTCAGCGGTGATGGATTTGCGCAGGTATGCTTTTTCATAGCCGCGGCGCACGCCCTCGTTGACGGCATCGGTCAAATCGCCGTTGATGTGGGCGTCCTGGCCCAACTCAATAAAGACGCAGGCCATGCCGGTGTCCTGGCAGATGGGCAAGTCTTTGTCCGCTGCAACGCACAAATTTTGCTGCAATAAGCCCAGCGTTTCCTTTGCCAGCGGCCACGGCTCGTTGGCTTCGGCTTTATCCAGTGCGGCCTTTACGTCGGCGGGCAGCTGGGTGTTGGCCTCAATGCAGAGAGCTTCGACCGCGTCGGTGATGGCGGCGGCGGAAATTTCACGGATGCTCATACGCGCGCCACGCCGCTTTCCCGTGCAGCCTGGGCAACGGCTGCGGCCACAGCGTCAGCCACGCGGGGGTCAAACGCCTTGGGCAGAATATTTTCCTCGTTCAGCTCATCGTCGGGGATGAGGCCCGCGATGGCCTTGGCGGCAGCCATCTTCATGGCGGGGTTGATATCCCGCGCACGGACGGACAGCGCACCCTTGAAGATGCCGGGGAACGCCAGCACATTGTTGACCTGATTCGGGAAATCCGAACGGCCGGTGCCGATAACGCGGACGCCCGCCTGCTTGGCGAGGTCAGGCATAATCTCTGGCGTGGGGTTGGCCATGGCGAACACAATGGCGTCTTTCGCCATCGTGGCGGCCAGCGCGGGCGTCAGTGCGCCTGCAATCGACGTGCCAATGAAGATATCGGCGTCCTTGATAGCCTCAGCCAGACCGCCGGAGAGTTTCTCCGGGTTCGTCTCCTCGGCCAGTTTGCCCTTGTGGCCCTCGAGGCCTGCAGGGCGGCCCGGGACCAGAATGCCGTGCTCATCGACAGCGATAATGTGTTTGGCCCCCGCAACCTGCAGCATATGAATGATGGCCGTGCCCGCTGCACCGGGGCCGTTCTGGACGATCTTGACATCCTCGATGCGCTTGCCGACAACCTTCAAAGCGTTCAGCACGCCCGCCAGCACGATGATGGCCGTGCCGTGCTGGTCGTCGTGGAACACGGGGATATCGAGCTCGCGCTCGAGTTCGGCCTCAATTTCAAAGCACTCGGGGCTGCGGATATCCTCAAGGTTGATGCCGCCGAACGTCGGGGCGATCGCCTTGACGGCAGCGATAACTTCCTCTTTTGTTTTGGCATTCAGGCAGATGGGAAATGCATCGACGCCGCCGAACTCCTTGAAGAGGACGCATTTTCCCTCCATGACGGGCAGGCCGGCCTCGGGGCCGATGTTGCCCAGGCCCAGCACTGCCGTACCGTTGGTGACGACTGCAATGGTGCGTCCCTTCATCGTGTAGGTGTAGACGTCGTCGGGATTTGCTTTGATCTTACGGCAAGGTTCGGCCACGCCGGGGGTGTAGGCAGTAGAGAGTGCGTCACGGTCCTTGCATTCGCAAAGGCTCTGCACGGCGATTTTACCGGGGAATTTGCTGTGAAGTTCCAGGGCTGCTTTGTTGTAATCCATGCTGTATGTCTCCTTTATATGGTTTTACTTTCCGCAAGGCCGCTCGATAGAGGTCGGCTATGTCCGGCCCTCTGCTTTGCCTTTACATCGCTATTATTTTTACGCCGAGGGCAGGGCATACCCTGCCCCTACGTTGTTACGTTTTTCCCTCATGATGCACCGGAGCGTAATCAGGTTCCAACTTTATGACGCAAAAATGGTCGGGCCATTTGGCCTGTACGGAATTGCGCAAGGCGTTGACGAGCTTGACGCCGCGGTGCTGCTTGTCGGCCATGTACTCAGCCGGCACGGCACAGTCAAAAATCACGTTGGTATGCGTCGGGCCAGGCACGATGCGCAAATCGTGGATGTTTGCCAGCGGTTCCAGCTCCTTGACCTCGTTCTGTAAGAAGGTTTTCAGCTCGTCCACGTGGGCATCGCCGGTGACGATGGGATCAAAGTGTACCGTGGCGATCACCCCATCCTCGACGAGCAGGTCACGCTCGATACGGTCAATGACATCGTGGCTGTGCATGACGTCGTCCTTGGCGTCCATTTCCAGGTGGAAGCTGACAAGGCGGCTGCCGGGGCCGTAATCGTGGATCATCAAATCATGCACGCCCAGCACGCCGGGGTAGCTCAATGCCTTTTTCTCGATGTGCTCCACCAATTCCGGGTCGGGGGCTGCGCCCAACAGCGGGTCAATGGTGTCTTTCACAAGCATGGCACCGCTGTACAGGATGAACGCCGCTACGCCCAGGCCCATCAGGCCGTCGATGCGGTCAAAGCCGGTGAGCTTCGTCAAAATCGTGGCTGCCAGCACCGCTGCCGTGGTGATGACGTCATTGCGGGCGTCAGCGGCAGTGGCAAGCAGCGTCTCCGACTCAATGGCTGTGCCTATGTGCTTGTTGAGGGCACTCATCCAGAGCTTAACGAGGATGGATGCCGCCAGCACCGCGACCATGACCCAGTTGAAGGCCACCGCCGTGGGGTGCAGGACTTTGGCGAAGCTCTCTTTCAGCAGTTCCACGCCAATGACGAGAATCATGACCGACACAGCCAGCCCGGCCAGGTATTCATACCGGGCGTGGCCATAGGGATGTTCCGAGTCTGCCGGGCGTGCGCCGAGCTTGAACCCCACAAGGCTTACGATATTGGAACTGGCGTCGGAGAGGTTGTTCATGCCGTCTGCAGTGATGGCAACACTGCCGGTCAGCACGCCGACGGCGATTTTTCCGCCCGCTAACAGCAGGTTGCACACCACGCTGACCAAGCAGGCCAAGTTGCCGTAAGCCGTGCGGACGGCGCGGTCAGCGGTGTTTTCGTGGTTTTTGATGAAGATTTTTATCAGCAGGTCTATCAGTGGGAATACCCCCTTTTTTCAGAAAAAGGCAGACCGGGTAAGGGTCTGCCTTTTGGGTTGGTTTCTATTTTGAACCGCAGTCTGGTGGGTCGACGCGGGCATCGACTCCTACATTGCAGGGGCGGATTCCTTATCCGCCCGCATCAGCGGCCGCCTTTGCCGGAAATCACTCCCGCACGATGCAGGCGTCGCGCTCGGGGCCGACGGAGATGTACTTGATCTTGCAGCCGACCAGCTCTTCCAGGCGCTTGACGTAGTTCTGGGTGGCCTGGGGCAGATCCTCAAACTTGCGCACGCCGGTGATATCGCAGTGCCAGCCGGGGACTTTCTCCACAACAGGCTGGGCATCGTCCAGCGTCTTGCCCATCGGGAAGCGGGTCGTGGTGGTGCCATCGGTCAGCTTGTAGGCGGTGACGATGGGCACTTCCTCCATGTAGTCGAGGACGTCCAGCAGGGTCAGTGCCAGTTCGTCGCAGCCCTGGCACTGCACACCGTAGCGGCTTGCCACAGCGTCGAACGGGCCGACACGGCGGGGACGGCCGGTGGCTGCACCATACTCGTGGCCGTGCTCACGCAGCGCATCATTCTCAGCCTCGGTCATAGCCAGCTCGGTGGTAAAGGGGCCCTCACCGACGCAGGAAGAATAGGCCTTCATGATGCCGATGGAGAGGTTCAGCTTATGGCCCGGGATGCCCGCACCGATGGGCGCATAGGCGGACACGGTGTTGGAAGAAGAGGTATAGGGATAAATGCCGAAGTCGATGTCGCGCAGTGCGCCCAGCTGGGCCTCGAACATGATCTTCTTGCCCTCGCGGTCAGCCCGGTCGAGATAGTCGCCCACGTCGCAGATGTAGGGGGCAAACAGCTTCCCGTACTTCTCGCACCAGGCCCACATTTCCTCCACGCTGACAGGCTTCTGGCCGTAGATGTTCACCATCGTCAGGTTCTTGGACTCAACGATCGTCTCCAGACGCTTCTTGACGCTGGCGTCCATATGTACGAGGTCACCCATACGCAGGGTCTTTTTCATGTACTTGTCGCCGTAGGAGTAGGCAATGCCGCGCTTGGTGGAGCCAAACTGGGCACCGGTCTTGGACAGGCGCTCCTCCTCCAGGCCGTCCTGTGCCACATGGAAGGGCATGGTGATGGTGGCACGGTCAGAAATTTTCAGGTTCTTGGGGGTGATTTCCACACCCTTTTCGGTCAGCGAAGCAATTTCCTTTTCCAGGTGCTCGGGGTCAATGACCATGCCGCCGCCCATGACGCAGACGACGTCCGGGCGCAGGATGCCGGAGGGGATCAGGTTCAGGACGAATTTGCCGCGCTCGTTCTTGACGGTGTGACCTGCATTGTCGCCGCCCTGATAGCGCGCAACAATGTCATAGTCCTGGCTGAGCAGGTCGACCATGCGGCCCTTGCCCTCGTCGCCCCAGTTAATGCCGGTAATGGAAGTAAGCATACGTTTCTACCTCTTTTGCAAGTAAATAGGCATTTCAGCCTTTTCCGGAATCTCCGGGATCCGCTGCCATCAATCATTATAGCATAGCTGTCAAGGGAATTCTATAGATGTTTTGTACAAGAATTTGTGCGGATTCCGTATGTTCTGTCTTCCCCCTTGGGGGAAGGCAGCTCGAAGAGCCGGATGAGGGGCGCGTTTGGCGTAGGAACACGTTATGCGCAGGCAAGGCAGGGCTGCCTCTCATTAGTCCGCTTCGCGGCCAACTTCCCCCGCGGGGGAAGCCTTTTTGCTCAGTTTCGCATACTCCGCGTAAGGTATCTTTGCACCGTCGGCGGTCTGAACATAGGTGTTATCCAGCTGCTGCCTGAACGAGGCACGCATATCGGTCAGGTACTCTTTGCGCAGGGCATCGCGCTCGGCGGTCTCGCGCTCGGTCAGGCCGATGGATTTTGCCTTTCTGGCAAGAGCGTTGATGCGGTCTATCTTAGATTTTTCCATGGGGTTGTCTCCTTTTGTAAAAATAGTGTTTCTATTATACCACATTCCCGCCGCATTTGCCCAGTGGGACCTGCGCTACTGTAATTTTCACACAATTCCCATTTTACTTTTTCTAAAAAGCGTGTATAATAGTAAAGTATGCAATTTTACAAAGAAACAGGAGAATCCCATGAAACTGAAGAATTTCCATCGCCTGGCAGCCCTTGGTCTGGCTGTCGGCATGATCACTGCCCTGGCTGCCTGCGGCAATACCGCCGAGACTGCCGAATCTACTGCGGAGACCGCCGAGTCCACCGAGGCAGCCTCCTCTGAGGCTGCGGACGCCGCCACCGACGAGACTGCCGCAGATGCCGAGTACGCCTACCTGGCAGATTTCAGCTTTTCCGACGCTTTCGACGAGAACGGCTATCTCAAGGGTGTGACCGCCACCGATTACGTCACCCTGCCTGACGACTACGCCGATATCACGATCGATGCCGACCTGGGGCAAGTCAGCGAAGAGGATATCGACAACTACATCACCTCCAACGTGCTGTCCAAATTCTCCACCACCGAGCAGGTTACGGACCGCGCGGCAGCGGACGGTGACACCGTCAACATTGACTATGTAGGCCGCATCGACGGCGTTGCCTTTGACGGGGGCGACACCAAGGGCAACGGCGCTGACCTGACCTTGGGCAGCGGCACCTACGTCGACAACTTTGAGGAGCAGATCGTCGGCCACAATCCCGGCGAGACCTTCGACGTCACCGTCACCTTCCCCGAGGATTACGGCAACGAGGACCTGAACGGCAAGGAGGCCGTCTTTGAGACGACCCTGAACTACATCGAGAACACCGTCACACCCGAGTTGAGCGACGAGTGGGTTGCCGAGAACCTGGCCGCCACCATGAGCCTGAACAATGTGGACGAGCTGAAAGCCTTCGTCAAGAGCACGATGCTCTACGACAACCAGGCCAGCGATGTTTACACCGCCCTGCACGACAAAGTCAGCTACGCCGACGAGCTGCCCCAGACCGCACTGGACTACTACCGCGATGTGCTGCTGTACCGCATTTACACCTACGCCCAGAACTACGGCACCGACATGACCACGCTGCTGTCCTCCGGTATGATGGGTGCTACCTATGACAGTGTGGACGCTTACCTGGACGATGCCACCGACAGCATCAAATCCATCACCCAACAGGCACTGCTGATGCAGGCTGTGGCCGAGAAGATGGGCTTCAAGTGCGACACCGACACGATGAACGCCGACTTTGGCCGCTACTACGGCACGACCGACCCGAGCCAGTATGTTTCCGCATATGGCGAGAATTACATCAAGATGAACGTCCTGCAGAGCGACGTGATGCAGAACCTCATCGATAACGTCAAGTACGAATAAGCGTTTTTGATCGCCCCCGCGCCCCCGGCAGATGCCGAGGGCGTTTTTTCTTGCTTTTTGCGGCGGAAGCCTTTATAATAGAATTATTCTATAGCAAGGAGTTCTCCCCTATGCCGCTTATCATTCCTAAAAATCTTCCTGCCTATGATGAATTGCAGAAAGAGAACGTCTTTATTATGCATCAGGAACGCGCCATGAGCCAGCACATTCGGCCGCTGCGCATCCTGATTTTAAACCTGATGCCGACAAAAATCGTCACCGAAACGCAGCTGGCGCGGCTTTTGGCCAACAGCCCCTTGCAGGTGCAGGTCACGTTTTTGCAGACGGCTACCCACAGCACGACCCATACGGCACCCGAGCATATGAAGGCGTTTTACAAGACGTTCGATGAAATCAAAAATGAGCGTTTCGACGGTATGATCATCACCGGCGCGCCCATTGAAGATTTGGATTACGAGGATGTGGACTACTGGGAAGAGCTCTGCCGCATCATGGATTACACTAAAGAAAACGTTTACTCTACCATTCATCTGTGCTGGGGTGCACTGGCAGGTTTGTATTACCACTTCGGCATTCCCAAGGTCCATCTGGACAAAAAAATGTTCGGCGTGTTCGAGCACCGCGTCACCCGGCCCTCCAATCCGCTGGTGCGCGGTTTTGACGAGGTTTTTTACGCCCCGCACAGCCGCTGGGCCGGGCTGGACCGCGCCGCCATCGATGCCTGCGGCGATTTACGCATTTTGGCAGAAAGTGACGTAGCCGGGCCGATGCTGCTTTCCACCGAGTCCGGGCGTCAGATTTTTGTCATCGGCCACCCCGAATACGACAAATACACGCTGGACAAGGAGTACAAGCGGGATGTTGCGGCAGGCAAACCCATCAACATTCCCTGCAACTACTACCCCGACGACGACCCCAGCCGCGACCCGCTGTTCCGCTGGCGCGCGCACGGATATCTTCTGTACACGAACTGGCTGAACTACTATGTCTACCAGGATACGCCGTATGATTTGAACCACCTGGAAGCATTGGAAAAGTAATAGTCTACTCCGTAGGGGTCGATGCTTGCATCCGCCCTTACAAGGTTTAACGGTAAGGAGCACCTTATGCCCAAAATCAGCGCCTGCATTGTGGCGTACTGTGATTATGACGAGGTCTGCGCGGCGGTGCGCAGCATTTTACACTACACCCCCACCCCGGATCTCACCCTGTACGTGGTGGATAACGCCAGCCCCGACGGCTGCGGAAAGCAGCTGGCGGAAACTGATTTTGGCGACGCCCGCGTAACCGTGCTGACGCTGTCGGAAAATGTCGGTTTTGGCCGAGGGCACAACGCTGTGCTGGACCGCCTGACCAGCGAGGTGCATTTTATCCTGAACCCTGACATTGTGCTGACCGAGAATATTTTAGAGCCAATGGCCGCCTGGCTGCTGGCACAGGAAGGGGCCGCCATGGCAACGCCGCAGCTGCACTACCCGGATGGCCGTTTGCAGCACCTGCCCCGCCGTAAGCCCACACCCTGGCTGCTGCTGGCACGGCAGCTGGCTCCGAAATTTGACGGCATCTTCAAAAAAGCGGACGACCACTACACGATGCAGGACGAGGATTTGACCGTGCCCCGCCGCATTGCGTTCTGCACCGGCAGCTTTATGGCCGTGCGCACCAATGTATTCAAAGAAATCGGCGGGTTTGACCCCGCGTATTTCATGTATGTCGAGGACGCCGACCTGACCCAGAAAGTGCTGCAAAAGGGCACTGTCTGGCTGACACCGCAGTTTTCCGCCATCCATGCCTGGCACCGCGCCCCGATGCGCGACGCGGGCAAGTTCAAGATGCAGCTGGTGAGCATGGGGCGATATTTCAAAAAATGGGGTTGCGGAAAAGGGACGTTTTGATTCTTTGGTTCCTCCAAAGGGGATGCTTTTTTGCCGTAGACTCTTGACAACTGTTTTTGTCTGTGGTACATTTAACCCATAGCAGGGCCGCTGACCGACGGATTTTGTGGGGATGACCCCAGGGGATGCGGCGCAAAACCTGCGTTAAGCCGACCGTCTGGGCTGCATACACTGGTGTATGGTGTGTGCGGCCCTTTTATTTTTACAAAAACGGAGGAATCGTTATGCTGAGCGACATCGAAATTGCACAGGCCGCCGAAATGAAGCCCATCACCGAAATTGCAGCCCAACTGGGCCTGCAGAGTGAGGACGTCATCCCCTACGGCCACTACAAGGCCAAGATCAATCATAAACTGGCCAAGCGCGACAAGCCCGAGGGCAAGCTTATTTTGATGACCGCCATCAGCCCCACCCCCGCCGGTGAGGGCAAGACCACCACCAGCGTCGGCCTGGCAGACGCCATGAACGCCCTGGGCAAAAAGACGATGCTCTGCCTGCGTGAGCCGTCCCTCGGCCCTGTGTTCGGCATCAAGGGCGGCGCGGCCGGCGGCGGCTATGCCCAGGTCGTGCCCATGGAGGATATCAACCTGCACTTTACCGGCGATATCCACGCCATCGGCACCGCCAACAATCTGCTGGCGGCCATGATCGACAACTCCATCCAGCAGGGCAACCCGCTGAACATCGACCCCCGCCGCATCACCTGGAAGCGCTGCATGGATATGAACGACCGCCAGCTGCGGTATATCGTGGATGGCCTGGGCGGCAAAGTCAACGGAACGCCCCGTGAGGACGGCTTTGATATCACCGTTGCCAGCGAAGTCATGGCAGTGTTCTGCCTGGCCACCGACCTGGAAGATTTGAAGGCACGCCTGTCCCGCATTGTCTGTGCCTACACCTACGACGGCCAGCCTGTCACGGCCGGGCAGATCGGCGCAGCGGGCGCGATGACCGCCCTTCTGAAAGACGCCATTGATCCGAACCTTGTCCAGACGCTGGAGCACAACCCCGCCATCATCCACGGCGGGCCGTTCGCCAACATTGCCCACGGCTGCAACAGTGCCATTGCCACCAAGCTGAGCCTGAAGCTGGCTGACTACGTTGTGACCGAGGCGGGCTTTGGCGCAGATCTGGGCGCGGAGAAGTTTCTGGATATCAAGTGCCGCGCTGCCGGGCTGCACCCCGCCGCCGTTGTGCTGGTGGCAACCGTGCGTGCGCTGAAATCCCACGGCGGCGTGGCGAAGCCTGATTTGAGCAAGCCCAACGCCGAGGCTGTGCGGGCGGGTTCTGCCAACCTGGCACGTCACATTGAAAATTTGCAGAACTTCGGCCTGCCGGTCTGCGTTGCCATCAACGCCTTCCCCACCGACACGGCGGAGGAAATGGACGTCATTTACGACATCTGCGCCAAGGCCGGTGTGCCCTGCGCCCTGAGTGAGGTCTTTGCCAAGGGCAGTGAGGGTGGCAAGGCCCTGGCCGAGACGGTGCTTTCCATCCTGGATGACAAGGCCAAGGTCAACTACACCTATGAGCTGAATGCACCGTTGACCGATAAGATTGCGGCGGTTGCCAAAAAGATTTACCGCGCGGGCGGTGTGAGCTACACCCCCGCCGCAAAGAAAACGCTGGACGAGCTGACCGCGCTGGGCTATGGTGATTTGCCAGTTTGCATTGCCAAGACGCAGTATTCTTTCAGCGACAATGCCAAGCTGACCGGCGCCCCCGAGGGCTTCACGCTGAATGTGCGCGAGGTACGACTCTCTGCCGGAGCTGGGTTTGTGGTCGTGGTCTGCGGCAGCATCATGACGATGCCCGGCCTGCCCAAACACCCCGCCGCTATGGACATTGACGTGGATGTACATGGAAAGATCACGGGGTTGTTCTAAGGCAACACCGCATAATTCCCGCCTGACGGCTTAAGCACCGCTCCGGCGGCTGCGGCACGGCATCTGCG
>ERZ780162.268-NODE-268-length-43853-cov-13.945340_pt1 | contig 43853 bp, 34 predicted proteins | sample MGYA00511474_ERZ780162 | MGnify/ENA primary metagenome ERZ780162 (study PRJEB29588, sample SAMEA2143633) | human gut metagenome | biome: human gut; feature: human-associated habitat; material: faeces | place: Denmark | collected 2008/2010 ...
TGCACGGTCACGGCAAATGCCTCGCCGGGGCGCACCGGTTTGGCGGGCAGCTGCAAGGCCGCCGTCACCTGCCGCCGCAGCGTGCGGGCGTCCCACCACAAAAACGCGGTGAACACCATCGCCAGCGCCAGCAGGAACACCACAAACGGCGCACGGCTGACCGCGGCGGCGCAAAACAGCACGGCCAGCAGCAGGCCGCAGCCCACCTTACCTGCCATGGGTCGGTTTCTCTGGGCGGGGGCGCGGCACAGTGTGCAGCACGTCGGCGATCACGTTTTCCACCGTCTCCCCGCCGGTGCGGGCCTGCTCGGTCAGGCTCAGGCGGTGGTGCGCGGTGTCGGCAAAAATCGCGGTCACATCCTGGGGCACGACAAACTCCCGCCCCGAGAGGTACGCCGCAGCCCGCGCCATACCGGCCACAGCCAGCGACGCACGGGGGCTAAGCCCCAGCGCCAGCCGTGCGTCCTTGCGGGTCGCCTGGGAAAGCTCTACGATATACCGCAAAATTTCCTCACTCATATAAATGTTGTCCACCTCGGCCTGCATGGTCAGCAGGTCGTTCTGGTCCATGACCGGCTGCACGCGGTCCAGCAGACCGTGGCGCGGCTGGCGGGTCAAAATCTCCATTTCGGCCTCGGTGTCGGGGTAGCCCATGACCACGCAGACCATAAAACGGTCGAGCTGCGACTCCGGCAGCATCTGCGTACCGATCGAGCCAACCGGGTTTTCCGTCGCCATGACGGTGAAGGGCTGGGGCAGCTTGCGGGTCACGCCGTCCACCGTCACCGCACCTTCCTCCATGACTTCCAGCAGGGCGGATTGGGTGCGGGCGCTGGTACGGTTGATCTCATCGGCCAAAAACAGGTTGCAGGCCACCGCGCCGGGGTGGTAAACGAACTTGCCGGTTTCTTTTTGGTACAGCGAAAACCCCACAATATCAGACGGTAATACGTCCGGTGTGAACTGTACGCGGTTCTGGGTCAGCTGCATAGCGCGGGCAAACGCCTGGGCCAGTGTGGTTTTGCCCACGCCGGGGATATCCTCCACCAGCACATGGCCGCGGGCCAGCATTGCCATCATGATTTTCAAAATTGCTTCGGGCTTGCCCAGTACGGCCTTGCCCACCTCGGCCGTCACGGCCAGCGCTTTTTCTCGTGTCTGCATCGGTCAGTCCTTTCTGTGGCGGCGTAGGATCAGCCCGCACCCCACCACGGCGGCAATCAGCACAATTCCTGCCCACAGGGCGTTGTTTTCCAGCCAGATCATCCAGTTGGAGTACGCCCCGCCCGCATCCTCGCCGCTGCCCTCGTTCGGCAGCGGGCTGATGCTCTCGGGCGCGATCTCCTCCACGGCGGCGGTGCCGTCGGGGCTTTCCACCGTCACCTGGCGGGGCGCGGCGTCCCAGCTGCCCGCGCACTCGGCCAAATCTTCCTCATGGGTGGCGGGGGCGGCGTCGGGGTCGCGCTCGGCAATGACCAGGTAGCGCTGGGTGTTCTGGGTGTAGGGGTGGCAGGTCGTCAAGGTCAACAGATCCCGTCCCGGCTGTATCAGTATCGCATTTATGTCGTCCGGCTGTATAATTTTCAGTTCACACACGCGGTAGGTCAGGGTCTCCCACGGCGTGGTCAGGGTGATTTTGTCGCCGATCTGTATCTGCTGCACGTTGCGCAGCATCTCCGCGCCGTAGTAGCCGCGGTGGGCGGCAATGACCGTGTTGGTGTTCGCGCCGCCCAGCGGCATCGAGGTCTGCCCCAGCAGTGCGCCGCCCCGGGCCATGTTTTCGGTGCTGGCCCCCAGATACACCGGCAAATCTAAATCCAGGCGCGGCACCCACAGCGCGGCGATCATATCATCGGGCAGGCCGTAGGCCGTCAGGTCAAAGGCGGGCGTCTCGTAGGCAAAGGGGTCCTTCAGCCCGCTTTGCCCCGCGGCGTAGATTTCCGCGTTGTAGGCTTGCAGGGCGTCGTATAAATCTGCGTAGGGGCGCGTGTTTTCGGCAGCCGGGTCGTCAGCGGCCACGGCGGCGGACTCGGCGGCAGACTGCACAAAGGTTTCCACGGCGGCGGTGCTTTTGCGGCGGGTCAGGTATTGGCTGACCGTCGGCTGCAGCATCAGCCCCGCGCCCACCAGTATGGCAAGCCACGCAAAAATTTGCAGCAGCAGGCGTTTCATCAGTCTTCCTCCTCGCGCTTTTTGCAGCGGTGCAGCAGCAAAAGCAGCAGCAGCGCCTCGCCGCCTATGATAATACTGCCGGTCACGCTGATCCACGGCCAGGCGTCCACCACGCGCTTGACGATGTTGCCGGTGTTCAATGCCTGGTACTGCACGGCCTGCGGGGTGTCGGCGTCCTCGTCCTCGCCGTTGTAGGGCACGCGCACGCCGCGCACCAGCATACGGTGGGTGTTGATGGCATAGGGCGTGCAGGTGACAAGGGTGCAGTAGTCCCCGCCGGGGATGATTTCCAAATCCTCGGTGTGTTCCGGCTCCACGACCTTGACCTGGTCGACCTGGTAGGCTAGGACTTCGTCCATGACGTGCAGGTAAAATTTGTCACCTTCCTGCATTTTGTCCAAATCGGTAAACAGAACGGCCTCGGCCAGGCCGCGGTGGCCTGTCAGCACGCTGTGGGTGCTGTCGCCGCCAAGCGGATAGCTCGACCCTTCCAGATGGCCGACGCCCTTGAGCAGCACCTCGTCGCTGGTGCCCTCATAAATCGGCAGATTGACGTCGATTTTGGGGATTTTTATGTAGCCCAGGCTCTCGCCCACGTCCATCAGGTCCACATAGCTTGTGCCGGTGTCGGCGGCTTCGCCCGCCGCGTCGCGGCCCACGGCATTGCTGAGCTGTTCGTTGTAGCTGCGGGCCGCTTCTTTTGCAGCATCGAGCTTTTCTGTATCCATGGATTGGACGGTATCGTCGTAGCTGTCAATGACCGCCGACGCATGGCGCTGTGCCACCGCGTTGCTGACGACCGGGTACATCGCCACACCGATGCCCGTCAGAATCATCAGCGCCGCAAATCCAAGTTTTAATTTGCCTGTGGTATCCATAGGTGTGCCTTTCTGTTCGTGGGGGGAAATATCTGTGGCAATTTGCAGGGGCCGATGCCTGCATCGGCCCGCAAGCCGCCCTTGTCAAAGACAGACTCCCCCGGGACGAGGGAGGTGGCGCGAAGCGCCAGAAGGGGAGCGGTGGCCGCCATCGGCGGCCGGAGGGATTCCACCCCGCCGCCATATCCCCTTTGCCTTATATTATACCCCCATAACCACCATAGGGGAAGAGCCAATCCCGGCCCTTCCCCTATGGGTTTACCCTTCTAATTATCTTTTGGTGTTTGCATCATGCGGTTTTAAGTGCGGTCGTTCTTCTTTTTCATGCTGAACAGCACCGCCACACCGGCCAGCACCAGCAGCACGCCGATACCGCTGAACAGGAGTGTGCCAAAGCCACCGGTGACAGGCAGCTGGAAGCCCTTCTTGTTGATGATTTCGGTGGACAAAATGCCGTAAGTTACATTTCCACCGCGAATCGCTTCCGCGGGTCGCTCCGTTCCCTCCTGTGTACCGTTGTTCGTCTTTGCATCGTTATCGCTCGGCGTTTTAAATGTTTCTGTGTTTGCATCATGGCTATGCTTTACAAGTACGCCTTTGTCAAAAGTATTTTTCTCTTTCCACGTAGTCTTGTAAACAATATCCAGCTTTGCTTCCACAGGAGCACCCAGCAGGTTGTAGCCATCTTTCGTCTTGGTCTCAACCAGCCAATATCTGCTTGCGCCAGCCGTTGCGGTCTTGCTGTTGCTTAAGCCGGTAAAGGTCAGTTTGCCGCCGTCCGCAGTAACACCATGGTCAACCTTTTTATAGGCCACAGACGTATTCGTAAAGCCGAGCGCCTTTGCATCTGTCTCCGACAGTGCACCACTCGTTCCTAGTGCAACTTCCTCGTACAGGTCAAATTCTACACCATCCAACGCATTTTTGCTACCGTCTGTTTTAGAGATATCAATTTGGAAGGTATAGACAACGGCAGTATCCTCAATATGATTATGGTCGGCGGTTTCATCTTCGAGTACGTTGTCAGACTTAATTTTGTTAGAGTACGTCAGGTCAACCTTGTTGTAGTTGCCCGCAGTGGTCGTGTCAGCACCTTTCTTTAAGGTTGCTTCGTAGGTAATGTAAATTGTTTTACCGGCGTAGGTTTTCAGCTTTGCGAGGTCAAAGTCAATCTTAAAGCCTGTACCATTTGTAGCGCTTGTGGAAGTGATACCACCTGTCTCTTTTACCAAAGATTCCGTGATTCGACTATTACACGCGTCGTTTTTATAAAACTTAATAGAATCCTTATCGTCATCCAAGTTTTCCGGCGTATCCGTCAGATAGAAGGTTTTCAGCTTCGCAATGTTGGTGGGAATCGTAACTGCAATTCTATACGGAATCTTATCACCGACTGCATAGTCAGCTGCTTCCTGATAGGTTTTGCCATCTGTACGGTTCACGACCTGCTTGTCTACGTCAGGGGCATAGTTGGTAACAGTGATGGTCGTACCTTTAATCTCGTAATCACTATTACTAGTATCCAACTTCGTCACTTTTTGGCCGTCGGGGGTTGCTTCAATTTTGAACGTGTAGCTGGCAGCAGTATCAAGGATATACTTTTTATCTACGCCCGCAGCACTGTCCGCGTAGCCAACCTCGGTAAAACGATATGTGCCGGGATGCAGTCCTTCAACCTTAATGATACCGTTCTGGCTATCAACTGTACCAGTCGTATCAACTGTGCCAGTCGTATAGACGTCACTGTTTCCGTTCTTAACGATTTCCCAGGCATCGGTATCCCCTACGTTTTTGCCCTCTTTCAGACGCTCCAGCTTAAACTGAACACCATTCAGATCCGTGGGATCACTGATTTCAGTACCACCAACACGGCCCTGCTTTTTCAGATAAATCGTACCAGTCTGTGTGCTGTTCTTCGGGTAGACGTGAATGTCATACAGCCACTGTGTCGGGTCGTCTTTTCCACTTTTGCCAACTTTCGTCATAGGCACAGAAACCAGAAACGGCGCAACTTCTTTCGTGACTGCCGCAGGTTTCGTCGTCTCAACAACAAGGTAAAGGCCGACTTCCAGTTGGTCAAACGTCGTTACGCCATTTGCGTCAGTCTTTTGCTCGTCGCAATACCTATTATATACCGTGCTGTCTTTTTTCACCTTTGTTTTGTCGGCTGCGTCGATCGTATAGTCGCTTGCTTTCGGCTCCGTGTTATCTTTGCCATTATAGTATGCAACAAGTTCCTCTGCATTCATTATTTGGTAAATCGAGAAGCCAACATCCTTTGCCGCTTCAGCCTTCGGCTCCGTGGTGAGCTTCTCGCCGTAGTTGCTGCTTCCACCGTTCACTTCGCCGTCCACCAAATACTTGTGAATCGTGATAGAACCTTTTTTGCCAGTATCAATCGTACTAGTAGAAGGCGCTGTGGTCGTTGTATCTGCGTCATCCGCGGCGGCGGGGAGGGCGCAGACGCTGAGGGCCATTACGGCGCTGAGGACGCCGGTAAGGAAACGTTTTAGTTTCATCTGTCATAACCTCTTTCTTTTGAAGATTATCGTAGCGGGGAAATCGGGGGCCATATCAGGAACGCTTGCCCCCTTTCCGATTGTAGCGGAATACCAGCACCAGCAGCCCGGCCACCAGCAGCGGCAGGCCGATCAGCAGCCACAGGCTGGGGGCGTCCGCGCCGGTGTGCGGCAGCGTAAAGCCCTTGCGGTTGTTGATGGTCAAACTCACCGTGTAGCCGCTTGCGGGGTTGCCTGTAACCATTTTTTCTTGCACCGTGTTGTTTATCCGGCATTCGTCTTTTTGCAGGGTAAACTCGATCGGTGCGGCCAGCAGGTTGTAGCCGTCCACGGTTTTCAGCTCCGTTAAACGGTAGCTGCCCTCAGACAGGTCTTTAAAACTGCACTTGCCCGCGTTGTCGCCGTCGCCTTTGGTCGTCCCGGTCATGGAACCTGTGCCGCCATTAAACGTCTTATCAACGCTGTTGCCGTTCAGCTTTTCCAGCTTGAACTCCACGCCGTTCAGCAGTTTGGGGTTGTTGCCGTTCTCGTCAAGTCCCTGCTTGGTGATAGCCAGCTCATACACCGGCTGCACCTGCGTGTTGGTCAGGGTAAGCGATGCCGAATCATCTTTTTCCTCTATGATTTGCGGGGTGCTGTCAACTGTGTACTTATAGCCGCCCAGCGTCAGCGTGCCGCTGGCGGTGTACTGGCCCTTTTCCGCATCCCATTCCACCACGCGGTACTCATAATAGGTATTGTTATTGTCGCTGATGTCACAGGCATCCATGCCGGTGAACGTGTGTGTCCACGTTCCAGCGTCGTCCTTCGTCAGTTCAACTGCCGTGTCCTGCACATCTTCCCAGTCTTCATTCGTACTGTTCGCATGGCGGCGCTGCAATTTGATCTGAATCGATTTCGGCAGGCCGTCGGCAAGCTCGCCACCCTCGGCATTCTGCCATGTCTTTTTTACAGTAATAGCGATCGGCTTGTGTGCCGTGTTGGTGAACACCACCTGAACGCCGGGTATCGTTTTGCTGCTGTCGTTCGCGTCCGTCGTGTCTGCAACAATAGTGCCGCTGGCTTTGCCGTCTGCCAACTGTTCGCTGCCGTTCACGGTGATGCTCTTGATATACCGGTTCGGTGTGCTACCTTCCGTGACGGTAACGGTCGTGCCAATCGGTATCCCTTTCAGCGTAAAGGGGGGGTCGCCGACTTTCACTTGAACTGTTTCGGTTACTTTCTTGCCGCCTTCCAGCTGCATACCGCCGATGTTCGAGTACTCCACGGTAAAGGTGTACGTTTCACCCTTCAACTTCTCATACTCGTCCTGCGGCACCTGTTTGGTGATGCTCAGCGAGCCGGTTTTGACTTTGTTGATGAATTTCACCTTCAACTTGGTGAACTGGTCTGTACGCGCCGGGGCACTGTACGAGCGGAACACGATGGAGTTTTCCGGCTTTTGGGTTACTTTGTAGCCGGTGTTATCGAACGGCTGTCCGTCTTCGTCGTTGCCCCCTTTGTACACTTCCATACGGCCATCATCCGGGGTTGTGCCATCGCCCTGCATTTTTGTCGGGTGATTGGCTACAAGGTCAACTGTGTCGTCGTCCTTGCTTTCCATGACGAGCTTGCCGTTCTCGTAGATTTCCCAGGTGGGGGCATACAGGTCCGTGTCGGGGTATTCTTGCAGCGAGATATAACTGCCGCGCCGGAACTGATCCGCAAAGGTGACGGTTTCGCCGTTTTGCAGGGTAAACTCGCCTTTGTCGTTCACCTCGCGGATGTTTTCGCCCTCGCTGGTGGTATACTGTGCACCGACCGCTTCCTTCAGACCGCCCGCCTCTACCGAGCCGTAGTCCTTGATGGTATACTGCTTGGTCGTAAAGCCGATGCCGGAGCTGCCGCCTGCATCCGTTGTTGCCGTCTGGTTCAGTGCGGCATAATGGGTCGCCCAGTTTTTGATGCCGACCGTGAACTGGAGGGTGGGATCCGTGAAGTAGGATTGCAGCTTTTCGCGAACCCCGTCCGCATCGACCTGTTTTTCCACCTGCAGCTCGTTATGGTCCGGGAAGTTGAACGCCACCGCCATGTTGGACTCCCACATACCGCGCTCCATGTAGTACATGGTAAGGGTGTGCTTGGTGTTCGTGGGGAGCGTCATCTGGTTGTTTTCGTTGCTCTTCCAGTTGAACTGATAAGGAGTACCATTAAAAGTTACGGTTTTGGAGCTGTTCAGCTTGGTATAATTTTTGTTGTTGCTGTCTTTGATGTTGCTGACGTAGGATGTAACGGTGTTGTCGCCGCTCGCGTCCTTGCCAAACTCCAGCAGACCTTGCGCTTTTGCATGGGCACCGCCGACATCCAGCACCAGCTGGTCATCAATAAACACCCACACATCATCATCGCCGGAGAAGAAGAACTTGATGGGGACTTTCTTGTCTGTCCCATTCTCATTTTTTCCTACTACGACCTGGCCGTCCTCTGTCAACGTAAAGTCAAATTGCAGTTTGGCACCGTAACCGTAGTTGTACTGGATAACATGATCGCCTTCATATTGGTTGAAGGGGAAGAAGCCGTAGCTGTTTTCCGGACTATTTATTGTATTACGATTTCGGGAGTGTTCTTTTTCAGCGCCATCCTTAAAGCTGTCAAGATAATAGCCGCCGCCGCCTTCGCTTGTATCTTGTTTCAAATACAGCGGCGTCTCGTTGCTATCATAGTACCAATACTTCGCTACTTTTTCCTTTTCATCGTTGTTTGTCCCCGCAAAAACGCTGCTCTGCTTAAAAGGGAACGCAACATCTTTGTAGACCTTGCCCAGTACAGCCTTTGCAGAGTTTTCTCCGGTCAGAAATTTTTCATTAAAGTGCGGTTCTGGCAAATCGGTTTCGTACAGGGTCGGGTTATGATTTCCGTCGCGCTTATCGCTTACCAAGCCTTGGAAGGTACTCGAACTAAGTTCATTGTAAGTATTACCATTTACCTCAACGACTGCATTGTTGACTGCCATAAACGTATTATACAAGTTACCGCTGGCGTCCCATCCATACAAGTCAAGATTAGCAGCAATCTCGCGAAATTGTGCACCGTCTCGATTTGGCTGGAAATGCCCTGTATACAATGGATACTGAACCTTTTTCTTTGTCGTCGACGCCGTCGACGCCGCATAATCCTTGTAATAATCGCTCAATGCGCGGTCAAACTGTTCAAATTCAACATACGCTCGATGTGTTTGAATTTCTTCTGGGCTGTAATTGGCACGTGTTTTTCCGTTCAACTCGTAATCCGAGTAGTAGTCATACAGGGTACTGTCGATATACTTCACATCGTTTTGCGGCGTAAAGGTGCCGGTATCCAGCTTTACTATCTCAGCGTCCTTGCCATCAACCTTCTTGCCGCTTTCCACGTTGCGAATTGCAGATTTTTTATCCCAATAGCCTCCACGATATTCGCCGCCGTAGGTAATGTCATCGCCGGTGTCCGCATAGAAGCACGGCTCTTCCAGGTTCCCCCATGTCAGCGTGTTCGTTGCACGGCCATTGATTTTGTCCGTCGGCGTCGGCGGGGTTTCTGTATCGGAGAACTGTACGCTCGTATAGCCTTCCGGGGCATTTACATACCAAAGGTGTCTTGACTCGGAACGATCCTCCAGCCGGGTCATTTTACCTGTCAACGTATCTTTGCCGTTCCCGGTCAGGATATAGTAAAGCTCTCCGTTATTTCCCGGCATTCCGTCTGCCGTTGTTCCGGAATCTCCACTATACGACATATCCGAGAACGTCGCGTCAAAGTAAATGCGTGTTGCGTTGGGCGCACCCCACTGGACGTCAGACAGCCCATTGTAGATAAAGCAATCATTCGTTTTGGCGTTATACTGGAATGTACCTACCTCATCCGAATCAACGTCATCTTTGTAGAAGTTATAGTACGGTTTGCCGATGGGTTTGCCGTCTGCACCGGTGAATCTGACATAGGCGCAAGATTCACCCGGAATCGTGATTGCGTCAGAGACTCCACCTGCGGGAACCGAGGAAATCTTCTTCTCCTCGCCGACTTTTTTGTATGTATCACCGTCTTTTTCGTAGAACGTTACTGTGATATTGGTGAGTTCGTTCCCCGTTTTGTTTTGAAAATAGATTTCCTGGCCGCCGTAGCGAACGTGCTTTTTGACAATATCGTTGTAGTCAGCCAACTTTGAAACGGCCGCTGCATCGGTGATCTCTTTATTATCTGTATAGCCTCCTTCAAAATATTTGTCTCCTTCAAAGCACTTTCCACCCATTTCACCAACAAACAGCCAACTGTTACTGTCTTGATCCGTAGTTCTTATCCTTATCCGCTTTGATGGATTGTCATTATCTCCAACTTGGAACTGCACCCACACATAACCACCATGTGGGCAAGATTCTGAACTATCTGCGTAAGATAGCTCAATTTTGTAAATTGGCCGCCCGTCTGTATTCGTGATCTCGCCACTTTTCGTCATGGCGGCCTTATACTCGCCATCATTATTACCATTACCTGCACCGCGACGCCCGCGGAAATAGATTTCTACATCCCCTGCTTTAGTCCAGTTTGTAGGCGGTACAAAATAGATTGTGTAATTTCCCTTCGGGTTTGCTGTTCCGCCCTCCGCAACTGCATTGACTTTCGCGAAGGTTACAAATTTTTCTTCGCTTTCGCTGTTCTCCTCGCCATCCGGTATCGGCGTCACGGTGGGCGTCGGTTTCGGGGTGGGGGTCACGGTGGGTGTCGCCGTCGGGGTCGCGGTGGGCGTTGCCGTCGGCGTGGGGGTCGGGGTCGCGGCAGCCGCGCCGTCCGGGGCGGTCTTGTCCTCGTCGGTCTGCTCACCCGGCAGGGTTTCGACGGTGGGGTCGTTCCCTTGCTGTATCGTTTCCACATTCTGCGCAGAAAGGGCGTCGTCGGTGCCCTCCGCGCAGACGGGCAGAGCCAAACCCGCCAGCAGGCACAGAGCGGCCAGCAATGCCGCTGCGCGCTGCAGTACAGAAAATTTCTTTGTCATCAGCCTGCCCTCCCTTACCTGACAGAGCTTATTATTCCACAGCCCGCTGTGGAATAGGAAAGGGGCTAGCCCCTTTCCTGGTGCGCAACCTCGTTAAAAATACGCAGCAGCCTTTTTCTGCCGCCGCCTATCTGGTTTTTACATTTCTTATATAAAAGAATAGCACTCTTGTTGCAAAATCGCAATATATCCAGCTTGATTTGCTTAATTTCGGCGTTTTGCAAAAAGAGCCGGTCATATTTTTGTGCACTTCGTCAGTTGGTCTTGTGCAACTCGTGTCGAATCAGTTGCGCAGTTAGGCAAACTTGGCAGGTTTTGTCAGATTTATTGCGCACTTGTTGCGCGAATGTTGCGCGAAATTTGTTTCGTGGCGGCTATCGACGGGGAAAGCGGGCAAGTCAGGCACGGCGGCAAAGCCCCCTCCGGCCTTCGCTTTGCCTGGGATACGCAAAAAAGCGTGGGCGTTCTGATGGACAGAACCCCCACGCACTATAAACTATGGATTTACGCCTTCGTCGGCTTGACCTTCTCGGCAATAACGCAAATTGCCACGGTCAGCAGCATATCGGGCAGGGTGTAGCCTACCGGGGTGTCAACGCCCATCAGCAGGCGGTAGGCGATGAAGCCCACCAGCCAGATGACCAGATTGCGCGCGTCGGCGGCCGCGGCAAAGCGATCGCGCTTTAAGATAAAGTGGTCGGCGATCTGCACCGCGATCATCGGCGCAAAGACCGAGCCGATCAGGTACAAAAAGCCCGTGATATCGTCCATCGGGAACAAAATGGCCCCCAGCGTGCCGATGACCGTCACGACGATGGCCGTTTTTTTGCCGTCCAGTTTGGCGGACAGGCTCTCGGCGGAAATGCCCGCGCTCCACGCATCCAAAAATGTCGTGGTAACGGTGGAAAACACCAGAATGACCAGCGCGGCAATGCCCAGCCCCGCCTTGACCATGATGACGGCAATGTCATACTCGCCGGTAAAAATCGCCGCACCCATGCCGATGACGTACATCCAGCAGGACACCGCGCCGTAGACCAGCACGCTGACCCAGGTGGCCTGGGTGGGCTTTTCGGCGTCGCGGGTGTAGTCGCTGATAAGCGGCAGCCAGGACAGCGGCATCGCCACAGCCAGCTCCACCGCCGCGCCGAAGGTCAGGCTCTCGCCACCGACGCCGACCATGGCGTTGCCGGAGAAGAAGATGACCTTGCACAAAACCAACGTCAAAATAAACAAAGCAGCCATCGTAATTTTGTTGATCCAGCCCAAATCGGTGATGCCCACGGCGATCCACAGCACGATCAGCGCCCCGATGACCAGGCACCACACCCAGCGGCCGATTGCAAAAATGCCGCCGACCGCCAGTGCGCCGTCGTAAATCATGATGGCCGTCCAGCCGACGAGCTGCAGGACGTTCAGGAACGCGAACAGCAGGCCGCCCTTCTGGCCGAAACTCATCTTGACGGTCTCCATGGCGCTGCGGCCGGTGCGGCCGCCGATGAGGCCCGCCAGCAGCATCATGGCACAGCCGATGATGTGGCCGATGAGGATAGCCGCAAAGCCCTTTGCCATGCCCAGCGGTGCAAAGGACGTACCTGTGAGGATTTCTGCCAGCGAGACGCCCGCGCCGAACCAAATCAGGCCGTTTTGGAAAGTAGAAGTCTTTTTCATTCGGTGAACTCCCCTTTCAGCGCAAACATATGGTCCATCGGGCCGGAGCCGCGGCCCAGGTCCAGCATGGCGGCCAGTGCGCCGGAGATATAGGCCTTTGCGCGCTCGACCGAAGCGTCGAGGTCATAGCCTTTTGCCAGGTTGGACGCAATGGCGCTGGACAGCGTGCAGCCGGTGCCGTGGGTGTTGGGGTTATCGATGCGCTTGCCGCGGAACCATTTGCCCGCGCCGCCGCGCCAAAGCAGGTCGTCGGCATCGTTGATCTGGTGGCCGCCCTTGCAGAGCACCGCACAGCCGTATTTTTCGCTGATGGTCTGCGCGGCCTTTTCCATATCGGCGGCGTTTTTGATCGGCATATCGGCCAGAATCTCGGCTTCGGGGATGTTGGGCGTCAGGACCTCAGCCATCGGCAGCAGGTTTGCGCACAGGGCGCTGACGGCGTCGTCCCGCAGGAGTTTGGAACCAGACGTTGCGACCATGACGGGGTCCACGACGATATGCTTTGCGCCGTACTGTTTCAGCTTGGCAGCGATCGTCTCGATGAGCTCCACCGAGGAGACCATCCCGATCTTGACGGCGTCGGGGGTAATATCGGTGAACACCGCGTCGAGCTGTTCCGCCAGAAAATGCGGGGTCGATTCAAGGATGTCCGTCACGCCGGTAGTGTTCTGGGCGGTCAGGGCCGTGATCGCACTCATGGCGTAAACGCCGTTGGCGGTCATGGTCTTGATGTCTGCCTGGATACCGGCGCCTCCGCAGGAATCACTGCCTGCAATGGTCAATGCTGTTTTCATAATGATACTTCCTTCCTATATATACAGCAATGTTTTATTGCGCGATACAAGGTGGTGCCCCCGGTGTACCGCGTTTTTGTTAGGTGGCAGGGCGAGTTTACGAGGCCGAGGGGCTTTACCACCTCCCGGCAGCCTCCCCCAGCTCCTTCACATACAAATCTGCCGCAGCTTTCAGCCCGGCCTGGTCGCTTTCGCCGTCGGCGTCATAGACACCGACCGTGTAAAACCCTGCGGCTTTGGCGGTTTTCAGCGCGTAGAGGCTGTCCTCAAACACGATCGTCTCCCCCGGTGCGCTGCCCAGGGCCTGCGCGGCCAGCAGGTAAATCGTCGGCTCGTGCTTGCTGACGCCGATTTCACCGGTGGTGAAGATCTGCGCAAAATGGCCGAGCAGCCCCAGCCGCTGCAAAGCGTGGGTCACATGCCCGCGCGGGCTGGAGGTCGCCGCCGCCATCGGGATGCCCTTTGCCGCCAGCGCGGCCAGCAGCGCCGCCGCGCCGGGTTTGGCGGGGACCTCGTTGTAGTAAAAATCGCGCAGCATCGTCTCAATGCCCGCTTCAATTTCGGCGGCGGACTGGGCCAGCGGGTAGTGGGTGTGCAGGTATTCCGCGCCCTGCTCCATGCTCATCGAGAACAAAATCTCGTTGAGGCCCGGCTCGGGCATCAGGCCCCGGCTGCGCAGATACCGCGCACCCAGGTCGTTCCAGATGCCCATGGAGTCGAGCAGCACGCCGTCCAAATCAAAAATTGCGCCCTTAGTCATGCAGCATTTTCTCCGTGGCGGCTTTCAGATCCTTCGATGCCTGCCCGATGTTTTTGGCCGCGTAGATGGCGCTGATGACCGCCACGCCGCAGATGCCGCTGCCCGCCAGCTTTTCAACGTTCTGCTGTGTAATACCGCCGATGGCAACGACCGGGATGGAGACGGCTTGGCAGATGGCCTTCAGCGTGTCGTAGCTCACGTCGTCGGCATCGTCCTTGGAGCCGGTCGGGAACACCGCGCCGACGCCAAGGTAGTCCGCGCCGTGCTTTTCGGCCAGGACGGCCTGTTCAACAGTCTGCGCCGACACTCCGAGGATCTTGTCGGGGCCGAGAATGGCGCGGACGTCCAGTGCCTCCATATCGCTCTGGCCGACGTGGACGCCGTCGGCGTTCATCTCGCGGGCAATTTCCACGTTGTCATTCACAAGGAACGGCACGCCGCGTTCGCGGCAAAGCGCCTGCAATTCCTTCGCTTCTTCAAGGAATTTTCCCTCTTCCAGTGTTTTCTCCCGCAGCTGCACCATCGTCACGCCGCCGTCCAGGCTCTCGCGCACAACGTCGATGAGCCTGCGGCCGTCCAGCCAATGGCGGTCGGTGACGGCGTAGAGCAGCAGGTCCTTTTTATCGCAGTTCATACTTTGCGCCCCCGTCCAGCGTTGCGCCGTCCATGTTGTAGATGGCGTCGATAATGCGGTTGCGGTAGGTGGAGTTGCCGTCGCCGTCCTGCATACGGCTCCAGCCGATCTCGCCCGCCAGGCCCATGGCGCAGACGGCAGCGGCGGCGGCCTCAAGCCGGTTGTCGGGGTTGGCGACGACGAAAGCCGTCATCATGCCGGAGAGCTGGCAGCCCGTGCCGGTGATCTTGCCCATCTCGGGGCGGCCATTGCGGATGACATAGCAGGTCTTGCCGTCGCTGACCAGGTCGATTGCCCCGGTCACAGCAACGATGGCCCCGCTCTTGGCGGCGAAATCCTTGACAAATGCAACGGCATTGTCCAGGTTTGCATCGGTCACAGCGTCGGCCACGTCGGCGTCCACGCCCTTGGTCGTGCCGCTGCCCAGCGCCAGCGTCTTGATCTCGGAAATATTCCCGCGGATAACGGTGAACTTGACCTTTTCCATCAGCTCCACAGCCGTGTTGGTGCGCAGAGCCGACGCGCCCGCACCGACGGGATCCAGCAGCACGACATGGCCCAGGGCGTTGGCCTTGGCCCCGGCGCGGAACATCCCCGCGATGCTGCGCTGGTTCAGCGTGCCGATGTTGATGTTCAGCCCGCCGCAGATGGTGGTGATATCCTCGACATCCTCTGGCTCGTCGGACATGATGGGGCTGCCGCCGCAGGCCAGCAGGATGTTCGCCACATCATTGACGGTGACATAATTCGTGATGTTATGCACCAATGGCACGTTCTTCCGTACATTTTCAATACAGGTACCCAACATACAAAAAACACTCCTTGCAAGTAAAATGCGGATACGCCTGCAAAGACATATCCGCATAAAAACTCACAAAGAGTGGTCGTGCGCGTATCTCCCTACGTTGGCATTATCCAAATCAGGTTACGGGTCAGGGCGATACAGCCCACTCTCAGCCCGCTTGACGCAAGCTCCCCTTTTGTACAAAAATAGCATAGCACATTCCGCCGCACTTTGCAAGAGCCGTGCCTGTAAAAATAATGCGAGCCGCCCGCTGCGCATGGCAGCAGGCGGCCCGCTTGGGTTCACACTGCGGTTACACCTTCCGCAGTGCCGCTGAAATCGGGGTCGGGGTGTTCCTCATGGCTGCACAGAGCCAGGGTCGCACCGCCGGGGCGCAGCTTTAGCTGCAAACTCAGGCTGCCCAGTCGCTCGCCCAGCAGATGCACCCGGAAAAGGAGGGAGTCCGGAGCACGCCAGCCGGCGGCGATAACACAGGGCAGCGCGGGGTCGTCCCACAGATGGCTTTGCACCAATGCCCCCGTCCGGAAAGGCAGCGTGCAGGTCTTGCCGCCGTAGTGCAGCACCAGTGCGTTTTCTTGCAGCTGCAGGGCCGTCAGGCCGGGAGCGTTGAGGCCCATCTGCACCGTCGCACAGCAAAGCTCGGTGTCGGGGGCCGCCAGGTTTTCCACAATCGGCAGCTGCATGGTGGATAACTTTTTCGTCAGTTCGGCATAAGCCGCAGGGTTTGCGGGCAGCGCAGCATCGGCCACGCCGGGCAGCAGGCAGTTCCAGAAGGCATCCAGAATCGTCTGCACACCGCCCGCCAGGGGCTGGGTATCGGCCGTCGTCACAAGGAGCATATCCTGATCCGGCAGGCAGATGGCCAGCTGGCCGCCCATACCATACATAGACCATGCGTTATGGGTCAGCCGCCAGAACTGGTAGCCGTAGCCTTGGGCAAAATCCCAGCCGCCGCTGCCGCCGTTCTCGGCATTGTCGATCTGCCAGGCCGTGGCAGCCTGCAAATAGTCTTGGGGTAAAAGCTGTTGGCCATCCCACTGCCCACCCTGCGCAACAAGGCGGAGCAGCGCCAGCATATCCCGGGGGGTAGCCATCAGGCCGGACCCGCCCTGGCTTATGCCCATGGGATCCCGGATGCAATAGCTTTGCTCTGAAAAGCCGATGGCATCCAGTGCCTCACGGCGCAGCACATCCAGTAGGGGGCGGCCCATCCGCTTTTCCACCAGGGCGCACAACGTATGGCTGCTGCTGGTATCATAGCAGAAGAAACTGCCCGGCTCGTGGTCGGTCCGCGCGGTGAAGAACGACCCCACCCAATCCTGAGTGGGCCGCCGTTTGTAGGTCGTGCCGTTGTACGGCGTTGCCATGCGCAGCATATCCCGGATGGTCAGCCGTGCCAGCTCGGGGCTAGGGCCGCCCAGGGGGAGCTTTTCGGCAAAGTGATCCACGATATGGTCGTCCAAATCGAGATACCCTTTGGCGCACATAACGCCGACAGCCAGCGACACAAGGCTTTTCGTCTCGCTGTACATACGATGCAGCGTATCTTTTGTGAATGGTGCCGCGTACCCTTCGCAGATCAGCGCGTCATGCCGCATGACCAGCAGGCTGTGCAGCGCCACCCGACGCTGAGCCAGATAATCAAGCGTTTGGCTGAGGGCCGCACTGGACACGCCAACTTCCTCCGGCTTTGCTATGGAAAACTGCATACAGCTCACCCTGTTTTGCCCACGCGGTTCTTCTCAAAGGCGATAAATGCCGGGTCGCCGGGCATGATGGGGTCGTACCCCTTGTTGAAAATCTCCACTTTGGGGAAGTCGTCGGTCAGCGCACCGGCCTGTTTGGCCTGCAGATACTCGGCGTAGGCCATCATGCAGACGCCGACGCCCTTCTGCTCGTCGTGGACCACATCCTCGGACAGGTAGTATTCCACGGTGCCGTTTCGGCGCAGGTTGCCCGCCGGGCCCAAGCCCGCACCCTTGCAGATGCCGTGCAGCTCGACCTTACCGTCGTGGACGGTGAACTGCCGCAGCTCGATGCCGACCAAAATCTTCTCCCCCGCCGTACGGTATTTCGGCTCGGCCAGCACGCCTAGGCGCGCGCCCTTCAGCAGGCTGTACGCCACCATCAGGGAACCGCTGGTCTCCAGGTAGTTTCCCTTCACATCGGGCAGGGCAGGCAGCTGGTAGAACAGGCCGCTGTCCGGCTCCTGCCAGCGCAACATGCCGTCGATGGCCTCTTTCCAGAGGGCGGCCAGCTCCTTTTGCAGGTCGGCGCGGCTGTCGGGCAGCATGGCGTAGATATCCGCCATCGCCATCAAATACCAGCCGATGGCCCGCGTCCAGAAATTTTGGGACAGGCCTGTCTTGGGGTCGGCCCAGAACACATCCTTTGTCTCGTTCCAGGCGTGGTAGTATAGACCCGTCTTTCCGTTGTAGAGATACTTGCGTGCGTTGCGGAATTGCAGCATGATGTCATCCAGCGTGGCCGCATCGCCAAACCGCAGGGCGTAAGCCGCATGGAACGGCAGACCCATGTACAGACCATCGAGCCAGACCTGGTTGGGGTAGATGCCCTTGTGCCAGAAACTGCCGCAGGGGGTGCGCGGCTGGTGGCGCAGCTGTTCTTCCAGCGTTTCAATGGCCTTGCGGTAGCGCGACTCGCCGGTCTCATCATACAGGGTATACAGCGCACAGCCCGCCTGGATGTAGTCCAGGTTGTATTCCTCGGCCACATAGCGGCGAATGGTACCGTCCGGCTCGATGTATCGCTCCATAAAGCTGTTCAGCACATCAAAGTAAAACGCATCACCGGTCACCTGGTACAGCGCACGCAGGCCGATCAGCACACAGCCATCCTCGTAGTTCCACATATTCCGGTCTGTCTTGCGGAATTGCTCTGCGTAGGCCCGCAGGTATCGTTCGTATAACATAGTAGGCTCCTAAGTAGAAGTAATATCAATCCCCGGCCTTGTCCCAGTGCGCAAAGGAGAACTCGCCCCGGTAGTTGGAGGCACTGTACTCGGGGTATTTTTCCGGGTGATAGACCGGCCCATCGGGTGCGGGGCGGTCCTGGGTATAAATGTACATCTTGTGGGCATCCCACAGGATGATTTCATCCCGCGGGTCGCCGGTCAGGTTCAGCACCTCGGCGCACTGGTCGGGGTGGCCGTCGTCGGGGAAGAGCACGACCCGGTCGCCGTCACCGTCCAGCATGCCGCCGTACTTGACGTTGCCGTTGAGCAAAATCAGCTCGGTACCGTCGCCCTTCCAGTTGACAGGCGCCACAACATTACCGTTGGAGGAAGGCTCCATGTGCCAAATCTCATGGCCCTTGCAGTCGTACAGGTAGATGATGCCCTGGTTCTCCCAGTAGGTGGTGGTGGCAATCTGCAGGCCGCGCATATTCGGGCAGTAGTTGGCTACGCTGATGCGCTGGCCGTGGCCGTTGATATCCCGGGCCAGGATGTGACCGTGCTTGTCCACGATCATGAAACCCTCCCAGCCGGAGACAATAGCCAGCAGCTCCTCATCGATATCAGGGTCAAACTTGCCAATGACGATTTCATCCGTGTGATCGGTGTCGATGGGCAGCTCCCACTGCAATTTGCCGTCGCTGCTGATCATGTTGTAGCAGCTGAAAATTTCATCCTTGCCGTCGCCGTTGAAGTCGTAGGCATAGGGGAAGTGGCCGGTGTTGTTGTGGGTGAACTTCCACAGCAGGTTGAAGTTCTCGTCGTACACCCACAGGCGGGCGTAACGGTCCTTGATGAGGATATCGCTGGCATGTTCCTTGCCGGAGACGTTCACAATGCGGATAGCATCAACGTTCAGCCGGTCAAATGCGTGCTTCTGGAACTCGATGCCCAGAATCTCATCCGCCGGGTCGTCGTTGTAGGGCGTATCCATGCTGCGCAGCAGCTTACCGGTGCGGCCGTCCAGGATCATGACCTTGAAATCTCGGGCAAAAATGACCTCGTCGTAGCCATCGTTGTTGATATCGTAGATTTGGAACGGCAGGTCGCAGGTCGTGTCCTGGTTCACCGCCAGGGTCGAAGGCTCACCCACCTGCCACAGCACCTCGCCGGTCTCGACATTGACGGCTGTCAGGCAGCTGATGTTGCAGTAGCGCTCCTTGAACACGCGCTTCTGGTGCTGTGCCATGACGAAGTACCAGTCGTCGCCGCCCATCAGATGGCCGAAGCGAATCTGCCGCGACGCTCCGAAGTCCTTGAGGTCGATGACCTTGTACAGTTTGGGGCGGGGGTAGTGGCTGCGCTTTTCGGCCAGGCGAGCCTGCTCGGCATCCTCGCACTCGACGATGCGGGCGGCCTCCTCCGGCGTGGTGGTGATGAGCACGTTCGTGTACTGGGTGGGCATAAAGGCCGCCAGCGCCACCTTGCCGTAGGTGTAGCGGTCGTCCTGCACAGTCAGCAGCTTTTCGCCGTTGATGGATCCGGTGAAGGTATTGCCCTTACAGGTCACGCGCATCGTGTAGTACTGGTCGCAGTTGTACTCGTAGGGGGCCTCGGCCAGCATCGTGCGCTCTTTTTTCTCGATGCGCCAGAACTGCACCTTGTTGTCATTCATAAAGAAGGCGTAGTGCATCAGCGACGTCTGGTAGCGGAACAGCACACCGGCTTCCTCGTTGCTGCAAAGGGTGCGCAGTGTGACAGTGAAGGTGTAGTCCTGCCAGCGTTCCTCGCCGGTAGCCAGCACCGGGCAGACGCCGTGGGTCAGCGGATTGCGCACGCGGGTCTGCTCCATGTAGTGTACGCCGTCGGTGGCGGTGACGAGCCAACTGGGGCCGCGATAGTTGCAGTTTGCGATGGGGTCATACCACTGCCCTCTGTAACCTGGCAGCGGGCTGTAATGATACTCACCCATTGCGGAATGTTCGCGGTCAAAGGGCAGCGGACCGATCGGGAAAGACTGGAAATCATCCTGGAATAAAATAACGGTATCTGCCATGGCAACCTCCCTATTGATTTTCTCTAAAAAAGCCGCAAATAAAGGCTTTTTCATGCTCCTTTACTTGCGGCCGATGTTCAATTATGCCTGTGCTTCGTAGGCAGCCTGATACTCGTCGATCTTGGCGGCCCAACCGGAGACGCAATCCTGAGCGGTCATGTTGCCCATCAGAACGGCCTGGAAGTCAGCGGTCATATCGTCGGAGATGAAGGTGGAGAACTCAGTCAGCCAGTACGGGTTCTGGATCTGCTTGTAGTTCTCGTCCGCCAGGTAGCTGGCGTACAGTGTCATCTCGGGGTCATTCTTGTACCAATCCTGCTCTTCAACGTCCTTGTTGCAGGGCACACGGCCGATAGCCTGGCACATGCCGCCCTCGCACTCGGCGTCCAGCAGCACGTTCATCAGCCAAACAGCACCGGAGTAGTCGTGGTCGTCGCCCTGGTTGGTGATGCAATAGACGTTGGGCTGCAGACCGGAAGCGAAGTAGTGACCCTCATCGTTGGCCAGCACGCGGGCGGCTGCGAAGTTGCCCTCACCCAAGTTGGTCAGGTGGGTAGACTCGGAAGAAGAGTTGTGGATGATGTACATGGAGACGCCGGAACCGAACTCTGCAACGATCTGGGAGAAGTTGTTGTTGATGGAGTCGCCGGAGACTTCGTTGTTCTTGTAGAGGTTGGCGTAGGTGTCCAGGGCTTCGGCGAACTTGGCGTCGCCCAGGATGCACTTGCCGTTCTCGTCGAACCAGGAGCCGTCATAGCCCAGGCCGTCGGTGTAGGTCCACAGCCAGGCAACCAGGCTGTCGTAAGGGCGCACGCCGCGCAGAGAGTAGAAGTAAGAGGAGTTTGCGGGGTCAGCATACTTCTCGCAGTCCTCCAGGAACTCCTTCTGGGTAGCGGGCGGAGCATCGATGCCCTTCTCCTTGAACTTGGCGGTATTGTACCAGGCAACCTCCTGGTTGTATGCATAGGGGATGCCGTACAGCGTGCCGCCGCCGAGGGTGCGCATACTGTCTACCATGCTGCTGTCGATTTTGTCGAGGGTCTCGATCTGGTCGAGGTAATCATCCAGCGGCAGCAGGGAATCCTGTGCGGTGAAGGTCGCCACGTTGGAGAAGCCCAGGCTGACGATGTCGGGCATCGTATCGGTGGAGACAGCCATCTGGAACTTCTCCTGGAAGTCGGCGAAGGAGAAGCTGGTGTACTTAATCTCGTACTGGTCCTGCTCGGCGTTGATTTTGTCGAAATAATCCTCAAAATAAGCGTCGGTCACAGGGTCAGCGGAGTGATACCAATACTCCAGGGTCTGTTTCTCGCCGGTGGGGGCAGCCGCAGCGGTAGAGGTGCTTTCGGCAGTGCTCTCGGTCGAGGTCGAGGCGGCGGTGCTGGTGGCGGAGCTTCCGCCGCAGCCGGCCAGCAGGGTAGCGGCCATGGCAGCGCTCAGGACCGCAGCGGTGGTACGGGTTGCTTTCATTTGTGTTTTCCTCCTATAAATGAAATCTAATTCTACGCCTTATCCCTTGACCGCACCGGAGGTCGCGCCGCCGGAGAGGTGCTTCTGGATGAAGGCAAAAATTACAACAACGGGGATCAGTGCGATGACGCATCCGGCGGCGAGCTTGCCGTAGTCGGTGCCGTATTCGCCCTGGAATACGTTCAGCGCCAGGGGCAGGGTGTACTTGGCTTTATCGGTGATGAACGCGGTGGCGTAGACGTAAACGTTCCACGCATTGATGAATGCGTATGCACCGGTGGCAACGATGCTGGGCAGCATGACCGGGATCAGGACGCGGAACACCGCCCCCAGCAGGGTGCAGCCGTCCACTTGGGCGGCCTCTTCCAGTTCACGCGGGACTGAACTGTAATAACCCATCATCATGAACATACAGAAGGGAAGGTTCGTGCAGGTGCAGATCAGCACCAGGCTCCACAGGCTGTTGATGAGGTGCAGCTTGACCATCGTCTGGAACAGGGGGATCATCAGGACGACGGCGGGCAGCATTTGGGTCGCCAGCATCAGCACGTAGATGAAGGTTTTGCCGTAGAAGCGGTAGCGGCTCATCGCGTAACCAGAGAGCAGGCTCAGCAGCGTGACCAGAATCGTGGTCAGTGCGGCGACGAAAGCGGTGTTGGCAACGTTGCTGCCAAAGCCCATCTTCTCAAACAGGTAGGAGTAGTTGCTCAGCGTGGGATTGTCGGGCCAGTATTTGATGGGCAGGCTCAAAACCTCAACGCTGTCTTTCAGAGAGGTGTTGACGATCCAGTAGAAGGGGAACAGCGTCCCGATCAGGAAGAGGATCAGCGGCAGATACAAAGTCAGGCAGCGCCACCCCAGATCTTTTGCTTCACGTTTTGTCATGGGTTTGCCTCCTTAGTTGTCAGTCTGGCCCATTTTGCCAAATCGGATGTAGACGAACGCAACGACCATCATGATCAGCGTGGAGATAACTGCCAGCGCCGAGGCGTAGCCGTAATCATAGCTGCCGGTGAAGGTATTCATAATGTACAGCGCCAGCGTGGTGGTGCCGCGGTTCGGGCCGCCGTCCGTCAGGGAGACGATCAGGTCAACAGCGTTGAAGGTCCAAATCGCACGCAGCAGCGTGGTAAAGATGATGGTGTCTTTAATCATCGGCAGCGTAATGCGGAACAACGTGACCGCCGAGTTGGCACCGTCGATCTTGGCGGACTCGTACAGATCATCGGAGATACCGGACAGCGCCGACATATAGCTGATGGTGAAGAAGGGGATGCCGCGCCAGATGTTGGCAATGACGGCCGCGAACATGGCGCTGCTGCCGTTGGAGAACCAGGAAATGTTCATTTCAATGATGCCCGCGCGGCGCAGCAGGTCATTGATGACGCCGTAGGTCTGGCCCAGCATCAGGTTCCAGATGATACCGACCATCAAACCGGCAACGGCCCAGGGCACCAGAGCCAGTGCACGGATAACGCCGCGGCCCTTGAACTTGCGGGTCAGCAGCCATGCCAGCCAGAACCCCAGCACGGTCTGGAACACGACGCTCAGAATCACGTAGACGGCGGTGTTGCCCAGCGTTTTTAAGAAGATCTGGTCTTTGGTGAAGATGGTCACAAAGTTTTCCAGGCCGATAAAGTGGCGGTCGTTGGGTTTCGTGACCTTGTAGGACTCTGTACTCATCATAAACACGTTGATGATGGGCCAGATCATAAAGCACACTACAAACGCCAGCATGGGTGCCAGCAGCAGGTACGGTGTTGCCAAGCGCCGATAGTGCATCATTGAACCTTTTTTGCTCAACTGCAATTCTGCTCCGTTGTTTTTGCTCATGGCTTTCTCCTTAGTGTTATTCAGCCGCTTTCAGCACAACCTTCATCAGGTTGCCGCTGTTGTGGCGCAGGGCCTCAAAGGCCTCGCCCGCCTGGTCCAGCGGGTATTCGGCGCTGACCAGTGCCTCCACATCGACCTTGCCGCTTGCCAGGATGTCAATGACCTGCTCAAAGTCAGAGTTGTAAGCGTTGCGGCTGCCGAAAACGTTCAGTTCCTTTTTCAATAAGATAGAATGTACAAAGGTCGTCTCGCGCTTGCCGTTGCCGATCAGGATGATCTTGCCGGCGAAGGCGGCCTGGTCGATGCAGGTCAGGAAGGTTTCGGGTGCGCCGCAGCACTCCACGCAGACGTCGAAACCGTCACCGTTCGTGACCTTCTGGTTCAGGTCCTTCAATGCCTCGGGGTCCTTGCCGTTGGCCACACCATCCGCGCCCATCTGGGTCGCTTTTTCCAGGCGGCCGTCCAGCAGGTCGGTCATGTAGACCTCGGCGCCGATGGCCTTGGCGCTGAGCATCGCAAACATACCGATAGGACCTGCGCCGACGATGAGGACTTTATCGCCCTTTTGCACATTACCGCGGGTGATGCCGTGGTGGCCGATGCAGAACGGCTCTACCAGCGCCAGCTGGCGTGCGGTCAGACCTTTGCCGGAGAAGATACGCTGAACCGGCATCGTGATGTACTCCTGGAAGGAGCCGTCGCGCTGGACGCCCATCGTTTGGTTATCCGTACAGCAGTTTACGAAACCGCGACGGCAGGAGTAGCACTTGCCGCAGTTGAAGTAGGGGTTGCAGGTGACGATATCACCGGGCTTGAGGCCCTTGTCATTTTCGGGGATATCCACGATGCGGGCGCTGAACTCATGGCCCGGCACACGGGGGTAGGTGGTGAACGGCTGGTTTCCGGTGTAGCTTGCCAGGTCAGCGCCGCAGATACCGCAATACATAACCTGCAGCAGGGCCTCACCTACCTTGGGGGTGGGAACCTCTGCGTCCTGGCGTACACGAACCTTGAACGGCTCTTCAATCAATACCTGTTTCATATGGATTAGGACCTCCTCCACACTATTCACAGAAGTTGTTCTGCTTGGCCGATTTATTTTGTGCTTTTATCATATCCGCCTTTTTTGCGAAGTTCCAATACCAAAGCAGATATCGTCCCATAATGTCAATGTTATGGATTTTCTTGATTCTCTTTACAACGTCATTTTTTTATGTTACCATATTGTCATTCCACAAACTTTTGGGGGCTTTTTTGGTGAAAAATACCTTATCTGACCGTTTGAACTACTTAACTACCCTGGCCGAGGAGCAGAGTATTACCCGCGCGGCAGCGCGTCTGTTTATCTCCCAGCCTGCCCTGACGGCGTTTTTGAACCGCACCGAGGAGGAACTGGGCGCACGTCTGTTTGACCGCTCCACCACGCCCATCCGCATCACCGAGGCCGGGGCCTACTACCTGTCCGAACTGGAAAAGATTTGTGTCATGCAGGACCGGCTGCACCAGGAGCTTTCGGACTTTTCCTCCAATGATCTGGAACTGCGGATCAACATCGGCATCGGGCGCAACCGCGGCAGCATCTGGCTTTCCTCTGTCCTGCCGGAGCTGAACCGCCTCTACCCTGATATGCGGCTGACCATCTTTGAGGACCGCGACATCAATATGTTGGACAAGGTGCTCAACGGTGTGGTGGACATCGCCATCGTCGAGAGCTACACCTACCATTCCTCGTTGCACTATCTGCGGCTGCCATCCGAGCAGTATATGTTCATCACCAGCTGCGAAAACCCACGGATGGCCGCCTACAGGGACGCCGCCTGCAGCCCGGAAGCGCCGCTGGATATCGACGCCGGCTGGCTGGCGGACGATCTGTTCATCTGCCCCAGCTTCAAAGGCCGCATGAACCGCCAGACCCAGTGGATGTGCTCAACCTACAATTTCCAGCCCAAGCGCACGCTGTTTTTGGCCAGCGGCATGACCGCCTACCGCATGGCCGTGAGCGGCATGGGGCTGACCTTCCAGAATGCCGCCTACTCAATTTGTCAAGACGAAGGAGCGGCCGCTGTTTATCATGCCGGGCGGCAAGGCGACCCAGCACCACGTTTTTGCACTGTTCAAGGGCGAGCCAAGGCCCGGCCTGCAGCAAGATTTCATGCGGCTGCTGCACGACCGCATGAGCACCGCCATCTACGGCGAAGTCACCCCGATGGAGTATATGTAAGGTAAAATTTTGAACACATCCACCATCATTATATAAATTTTTCAGTAACAATTCAAAAGATTGCAAAAGAACTCCTCATTTTCAAGCCCGGGGACACCGGGTCAAAAATGGGGAGTTTTAACGATTTTTCCTTATGTCAGTGCTTATCCCGCAGGCAGAGCAACCCGGTCAGCGCCAGCATCCCGGCGTAAGGCAGGATATCGGCGGCCATACCGGCCGCCCAACCCCGCAGCGGTCAGGATGCCACTGTCCTTAAAATAGGTCACCAGCCAACCGGTCACACTGTTTTCGGCGGCGTTCCGGCAGAAGAGCAGCGCCGTGAAGAACGCCCCCAAAAACAGGACGATGTGTCCCTTCAGGGTCATATGCCGTTGGAAAAAGTTCATGCGGGGCGCTCCTTTCCGGTGAAATTTTCATGATTTTATTGCATCACCTTGGCGAAATCTTGGCAAGACCGGTCAAAGCTTTTGCCGAAATACGCTTGCACCCTGCCACGCACCGTGCTATGATGGGGGAAAGTGCAACGCGCGAAAGGGAAATTCGTGCAGGAAAAGCTGCCCGCCGAAAAGCAGCACACCGCAAAATAAAGGAGCGAAGTATCCATGGAGAAAAAGCATGAAAATACCGTATGGGTCCCCCATGCCGAGACCCTGCCCGAGCCTGCAGGCCCCGGCGTGACCCGCCGCGTGCTGGCCTATAACAAAGGCCTGATGTGCGTGGAAAACACCTTTGAAAAAGGCGCAGTGGGTGCGCTGCACAGCCATCCCCACACCCAGATCACCTATGTCGTGTCGGGCCGTTTCCGCTTTACCATCGGCGGCGAAGTGCGCGAAGTGACCGCCGGGGACACGATGCTGAAAACCGACGGCATCATCCACGGCTGCGAGGCCCTGGAGCCCGGCGTCCTGCTGGACATCTTCACCCCCATGCGGGAGGATTTCGTCTGACCACCCGCAAAAGTCAGCCAAAAAATAAAGGCCCAATCAAAACCGGGCATCTGACAGTAAAGCAGGAAATTTTCTAAGGCAATACCGCACAATTCTCGCTTTGTTGGCGTGCGTGCCGCTGACAGGATATATCCTCCGACAAAGGGACCGCCAAGGCGGTCCCTTTGTCATTGGTGCTGCCATGGAGCGATATAGGAAAACACCAACACCCCCAACGGGCTTTAGCTGCCCGTTGGGGGTGTTGATTCAGGTGGTTTTGGGTGTTGTTTTCAGGCAGAGCACTACTGCCAGCAAGCCGCTTAAAAGGCGGCCTGCCATCATCGGCAGTGCGTGTGCAGGGCTGAATTGCAGGGTAAATGCCAGAAAATCGCCGACGCTGTAAGCGGCTACCACGGCATAGGCGGTATTCAGTGTGATGCCGCGTTCCTCCAACGTATCAAGGCTCAGCAATGTGGGGATGCAGTTGGCGGTGGTCACAACCAGACCGGTGATAGAGGCAGGCTCCAGCTGCAGCCGTGCGGCCAGCCTGGCCAGCGGTGCGGTCAACAGACGCTGCACAAAGGCGAAAAACGGCAGGATCCCGGCAAGAAACGCACCGATACTGCATATGACCGGGTAGATTTCCGCCAAGGGGGTCAGCCCCTCCAGCAGCACAATACCGGTCGTTTCCTGCAAAACGGAGATGCAGAAGCCGAACAGGGTCAGACCGCGCACGGCCAGAGAGATGCCGTTGAAGATCGGACCGATCGCGCTACTGCCGGATTTGAAAAGCAGCAGCAACAGGGCTGCTACTGCCAGTACAGGCCAGGTGTTGTGCAGCAGAACCGACAAGGGGATGCCGCACAGCGCCCCGGTGAGCAGGCAGCCCACCGGCAGGACCAGAAAACCGAGAAACAATCCGCGAACGGCGGCGGCTCGTTTGGTGCCTGTCAGCCGGCCCAGCGCCAGCGGGATCGTACCGTTGATCGTGGAACCGAGAAAGGCCGCCACGATCAAACCGTTGTACAGCCCGGCAGCCGGTTTCTGTGCAATCTGCGCGGCCAGCACGGCACCGCCTGCATCGCAGCTCAAAAACAGCGAGGCGAACAGGGAAGGGTCACAGCCCATGGCGGAAAACACCGGCGTGATAACCGGGGCCAGGTGGGTCCCCAGCCACGGTGCCAATGCCATAAAGCCGGTCATGAGCAGCAGCAAATCCACCACGGCGGCAAAGCCCTGCCGGAAGGCGCTGCCTAACCCCAGCCGATCACCTAACAATGTATCCGCAGCACCCAGACAGAAAAATACAGCAGATATCCACGCCATAGTTCTTACGCGCGGCCCGGCGTGTCTTCACTGAAGGGGCTGTTGACATAGTTTGCGCTCTTGGAGGAAACGAACTTTTCCATCGCGCGCTGCAGCGGGTGCTTGTTCCAGCGGTCCAGGTCATTCGTCAGCTGGCAGGCGGTCATCTGGAAGAAGGGCAGCCAGCACAGCGGGGTGATTTCCTCCGGCACATCCATAGGCACATACATAACATTGTGCTCGTCCTTGTAGTCGGCGCAGCGCGTCAGCAGGAAGGCGTTATCCGTCACGATCTGGGTACCCTCAAAGATGCGGTGGATGCGCTCCGTGCCTTCGCCGCCGTCGATCAGAAATACGCTGTAACGGGGGGTCATCTGGATGTTGGGACCGTGGATGTACTCCTCGACCTCGTAGACGGCGGTGGGGATGCTGACGGTCTCGCCGAATTTCAGCGCGCCCTCGCTTGCGGTGCCAAGGTTGGCACCCACGCCGCAGACATAGGCGTTGGTCATGCCGGACAACTGACGGTAATGCTCTTTAATAAAGGAAGGGGTCTGTGCCTGTACGGCGGCATTGATGTCTGCGGCCTTCAGCAGCTGCTGCTTGACAGCCTCGCCTTCGGCAGCGGTCTTGATGCCCAGGCGGACAGCAGCCTCCACGGCGAACAGCATAAAGAAGAGTGCCAGCGTGGTGACGCCGCGGGTGACATAGGCGACCGTTTCGCGCCCGACACCGTAGTTGGCGACAACATCGCACACCTTGCCCAGATCGCTGTTGACGTCGCCGGTCAGGCCGATGCAGCGGCGGCCCTTTGCCTCGATGACCTTGATGGCGTCCAGCGCGTTCAGGCTGTAGCCGCTTTGGCTGACAACAACGACCATATCCGTCTCGCCGAAATCATTCTCGCTGGATACAAAATGAAACGGGGTGACGATCTTGACCTCGCACTTCAGATGACGGCGGATAAACTGCCGCGCGCAGAGCGAACCGTTGGAGGAAGAACCGCACGCAACGATCCAGATGTTCTTGTAGCCGCCGTTTACATACTCATCCACAAGGGGCTTTGTCAGTGCGGCGCTGTCGGCGACATTGTTGCGGATAAACTCCGGGCAGTCGGCAATGTAGTCCAGCATAGTCTTTTTGTGTTCCATAAAGCAGTCTCCTTCACATTTTGTCTAAATTTTTAACGCTCACTTTGTGTAAAACGTTAAAATCTTCGGGAAGTCCCCGAACTCTATTGACATTATACCACAATTTTGGTATATTGTCATTACAATATTACAAAGATTTTAGAAAAAATTTCTAAAAATTAAGAAAAAATCTAAAAATCTTTGCAGCATATTACAAGGAGGAAAAACTTATGCCTGACATTTTGATGACAAGAATCGACAATCGATTAGTACACGGGCAGGTCGGCGTGGCGTGGACCACCGCTTTACCGGGCGTCAACCTTATTGTTGTGGCAGATGATCTGGCTGCTGCCGACCCGCTGCAGCAAAGCCTGATGACCGCCACCGCGAAAAGTTCCGGCTGCGGCATCCGGTTCTTTACGCTGGACAAGACCATTGCAGTCATTCACAAGGCATCCGCCAGCCAGCACATCTTCCTGGTCGTGCGCAACCCGCAGAGCGCCCGTAAGCTGGTGGAGGGCGGCGTTCCCATTGATAAGCTGTGCATCGGCAATATGCACGTCGGCCCCGGCAAGGAAGTGACCGGCGATGTGCACGTTTATATGGATGAGAAGGATAAGGAAGACCTTCGCGCCATCCGTGCCAAGGGTGTGGATGTCTACATCCAGATCGCACCCGGCGACCACAAGCTGGACTTCGATAAGTAACCTATGGTTCCGGCTCTGCAGGCGGTCTGCAGAGCAAAAAATATATTTTATAAAGAGGAGAGAACATCTATGCAAATCACACTCGTGCAAGGTTTGCTGATTGCGCTGCTCGTTTTCATCTGCGCGATCGACAAACACATGGAAACCTTTATGTGGTTCCGCCCGCTGGTCGTAGCGTTCTTCACCGGCATCATCCTCGGTGATGTACAGCTCGGTATGCAGGCAGGTGCCGTTGCGGAGCTTTCCTACCTTGGTCTGCTGACCGTTGGCGGCACCGTGCCGCCGGATCCCCTGTTTGCCGGTCTGATGACCACCGTGCTGGCGTACACCACCGGCTGCGATGTCAACACAGCGCTGGGTCTTGCGGTTCCGTTCGCGCTGATCGGCCAGTGGATCAACACTGGCACCAACACCTTCTACGCCGGCTTCCTGCCGAAGGTTGACAAATGCGCTGCCGCCGGTGACGAAAAAGGCATTGCCAAGGTAATGTATACCGGCTGGATCCTGTATGCCGCCATGTTTGCCCTTGCCGCGTTCCTGTCCACCTACGCATTGCAGAGCGGTATTTCCGCTTTTGTGGCAGCCTTCCCCCAATGGCTTGTCCACGGCTTTGAAGTTGCCGGTGGTCTGATGCCGGCTGTCGGCCTTGCCCTTCTGCTGGTCGTTATGCTCAAGAAGGAAAACGCAGCCTATCTGCTTGCTGGTTTTGTCATCATGGTCATTACCAACTGCCAGAACATCCTGCCCATTGCTGTTATTGCGGGCTGCATCGCTTATGTCAATTTCACCCGCGATCTGGAGACTGCCAAGCTGACGGCTGCATCCGCTGCAACTGCCGCCCAGGAAGGAGATTTTGAAGATGGCATCTAATAAGATTACCAAAAAAGACCTCAACGAAATGGCCGTCCGTTCTATGGCGGAGCAGTGCTGCTTCAGCTTTGAGCGTATGCAGGCCGTAGGCTTCTGCTACGGCATGACCAAGTGCTTCCGTAAGATTCACGGCGACAACAATGAGGAAATGGCCGCCGCGATGGCAAACAACCTCGACTTCATCAACACCGAGCCGCACATGGCCGCGATCCTGCAGGGCCTGATCGTCTCCATGGAGGAGGCAGGTCAGAATCGTGAGATGATCCACAGCCTGAAAACCGGTCTGTTCGGACCTCTGGCAGGTTTGGGCGACGCCATCTGGTGGTACACCGCCATGCCCATCATTGCCTCTATCTGCTGCTCTCTGGCAACGCAGAACAATGTTCTGGGCCCCATCTTCTACATCCTGTTCTGGGCACTGACCGCTATCTTCAGCCGCATCTGGTTCGTGCGTCTGGGCTACAATGCCGGTGTAAGCTCCATCAAGTTCATCGGCGATAACGCCGCTTATATCAGCAAGGCTGCCGGTATTCTGGGCGTTATGGTCGTCGGCGGACTGATCCCCAGCTATGTATCCTTTGCTTTCCCCGAAACGCTTGTCATCTCCAGCGTTTCCGTGCAGGGCATCTTTGATTCCATCATGCCCAACATTCTGCCGCTGGGCTTTGTGTTCCTGCTCTACTGGCTGTTCAAGAAGAAGAATGTCAACACCATGAAGCTGATCCTGTTGGTCATTGCTTTGTCGGTTGCACTGTCCTTCCTGGGCATCATGTAAGTTTTACCGCGGCGGCTCGCGACGGTTCAGCATTCCCCCACGAGCCGCCTTTTTTGCAGACTATATTGTCATGACATAATTACAAATGGAGGCTATTGTACCTATGAGCATGGTAAACTTTGACGAAAACCAGATCATTGCCAACGGCGCCAAGATCTACGATCAGCGCGCCAAGATCGAGGCGATCGCGGATTCGATTGTGGATAACGGGTTTGACCTGCTGCTGTTCACCAGCAGCGGCGGTTCTCAGGCGATGCTGGATCCGTTCGCCTTCTACATCCGCCATATGTCCCGTCTGCCGGTCGAAAATGTACTGTCCGCCAACCTGTTGACCGGTGACTGCAACCGCATCACCGATAAGACCGTGGCGTTCCTGACCTCGAAGTCCGGCGATACCGCCGAGACCGTAAAGGCAGCCAACTGGCTGAAAGAGCAGGGCGTGCGCCTGTTTGCCGCCGTCGGCAAGGAGAACTCCACGCTGGAATCCATCTGCGATGACACCATCGTCTACGGCGAGGGCCGCCCGCAGGAGCTGGTGTTCTACCTTCTGATCGGCCGTATCCTGTACCGCAGCGGATGCTTTGATGCCTACCCCCGCTTTGCGGATGAGCTGAAGAACCTTGCCTTTGCGCTGGCACAGGTGCGCAAGCAGGCGGATGCCAAGTGCCTGAAATATGCGCAGGATTACTGCAAGGAGCCGTATAACATCTGGATCGGCAGCGGCGATCTGTGGCCCACTGCGTACAGTTACAGCATGTGCGTGCTGGAGGAAAGCCAGTGGATCCGCACCAAGAGCGTTTCCAGCCCGGAATTTTTCCACGGCACGCTGGAACTGCTGGAGGACGATGTCTGCACCACGCTTCTGCTGACCGAGGGCCCCACCCGTGCGCAGGACGAGCGCGTAAAGGCGTTTGCCGCCCGCCATACCAAAAAGCTGACCTGCTTTGACACGAAGGAGTATGCACTGCCCGGCATCAGCGATGAGTTCCGCCCGCTGCTCAGCCCCGTTGTCATGGCGGCCGTTCTGCAGCGCATCAGCAAGAACATTGAGGTCATCACGGATCATTCTCTGGATATCCGCCGCTATTACAGAAAAGAGAGCTATTGAGTATGAAACTGATTGCATTAGGGGATAACGTAATAGACTATTACCACAACACAAAGGAGTGCTTCCCCGGCGGCAATGCGGTAAACGTCGCAGTTCATGCTGCGCGGCTGGGGGCACAGGCCGAGTATCTCGGCTCCCTCGGTGATGACAAGATGGCACATATTGTGGAGAAAGCACTCCGGGAAAACGGCGTGGACATCAGCCATTGCCCCGTTTTACCGGGGCGCACCACCAAGGTGTGCAGCTATGATGTGGTCAACGGGGAGCGCAGCTTTATCGAGGTGATTACTGGGGAAAGCTGGACCGGCCCGCTGCAGATCGGTGCGCAGGAGCTGGACGAGCTGAAAACCGCCGATCTGATCGTCAGCAGCTGCAACGCCAAAATGCCCGAACAGATGGCGGCTGTGCAGGCGCTGCCCGCTGTGTTCGCCTATGACTTCGGCGAAAAGGAGAAGTACCGCACCGATGCCTACTATGACGAGGTTTGCCACGGCATAGATCTGGCGATGCTTTCCTGCAAGCCGATGGACAAGGCTGCTTTTGCGGAATTGTGCGCGCCGCTGCATCGTCGCGGCGTGGTGCATATTCTGGCCACAATGGGCGCAGCCGGGCAAATGTTGTCTGTACAAGGGAAAATCGTGGAAAAGACTACCCAAATGGTAGAGGCAAGTGATACAATGGGAGCAGGAGATTCTTTCCTTGCTGCTTTCCTCTGCTCGCTGTATACTGCGGGGTGGCAAAAGGCAAAGCCCATGCCGGAGCAGGCGCTTCTGGCTGCACTGGCTGCCGGGCAGCAGGTCTCGGCACGCAACTGTATGGCACAGGGCGGCTTTGGCTGTAAAGCGGAAATCTCCCCAGACGGCACCGAATAACAAAAAGGAGATTCCCTATCATGATCGAACTGAACGGAATACAGCTTGACAAAACCAGCGCAGTCCCACTGTACGAACAGCTGCGTAAGGCATTGCTGGAGGCTATCACCAGCGGGAAGCTGTCGGCAGGGACAAAATTGCCGACGGAGGAGGAGCTGTGCGCCCAGTTCGGCATTTCACGCCCTGTTGCACGGCAGGCTTACAACATGCTGATCGAAGACGGCTTCGTGGAACGTATGCGGGGGCGCGGCACCTTTGTGCGCAGCCCTGATACCCGCGGACGCTTTCTGAACAAGCAGCTGAGCTTTGCCGCCGAGATGGGGGTTTTGAATCTGGAGCACCGTACCGAGGTGCTGCGTGCAGAGTGGGTAAGCTATACCCCGGAGCTTTTTGCACGGCTCAAGCTCGAACGCGGGGATCGCTGCTACCATCTTGTGCGTATGCGCTACGCCAACGGAAAGCCCTTTGTTCTCGTGGAAAACTATGTGCCGGAATCTGTGTTTCCCGGTATTGATGCCTACGACTTCGCCCAGCGCTCACTGTACGATGTCTTTGAAACCGTCTATCACGAGAAGATCGTTAAATCGCGCCGTGTGCTGATGGCGCAGACCGCCAACGTCGAGTTTGCCAACCTGTTCGGCGTACACCGCGGTTCCCCCGTGCTGTATGTCGAAAACGTGGTCATGGACCAAAACGACCGTCCGATCGACCTCAGCAAAGAGTATCTGGACGGCGTTACCCAGAAATTTGAATTTGAAGTTGTCAACCAATAAGCCGGGACTGTGCGCCCGATTTTGCTAAAGGAGTGTAGTTTGCTATGGTAGGTGTAGTTGTGACCGGGCATGGCGGCTTTGCCGCGGGTATGGCTGCCAATGTAAAAATGCTGGCAGGCAGTGATGCGGAACTAAAGGCCGTGGATTTTGCCGACGGCATGGATGTGGAAGTGTTTGAAAAGCAGCTGGCAGAGGCAATCGACAGCTATGCAGACTGCGAGGCCGTTCTGGTGCTGGCAGACATTGCCGGCGGTACGCCGTACAACCGCGCAGCGGGGCTTTCCATGACCCGCCCCAAGGTGCGTGTGATCTCCGGGCTGAACAGCAGTATGCTGATGGACCTGTGTATGCGCAACATCACCGGTGACGAATGCCCCGATGTGGATGCACTGGCCGCCGACATTATGCAGACCGGGCACGAGAACATCGGCAAGTTTGTGCTGGAGGTTCCCGCCCAGCCGCAGGAGGACGAGGACGGTATCTGAAGGGAGAAACGCCATGAAGCCGATCAAGGCAGTCATCTTTGATATGGACGGCGTGCTGATCGACAGTGAACCGGTCTACCTGCACCATCAGTATGCACATCTGAAGCCGTCCTACCCGTGGATCACCCTGGAAAGTATGTACCCGTTGGTGGGCATTTCCGGGCAGGAATATATGCCTTTTATGGCCAAGCTTTGCCGCCGTACCGACGATGCCGCATTCCGGCAGGAAATGGACGCCATGAACGCCGGCTGCCAGGTGTATTACCCGGATATTCTGCGCAAAGAGGTTCGCCCGCTGCTGCATGAATTAAAGCAAATGGGGCTGCAGGTAGCCCTTGCAAGCAGCAGCAGCCGGGAATGTATTGAGCAGGTCCTGACACAGTGCAAAATCCGGGAGTTGTTTGACTGTATCGTCAGCGGTCACGAATTTACCCACAGCAAGCCGGATCCTGAAATTTACCGTTTCACCATGGACAAGCTGAAACGCAGGCCGGAGGAGTGCCTGATCGTGGAGGACTCCACCTACGGTGTGCAGGCAGGTACGGCGGCGGGCGGCGTTGTGGCTGCCCTGCGTGACGAAAGATTCCCGTTTGACCAGCGTGCGGCGCAGCTGCATATCGACAGCCTTGCCGAGCTGCCTGCGCTGGCGGCGTGCGGCGGAAAAAGGATACGCGCAGCCTTCTTTGATGTGGACGGCACCCTGATTACCGTGGGCGGGCATCGGATGCCGCCCAGTGTAGCCCCGGCACTGCAGGCTTTACAGCGCAGCGGCGTGCAGGTATTTCTGTGTACCGGCCGCCATGCGTTGGAAATCGCGGAAGAAAACATGCTGCCCGGGATCACGGTTGACGGTGCTGTTTATATGAACGGCCAGCTCTGTGAGCTGCAGGGTCAGATCGTGCGGGAAACACCCATTCCCGCCGGGGATTTGTCGGCATTGAAGCAGTTTTTGCAGAAAAAGAACTGCAGCTGCATCTTTCTTGAAAAAGACAGGATGTACGCCAACTGTGTGGATTCCCGCATGGAGGTCGAGCAGGCAAAAATCGGCACCGCCGTGCCGGCTGTGCGTGACATCTCCGATTTGGAAAACCGCCGCATATATCAGGTCATCCCCTTCGTGAACGAGGAGGAGGAAGAAGAACTGCTGCGGCAGATGCCCCATTGCCGGACAAAGCGCTGGGGGGATGCTGTGGTGGATCTGATGAGCCGAACCGGCGGCAAGGAAAACGGCATCCGTGCCCTGTGTGCGGCAATCGGTATCACACCGGAGGAAACCATTGCCTTTGGAGATGCCGAAAACGATTTGGAAATGCTGCAGCTAGCCGGTATCGGCGTGGCAATGGGCAATGCCCTGCCGCAGGTGCGCGCCTGTGCCGATATGGTCACAGACACCGTGGAAAATGACGGCATCGCCCATGCACTCCGAAAATTAAAACTGATTGGATAAATGCAAAACGAGGAGCGCTTTCCCGCAAGAGAAGCTCCTCGTTTTCCAAAAAAGGGGCAGTGTTCTATGATGAAAGAAAAAGCGCAGACCCTTGTAACGGATCAGCTGTATAATCTGGTCGCAGGGTTTCTGTATGCCCTGAGCATCTGCTATTTTGCCAAGGGCGCCGACTTTGCACCCGGCGGGCTGTCGGGTCTGGCCTTGTTGGGCAACTATCTGTGGGGGTTCCCCATCGGCATCACAACGCTGGTGCTGAATGTGCCCCTGGTTCTGCTTGGTTTCCGCTTTGTGGGACGCGCCTTTCTGGGAAAAACGGTCATCAGTATGCTGTGGTGTACCTTTTTTCAGGATGTTGTCTTTGCAGACCAGCCCGGCTACGGCGGCGATCCGCTGCTGGCGGCACTGTTTGCGGGTATCACATGGGGCGGCGCGTTGGCGCTTTTGTATATGCGGGGATCGTCCAGCGGCGGCACCGATTTTTTGACGATGTCGATCAAGGTGCTGCGCCCGCATCTGTCGGTCGGTGTTGTGACCGGTGCGATAGACCTTGTGGTCATCCTGTTGGGGTGGCCTGTGTTTGGTTCTGTCGATGCCGTTTTGTACGGTCTTGTCACAACGGCGGTCACATCGCTGGTTATCGATAAAATCATGTACGGCAGCAATGCCGGCAAAATGCTGACGATCATCACTACCAAGGGGCAGGAAATTGCGGACGAAATTTCCCGCCAATGTGAGCGCGGCTCAACGATGGTCAAAGCGGTGGGCACATACACCGGCACGGAGCGGCAGATGCTGCTCTGCGTCTGTGCCAGACCGCAGGTGTACCGCATCCGGGTGGCGGCTTACCGCATTGACCCCGGCTGTATGGTCATGGTGACAGAAACCGGCGAGGTCTACGGCGAAGGCTTCATCGACCCCGGCAAGACAGCATCGTTTTTGTAAAGGCTGCTGCCGCACACGAAAAGAAAGGAAAGATTTGTTATGAATCCTATTACGCCTGCCGAACTGGCAGCTTATTTTGACCACACCCAGCTGCGCGCTTATGCGCAGCGCAAGGATTTTGAAAAGCTCTGTGCAGAGGCTCGTGAGTACGGCTTTGCCATGGTGGCCATCAACCCGGCTCCGGTTTCTCTGTGCAAGGAACTGTTGGCGGGAACATCGGTCCATGTAGGGGCAGCGATTGGTTTCCCCTTGGGGCAGAGTACGCCCCAGGTCAAGAAATATGAAGCCGTAGATGCGATCGCCAATGGCGCGGATGAAATAGATTATGTCATCAACATTACGCAGCTGAAAGAGAAAAACTACGATTTCATTGAGCATGAGATGGCCGGCATTGTAGAAGAATGCCGCCGTGCAGGGGCGATCTCGAAGGTGATCTTTGAGAACTGCTACCTGACCGAGGAGGAAAAGCGTGCACTGTGTTCCATCGCGCGGGAGGTCCGCCCGGATTTCATAAAGACGTCTACGGGCTTTGGCACCGGCGGCGCAACCTTTGAGGATGTGGCGCTGATGAAAAAATGCGTCGGCGATGAGGTAAAGATCAAGGCGGCCGGCGGCATCCGCACTTTGGATACCGCTTTGCGTATGATCGAGCTTGGCGTATCCCGCATCGGCTCCACAGCCAGCGTCAGCATTGTAGAAGAACTGAAACACCGGTTATAAAAAGCGCCGGGGATGATCGGAACGGTCTGAACTGCAGAAAGCAAATAAGCACCACTAAGTTTAACTTGGTGGTGCTTATTGTTTTATTGGCTTTCTTTTTTGGTTTTATAACATTCTGTAATGTGATCCGGCAGCGTCATATTTTTCAGGTGATACCGCGTAAGTACTTTGCAGCAATCGTCAAGGCCTGGAACAGCCGGTTTCCCAGCTGAAACAGGAACATTTCTAACTCCCAGAACCAGAAAAGCCCCGGCCTTTTCTGGCCGAGGCTTGATGGTTGCGGAGCAGAATGTGATCTGTTCGCTTCCGCTGACAGGGAGGGCAATCCATAGCTTAGGGTTCCACCCGCACCGTCAGGCGGGAGGCGTGCAATCCACCGTGGTATACCCGGTTATGGGCCACCACGGTCCGGGCGGAAGCAAAACCTTCCCGGGTGTTGCTGTTGGGGAAGATGAAATTCTTGGCGCTAGAGGTGACGGTCACCCGGATGCGGTGGCCTTTCCGGAAGCAATTGGACAACTTGGTGGTGCGGATCTTCAGGCAGACGATCTCACCTTCCTGCAAAAACTCCGACCGGGCAAAGCCATTACGGTATCGGGCGCTGAGCAGGCCATCCGCCAGTTTGATGGACCGGCCGTTCTCATCCACGTCGGTAACACGCACCACAAAGTCGGTATCCGGCGCGTCAGAAGAAATATACAACTCCGCCGTCATATCACCGGTCAGAACCAGATTTTCCTTCAGCACAGGGGAGGTGTAGCACAGCAGGTCCTGACGCAGTTCCTCCCGGGTGTAGTCCTCTGGCACTTCGATCTCGTTCTCCGACATATCGATGATGTGCTGGGACGGATTTTCGGGGTCATAGGCGTAACCGTCGCAGTTCTCCCGCTCCGGCTTGGCAAAAGTCAGCCGCCCGTCCCCGGCAGAGGTGTTGGCATGGCCGTCACTATCCAGATACAGGTGGGTGACCCGGGTCTCGGGCACTGGCCAGTTTTCGGCGGTCTTCCATACCTCCTGGCCCAGGGTGTAGTATTCTACCGGGGCAGTCTGGTCGATGCCGTTGTCCACTTCCTTGAGGTGATGCTCAAACCATCGGAAATACAGCCAGTCCAGATCAAAGCGCAGCGCCTGGCTGCCGAAGGATACCCCGTGCATGTCGTACTTACTATTGCCGCTGTGCTGCCAGGGTCCCAGAATGACCTTGCGCATGCCCCGAGGGAAGTCATGGACCAGTTCCAGGGCTTCGGTGGTACCCATGCCGTTGTCGTCAAACCAGCCGGACTGAATCAGCGCCGGGATCTGCGCCCCGACGGAGCGTTCCTGCCAGTTGGACATACGCCAGAAATCGTTGTAGTCACTGGGTTCCAGCCACCGTGTGATGAAGGGCACATCGTACCCCAGAGCCTTTTTCGGCAGGTCGGTCAGGGGGCGGATGTTCAGCACTTTCTCCCAGTCATCGCGTTCCATCAGCTCAGGGTGGAAGGTTTTCTGAGACACCGCAAAGGCCCAGGCCAGCATGCCCGAGGTGAAAGACCCACCCCGGCGGGGCAGATCCACAAAGGAGCTGCCCGCGCAGACTACGCTGATCAGAGCTTTCAGGTGGGGGTTGCCGCTGGCAGCGGCCGCCCACTGTACATAACCCAGGTAGGACCCGCCCACCATACCGATGCGTCCGCTGCACCATGGCTGGGCGGCGATCCAGTTCAGAGTATCGTCGCCGTCCTCCACCTCGTGGTAGTTGGGCAGCCATTCGCCTTCACTGGCGTTTCGGCCGCGCACATCCTGTACTACCACCGCGTAGCCGCGCTGGACGTAACGGTAGTATACCTCACAGCCGTCCTCTTTGCCGTAGGGGGTGCGTACCAGCACTGCGGGCACCGGGGTACTGCAGTTTTTAGGCAGGTATACGTTGGTGGAAAGATGTACCCCGTCCCGCATGGGTACCGGGAAGGTCTGCGCATGTTCTACCGGGAACAACTGTTCCTCCGGCCAGGTCGAGCGCCACAGGCGCAGGATGGTTTCCTCCTCGGCACCGGGTTCCACCAGCACCGTGACCATCTCCCGGGCAGGGCAGGTGACGGCGATCAGCCGCCCTTCTTTTATCTGTTTGTTGTTGGGGAATTTTACATCCCGCTGCAGGTAGCTGCAGCCGTCTTCGCTGGTGTAGCGCTCGCCGCACAGGGAAACTTCCCCGGTGCCATGCAGCCCCGACTCGTAATGGGACAGGTTCTGCCCCAGGGCGGCTAAGTCCATCTTCACAAAGAAACGGTAAAAATCCCGGTCCTGTTCAGTCAGGTCCTGCCAGTCCAGCAGCGCGCCGGTATGCACGTCCAGTTTCTGGATCTGGGGTGTGCCGTCGCCCAGCCGCAGTCTGCCGTACAGGATGCCTGAAACATATAAGTCAAAATTACGCATTTCCGTTTCTCCCGTTTTCCGTTTAGGCGCCGATGATAGCACGGATTGCATAGGCTACACCGATGCCCACATAGTTGCCCAGGGCACCGGCCAGTACGCCCATGAGCAAGCCGATGTTGATAAGGATCTTCCACTGGGCGCTGGAGGCGATGAGGGCGGCGGTGGGGCCATCTGAGATACAGCCCACGATGGACAGCAGCACATACTCAAAACGGACTTTCAGCAGCCGGGTGATGAGCAGGTGCAGCAGAATGGAACAGGCGATGACACAGAAGCAGAACAGGGTGATGTAGAAGGTAGATCCGAAGAACTGCTTCAGGTCCACCGCAAAGCCGATGGTCACCAGGAACAGCACCGCTATGAAAAGGCCCAGGTCAAAATTGCCGCGCAGCCTGCGGACGGCCGGCACCTGTGCCAGGATGATGGAGAAGGTGGTGATGAGCAGGATGCGGCCTGCACTGCGGAACCCTTCTCCGAATACCATCGAGGAGATGCTGGTGGCAGCCCACACGGTGCCAAAGCCGATGGCCAGCAACCAGGCGATTTCCTGGATGGACCATTCCTTGGAGGTCATCAGTTCCTCGTGGTTGCCATCCCCCAGCAGCTCCGACTCGCTCATATCATAGGGCCACAGCTTTTTCAGCCATTTGGAACTCTTGTACAGGGCGGGGGTAGCAAACATCAGGATCAGCGTGGGGATGCCCACCACATAGTCGGCGGCATTGGCCGAGGCGATGGTGTTCTTGCTGGCATCCAGGCCTACAGCGATGGCGGTCAGGTTGGAACTGCCGCCGGTGTAGGTGCCCACGAACATACCGGCCACCTTCCAGCCCTCGTCGATTTTGTTGGCGAACAGTACGCCGAACACCAAAGCTGCCACGCAGACGCTGAATATGGCCGAGGCCAACGCAATGATCGGTTCCTTGGATAATTTGCGCATCTGTTTCAGGTCCAGGCTCAGCAGGCAGATGGAAACGGACAACGGCACACAGTAGCCGCTGATGGCATCATAGGTAGGGCTGGAGGTAGGCACGATCCGCAGGTTGGACATCACGATGCCCATGACGATAACCGTCAGGGCCGGGCCCAGTGTTTTGAACACCTTGAACCGCTGCAGCCAGAATCCCAGTGCAACCGTGGCGACCATAATGAACAGGAGCGCGCCTTCGGAGGAAAAAATCGTATTCGCCATAATATACCTTTCTATACCTCTCTGCGGGGTCCCGCTTAAAAATCAATATCGATGCCAAGGCCCGGTTTGTCGGACAGGGTGTAGACGCCGCCATTCACGGCAAAACCGCCGGGCATACCCATCTCGGGGTCCACGGCGTACATAAAGCTGTCGCAGTCCGCCTCGGTGATGTTCTGCTTGGCGGCAACCAGACTCACACCGGCAGCAATGGCCACCTTGGTCTCCAGCATGCAGCCCACCATGCACTGTACATGGTTTGCCTCGGCAATGGCGTTGATCTTTTCCGCCGGGTACAGGCCGCCGCACTTCATCAGTTTGATGTTGATAATGTCTGCAGCATCGATCTTGCAGGCCTTTGCTGCGTCGATGGGGGTGTGGACCGACTCATCCAGCATGACCTTCAAGTCCACCTTGGAACGCACAAAGCGCATACCGTCCAGATCCCAGCTGGGCAGGCACTGTTCCACCGCTTCCACGCCCAACTCTTCAAAGGCTTTCAGGGTGCGCACCGCATCGCTGACAGTGTAACCCTGGTTGGCGTCCACACGCAGGCGGATGTTGGGGCCCACCGCCTGACGGATCAGGGTCAATGCCCGGATATCCTCGATCGGGTTGATGCCGGCCTTGATTTTCAGAATGGTGAAGCCATCCTTTTCCACCCGTTCCCGGGCTTCGGCGGCCATGGCTTCCGGTGTGTCAATGCCCACCGTCATGTCCGTGACGATCTGGTTCACGCTGCCGCCCAGCACCTTGTACAGAGGCTGCCCCATCAGTTTGCCCTTGATATCGTACAGGGCAATATCCACCGCGGCCTTTGCCGAGGTGTTGCCTGACAGCAGGCGGTCCATCATCCTGTGGATGCCCTCAACATCCAGCGGATCCATGCCGATCAATCCGGTGCGGAACAGTTTCAGCGCTTCCAGAACGGTGGCTGCGCTCTCGCCAGTCACCGGTTCAAAGGGCGCGGCCTCACCGATGCCCCACAGACCTTCGTCGGTGGAGATCTTCACCAGCACATTCAGCGAATGATCCTGTACCGCAAAAGCAATACGGAAGGGCTTTTTCATGGGGATACGGATGGTTTCTACCTTTACATCTGTGATTTTCATAGGGTTCCTCCTGCACAATATTTTTTATAATTTTTATAATTTTTTATAAATTTTACTATTTCTAAAATTTTTGTCAAGAGCTTTTCTGCTTTTTTCACATTTTTCAGAGCACTTTATGGGATAAGCAAGAAATCATCTGATTTTCTTTGTAAAAAATTTTATAAATATCGAATTTTTTCTTGCTTATTTACGTACAGAGCATTTTGTGATATACTGTAAATAAATTTTTTTACGAAAAAGCGGGAGGTCTTATGCTGGGCGAACAGGTTCGAAATATTCGGAAAAAGCGGGGAATCACCCTCAAGGAACTGGCCGAAAAGACTGGTTTGTCCATCGGGTATATCTCCCAAATCGAGCGCAATCTCACCGACCCGTCCCTGTCCACCCTGCGCAAACTCAGCGCCGCTCTGGACATCCCCACCTATCTGTTTATGGGAGGTGAGAGCAGCACTGGCCTGACAACCCGTCAGGCGGATATGATGATCCTCTCCCAGCCCAATTCCAATATACGGTATCATCTGCTTACGCCCATGCCCAACGGAGATTTTGTACCTCAGTCGTTGGTCATACGCTTTGAGCTGGAACCCCACTGCAAGGACGGCGACCTGCCGGTGATCCATCCCAGTGAGGAAATCCTGCTGCTGGAACAGGGGCAGCTGGATGTACTGGTGGAGTCCGAGACTACCCGCCTGAACGCCGGAGACACCACTGTGGTGCAGTCCAACCTGCCCCACATCGTTTCCAACCCCGGGGATACCACAGCGGTGGGGCTGGCTGTGTTCACCCCTGCCATTTGGTTTCCCAACAACCGGCGCAGTTTTAACCGCGGTGGCGAAACCTGAATCTTCGCATAGGAATACCAAAAAGAAGTACAGCCATTGCCTGTACTTTAAACTATTGAAAAAGGTCACCGGAAGGTGGCCTTTTTCTCGTAAATGGGAAGAAAATAAGATGAATGGGGCAAGGTAATAAAAATGCCGGTGAAGAACGTCGGAAAACGGAGATAACTGGAATTTGTATCCCCGGACGGCTGCACTACCCATGTTCCCGACTTCCCAAAAATCACATTTCTGGCCTGTTGAATGTGTAGGGGCGGCCATTGGCCGCCCGCCGGCTTGGCGCAGCAGCGCGTTTTCCGGGAAGGTTTTTCACAGACAAACGGGCACGGACGAGCAATGCTCGCCCCTACAAGAGTTTTTTTGCAGCCTGAAAAAAAATTGCAAGCCGGCGATCTGCTGGCTTGCAATTTTTTTATCCCCCGCAAAGGGTCTTTTTCGCCGTTCCCTGCCCTTTACTGCCCGGCCAGCGCGATCTGCTCGCGGGTGATGGGCAGCTCATAGAACCG
>ERZ780162.270-NODE-270-length-43786-cov-12.702362_pt1 | contig 43786 bp, 46 predicted proteins | sample MGYA00511474_ERZ780162 | MGnify/ENA primary metagenome ERZ780162 (study PRJEB29588, sample SAMEA2143633) | human gut metagenome | biome: human gut; feature: human-associated habitat; material: faeces | place: Denmark | collected 2008/2010 ...
GCGGGTCGATGCAAGCATCGACCCCTACAGTACCCCAAGGGCTTCCCCCACGGGGGAAGCTGTCACCGAAGGTGACTGATGAGGGCAGAGCTGATCAGGCTGACCCGTTTACGGGCAACCGTAGCAAGCCCGCCCCTCATCCGGCCCTGCGGGGCCACCTTCCCCCCTCGGGGGAAGGCAAAGCAACAAGGCAAACAAAATCTCCCGTCCTGCTGGTCAGGGCGGTTTTTTTATGCTATAATAACCCTATACGACGAAATGTAAAGGAGCCTGCCCATGAAATGGCTTGCCGTTGACTATGGCGATTCCCGCACCGGGCTTGCCGGGTGCGACGCCGGGGAGACGATCACCTCCCCTATCACGCCGCAAATCGAAGAAAAAAGCATGAACAAGGTCGCTGCCGCTGTGACTGAGGTGCTGACCGCTCGCGGGGCCGAGGGCCTTGTCTGCGGTCTGCCCAAAAACATGGACGGCACCGAGGGCAGCCGCGCCAACAAGAGCCGCCGCTTTGCCCAGCGCCTTGCCAACACCGCCGGTGTGCCGGTTGTGATGTGGGATGAGCGCCGCACCACCGTGTCCGCCGCCGCCATCCTGGCCGATAACGATACCTTCGGCGCCAAGCGTAAGGAACGGCTGGATTCCGTGTCCGCCGCCGTCATTTTGGAGAGCTTTCTGAACTGGCGCGCCCACCACCCCGGCGAGGAACCGCCCGAGCTGGTGCGCCCCGAGCAATAAAAGGAGAACGATTATGCCGAATGCAGCTGAACCCCGCTTCCCCACCCATGTGGCTATCATTGTGGACGGCAACCGCCGCTGGGCCAAACAGCGCCTGATGCCGGTCAGCATGGGCCACAAGGCTGGTTTTGACCGCCTGCGCGAGATCACCCGCTACGCCGTTGGCGACCGCGGTGTCTATGTGCTGTCCCTCTATGTTTTCTCCACGGAGAATTTCAGCCGCGACGCAAAGGAAGTCGGTTATCTGATGGACCTGTTTGCCAACAACTTCCGCACCATTGCCGACGAAATGAACGAGCGCGGCTGTAAGGTGCTGTTCAGTGGCCGCCGCGAGGGGCTGCAGCAGCGCGTGCTGGATGCCATGGACTACATGATGAACCTGACGAAAGACAATGACAAGGGTATCGTCAACTTCTGCCTGAACTACGGCAGCCATGCCGAGCTGACCGACGCCACCCGCGCCATTGCCGCCGAGGTCAAGGCCGGTACGCTGGAACCCGAGGCCATCGACGAGAAGGTCATCGAAAAGCACCTCTACCGTGACCTGCCTCCGGTCGATCTGATGATCCGCACCAGTGGTGAGGAGCGGCTGTCCAACTTCCTGCTGTGGCAGTGCGCCTACGCGGAGTTCTACTTTACCCAGACGCTCTTCCCCGATTTCACGAAGAAATGCTTCGACGAAGCTTTGGCCGAGTATGCCCGCCGCGACCGCCGCATGGGCGGGAATACGAAGAAATAATTTCTGCAAAAACCACAACCCGCCCCCGCAAAGTTTGGTACATCTGCCAAACTTTTGCGGGGGCGGGCCTGCATATACTAGGGTATGTCAGCCGACATTATTCTCGCTGTCGGCGGTATCGGCACCCGGGCCGGGGTAGGTCGTGATGGTCACGCTGTTGATGGTAATAGCGGTCTCCTCCGTCGGGCGGAAGGTGTCGTTGCCGTCCTCGTCCTTGACGGTGTCCACGCAGGCCATGGCGTCCACGACGTCCATGCCCTGGTAGACCTGGCCGAACACCGTGTCTGTGTTGTCCAAATACGGCAGCCCGCCTACGGCGGCGTAAGCCGCGACCTGGGCGTCGGTGTAGCCGTTGGCGGTTAGCTCAGCCTGCTGGTCACCGGTGCTGACACTGTCCGGCAGGGCGGTCACAAAATAAAACTGGCTGTTGCCGCCGGTCACGTCGCCGCCCGCAGCAAATGCCGCACAGAGCGCCCCGGCGTAGTGCTTCAAATTGGCGTCGGCTTCCAGCGGGTAGGGGTTGTTGCTCCAGATCGTGGAGCCGTCGGTGCCTGTACCGGTGGCGTCGCCGCCCTGCACGGCGAAGCCGTACTCGCTGCGCCAGATGATCGTGTTATCGTAATATCCGCTGCGGGTCAGCCCCACAAAATTGTACACTGCCATCGGCGCGGCGTCCGGGTAGAGCACGGCGCGCACCTCGCCTAAGGATGTATCAAAAATCGCGATCGTGTCGCCGTCGCTGGGGGCAGTGAACTGCCGCTCGGTGCTGATAAGGTCAGCCGGGCGGGTGGGCGGCGTTTTTGTATCGGCTTTGCCGCAGGCACACAACAGCGCCAGGGCCAGTGCGGGCAGCAGGCAGAGTGATTTGCGCATAGCGTTTCCTCCGTGAAAAATCCAATTAAATTGATTATACCACAGAACTTCCCGCTTGAACACCCTTGACGTTTGGTAAAAAAAAGGGTACACTATAAGCATCAAATACGAACGACCACAGGAGGTCACTTATGTCTGACGAACTGAGCCCGGAAATGCTGGAAGAGGCAACCCCCGACCTGCTGACGCTGGAAGATGAGGATGGCAAGGAGGTCACGTTTGAAGTGATCGATGCTACCGAAGTCAACGGCACCCGCTATCTGGCTGTCATCCCCTACCAGGAGGATCCGGAGAGCCTGCAGGAGGACGCCGAGCTGATTTTGATGCGCATTGGCACCGACGACGAGGGCGAATATATGGACATCGTGGACGACGATGAGGAACTGATCACCGTCGGCAAGGTGTTCGAGGAGCGCCTGCGTGCGATGTACGACATCGACGACTCTGAATTGCAGTAAGAGGCTGCAAGGCCTCACACCCTGCGCGGTTCGATTTGTTGCGGCCTTATAAAATCCTACTAATCAAATTTAGGGAATCCGGGTCTGGGACTGGATTGCAAACCTTCCCGCCTTTGGGCTGAAGAAGGGAGCGTGAACGCCCCCGTAGGATACCCACCTGCCTATACCGGTAGGTTTTGATTGGCTGCAGACGGCTGTGCGGGGTTCTTACAGCACACATCCCGGGCAGGGCTTTTCCTGTCCGGTTTTTTGGGTTATAATTTTTGGGAAAGGGGTGTTTGACCATGGCGGATAGGATTCACGTCGGGGACAAGCTCCCCTTCTTTTTGTACGATACACCGTACAGCGCGAAGAACCGCTTCCGCGACCTGCTTTCGCAGCGCGCGCCGCTGGTGCTGGTGTTTATGGCAAACTTCGGCCACCCCATCACCCGCACCTTTGCCAGCCGCTACGCCAATACATACGCAGCCTTGCAGGACGGCGGCTTTGCGCTGGTGGTGCGCTCCCGCGCGGACAAGCTCTCCCGCAGTATCGGGCCGAACACCCTGCCCTATCCCCTGCTCTGCGACGCGGCCGGTGTTTTGTACGAGCATCTGAACATCCCCACGAGCAAAAGCACCCTGATGAGCTACTCGCTGGAAGGCTGGCGCATCCTGCGCGAAGCGAAAAAGCAGGGCTACAAGCCCACAAAAGGCGCAGAACAGCAGCTGCCGCTGACACTGATTCTGGATCGCGACGGCACGGTGCTGTTCTGCCACTACGGCGCAAGCCTGACCGACGTGCCCGAGGATTGCGCGGCCATCCAGAGCCTGTTGGAGGAACTGGAACTGACACCCGAACACAGGGAGGATGCGTATGAGGAGGAACTGCAGGCCGCCATGGCGGCGGCCCCCCGCCCCCGCTCCCACCATGGCCGCGGCGCCCCCGAGACGACCGACGAGTTCCAGCCTGTGCGCCCCGTGCGGGAGTACAACGCGCCTGATCTGGAGAAAACCTCGATGTTCGGACTGTTTGACGACCCTTATGATGAAAATTAGACCCCGTCTGCCGATGAAACAATCGGCAGGCGGGGTTTGTCTTTTTGACTGAATAAAATGGCTTCCCTCTCGTGGGAAGCTGTCCGCTAAGCGGACTGATGGGGGGGCGGCTTTGCCGCTATCGCCCGTTAAAAGAGGCTGCTGCGTGAACCTGCCCCTCATCCGGCCTTCGGCCACCTTCTCCCTCGGCAGAAGGCTCGGAAAATCACCGCATCACCGCATCCTTCGCCGCTCTCACGGTCTCGGCGTCAGTCTGCTGGATGTGCCACTCGTCCAGGCCGGGCAGGCCCATGGGTACGCCCTCGCGGCGGAAGGTCATGCCGCTGTCCAACAGCGTTTTGCAGCTGGCGTGGAAAGCACGCGCCCCGGGCAGCGCAGCCCGCAGTTCGTCGATGATAGCAGCGTTGACGCCCGCGCCAATGAGCACTTCCGGGCCGTGCAGCTCGTCCCGCAGGCGCAGCAGCCCGGCCAGCTGGGATGCACCCTTGCGGCAGTTCTCGGCCCCGCCGCTGGTCAGCACTGTGTCGATGCCAAGGGCCGCCGCGGCACGGTAGGTTTCGCGCAAATCGCGGGAAACATCGATGCAGCGATGTAATGTGACCGGCGCACCGTCGCAGGCATCCAGCAGCGTGTGCATGGCGGGCAGATCCAGCGTGCCCTCCGGTGTCAGTGCGCCGATGACGAAACCGTCCGCCCCGGCGGCATGCAGCGTCTTGATTTGATGGCAGAGCAGGTCGATCTCCTCTTTTGTGTAGAGAAAATCCCCGGCACGGGGGCGCATCAGGCAGCGCACTGGCAAGGACATTTCGGCCTTGACCTGCCGCAAAAGGTCGGCGTAGGGCGTCAGACCGCCCACGGCCAGCGCACTGCAAAATTCCAGCCGGTCGGCCCCGCCCTGCTTGGCGGCGCGGGCGGAGGCCAGGCTGTCAACACAGACTTCCAACAACTTCATGTGTGGTCACATCCCCTTTGGCGTTTTCCTCATTGTAGCATGAAATTTTGGATACGGCAAGCCCCGCACAGCCGGAAAGCTGCGCGGGGCTTGCCGCAGTTATATGTGTATCACAACGAATAGGAGTAGGCAGAGTTTTACGCCGCGTGGCCGCCGCGCACGACGCGCAGTTGTACCGCAGGGTGTTTGCGCGGCGCGGGGGCAGGCTGGCCGGCCGATTCCTCCGGGTGGGGCAGGAGGATGCCGCAGACGGCGTTGAGCATGATGACCGCCGCAAAAAGCCCCAGAATGGCCGCCCAAAGCGGCATGGAGCCGGAGGCGGCAGCACTGAGCATAGCCCCTCCCAACAGGATAGCCGCCGTGGCGACAAGACGGCACAGCTTGTTTTTGATAAGTTCCCAGTTCATACCGATACCTCCAAATCAGTCGGCCCCGCGTGGCCGACTGCCGCAATTTTAACAACGGACAACAGCGTTTTGTTCGTTGCTCTTATCATAATACACCAGACGGTTGTTGTCAATGCCTATTTACAACTTATTTTTGAAAATGTTTGCAAAAAACTCTTTACAAAAACCACGGACAGTTGTATAATGAGACTAAAGAATCAGAGCCGCATACAAGATGTGGTTTACCCTACTATAAAAAGGAGATTTCCGATGTTTGCAGAGCGCTTGAAAGAGGCCCGCAAGGCCAAACGGTACAGCCAGGCCGAGGTTTCCAAAATGCTGGGTGTGACGCAGCAGGCTGTCGGCAAGTGGGAGACCGGGCGTTCCACCCCGGACCCACAGACCGTCGCGCGTCTGGCAGAAATTTTGGATACCCCCTCCGATGTGCTGCTGGGCCTGCGTAAGGAGCCGGGCGTTTCCGCTGCCGTGGGCCGCAACGCCTTCAGCCGCTATACCGAATCCCAGATCCCGGTGGTGGGCACCGTCCGCGCCGGGTATGGGGCCCTCGCCTTTGAGGAGGACTACGGCAAGGAGTACGCCTGCGTCAAGGATCCGAAGAACTACTTCTTCCTCGTGGTCAAGGGCGACAGTATGGAGCCGCGCATTTCCGACGGCGACCTGGCCCTCGTTCACCGTCAGAACACGTTGGACAACGGCGACCTGGGTGTGCTGGTCTATGGCGCAGACGGCGAGGGTACGCTGAAAAAGTATATCCAGCGCGGCAACTCGGTCGTGCTACAGCCTTTCAACCCGGCCTATGACGAAATGGTCATCAAGGGTGAGGAATTGGATCACCTCTACATCGCCGGCAAGGTCGTGGAAACCAAGGCAAAGTGGTAAAGCCCTTTCACGATTCTATTGTAGCATAAGCGAAGTCCTATAATTTGGACTTTCAATGTAGAAATTGAATTATTTCACAAAAATGCTGCCCGCGGCACACCTTGCAAAACAAGGATATGCGGCGGGCTGTATTTTTTATACCCTTTTTTAGGAGACAGGTGCGATGGACCTTGCGGAAAAACTGGAAATTCTGGCGGACAGCGCCAAATATGATGTGGCCTGCACGTCCAGCGGCGTTGACCGTCCGGGGCGGCATGGCAGCCTGGGCAGCTGTGCGGCGGCGGGCATCTGCCACGCCTTTACGCCAGACGGGCGCTGCGTTTCCCTGCTGAAGGTGCTGTACTCCAACGTATGCAGCTATGATTGCAGCTACTGTGTCAACCGCCGTACCAACGACCGGCCCCGGGCAACTTTCACCCCGCGGGAGCTGGCCGATTTGACTATCGGGTTTTACCGCCGCAATTATATTGAGGGGCTGTTTTTGTCCAGCGCGGTGCTAGGTACGCCCGACCGCACGATGGAGCTGATGATCGAGGCACTGCACATCCTGCGGGAGGAATACCACTTCAACGGCTACATCCACGCCAAGACGATCCCCGGCGCGGACCCGCTGCTGGTGGAGAAGATCGGGCGGCTGGCAGACCGCCTCTCGGTCAATATCGAACTGCCTAGCGAGACGAGCTTGACGGCGCTGGCCCCAGACAAGAAAAAGACCGCCATCCTGCGCCCCATGGGCCAGATCGCGGTGCAGAGCGCCCAGAGCAAAAAAGAGATGGTGCTCTACCGGGGCGCGAAGCCCTTTGCCCCGGCCGGGCAGAGCACCCAGATGATCATTGGCGCTACGCCGGAAACTGACCGGCATATCATGGACCTGACAGAAGGGCTATACAAAAAATATGCGCTGCGGCGTGTGTTTTACTCGGCCTATCTGCCAGTGGTAGCGGACAGCCGTCTGCCCGCGCCGCACACCGCCCCGCCCCTGCTGCGGGAGCACAGGCTATACCAGGCGGATTGGCTGCTGCGGTACTACCATTTTTCGGCGCGGGAACTGCTGACCGAGGATGAGCCGAATTTTGACCCCTACCTCGATCCCAAATGTACCTGGGCCGTGCGGCACCCGGCGTTTTTCCCAGTGGAGATCAATACTGCCGCGAAGGAGGAGCTGCTGCGGGTGCCTGGCATCGGCCCCAAAAGCGCCCTGCGTATCATTCAGGCGCGGCGCACGCAGAATCTGGGCTTGGCCGAACTCAAGCGCATTGGCGTGGTGGTCAAGCGGGCGCAGTATTTCATCACCTGCAAGGGCCGGGCAGCAGCTCACGCAAACCGTGCGGAAATTGCCAACGCCCTGCTCGACCCCAAGGCGTTCAGCGTAGGGATGCAGCAGCTTTCGCTGGACGATTTTGTACCCAAGGCCCTACCGGATGCAGCCCCGGCTGTGCAAAAACTGGCCGCCCGCGGTATGGCGGCTGACGTGGCCGCCAAAACCGTGCGGCAGGAGGCACTGCAATGCCTTACGAAGCGAATGTGACCGACGTTGCCTACCGCTATGACGGAAGTTTTGCAGGCTTTTTGTGCTGCGTGTTCGAGAGTTATGCCCGGCACGAGATACCGTCGGAGGTTTGCCCACCTGAAGAAGGCCAGCTGAACCTGTTCGGCACGCGGGAAATCCTCACTGACCGGCAGCGCGCGAAGCGGGTGGCGGTGGGGTTGGACCGGCTCGGGCCACAGGTCAAGGATCGCATTGTAACAGGGTTCCTCAGCACTGACCCGGGCAAAGATCTGACTCTGCTGCGGTTTGCGCGGCGCTGTTTTGCCCAGGGGCCGCAGGCCGTGCAGATGCTGGGCGACCCGGATGTGGCAGCGGCGTTCGCCATCGAGCGGGCCGTCAACAACGAGGCGGGCAAGTTCATCGAGTTCATCCGGTTTGAGGAGCGGGACGGGATGCTGGGCACGGTCATCCACCCGAAGCACCAAGTCTTGCCGCTGCTGCGCGGGCATTTTTGCAGCCGCCTGCCGGATGAGGATTTTCTGATTTTTGACGCGACCCACGGCACAGCGCTGGTGCGGCGCGGCGGGCAGGTGCAGTACCTGACGATGGAACACTACACCCCCGGCACAGACGAGGACGAACTGAACTGGCAGCAGTTGTGGAAACGTTTTTTTAAGGCGCTGACCATCGAGGAGCGCCGCAACGAGAAAGCCCAGATGAACCACGTGCAGAAGCGGTTCTGGAAAGACATGGTGGAGATGCAGGGCAGTGTATGACTACTCGTAATCGTACTCCGGGTTGGCAGCTTGGTACTCGGTCAGGAAGCGGAGCAGGCGCTCGGTGTCGGCGTAGCTCATGCGGCCGGTGTCAGCCAGCGCCCGCACCATGGCGCGAATGTCCCCGTCGTAGAGCGTCTGCAAATGCGCCTGGCTGACCGCGCCGCAGTAGGTCAGGCGGCGCACCAGCGGTGTGTAGAGGTTCTTGTTCCCCTGCTTCTCGGTGCGGACGAAGTTTTTCTTTTCAAGGCGAAGCAGAAAATTGAGCAGCGTCGAGTCTGCCCAGTGGCACTCCGGCGGCAGGTGTGACGCGATCTCGCGCCGGGTGGCGGCGCGATTGCAGGCCCAAAGTGCGGCCATGACCTGTTCTTCACTGCGGGAAAGTTGTTCCATGATAGGCTCCTTTTTCATAGGCGACGATGTAGGGGCCGGGCATGCCCGGCCCGGTCGTATAAGATAAGTAGACGATTGCGGGAAAACAGCGCGGGCGGAGCAAAGCCCCGCTCCTACGGGCTGCAATTTTACAAATGTGGAAGTAATATCTATATTTATTTTACATCTGTGGTAGATTGAAATGCAACAGGAAATATTGCACAAATCTCAGGGACTTATTTTGGCATAAACAGCAAATAACTTTTACAAATGTCGTGCATAGTGTCCTTGCAAAGAAAACAATTTGTCACTTTACAGAAACACTTGCCGGATTTTGGGCTTTTTTCGTAACTTTGCCCGCTTGCTGGGGCGGGGGCAAAATTCCTATAATATTGGCATACCGCAACGGCGCGGCAAGATGCGATCCGCCGTGTGCGGGTCGCATTTCATTTACTGCCAGGGAGGAAATTACGATGGCTAGAGTTTACAATTTCAGTGCCGGCCCTTCGATGCTGCCGGAGGCTGTTTTAAAGACCGCACAGGCTGAACTGCTGGACTACCATGGTTCCGGCATGAGCGTGATGGAGATGAGCCACCGCAGTAAATGGTTCGATGAAATCATCAACAATACCGAGGCCGCCATGCGCCGGGTGCTGAACATCCCCGCCAATTATAAGGTGGGCTTTTTCCAGGGCGGCGCGACCCAGCAGTTTGCCATGGTGCCGCTGAACTTTATGACCACCGGCACGGCGGATTACCTTGTGACCGGCAACTTCAGCAAAAAGGCTGCCGAGGAAGCCGCCAAGTTCGGCACGGCCCGCATTGCCGCCAGCAGCAAGGACAAAAACTTTACTTATATCCCCGACGTGAAGGCCATCGACTATGACCCCAACGCCAGCTATATCCACATCTGCCAGAACAACACGATTTTCGGTACGAAATTCGTCGATGTACCGCAGGTGGACGGCGTGCCGCTGGTCGCGGACATGAGTTCGATGATCTGCTCGGAGCCGGTGGATGTCAGCAAGTACGGTGTCATCTACTTCGGTGTGCAGAAGAACATTGCCCCCGCGGGCATGGCAGTCGCCATTGTGCGGGAGGATCTGTTGGGCAAGGCCGCCAAGGGCCTGACGCCCGACAAGATCCCCACGATGATGAACTACACCACCCTGCTGAACGCCGACAGTATGTACAACACCCCGCCGTGCTGGTGCATCTACATGACCGGCCTGGTCATGAACTACCTGGAGAACGAGATCGGCGGCCTGGAAAATATGCAGAAGATCAACACCGCCAAGGCGAAGGTGCTTTACGATTACCTCGACGGCCAGGACTTCTACAAGAACCCGGTGGAGAAAAAGTACCGCAGCATGATGAATGTGACCTTCACAAGCCCCGATGCCGACACCGACAAGGCGTTCTGCGCCGCAGCCACCGAGGCGGGCTTTGTGAACCTGAAAGGCCACCGCCTGGTAGGTGGTATGCGGGCGTCCATCTACAATGCCATGCCGCCGGAGGGCATCGATAAGCTGGTCGACTTTATGGAGAAGTTCCGCAAGGAGCATTGAACGGCCGCTTTGTAGGGGCCGGACATATCCGGCCCCTACAAAGCAGAATTAAGGGGAACAGGGAGTAATCTATATGTATACAATCAAAACTTTGAATGCTATTTCGCCGGTTGGGCTGGCCAAACTGCCTGCCAACCAGTTTGAAATCGACAACGAGGCCGCCGCGCCCCACGGCATTTTGGTGCGCAGCGCCGATATGCACGACGCGCCGCTGCCGGACAGCCTGCTGGCCATCGCCCGCGCGGGTGCAGGTACCAACAACATCCCGGTGGAGGAATGCACCAATGCCGGCATCGTCGTGTTCAACACGCCGGGTGCCAATGCCAACGCCGTGGCAGAGCTGGTCATCGGCGCGCTGGTGGCGGGCAGCCGCAACATGGTGGACGCTGTGAACTGGGCGCAGACCCTCAAAGGCCGCGACACCATCGCCAAGGATGTGGAGAAGGGCAAGAAAGCCTTTGTCGGCCCCGAACTGCGCGGCAAGACGCTGGGCGTCATCGGCCTGGGGGCTATCGGTGCCCGCGTTGCCAACGCCGCCGTGGCGCTGGGCATGGAAGTTCTGGGCTATGACCCCTACATTTCCATCGATGCAGCGTGGAGCTTGTCCCGCAGTGTGCAGCACTGCGTCACGCTGGGCGATATGCTGCCCCGCTGCGACTACCTGACCATCCATGTCCCCTACCTGCCCACGACCCGCCACACCATCAACGCGCAGACGCTGGCCATGTGCAAGGACGGTGTCCGCGTGCTGAACTTCGCCCGCGGTGAGTTGGTGGACAACGCTGCCCTGCTGGACGCGCTGAACAGCGGCAAGGTCGCGCAGTATTTCTGCGATTTCCCCACCGAGGAACTGCTGGGCGTCAAGGGCGTTTACTGCACGCCGCACCTGGGCGCCAGCACGCCGGAGAGCGAGACGAACTGTGCCGTGATGGCAGCCGCCGAGCTGAGCGACTACCTGAAAAACGGCAACATCACCCACAGTGTCAACCTGCCGGATGTCAGCCAGCCCCGCGTCAGCGGCCGCCGCATCTGCATCATCCACAAGAACGCACCGGGTGCGATCTCGGCCATCACCGGCATTCTGACCGAAGCCCACCTGAACATTGAGAACATGGTGAACAAGGGCAAAAAGGATGTGGCCTACACCCTGCTGGATGTGACCGGCAACGTCACCGACGACCTGGCCACGAAGCTGGGAGCTATTGAGCCTGCTATCCGCGTGCGAGTTTTGTAAACTGTAAAATGTGTGAAAAACACCCTCTGCCGTCATTTCGCGGCAGAGGGTGTTTTTGTGAAATTGGAGGTAGGGAACATAATCGCTATGAGAGGTCAGACCTTATTGCATTGGACTGACGAATCCCTTATAAGGTACGAGTATGTGGAGAACTGCTGCGGCATACAAGGAAAATCCCCCCTGACTGCGTACAGGTTTAGGCCGCTGTGCGCGGCTTTTTTGTGGTCTTTGCCCCAAAACCAAACAAATCGGGACAATCGACCCAATACGGCTTTTTTTGCGGCGGGTTTTATGGTAGAATCTATGAGAACTCAAAAAAGCGGGGAACGAGTGCTGACGGAAAAGCTCTCCCCCCCAGCCGCTGCGGCGGCAGCCCCAGAGGGGGCCGAGAAGGGAGGAACACGGCATGACCAACGCGCCGAAAACCGTATTAGCCATCCACGACCTGCCGGGCTTTGGCCGGGCGGCGCTGTCGGTCATCGCACCGGTGCTCTCAACGCTGGGGGTGCAGACTGTGGCACTGCCCACGGCGGTGCTGTCCACCCATACCGGCGGGCTGGGCGCACCGGCCAAGCTGGCCGACCCCAGCTACGGCCCTGCCGCGCTGGCGCATTACCACCGGCTGGGCGTGAAATTCGACTGCATCTACTCCGGGGATCTGGCGGACTCCGCCCAGGCCCGGCTGGTGGAACAGGCGTTCGAGCTGTGGCCGAAAGCGCTCAAGGTCGTGGATCCGGTGCTGGGCGACGGCGGGCGGCTGTACAGCGGGCTGGGGGCCGACATGGTCCCGGCTATGTACAATCTGTGCAGTAAGGCTGATTTGATCGTGCCCAATGTGACCGAGGCTGCCCTGCTGCTGGGCGACCCGCTGCCCGGCGTGGGCAGTGCTGAGCAGGCCGCCGCCCAGGCGGCACGGCTGGTGCGCATTGCGCCGCAGGTCGTTGTGACCGGTGTGACCGGGCTGAACGGCGGGCGGTACATAGGCTGTGTGGGCGCGGCCCGCGGCGGGCAGGGATACTCGGTCAAGACGCCGCTGATCCCCCGCATGTACCACGGCACCGGGGATATTTTCGGCGCGGTGCTGGTGGGGCGCATTTTGCAGGGCAACGTGCCCCAGGCCGCCGTGCAGGCGGCAGCTGCGTTCGTGAGTGAGTGCATCCTCCAGACGCCCGAAGGCACCGACGAACGTCTGGGCGTATGGCTGGAAGCCGCCCTGCCCAAACTGATGCAGCAATAAAATAATGTGAGGATGTACATAAACCTATGCCAACTTTGAACATTGTACTGGTGGAGCCGCAGATCCCCCAAAACTCCGGCAATGTCGCCCGCACCTGCGCGGTGACCGGGGCACGGCTGCACCTGGTTGGGCCGATGGGCTTTACCGTGGACGACAAAAAATTGAAGCGAGCCGGGCTTGACTATTGGCACCATCTTGATATAACATATTATGAAGATCTCGCGGATTTTTTTGCCAAAAATCAGGGGCCGTTTTTCTACTTTACCTCCAAGGGGCCGCGCCGCCACGTGGACGTACAGTACCCGGACGGCGCTTACCTGGTATTTGGCCGCGAGGATGCGGGTCTGCCGGAGGAACTGCTGGCTGCCCATGAGGCCGACTGCGTGCGCATGCCGATGCGCCGCGGCGAGCGATGCCTGAACCTTTCCAACGCTGTTGCGGTAGGTGCCTACGAGGCTTTACGGCAGTGGGATTTTGCCGACCTGGAGACCCGCGGCCAGCTGACCCGTTATGAATGGAGTGAGGACGTAAAATGAGCAAGATCGGTTTTTTGACGGATTCCTGTTCCGATATTCCGCAGGAGCTTGCGGACAAATACGGCATTGAGGTGGTGGGCTTCCCCATCAACCTGGATGGCACCGAGTATGTGGAGCGCAAGGACTTTACCAACGACCAGTTTTATGAGATGATGCGCAAGGCCCAGGGCGTGCCCACCACCGCCGCCATCACCCAACTGCAGTGGTGCGAAATTTACGAGCGCTATGTGGACGAGGGCTACACCGACCTGGTGCACCTGAGCATCAACGCCGCCGGTTCCAGCACCTACAACAACGCCATCAAAGGCGCCGAGATGCTGGCCGAGGAGCGCCCCGACCATAAGCTGAAGATTCAGATCATCGACAGCCACACCTATTCGATGCCCTACGGCTGGTATTTCTGCGAGTGCGCCCGCAAGGTGCGCAACGGCGGCGAGCTTTCCACCTGTGTGGACGAGCTGAAGCGCAAGCTGGACTGCGTGGAGATCTGCCTGGCGGCTTACAGCCTGAAGCAGATGAAGAAGTCCGGCCGCGTCAGCGCTGCCGCTGCCGTGGTGGGCGACCTGCTGGGCATCCGTCCCATCATCAGCCTGAACGCCGGTGTCTCCAAGGTCGAGGCCAAGGTGCGCGGTGATGCCGCTGTGCCCCCGGCCATGATCAAATGGGTGGAGAGCCGCGTCGACTCGATGAAGGACACCCCCTATATGGTAGCCTACACCTCCAGCACTGCCAAGCGGGACGAGCTGGTGAAGCTGTGCAAAAAGGCCTTTGGCCATGCGCCGATGATCGTCTTCCAGCTGGGTGGCGTGGTCAGCGCCAACACAGGCCCGGACGGTATTGCCATTGTATACGAGGGCAAGCCCCGCAACCTGGAGGCTTACACCCCGGAACTGCCGTAATTTTAGGGATGAGCAACAATCGCAGGCTCTCTCCCCACCCGCTTTGCGGGACCGCTTACGCGGCCGGGCCCCTCTGTCGCTTTGCGACATCTCCCCGCACAGCGGGGAGACACCCCTCAAGGGGAGCCATTCAAGTGAGCAACAATTTTCAAACTTCCCCCTTGACAATCTGGCGTATTACGCCTATAATACACATAAACCATCAATTTCCCGGGAAAGGAGGAGACAGCTTGGTCAACCTCAGCAATCTCCGGTTTGACGACCGCGTGCCGGTGTACCAGCAAATTGCCGAGAACCTGAAACGCCAAATCCTGCTAGGCACCGTGCAGGACGGCGACCCCATGCCTAGCCGCCGCGAGCTGGCCGCCCAGACCGGCATCAACCCCAACACCGCCCAAAAAGCCTACCGCTTGATGACCGAAGAAGGCTATGTCGTCACCGATGGCAACAGCGGCAGCTTTGTCCGGCTGACCCCCGCCCTGCGGGAACAAATCAGCGAGGAACTGACCCGCGGCCTGGTGGAGCAGTTCGTCACCCAGGCCAAGGCCAACCGGCTCAGCTACAAAAAGGTCATCGCCCTGGTCAGCGACCTTTGGGGCGACGAGGACTAACGAAAACTATTTTTGTACCGTAAGCGTATTACAACGATAATACACAACACAAGGAGGCCCGCTATGAAACACACCCTCACCCTTGCCGCGTGGAACTTCCGCCTGGCGCGGCGCTACCTGCTGGCGCTGTGGGGCATCTTCGCCGCCCAGCAGCTGGCGCTGGTGGTCTTTCGCATCTGCTGGCAAGGCGCTGCCGGCATGGGGCTGGCGTCCCATTATTACTTTACCATGCAAATTTTTGCCTACCCCGGGTTCTACCTACTCACCGGTTTAGCGGCGGGGCTGGCCACCCACAACAGCCGCCGCGCCCGCAGCGGGTACACCTGGGCTACGCTGCCCGGCACCCCAGGGCAAAAGTTCGGGGCCAAGGCCATCACCATCGCCGCCGCCGAGGTCGTCTTTGCTGCCTGGCAGTTCGTGTGGTACATCGTTGAATTTTACCCCGTCACCGCGCTGGAAGTCCACCTGGCCCGCAAGCTGTACGGCGCGGCCCTGCCGCCCGCTAACCTGTACGAGCAGGTCGTCGCCAACAACCTGTTTTCCCGCCTGCTGCCGCGCCGTCCCTTGCAGCTGGTGATTCTGCTGGGCATCCTGGCCCTGTCCGCCCTGCTGCTGGCCGCGCTGGACACCGTGCGCGGCTGGCGCAAGCTGCCCGTGTTCGCCGTCGGCGGGCTGTGCGCCTGGCAGTGCTTCTACCTGGTGACCGTTGAGCAGCACCCCGCATGGATGTTCACCTCTGCAAGCCGCAACGTTACCATGGCTCTCGCCGCCGTGCTGGCCGTCCTCACCGTGTGGTGGGCAGTGCGCAGCATCCGCCGCGGCGAAACCTGCTGAAAGGGGAGTGACCCGCTATGAAAGAAACGAAAACTAAAAAATCTACCTATCTTCGTAACTTTATCATTGCTGTCGCCCTATCGGCGGCCATCCTCGCCGCCGGTGCCCTGTGGGTGCTGCTGGGCTGGCGCAGCGCGCTGGACATCACCCTCACCGACCTGGCAGGCGACCCCGCCGCCCTGCGCGGCTTCACGATGCGCGGCCAGAGCTACTTCGACACCGCCCACACCTACTGGGACCTGCACGACGGCTACCTGGACACCGGCTTCGCCCTCGACCCAGACTCGATCGACGACCAGAACCGCTACAGCGCGTGGGGCGCGTCGATTGACACTTTGTACGCTGTAGCGCCGAAAAGCCGCGACGCAGTCAACGCCGAAGCCCAGCGCGTACACGCCTACCAAGACACATATCAGATGCAAAGCACCGCGTCCGACTTCCGCGTCATGGCCCAAATTTACATCGGCAGCAGCGTTCTCCGCGTGCCCCTGCGGGATGTGACGCTGGACGCGCCCATCGCGGTAAGCGCCAACGCCGAGGTGCCCACCTATCTGAACCGCACCAGCGCCAGCTATGATTACGCGGCCGATTTCGCCGACGAAGTGGAGGATACCAACACCGATTACCGCTACATTGCCGGGCAAATTTTCTCGCTGGGCGACGGCCAGGGCCTTGCCTGGCGGTACACCGTTGCCGACCGCAAGGCCGGGCTGTACAAGGCCACCCCCATCAGTTATGACGACCTCGCCGCTCTGCCTGCCGACGGCAAAGTCGGTGACCGCGACGTGCTTTGCGCCACCACCGAGTTCGGCACGCTGGAACCGTTCTACTGCCCCGAAAACGCCCGCCAGGTGGTCTGCGGCCTGCCAATGGATGACGGCCTGACGCTCTGCGTTTACCTTGATCCGCTGAACAAGGCCTGCGCCGACCTCGTCAACGCGGCGGGGGAGCAGGTGGATCATATCGAGCTGGGCATCGAGGGCGACAACGGTGATTTTTCGGTGACCGCGCTGCCCCGCACCACCGACCGCGACGCCGTGCTGAAGGTGGACTTCCGCAATCTCTTTGTAGCCCTGCGCGTGCAGGACGGCAAGTTCAGCCTGCATCAAACCCTCTCCGCCGAGGGCGGCAGCAACCTGCAAGGCGTCGACATCTACATGCGCAACGCCGAGGACGCCGTGCTGAACACCGCCGGTGACGCGTTGCTCATCGCCACGCCCGAATACACCACCGTGGGCGAGGCCAACGCCGACGACTCTTCCAACATCTACCAAACTGGCACGCTGCTGGTCGTCTACCCGCTGGACGGCAGCGCCCCGCGCTACCGCGGCCGCCTGAATACCGGTGGCGAACGTGATTGGGGTGCCCAGCTGAACAGGAACATTTACGATTGGCCCGCGCGCCGCTATATGAACTACGAACTTTACGAGAAAGACAGGGTGAAACGGCTATGATCGAGGTAAAAAATCTGCAAAAGACCTACCGCAGCCATGGCCAGACCGTGGGCCTGCTGGGGGCGGACTTCACCGTGCCGGACGGGCAGATCGTGGGCGTACTGGGTGAGAATGGCGCCGGTAAAACTACGATGCTGCGCTGTATTGCGGGCCTGCTGCCCCACAAGGGCACGGCGCTGCTGGACGGCAGACCGGCGGGCGAACAGTACGAGCGCATCAGCTACATCACCGGCGAGGGCAGCTATTACCCCGCGCTGACGGTAGCCGCCTACGGCCAGCTGCTGGCCGACCTGCACCCGGCGTTTGACCCCGCGCGGTACGCGAAGTTTTTGGAGTTTTTCAGCCTGCACGGGTCGGACGTCATCGGGCATCTCTCCACCGGCCAGCGTGCCCGGGTGGAGCTGGCCGCAGGCTTTGCCAAGCGGGTGCCCTACTACCTGATGGACGAGCCTTTTTTGGGCAAGGACCCCTTTACACGGCGGGACTTCATCAAGCTGATGAGCGCCACCCTCACCGGCGGCGAAACGCTGCTGCTCTCGACGCATTATATTGAGGATGTGGACCATTTCCTCGACCGTGCGTTGATTTTGCACGATGGCCGCATTGCCGAGGACCTGCTGCTGGATACTCTGACCCCCGGCGACACCCTGTTAAACCACATGGCCGCCGCCTGCCACTGGGACCCCAAACGGTACTTGGAGTTTGAGGAAGAATAAAAATTCCCGCAGCTATAACCAGCTGCGGGATTTTTTGTGTTTTGTAGGAAATGTAAAAAAGAAACGGATGATTTCTCTGAAATCTTCCAAAGTGATTGTTTGGACAAATTACTCTTGAAACTGCTTATGAGCTTTATGAAACGGCAGGTTAATTATGGGAACAGGATCATCTGATAAAAACTATCTTATTGAGTTGGATTGCTCAAGAGATTTAGCCGCAATATTTATACTTGTGTACCATTTCATTATTGAATCAAATACAGCTGGATATATCCATTTTTCTCCATTTATACTCCAAATGTTTAGCTTTTGGGGAAGCATTGGGGTCAATTTATTCTTTTTGCTTTCTGGGGCAAGCTTAACCCACCGTTGGCAAAACAGGTGGAATCTAAAGGAATATGTAAAAGGCAGAATTTTAGCGATTTATCCGGATTTTTGGGTGACATTTTTTTCTTTATTTGTCTATGGAGAAGTCTTGCATGGAAATAATGCCTCAGTCCCAAAATGGAAACTCATCTTTTCTATTATAGGGGTTGACGGCTACATGCAACAGTTCACCTCTACGTTTTATAAAATTGGCGAATGGTTTTTAGGATGTTTACTCATTTTATATTTTTTGTTCCCTATTTTTCGTTATTTCGTTTCGCCTAACAAAAGGACGTTCTTTGGTGGTTCTATTCTTTTTCTATTTTGGCTTATTGGGCCTTCTTTGTGTTTGCCATACGATGGTAATCACATGGTATTGGGACAAGCCTTTGTGTTTTGGGTTGGCATGTTGCTTTCACAGCTTTTCGGTCGTAAGTACAATTGTAAACAACTTGTATTCTGCGGAGTCATATGTGGAGTCCTTGCATTATTATATGTACCCACAAAATACATAGCTTTCTTCTCCGCCATTTTTATAATACTATTTGCTGGTGTTTCTGCCCAATACTTAAAAAAGCTTCCATATTCCATACGCTTATTCATACGCCTTTTTTCAAAGCAAAGTTATCGTATTTTTCTTATCCACCATGTACTATTAGTTATTGTAATTATTCCGCGTGCAATTCTATATGCTTGGCATCCAATCTTTACATTCATCGTATATTTCATTTTCTGTATCATATTATCAGCATTGTTAAGCTATATTTCAAAACCAGTCGCGTTGTTGCTTAAGACTTTGCTTGATTACTGATGTTTGATACCCACCATTATGGAAAGGACAACTGTTGGGTAGACTGCATAAACAGTACCGGCAGCATAATGCTGTTGTTGATGTAGGGGCGCACAGTATGCGCCCACTAACGGCGCGGCAAACGCAGGTACAACGGGCCGATATAGAATCGGCCCCTACGAGCGTAAGGAAAATGGCATGCAAATTCCGTAGGGGCGGATTCCATATCCGCCCGCGGGGCGTCGGGGACGCCGCCTCCTATAATATGCTATCCACTTGTGAGGTAAAATTTCCTTGAAACCATTTGTCACTCAGGTCTGGCCGCAGTTTACGGCGGACCAGCAGTTCTGCGCGGCGTTCGGCAGCGTGCTTGTTGACCGCGTGGAACTTTACCGCACAAAAAGACAGGTCGTTATCTGCCTGCGCAGTGCTGAACCCCTGGACCAGGCGCTGTGCGGGCGTCTTTGTGCGTCCCTGGCCGAGGTGTTCGCCGGGTATGAACTGCAGGTTCGCAGCTACTTTGCTTACCCGAATATCACCCCCGAGGCCGTGCGTCTGATGATCGAGGAACTGAAGGGGCAGGGGATGCCGGTCAACGGCTTTTTGGATAAGACCGAGCCTGTCACCTTCGGCGACGACGGCATCACCATCCATGTCAACGCGGGCCGCCCGATCCTGGAAAGCGTCGAGCTGCCCCGCGTGCTGGCCGAACTCATCCAGGAGCGCACCGGTTCGCTGCCTATCGTGCGCCTTGCCGACAGCGGAAAGGCGCGCACGGAAGAAGAATTTGAACAGTACTTGCAGGAGAAAGTCCCCGCCGTCAAGTTTGAGGCCAAGGAGACGCCGCCCGACTTTACGATCGAGGGGCTGGCCCTCACGAACAAGCCGGTCAAGCTGTTCTACGGCAAGACCTTCAAGCCTGCCGACATCCGCCATCTGAACGATCTGGGCGATGGCGGTAAGGTCACAGTCTGGGGCGATGTCTTCGCCACCGAGGTCAAGGGCAGCCGCCGCAAAATCTACTTTACCTCCATCACCGACTACTCCGGCTCCGTCAACCTGAAAGTCCTGGGCGACGAGGACGCCGATATGTCCAAGTGGGAGAACCTCAAGCCCGGCACCACCCTGATCGTGCGCGGCAACTATATGTACGATAAGTACGAGCACGACTTTGTCATCCTGCCCTACGACGTCCTGCAGGTTGAACGCCAGCAGCGCCAGGACACAGCCCCCGACGGCGAAAAGCGCGTCGAGCTGCACCTGCATACCAAGTCCAGCTCAATGGACGGCTTCAACGACCCGGGCAAAATTGTCCGCCTGGCCCACCGCATGGGCCACCGCGCTATCGCCATCACTGACCACGGCGTCTGCCAGGGCTACCCCGAGGCCATGCTTGCCACCGACGCCATCCACGAGACGGACCCGAACTTCAAGCTGATTTACGGCTGCGAGGCCTACTTTGTTGACGATATGATCCCCGCCGTCTACGGCGGGGCGCAGATGCCGCTGTCCGGCTCGTTTGTCGTGTTCGATACCGAGACGACCGGCCTTGATTCCAACACCGAGCGGCTGACCGAGATCGGCGCCGTCTTTGTGGAAAACGGTAAGATCAACGAAGAAAAGAAGTTCTGCACCTTCGTCAACCCCGGCAAGCCCATCCCGCAGAAGGTCGTTGACCTGACCGGCATCAATGACGCCATGGTCGCCGACGCCCCCACGCCGGAGGAAGCCATCCGCGCCTTCAAAGAGTTCTGCGGGGACAACATCCTCGTTGCCCACAACGCCCACAGCTTTGATATGCTGTTCATCCGCAAAGCGGGGGAGAAGGCGGGCGTCAGCTGGGACGAGAATACCTATATCGACACGCTGCCTATGGGACAGGCACTCTTTCCGGGCCTGCGCAACTACAAGCTGGACACCATCAACAAACATCTGGAGATCCCACCCTTCAACCATCACCGCGCTGTCGATGATGCCATGGCGCTGGCCCGCATCTTTGAAGTCATGCTGACCGACTTGCAGGAGAAGGACATCCACACGGTGGAGGCCATCAACACCGGTCTCGGCGGCAATAAAGAGGTGCTGAAAAAGAAATACTACCACCTGATTATCCTCGTGCAAAACCAGGTGGGCCTCAAAAACCTCTACCGCATTGTCAGCGCGGCGCACACCCAGTATTTCTTCAAAAAGCCCCGCGTGCCCCGCAGTCTTTTGAATCAGTATCGCGAGGGTCTGCTGCTTTCGCCCGCCTGCGAAGCGGGCGAGTTGTACCGCGCCATTGTGGCGGGCCAGCCCTATGAGCAGCTGCTGCGCATCGCCGATTACTACGATTACCTTGAGGTGCAGCCGCTTGGCAACAATGAGTTCATGGTTCGCAACGGCCAGGTGGATTCCATCGAAGCCATCAAGAACTTCAACCGCACCGTCATAAAACTGGGCGAGGACCTGCATAAGCCGGTCGTCGCCACCGGCGACTCCCACTTTCAAGAGCCGGAAGATTGGATCTATCGTGCTGTTTTGCAGGCAGGCAACGGCTTCAAGGACGCCGACAACCAGGCCCCGCTCTACTTCCGCACCACGCCCGATATGCTGGAAGATTTCAGCTACCTGCCGCAGGAAAAGGCGTATGAAATTGTGGTGACGAACCCCAACAAGATCGCCGCCACCATCGACAACAACCTGCGCGCCATCCCCAAGGGCACCTACCCGCCCAGCATCCCGGGTGCCGAGCAGGAACTGCGCGACGACACCTGGAAACACGCGGCCCGCGACTACGGCAGCCCGCTGCCCGATGTGCTGCAAAAGCGGCTGAAAAAGGAGCTGGACTCCATCTGCGGCCACGGCTATGCGGTTTTGTACGTCATCGCCGTGCGTCTGGTGGCTTACTCCAATGCGGGCGGCTACCAGGTCGGCAGCCGTGGTTCCGTCGGTTCGTCGGCTGTGGCGCACTTCTCCGGCATTTCCGAGGTCAACTCGATGCCGCCGCATTATCTCTGCCCCAACTGCAAGCACAGCGAGTGGATCAACGACGGCATCCACTTTGACGGCTTTGACCTGCCGGACAAAAACTGCCCGGTCTGCGGCAAAAAAATGATCGTCGAAGGCCACGACATTCCCTTTGAAACCTTCCTGGGCTTCTACGGCGACAAGGAACCCGATATCGACCTGAACTTCTCGGGTATGTACCAGTCCCACGTCCACCGCTATACCGAGGAACTGTTCGGCAAGGAAAACGTCTTTAAGGCGGGCACCGTCTCCGGTTTGCAGGACAAAACGGCCTACGGCTACGTCAAAAAGTACCTCGAGGAGCGCGGCAAGACCGTCAACCGTGCCGAGGAAAACCGCCTTGTCATGGGCTGCACCGGCGTCAAGCGCACGACCGGCCAGCACCCCGGCGGCATGGTCGTCGTGCCGGATACGTTTGATATCTACGACTTCTGCGCCATCCAGCACCCGGCGGACGATGTCAAGGGCGGCCTGCTGACCACCCACTTTGAATTTAAATATCTGCACGACACGCTGCTCAAACTGGATGAGCTGGGCCACGATGTGCCGACCTTCTACAAATTCTTTGAGGAATACTCCGGCATCCCCATCGACTCGGTCCCGATGAACGACGAGAAGGTGTACAGCCTGCTGACCAGCCCGGCAGCGCTGGGCGTGACCGAAGAGCAAATTGGCTCCAAAACCGGCACCTTCGGCATCCCGGAAATGGGCACAAACTTTGTGCGTCAGATGCTTTTGGATGCACAGCCGAAGAATTTCTCCGAGCTTATCCAGATTTCCGGCCTGTCCCACGGCACCGATGTCTGGACCGGCAACGCCGACGAACTCATCCGTTCGGGCACATGTACCATCGCGGAGGTTATCGGCTGCCGTGACAGTATCATGCTGTACCTGCTGCGCAAGGGCCTGGAACCGAAGATGTCCTTTGACATTATGGAGGCCGTGCGTAAAGGCAAGGTCGCCAAAGGGGGCTTTAAGCCCGGCTGGGAGGAAGCCATGCGCGAGCACGACGTGCCCGACTGGTATATCGAATCCTGCCGCAAGATCAAGTATATGTTCCCCAAGGCCCACGCCGTGGCCTACCTGATGGCGGCCATCCGCTTGATGTGGTTCAAGGTCTACCATCCGGCCATCTTCTACGCGGTGTACTTCACGGTGCGCGGCGCGGATATCGACTACGAGGCCGCCGTTGGCGGCGTCCGCGTGGCAAAGCAGCACCTGAAGGACAACGAGAAGATCCCAAAAGACGAACGCACCGCCAAGGACGATGACGCCCTTGTCAGTTTGCAGCTGGAAAACGAGATGCTGCAGCGCGGCTGCGAATTTTTGCCCATTGAACTGGGTAAAAGCTACGCCAGCAAGTACGTGGTCGAGGACGGCAAGGTCCGTCTGCCGTTCACGGCCATCCGCGGCCTGGGCGATGCCGCCGCTGTGGCGCTGGAACAGGCCACGATGCACGGCCAAGAGTATATCTCGGTGGAGGAATTGCAGCAGGCCAGCGGCGTGGCGCAGTCGGTCTTTGACAAGCTCCGCGCCGTCGGTGCCCTGGGCAATCTGCCCGAGACCAGCCAGGTGGATTTGTTCAGTATGATATAAAGGAATTGCCCATCCGCGGGGCGTCGGGGACGCCGCCCCCTACAAAATCCACCGCAGCAGGGGCGGCATATATGCCGCCCGCCCCCCTTGACAACCCACCTGAATTGCGGTATAATAGCAGTCACTGATGCGGGATTAGCTCATCCGGTAGAGTGACTGCTTCCCAAGCAGTAGGTGGCGAGTTCGAGACTCGTATCCCGCTCCAAAATGAATATTGGCGATAAGCCGAGAAAAAGCAGCTAAACAACGTTGTTTAGCTGCTTTTTCTATGTTCCAAAACGTTCAAAAATGCTTGAAAATGAATATTTTTTCTGGTGCATTCATGGTGCGAACACGTTTTACAATCCGTATTATGGGGATTTTGGTGCGAATTTGGTGCAAAAAAATACCAGCGGGAGCTTCCCGCTGGCGTAGAATGTTTTAACAAATATCGAAATCTACAATTTGAATGGCGTCTTCAAATTCTTGGGATGCCTCGTCAAGGCTGTCCAGGTCGATGCCGTCGGCCTGGAAAGCGTAGACTGGCCGAAGCGTGCAGTCCGTGCCTGGCTTGACACCGTAGCCGGTATCATATTTGAAGTCTGCGCATTCCCAGCTGTCCAGATATTCCTCACCGTTCCAGCCGTAGGCGGCGTAGTAGTGACCGTTCAGCAAGTAAATAGGGATGCGGGATTCAAAGAAAAAGCCGACGTTTTTAATTGGTTCTGTCATGGTGGAAACCTCCTGTTTTTATTTATTCTTAGTGTAGCACAGGGCGGGCCGATATTCAATCGTAGATTTCATTAAACCAGAGCGGGCCGAAGCGGTACGAGATGATATAGGAAGGATGAAGGCGGGCGCTGTCGGATGTGGAGACTAGGCGAGCGCTTAACATGGTGGCGCGGCATCCGGCAGCGAAGGATGCCGCCAGCGCGGCGGCGATGATGACGGATAGAATAAATTTCTTCATGATGGTTACTCCTTATTTGCCCGGCGGATGATCTCGGCCAGGATTTTGTGACGGTTGGCAGGCGTGGCGGGTAGAACCCAATCAAAATCAAGCACCATTCGCGGCTCGGTGGGGTGGCGCTTCTCGGTGGGGTTGTAGCGTCCCCAGCATCCGGCGGCGTCGGTGGCGTAAACGTCAACAGCCCAGTAAGAGGGCAGAGGGGCGGGGGTATATCCTGCCTTGTGCCAGATGTTCGGCAAGCTGTGCTTGCTGCCGTCGTTGGTGCAGGCGGTAAACTCCACGCCGATGCTCTCGCCGCGCGGTGTAGTGCCGTCCAGCTCGTACAGAGTGCGGGTGGCGGCGCGGTGGTCGATGCTTTTAATTCCGGTAATCATGTGTATTGACTCCTTTCAGATTTTGGGTTATGGGGCGGGGCTGCTTTGCGCTGTGCAGCCCTGCGAGAGTTTCAGCGGTGGACAAGTCCATAATAGAAGTGCTGCAGGCCGTGACGGACAAAAGCCATATATAACAGCCCTTGTGCATCGCTGCTTTGCGGTTCGCCCATCAAAAAGCCCTTGTGACCATCGCGCCGCAGATCGCGCGGCAGGCTGTACGGAGGCATACAGTTCAGCATATCGCTGTACACGTCGGAGGTAATGGCCTGGCCGGGGCGGGCGTTAAAAACTCCGGTGCGTTCCCAGTCTTGCCGGGTGTAGGTGTCGGCGGTGGGCCGGTCGGCGGCCAGGTCGCAGTAGTGGTTGAACATGAGGCGGGCGTCCTCCGGGTCGTGGGTGTGGTAGCACTCAATTTCCCGGCCATCGGGGTACATGGCCATAACTTCGATATAGCCGCATTCGGCGGTGAGGTCTGCCGCGTCGATGATGATCTTACGGCCTTGCCAGGTGGTTTGGGTGTGGTGTAGGGTTTTCATGGTGGTTGCTCCTTTCAGCATTTAGCAATTTCTGTCAAGACGGTTTCACCGTTGATTTTGACGGTGATGGTCTCTATGTTGGTGTTACTGTCCTGAGTGCTGCGGTACTCGTAGCGGTCGCCGTTCGGCCACTCGCGGACGTGGTAGGAACTTGTAGAGGTATAACCGCCGTCGTCATAGGAACACGGCAGTTTCACGCGCTCCTCGCACCATTCTAAAATCTGTTCTCTGGTCATTGTTTATTGCTCCTTTTCTTTTTTTGTAGTGGGGTAGGGTCGCTTTGCTGTGCGGCCCTGCAAGGTATCAGGCGGGGATGGTTTCGCGGTCGCGGGTCTGGTAGCTCTGGCCGCTGTACTTGTTATAAATTTCTTGGTAACTGGCTTTACGGTTGCGGCGGCTGGTGTCGCCTTGCGGATGCCAATAGTACTTGCAGCGGTTCGCAGACCAGCGGAAACCGAGCTTTTCAAGAGTGCGTAACCACTTGTGGTTGGTGTCGGCCCAGATCCAAGAGCCCACAACATCGAACTTCAGGCCCGGGCACTTGGCCAGCTCTTCGGCCATCTTTACGGCCTCTGCATCCTCTGCCGCTTTGGTCTGTTCGTACTGCTGGCGGCCTTGCTTGGCCTGTTCGGAACAGAAGCGGGGGAGCGTGGGTTTCAGCTCGTCCCACTCGGCGTTTATCTCCTGCATGTCGGAGACGCTGCCGCCGTGATCGGGGTGGTGCTTGCTGGCAAGGTCTCTGTACATTGCGGTTCCTTCGGTGATGGTGCTGGGGCGGGGGGTGAACCATTTGTAAGTTTTATATGTGGTAGTCATTTTGTAGGCCTCCTGTTTTGTTTGGTGGTTGTTTGCTTTCGATGTCTGTATTATACATGCTAGCATGAACAATGTCAACATGCTATCATGAAGATTGGAGAAATGCACAATAATGCTAGCATGAATCTATGCAATTTGTACATGCTTGCATGATTCGGTGCTCTGTGCTATAATGTGGGTACTATACAAAAGGAGGAACGCAGAATGTCCACCGATGCAAAACGGGCCGGGAATGCGCGATACTTGGCAAAGCTCAAAACCATTACAGTTAGGATGCAGCCGGAAACGGCGGAAACCATCCAGCAGGCAGCAGCAGCAGCCGGGGAAAGCGTGAACGGCTATATTCTTGAGGCAGTAGATGCGAGACTGCAACGAGAAAATCACGATAAACCGAAAAACACTTGACAAAATCGCACTTGCGTAGTAAAATATGTATAATGAGCGAACCCGCGAGGAAGCGAGCTCCCGCGGCGGGGCTCACTCATTATACAGTTTTAACGTTTCAACGCGAAAAATTTGGTTTATGGCGTCCAGGCTTCGGCTTGGGCGCTTTTTTTGTTGCTTTTTTAAGGCAGGAGGGCGGCAACATGGCAGAAAAAAAGGCGGCGCAGGCCGTCCAGAAGATGAGCAAGGCGCAGCAGGGTGTTGAACGAGCAAGGCAGCAGGCAGAGCGCGGGGAACTGGTGGACAGTCTAGGCCGAGTGGTTAAACCGTCGCAGATTGCGGCGCTGTCTCCAAAATCCATAGGAGATCAGCCAGCAGAACGCAAGCGGGCAATCCAACAGGCAGGAGCAGCAGCAAGCAACGAGCTACAAGCGAAGAGACGGACTATTAAGGACATCTACAACGACTTACTGCAGCAGGCAGACGATATAACAGGGATAGAGGATCAGGAGCTAGCAGAGAGGGCGCAACAGCGAGCACAACAGCAGGGGAAGGCGATAACCGTATACGACAGCATTGCTATTGCGATGGCGGCTAAAGCGAAGGCAGGAGACGTCAAAGCAGCAGTGTTCGTGCGCGATTCTGCGGGAGATAAACCGGCGGACCAGATGGAGATCACAGCCGAGACGATGACCGACGCGGATAGAAAAATGTTGCAAAACATTCAGCAGCGGATGCAAAAGGACGATGTAACGTGAAATTGATGTTCGCTAAATAAGTATTTAGCGAAATAGGCGGGGTTTGAGGATGAAGGAAGGCCGGAAAGCGGAAAGCCTGCGGGGGCTGCTGGATGGCATCAAGGAAGGGGCGGGGGTCTATTTTTTTTAGTGGTAGATTCCGGGCCGGAGGTCGGCAGGGTAGGGGGTGGGGGTATCCCCCTATGAGGGGCGGGCCGGGTCGTGCGAAGAGCGCGGCCCAGTACGAATATGTTCGTTCCCCCAGCGCATTCAAAAATAAAATTTAAGAGGTGTGAGCAATGGAGCGACAAAAATACAACGCCGACAACACCGGTCCAGTAGGAGAACAAGGGCCTGCATGGTACGATTGTTACACTGTAGAAGAACTTTTGGAAAGAATCATTCGTGACGCTTATGCGATTGGGGCAAAAATAGGGCATCCCCCCTATGCGAGATTTCATTCCAAAATGGAATAGGTTCCCTAAAAAAATAAAATTTTGAAATTTTGAGTTTCACGGTGCGGAGACAGTACCTCCTACTGCTTATGGGACTAGGGCCGTCCGCTTCAAGACCCAGCGGCCACAATATGAAAGCTGCGGAGGCTAGTTATGAAAGAATTGCGCGACACTATTCAGGACATGACAAGCGACGATTACAAGCGACGTTTCGTTGCTGAGTATGAGCAGACCAAGATTCGTTACGAGAAACTAAAAGAGCTAAATACAAAGATTGAAGCTCATAGACGTAGCCCTTATACTATTGGGCCGAAACACGACTGTCCATACGATGTTTTAAGAGAACAGCAGGCTTCAATGGGTCAATATCTGCACATTCTGGAATTGAGGGCTGTTCTAGAAAACATTGAATTGAATTGATGCAAAGCGTTCTGCTACGGCAGGGCGCTTTTTTATTTGCAGAATAAACCCGCGAGGAGCGGGAACGGTTTGCTAAACCGATTGGCCGCCGGTGGCGGCTGGGGTTCGCGTCCTCTGTTCTGCGCCATACACAACATGGGAGCCGGTTCGTCTAATAGGAAGGACGCGCGATACAAGGGTTCGAGTCCCTTACGGGTTGCCATGTTGTGCGTTTTATATGCTGCATAGCTGACCATTTGGGTGACGTTACCAAAATGGTATGAGCGCTGCGTTCCGCAAGCAACGGCGCGGCAAAGGTGCAAGGCCTATGTGCAGTACCAAGGCCGATGATACGGGTAAAGGTAGCAGAGCCGGACGCGGCGATTGTGTTCCCCGTTAGGCAGCCGCCATGCGCCTACTGACAGTGCGTACCATGTGGCGGGTTCTGAACAACCCCCTAGCGGTAAGCGGCCCTATAATTGGGCGACGCTGATGCTTTGGGGTTCTTATTAAACAGATCGCGGCAAGCCTCTGGTGCACACAACTTGCAAAAGCGTGTAAGTATGTGGCAGGTTTTTTAATATAAGACGGTAATACGTTAAATAACAACTTGCTTATAACTTGCACGGTGTGCAACACGCGCAACTGCCGCGCCTTTTATTTGCAATCATAGCTTAATTGGCAAAGCCACGGCTCGAGCGTGAGTTACAGGTTCAAATCCAGTTGATTGCACCAATGCTGGGTCGCGCCCACCGGTGAAAGCCCGGCGCAGGCAAAACGCGATAGATAACCTGAACGCTGTAAGCAAAGCGGCAAGCCGATCAGGAGCGCGGCGCGATGGCAGGTCGCAACGGGACTTTGTGAGCCTGAAAAAGTCTGCTCGGCATCTGCTTGTGCGGACTCCGTTACTGACGCAGTTACGCATCGCCGAAACCAATTACATCAAAGCAGACGTGCGTACAGCAGGCACGTTAAACACTGACTGTATGCAGGCGGACCATCACGCGCGGAGCACTGGATGCCGCCTGTAGCGTTGCGGAATTGCTACCCGCAACGGGTGAGACCGGCATAGCAGAGACCGGTAGGGCGGGTTAGGGGAATTTTTGAGGAAATGGGGTGATGCGGTGACACTGGAAGAAGCGAGAGAGCTGGAACGGGAAGCGTGCCGCAAAGACCCCGTTTATTTTTGTGAGACGTACTGCCACATTGAGGACAAGGACGCGGACGAGCTGATACAGCCATTTACGCTGTGGGATGGGCAGAAAAAAGCCCTGACGGTGTTTGCAGGGAATCGGCTTGTGTGCGTGCTGAAAGCGCGGCAGCTGGGGTTTACCTGGCTGGCGCTGGTGGAAGTGGCGCGGCTTGTGGCACTGAACACAGGCCGTACTGCCATAGGTTTGAGCCGGTCGGAGGACGAGGCCAAAGAGCTTGTGCGCCGCCTGGCGGTGATTCTGCGGTATATGCCAGAATTTATCCGCGAGGTGGACACGCCGGGCGGCAGTATCCCGGGGTGGACAGGGCCTGCGTTCTACAAAAGCACGATGCAGGTAGTTGTGATGTGGCCGGACGGCCCGGAGAGCGTGTTTAAGGCTTTTCCGTCAAGTCCTGCGGCAGGCCGTTCGTTTACTGCCGACTTGATCGTGATAGACGAATGGGCGTTCCAGCAGTACGCAGAGGAAATCTGGCAGGCGGCATACCCGGTTATCAACCGACCGTTCGGCGGGCGGGTCATTGGCTTGTCTACCATCAAGCTGGGAACGCTGTTTGAGGAAATCTACACAAACCCCGGCAACGGCTTTACCAAGCTGTTTTTGCCCTGGAGCACTGACCCGCGCCGCAGTGAAAAGTGGTACGCACAGACGGTCGCTGCGCTGGGCGAAGATAAAACAATGCAGGAGTACCCTGCAACAGAGGAAGAAGCGCTCTCCGCACCCGGAGGGCGCTTTTTTAGTGAACTTGATAAAGATACCCACTTGGTCGATGCACCGCCCACAGGGCCGCTAAGGCGCTATGTAGCGATTGACTACGGCCTTGATATGTTGGCGGCCATCTGGATTGCCGTTGACCCGAACAACCATGCAACGGTGTACCGGGTGGACGGCGGGCCGAACAAGACGATAGGCGAGGCAGCAGACCTGATTTTGCGAGATTCCGAGGGCGAGGAAATTGATATGTACCTTGCGCCGCCTGATTTGTGGAACCGCAGCCAGGAGAGCGGCAAAAGCCGTGCACAGCTGTTCAGCGAAGCGCATCTGCCGCTGGTGCAAAGTTCCCGCGATTTTCCTGCCGGGTGTGCGGCCATGAAACAATGGCTGCGCAAGGACGAGAAAACAGGGAAGGGGTATCTGACGTTCTACAAGCCGGGCGAGTTGTGGACGTGCCTGACGAAGATACAGAAGGATGATAAAAACCCTGATGTATATGCGAAGAATCCGCACGGATTGACGCATTTCCCTGATGCGTTGCGCTATTTTTGCGTTTGGTGGACAAGCCCGGCGAAAAAGCCGGTGAATATCAAAAAGCGGCATTGGACGGCGGATATGTACGAGGACTACAAGAACGCAAGCCCGAGTGACCGCAAAATGCTGATTGAGAAATGGGGGAGTCCTGCATGAGATGCCAGACCTGCGGCATAGAGTGCCGCACCGATTCCGAGCACGAAGTGCTGAAATTCATTTGCCGGAACAAGCAGTGCCCTGATTTTGGGCACGTAATGGGGGAGAAAGCCCCCGACGTTGCGGTGATGCGGGTGAATTACCCGGTGGGAGCACAAGGAAAAGCGGGGCAATAGCGACAAAGCCGCCCCTCATCCGGCCTGCGGGCCACCTTCCCCAACAGGGGAAGGCAAAGAAAATGATAGAAGAAGCGCTTACCAGAGATGGTAGGCGCTTTTTTTATACAAATTTTTAGCCGGCGGGCGTTGTACGCGGAGGAACCTATGGACGAGTTTGAGAACGGCGTGACCGCTGGCGTAGCCGACCAGATTGAGAACACCCCGGAAGAAAACGTGGAAACTGTGGAAAACGTGGAAACTGATGTGGAAAGTACGGAAACTGCCCCCGCGCAGGAGCCGGAAATTCCCAACAATGTATGGGCCATTGCCCGCCAGCGCAGCGAGCGAGAGGCACAGCAGCGCGTAGACCGACAGTTTGCACAGCGATTTGCCGGGTACAAGAACCCCGAGACCGGCGCGGCTATCCATACGATGCAGGATTACTTTGACGCGATGGATGCCCAGAACCGCATTGCCCGACAGCGGGCCATTGAACAGGCTACGGCCAACCAGACGGCAGAACAGCGTGCCGCCTTGCAGCGCATCATTGACAACGACCCAGAGAAAGCACAGCTGAAAGCCGAGATGGAAGAGCTGAAAGCGGCACGGGTCAACGACGAGGCGCAGGCGGCGTTCAACGCTGATTTTGCCGAGCTGCAAAAGCTGGAACCGGGCCTGAAAAGCGTTGCTGACCTTGCCAACATGGAGAATTTTGGCGAGATCGTGAACCTGGTGCAGAACAAGGGCCTGGATATGGTGACAGCCTATAAGGCGGTCAACTATGGCAAGGCCGTACAGAGCGGCACAGCGGCAGGGCGACAGGCGGCTATCAACGCTGCACGCGGCAAAGGACATCTGGCGTCCCACGGAGGGGCCAATATGCCGGGCAAGGAAAAGACCATGAGTAGCGGGATGCTTGCGAAAGCACGTGAGTATTTCCCGGACAAGAGCGAAGATGAGCTGCAGAAGCTCTACAACTCAATTTGATTTTTGTGTAAAGGAGACTGACTATGGCAGTTATTTTTAGTAAGGCAAGCGGCCTTGCCAATGATTTTTGGAATGAGTGGGCTGACCTGCTCACCATGAAAATGAAGGACACCGACAACGAGAAGAACAACGATGACGAGCTTGTGAAAGCGCTGTTCAATGTCAAGAAGTCCAAGCGTTTTGGCGAGAAGATCGCCGGTATGTCTACCTTCTCCAACTTTGATCTGGTCGATGAGGGCGCGTCCAGCCCGCTTGATGATTTCGGCGAGGTGGAACCCAAGCTTATCCAGCATTCGGAGTTCAAGAAAGCGTTCCGCATCACCAAGACGATGATCGAGGACAACCAGTTCGATATGGCCGCTGCCCGCGCCGCAGCCTATGTGCGTGCCTACAAGCGCAGCCGTGCTGTGTTTGCTTCCAGCGCACTGACCAGCGCCGCCGCTACCTTTACTTACGGCGCAAAGACCGGGCTGGATTCCACCACTGCGGACGGCAAGGCTCTGTTTGCCAAAGACCATACCGGCAATACCGGCGTTGCTGCACAGAGCAATGTGTTCACCAATGCGCTTGGCACCGATGACGCGATGCTGAACAAGCTGGCGAATGTCGGCTTCAACTTCATGAATGCCTCCGGCAACCACATGGGCTATGTGTTCGACACCATCATCCTGCCTGCCAACCGCCCCGATATGATCGTGCTGGCAAAGAAGATTGCCAACAGTGACCAGCAGGTCGGCAGCAACTTCAACGATGTGAACGTCAACAAGGGTATGTGGAAGCTGATCGTTGACCATCATTGGCAGGCAGCGGAGGAAAGCAACCCCTATATCATCATGAGCAGCCAGGCCAACAAAGACCTGCTGGGCAACGTGTTCTATGACCGTACCGCGATGGAGACCTTCCAGAATGTGGACACGCTGACGCAGGATTTGATCACTTCCTGCCGTGGCCGTTTCAGCGCCGGTTTCGGAGATTGGCGGCACGTTATTTTGGGCGGCGCTGCTGCTGGTAGCACGCTGACCTAAGGCGGTGCGGCATGGTTCCTAAAGGATTGAAAATCGGGGAAACCTTTGAGGACGGCAAGCGGCTGTATGTTGTGGAGGCCGTGAACAGGGACGGGACGTATTATTCCCGGGCAGTAGAGAACGACGAGGCTCACCCGGGCACTGACAGCTTGCGCCAAGGGGAAGTCACCCGGAAACGGCGAACCAAGAAGCAGTAATTTTGGCGGCTCTGCTACGGCAGGGCCGCTTTTTATCACATTTGCGGGGGCGTGACCCCACAGGAGTGACGATATGAAGAAAGACGATAAGCAGACAAAAGACCTTGAAAAATGGCAGGGCAAGCTATCCAGCGCGAAATCTGCGTACAGCGGCACGCTGGATAAGATGCGCAAGCGCGAGGCCATGTACTACGGCAGCCACGAGATACAGGGGGCCAAGAAGGATGCCACCAATGTGCGCAATATCATCTATGAGTTGATTGAGAGCCAGGTGGATTCGACCTACCCGCTGCCGAAGGTGACGGCCATCCACCGGGAGGACGAGGACAAGGCACGCAAGCTGGAAAGCCTTTTGCGCAACCAGGCACGCCGGATGCACTTTACCGAGCTGAACGACCGCAGCGAACGCACCGTGCCGGTGCAGGGGGCTGATTTTTTCCATGTGGAATGGAACCCGGCGGCGGGGTATCACTGCACACTGGGCGACGTAGAAATCGAGTTGCGCCACCCGCGGCAGGTCATCCCCCAGCCGGGCGTGTACAAGCTGGACGACATGGATTATGTGTTTGTGCAGATATCCAAGAGTAAAGAAGCCCTGGAGGCGCGGTACGGCATTAAGCTGGACACCGACACAGAAGATGCGCCGGATGCCCGGGGCGGAGACGACGGCAGCACACACACAGGCGTTGTGACCCAGAACATTGTGTACTACAAGCATGATAAGGGCACAGTGGGGATGTTCAGCTGGGTAGGTAGCCAGGTGTTGGAAGATTTCCCCGATTATTACGCACGAACGGCGGAGGTATGCACAAAATGCGGACGCCGCCGGGTGGGGGATGTATGTGTCTGCGGAAATAAGAAGTTCAAGGAACAGCCCGTGCAGACGCTTACCCTGACCCAGGATGTGACGATGAGCAGCGGCGAGATTTTGCCCGCACAGGTACAGGGTGAGGATGTGCCCATCATGAACCCGGATGGCAGCGTACAGCTGGACAACGACACCGGAGAAGTTATCCTGATGCCCGGCGAGATGCAGGCCAACGAGATACCCGCTTACAAGCCGCAAGGTTTCCCCCTGATCGAGCGGGTGAACATTGCGGCATCGGATATGTTCTTGGGCGTATCGGACGTGGACATTGTGGCCGACCAACAGCAAGCCATAAACAAATACGGCACGAAGATACAGGAAAAGCTACTGAAAGGCGGCAGCTGGGTCATTCTGCCGGAGGGTGTGCAGGCAGAACTGAACGACAACGAGTTAAAAATCCTGCGCATAGAGAACCCTAGCCAGCGCAGTATGATCGATGTTATCAACGTGCAGCCCAATGTGCAGAACGACCAGAATATGCTGGAATATAACTATAACTGGGCAAAATCGACGTTGGGCATCACCGACGCGTTCCAGGGCAAGTACGACAGTTCTGCAACATCCGGCAGTGCAAAGCAGTTCAGCGCGAACCAGAGCGCGGGCCGTTTGCAATCCAAGCGGGAGATGAAGAACAACGCCTACGCCAAGCTGTACCGCAAGATGTTTGAATTTTTGCTGGCCTATGCGGATGAGCCGTATCCCATGACGGATACCGACGTGGACGGCGAAAAACAGTATGGGCACTTTGACCGCATGGAGTTTTTGAAGCGGGACGCCGCCGGGGAATTGTACTGGAACGATGAATTTATCATTGAGGTAGACCCGGCAAGTAACCTTGCCAGCAACCGTGAACGGCTGTGGGATATGGCAAAGGTGGATTTCCAGGCGGGCGCGTTTGGCCCAATCGGCGATTTGAACAGCGCCAGAACCTACTGGACATGGAACAAGAGCACCGGATACCCTTACGCGGCAACGGTGCTGGAAGATATCAACAAGCAGCTGGAAGCACAGCGGCAGATGGAACAGGGGGTGAATGCGGTTGACCTGGAAGGAAATCAAACTGGCGACCTTGCAAAAAATGTTCAGTTCTGACGGAACGGATATCACGAACCCGGACGAGTCGAACAAAGAGTACATGAACGCCATGCCGCAGGCCGCCAACGAAGCCATTGAAATGCTGTGCACGGCGGGGCGATACCTGCGCAAAAGCTGCCGCTTTACCAAAGAGGCGGACGTGCCGCTGACCGTTGACCTGGAAAAGGCGGTTCCCAATTTCTGGCGCACCGGGGTCATGGAAATCTACAAGATGGCAGACGGAACGCCAACCCCGGTGAGCGGCATTGTACTGTACGGCGGCAAGTATCTGGTATTCCCGGACAGCTATGCGGGAGAGTTTGAGTTTTTTTATGACGCAAAGCCCGAGATGCTGACGCTGACCACCGCCGACGACACGGTGATTGACCTGCCGGATGACGCGGTTGTACTGCTGCCGCTGTACATGGCAAGCCAGCTGTACAAGGACGATGACATTACGGTGGCGACCTACTACCGCAACGAATTTGAAACCGCTTTTGAACGGCTGCGCAACCCGCAGGCTGTGACGAAAGAGGAATTTACCAGCAATACAGGGTGGTGGTAAGGATGGCGACATTCAGTATTCCGACGCACATCAGCCGCTCCAAGCTGGTGATCGACAAGCTGCTGGGCATCGACTACACGAGCAACACGGCCAACGTGAGCACGAGCCAAAGCCCCAATGCGCAGAACATCATCCGTTCGGAACCGGGCAAAGTCCGCAAACGAATGGGATATGAAAAGTTGTACACCTATCCTGCCCGCATCAACGGCTGCCATATCCTGAAAGACAAGACGCTGATCCATGCGGGCACGGCGCTGTACCTGAAACCGACGAGCGGCAGCGACATCGGGTCTGCCATTTATACCGGGATGGCCGATGCGCGGAGCAGCAGTTGGCAGATGGACGATAAGCTGTACATTGCCGACGGCAAATGCCTGTTGGTCTATGACGGCAGTAGCATCAAGAAAGCAAGCGACAATGCCCGCATCCCGACGCTGACGATTGCAAAAGCACCGTCCGGCGGCGGCAAGCAGTATGACGCGTTGAACCTGCTGCAACCGAAGTTCAAGGAACTTTTTTCAGCAGACGGAACCAGCACCCAGTACCATTTGAGTTTTTCCGGGCTGGACAGCGCCAATGTGACGGTGCGCAAGCTGACGAGCAACGGCAGCTGGGAGACGATGACAAGCGGATACAGCTGCAATGCGTCAACTGGGGTGGTAACGTTCAACACTGCGCCGGGGAAAAGCCCTGTTACCGGCGAGGATAACATTGAGATCACCGCAAGCCGTACCGTGAAAGGCTATGCGGACAGAATCAACAAATGTAATATCGGCATTTTGTTCGGCGTGAATGGTGCGACCGACCGCCTGTTTTTAAGCGGCAATCCGGACTATCCAAACCAGGACTGGTACAGCGGGCAGTATGATTTGACATACTGGCCCGACACTGGGTACAGCAAGGTAGGCACAGAAAAAAGCGCCATCATGGGATATTCCATCATTGAGAACCGCATAGCGGCGCACAAGGACGAGCACGAGACAGACCGAAACGTAATTATCCGGCAGGGCAATTTGGTGGACAATGAACCGGCCTTCCCGGTTACGAACACAATCCAGGGGCCGGGCGCAATCGCCAAATACAGTTTTGCCTACTGCGCGAACGAGCCAATGTTTTTGACGAACTTAGGCATCTATGCGATCACGCCCAGTGACATTGTGGGCGAGAGATTCAGCCAGAACCGCAGTTATTACATGAACGGCAAGCTGCTGGCCGAAGCAGGAAAGGGCGACGCCTACGCCTGTGTATACAAGGATATGTACTGGCTGTGCCTGAACGGCGTTGCCTATGTGCTGGACGGACAGCAGAATTTGGGCGCGAACAAGAATGAGCCGTATTCCACCCGGCAATACGCCTGTTTTTACGAGACGAATATCCCGGCGCGGGTCATGTGGGTGAACGAGACAAGGCTGTATTTTGGCTCTTCCGATGGGAAAATTTATCGGTTTTATAACGACACCGAAGCGCTGACAAGCTACAACGACGACGGCAAGGCCATCTGCGCCGCGTGGGAGACGCCGGATTTGATGGGGGCACTGTTTTACAAGAACAAGAGTTTCCGCTATCTGGCGCTGCAAATGGCCCCCAGCGTGGCCACGAGCGTGACAGTGTTTGCCATGAAGCGCGGCATCTGGAACCAGATATGGAAGGACGAACTGCACAGCCGGTATTTTACCTATTCCCAGTTGGTATACCACCAGTTCACCTACTCCAACGACCAGACGGCGCGAACGCTGCACAACAAAATACGCATCAAGCGGGTGGACAAGGCGCGGTTCCGATTTGTGAACGAGGAACTGAACCAGCCCTTTGGCCTGATGCAGATTGCCACAGAATTTGTGGAAAACGGAAACTTTAAGGGGTGAGGAAATGGCATTCAGAGAAATATTACCCGCCGATTTGAGCGGCAAGGGCAACGTTGGCAAGCCGGACACACCGGGATACAGCACGGCAGAGATGCAGCGGGTCATGGACGAAATACCGCGAGAAGTCATTGTGCCGATTTTCAACCAGCTTGTGACGGCCCTGAACGAAATGGCACTGGAAAACCGCACCCACAATGAGGGCGGCTGCCTGTATATCCGGCTGAACGACGATAAAGTCATTGAGACGAGCAACGACGGCAAGACCTGGCAAGCTACCGGCAGCAGCGGCCATTTGATACTGGACGATGGCGGCGAGGAAATGCCGCAGCGCAGCCGTATGCAGTTTATGGGCGCGACCGTGACGGACAATGGCGGCGTGACACAGATAGCACTGCGCAAAGGCGATACCGGCGCACAAGGCCCGCAAGGCCCGGTAGGCCCGCAGGGGCCAGCGGGTGCACAGGGCAATATTGGCCCCATGGGGCCGCAGGGCATTCAAGGCCCGCGCGGCGTGCAGGGCTTGACCGGCGCACAAGGGCCGACCGGCGCAACAGGCCCGACAGGCCCGCAGGGGCCGCAGGGTGAGAAGGGCGCAGACGGCACGAGCTTTGTTGTGCTGGGGCGCTACAACAGCTTGACGATGTTGGAAGGAGCACACCCCACTGGCAACAAGGGCGATGCTTACGCGGTGGGCAGTGAGACCGACAACGTTGTGTACCTTTGGGATGTGGACGCCAAGAAATGGAACCCGATCGGCAGTTTGCAAGGCCCGCAGGGGCCGCAGGGGCCGCAGGGGCCGCAAGGCGCTACCGGTGAGACAGGCCCCGTTGGCCCGCAGGGTGAAGTTGGCCCGGAAGGGCCGCAAGGCATCCAGGGGAAAAAGGGAGAAACCGGCGAGCGAGGGCCGCAGGGCATCCAGGGCTTGACAGGTGAGCAAGGCCCAATCGGCGCGACAGGTCCGCAGGGTGAGAAAGGTGACCCGGGCGTTATCCAGAACGTGAACGGCAAGACAGGGGAATCGGTATGGCTGAATGCAGAGGATGTGGGCGCAGAAAACGCGCATAGCTACAAAACCGTTACGGTGGCGGCATCGGCCTGGACGAGCGGCGATTATAGCGTGACGTGGGACGACGGAACCAGCACGAGTTATACGCAGTGCTCTACCGTGACTGTGGCCGGTGTGACGGCAGACAGCCACATCTCGGTAAGCGACCGCACGAGGGTGACGGACGCGGTGCGAATGGTAGCCGCACTTGAACCCGGGGCGGGTGTGGTTAAGTTTTATGCGAACGCAGCACCGACGAGTGCGGCGGTCTTTATTTTGGAGGTGAGCCAGTAATGAGTGGAGCAGCAAATAATCCGCATAAGCAGGAAGCACCCGACAAAACGCTGACGCAAGAGGGCGTTGCAGCTGATGCTAAGGCAGTTGGTGGTGCACTGAGTAAAAAGACAAATAAAATTCAAATTGCAAGCAAATCTTTTTCCGGCACGACTGACACTTATGCGCAGGTGTCTATACCTATTCCAGACAATTCCATGGCGATACTATTTGTGGCCAGTTCCAACACACTATTTATACCAGCGGTCATGTACACAAAAAGCGTAGTGTTCCGCTGCATTACCGGGTTGACGTCGGCAAAATTAGATTTTGCCAAAAACGCAGCTGTTTCGGGGACGCTGTATTACTTAACAGAATCAACATAAATTCATTTTGGAGGTATAGAAAAATGACGAAACTACGTTGTTCATTCTGGGGGGGGGTCTGCCATAAGACAGCCTTGTGCAGTTTGCACAGGTACTTCTTATGAGTGCAACCCGAAACCCCTTTTACCAGCTGCCCGGTGGGGCTGACCTGCCGGGCGATGTACGTGTGAGTGATACGGCAGACGCCATCAAGACTGCTGCTGGTGGCTGGGCGGCCAGCCCGGCAGCGGTGGCAGCAGCCGAATCAATAGCCAGACCTGATTATACAAACTACACTAAACTTGGCAAAAAAGGCACTTTTACCATTGACACACCAGGATTTGTACAATTCTGTTGCTCGACCGGGTCTACTGAGGCATCAATTTTCCACCGTATTAAGATCAATGGCGTCATCGTGGACCAAGGCCATACAGAATCCAGAAACTATACATACTACTGGTCTCCTTTGTTTCCCGTTTCACCTGGTGACACTATCGAAACCATTGGCGAACCAGAAAATTTGGACTACAATACATATTTTTACAACTTGCGAAAATCATAATCCACGCCCCTGCGGGGAGAAAGGACTAAAAATTGAAACAAACCGGAATCTTTGGGGGCCGCGCGGCCGAAAATTTAAGGAGTTGATATTATGAGATTATCCAACGGCGAGGTGCTGCTGCACTGGCCGCTTGACCTGCACGTTTTAACGCAGGGCTGGTACTACAACGATGGCAGATTGCATCAGGGCGCCGATTGGCGCACGCAGAACGGCACGGACTACAAGCGACCGGTCTACGCTGCCGAGGATGGCACGGTTGACCAAACGCAGAACTGGGACGGCCACACGAAAACCGGGATGCAGAGCTATGGCAACATGGTGAGAATCAAACACGCGCCCTACAAGGGAAAGACCTTGCAGACGCGATACGCGCATTTGAGCAGCTATTGCGTCAAGGTCGGCCAGAAGGTCAAAGAGGGAGAACTCATCGGTTTTTCTGGCGTTAGCGGGAATGTGTTCGGTGCGCACCTGCATTTTGAAGTTATCCTGAACGGCAAGCGCACCAATCCGCTTGTGTGGCTGGACAACAACTTTACCACGGCGAGCAGTCAGGTATTTACCTACCGCGCCGGAGAGCACGCAGTAGAAAAACCAGCGGACGCTGCACAGACCAGCGGCGAGGAAGTTCTGATTGATGTTGCCCACCACCAAGGCGCCATCGACTGGTCAAAGGTTCCCTACCGCGCTATTGTTCGCATCGGCTACCGTGGTTACGGCAGCGGCAAGCTGATGAAGGACGAGCAGTTCGACGTCAACCTTGCAGGGGCGAAAGCGAACGGAAAGCTGTTCGGCTTTTATTTCTTCTCACAGGCGGTCACGGTGGACGAAGCCCGCGAGGAAGCCGATTTCTGCGCGAGCCTTGCCCCGACAGGCTACCCGCTGTTTTTCGATGCCGAATGGAGCCGCGAGGAACACGATGGCCGCGCTGACAACCTGACGAAAGACCAGCGCACCGCAATCGCAATGGCGTTTTGTGAAAAGGCCAAGACACACGGATTTACGGCAGGCATTTACACCTTCACGGCCTTCGCAAGCGCGAACATCGACTACGCCTATCTGTGTGAAGATTACATCGGTTGGCTGGCCGACACGCGCACGAACTACGACAAGACGCTGCCGCGCTACATCCACCAATATGGGCAGGCCGCGAAGGGCAGCGTGCCGGGCATCACTGCCGTGGTTGATTTGAATCATCTGGTAAAGGCCCTGCCCGCGGTGGACAAGCCCGAAAGCAAGCTACAAGTGATTACCATCGGACCGGTGAGCCAGGGGGATGCAGATGCAATTTATCTGCTGTGCAAGGAACGCGGCCTGACGGATGCCGGGCTGTATAAATCTGAATGGGCGGAGGAGTGATGCCGATGCAGCACGTATTTTCATTTACGATCGCGGAAGCCTGGGCGTTTTTGATTTACGCGGCGGGCGCGGCTGCCGGACTATATGCCGGTGGCGTGGCCATAAGCAAAGTGATCACCGCAGTAAAAAAGCCCAAGACAGACCAGGACAAACGCATTACCCAGTTGGAAGTGCGGGTGAACGCCATGGAGGGATTTTTGAAAAACGACAAACAGCGGCTTGACCGCATGGACGAGGGGCAGCGCGTGACCATGCAGGCGCTGCTTGCCCTGCTTGACCACAACCTTGACGGAAACAACATTGACCAGATGCAGAAAGCAAAGAAAGACTTGCAAAAGCATCTGATTGGCTGAAAGAGGGTGTATATCTATGAGTGATTTTTTAAAAAATCTGGCAGCGCTTATCAAGGTAAAAACCATTGTGACGCTTGTGGTTGTTGCGGTTTTTGCCGTGATGGCATTGCAGAGCAAATTACAGCCTGACACGGTCATGACCATTGTGACAATGGTCGTGGCCTTTTATTTTGGCACGCAGAGCGAGAAGAAAGGGGAATGATGTATGCCGAAACCAGTTACAGGGTCTACAAAAGATTACTACGTTAAACCTGGCACGAACAGAGTAAACCAGTATGGCAGCAGAAAAACATATACGACCGGCAGCAACAAATATACGGCCCAAAAGAAGACGTATACCCAGCCTGTGCAGCCGGTGAGCCAGCCAAAGACCACCTACACAGCCCCGGCCACGGTGGCATCCACGCCAACGTACAGTGAGCCGCAGCAGAGTTACAGCGCCCCGCAACAGAACAACGACTATATGCAGAGCTACCTGAACCAGATGCAGAGCGCCTTACAGGCGGCACAGCAGCAGGCAGCGGAAGCCCAGCGCCGGGCAGAAGAGCAGATGAGAGCCGCGCAGGAGGCGCAGCGCAAAGCGCGTGAGGAAGCTTACCAGCGCAGTGCGGCCCAGCAGAAAACCGACTACGAGTACAGCCAGGGCCAGCTGAACAGTGCCGTAGACAGCGCCTTGCAGCAAGCGTACATCAACAATATGATGAGCCGGCGTACCCTTGCCCAGCAGCTTGCGGCGCAGGGCATTGGCGGCGGCGCGGCTGAGACCACGACCGCCGGTATGCTGAATAATTATGGTAGCAGCCGCAACGCCCTGGAAACCGAACGTGCCGCCCAGCTGGCAAGTCTTGCGAACACCTTCCAGAACAACATGGCCCAGCTGGAAAACCAGAAGGCCAGCGGCGACGCAGCCGATTTGAGCCAGTATCAGACGAATTTGAGCAACCTGACGGCGAACAACGCAAATAACTTGATCAGCCTGATGCAGGGATACGCGAACATGGCCGCCAGTATGCCGCGCTTACAGCAGAAGTTCAACACCAGCACCGGGCAGTGGGAATACAGCTACGAATGAGGGAATGGGGCGGCAAAGGAAAAGCCGCCCCACCACTTTTTGTATATGGGAGGTCTTGACAGATGGCAAAAGTGAGCAACCGGGAAGATGCGCTGTTGAACGCATATTTGAACCGGTACAAAAACGCCCAGGCCAGCACGGTGAACGAGGGCCAGAACAAAACGCAGGCGGCGCGGGCAAAAGGCGCGGCGCTGCTGAATGCGACCGACAAGACCCTGCCTGTACTGAAAGACACGTACAGCGACACCCTGCAAAACATTGTGCAGGGGGCCAGCCTGGAAAACAGCTTGAACAATGATGTGCTGAACCGCCAGATGAGGCTTGCGCAAGCCAAGTTCGAACAGGCAAACGACCTGTACGAGCAGCAAAAAAAGGCACAGCAGTATGCCGAAAAACAGGCAGCGAAAGAAGCGGCGGCAGCGGCCAAAGCAGCGGCCAAAGCGGCCCGTGGCGGGCGCAGAAGCGGGAAGAGCAGCGGGAAATCCGGCAGCAGCACCGGCAGCGCCAGCGGCGAGGATGCAGGGGCAGCGATGGATGCGCTGTTTGGCAGTACTGCAAGTACAGGCGGCAGCACTGCGGGCAGCAAGCCAAAGGCAGAGGACACGAAAAAAGACGAGACAGAGAGCGAAAAACCAAAGGGAAAGAGCGCACAGGAAAAGTATCTGGAAGCGAAAAAAGCCGGTACCCGCACGACCGCCGCAAAGAGCTACGCCGAGCAGAACGGTATAGGCCGTGGGAGCGCCGCGCAGCCCGCCCAGAGCCGCGCTGTGACGCGGGGCGGAAAAGTTATCGGCAGCAGTTACGCCGCCGCAGGAAGTGCCCCTAGTGCGGCAGAGACGCAGGCTGCAAAGGACAAGCGCAACGACTACAAGAGCCAGCAGGAGGACACCGCCGCAGCCTTGAAAAAGTTGCAGACGGATGCGGGCTACCGCGCCGAGCTTGCCGCACCGGGCCGCAAGCTGACGAGCGCCGAAATCAAGGCGGTGAAACAGTACGGCCAGAATGCCGGGGATTTGTACAAGCAGGTGCAGAACGGAACGCTGTCGCTGGATGACTACAACACGCAGGCGCAAGCACTTTCCCGGATGAACCAGAAAGCATCCCTGAACGGGCTGGGACAGGATTTGCAGGCGGCGACGGCAGGCTTTATGCGCAGCTTCCCGATGCAAAAACAAACCGAGAAAGCGTTCAC
>ERZ780162.274-NODE-274-length-43301-cov-10.415437_pt1 | contig 43301 bp, 36 predicted proteins | sample MGYA00511474_ERZ780162 | MGnify/ENA primary metagenome ERZ780162 (study PRJEB29588, sample SAMEA2143633) | human gut metagenome | biome: human gut; feature: human-associated habitat; material: faeces | place: Denmark | collected 2008/2010 ...
TCCCTCAAAACAGAGAAAAGGCCGATTCCGAAATTTTCTCAAAGCCCGGAATGTGATACAATACATACAGCAACCGCTTGTTGCTGTATCTACGAATTTCCAGACTGAGGACGGACCTATGAAATATATTCTGACAATTGACGATGACGAAGCACTGTGCAAGCTGGTGAAGAAATGTATCGAAACGGCGCAAGTTCCCGTATATACTTTTCTGCGCGGGGAGGATGCGCTTTCCTTCTTCTATCAGAATCAGAGTGACTGTGTTCTGGTCATTCTGGACATCATGCTTCCCGGCATGGATGGATACAGCGTTCTGGAAAAGGTTCGGGCTGTGAGCAACGTGCCGGTCCTGATGCTTACCGCCAAAGATCAGGAAGAAGATAAGGTCGCCGGACTGCAGAACGGTGCAGATGACTATCTGACAAAGCCCTTCGGCCTGGCAGAATTGACGGCCCGCGTGAACTCCCTGGTGCGCCGGTATACGAAGTTCAATCCCCGCCATGAAGAGAATCAGCGCCTTCTGTTTCACGATATGACCATCGACCCGTCGGCGCATTCGGTGGAAGTACAAGGAAAGCTGGTATCTCTGACCGCCAGAGAATTTGACATTCTCCTCTTTCTGGCCCAGCACAAGGGGCGCATCTTTACCAAACAGCAAATCTATCAGAATATCTGGAAAGAGCCTTATTACCAGGATGACGGCAATATTATGTCGATCATCAGCAAGCTGCGCAAAAAGATTGAGCCGGACCCCGATCACCCCTTTTATGTACTGACGGTGTATGGCGTGGGCTATCGCTTCAATGAAAAGGCATAAGGGAGAAGATCTATGCTGTCCGTGATTTGTATATTGTGTGGGGCGCTGGCCCTTTGGCTTGCTGCAATGCTTTTTCTCTGGCACCGGGAGCTTCTGGAAATCCAGAAAGCTCTGGAAGATATCGGAGCCGGAAACCTGAACCGCAGGATTGTAACCCGCGGTCCGCAAGCGATTCGATCCATTGGCTACGGTATCAACAAGATCGTACAGCAAAACCAGCAGAGCGCCATCCAACAGAAGCGCCACGAACAGGCCTATAAACAGCTGATCACCAATCTTTCCCATGACATCAAGACACCACTTGCCTCCCTGACAGGCTATCTGGAAGCCGTAGAAAACGGACTTGTGGTGGGCCAGGAGAAGGAAGAATATCTGCAGACCGCCTATGAACGGGCTTGTTCCCTGCGTTCCTTTGTGGAAAAGCTCTTTGAATGGGTCAAACTGGATGCAGGCGAACAGAAGCTTCAAATCGAGCCGCTGGATCTCTGTGAGATTTCACGGCAATATGTGGCCGAATGGATCGGCCCACTGGAAAGCAGCGGTTTCACCTATACGATTGAGATTCCGGAAGAGACCTGGCTGGCAGATCTAGATAAAAACGCCTACAAGCGTATTGTAAACAACCTTTGTGAGAATGTGCTCCGGCACAGCCACGGCACGCAGTTTCGTTTCTGTCTGATCCCTGACGCCCGACAGGCAATGATCCGTATTTCCGACAATGGCACAGGCATTTCCGCTGACGATCTTCCTCATGTTTTTGACCGATTATATCAATGCGATCCTTCCCGAACAACCCCCGGAAATGGTCTTGGCCTTTCCATAACCAAGGAACTGGTCGTTGCTATGGGCGGCACCATTCAGGTACAAAGTTTTCCGGGCCACGAAACAACATTCACCATCTGTTTTCCGAAAGCAAAAGCGTTGCCATAAGGCAACGCTTTTTGCCGTTGAGCCTTTCTTTTACCTGTGATTTTTCTTTCACTCCTCGAACAGTCGTTTCCCCTCTTCCGACTGGTAAAATGTCTGGATCTTGGGCAGTAGGAACCGGGCGAAGCGCTCCAGCTCCTGCTGGGGTACGCCGTCCTCCCGGTACTTGGTGGAAACCGCTACCTGTGCCGTTTTCTTATTCTGCCGTTCTTCCGTAGCGGCTCCTTTCTAGGGTATGATTGGATACTTTGGAAAACATCTGAACTCACTATGACACTTTTCAGCGCAGCCGGTAAAGTTCCAGTTGGCCTGCTGCTGGAGGAATTAGGATGCGACTGCTAATCAAGGCCATTGTTTCGTCTCTCCTGGATGGCCGCCAATGTAGCGGTTACCATACTTCTAGAAGCCAGACCCACAGTCTATGTCCACATTTTTCAAAACGCGAGATGTGGAATTATATCTTTCTTCTCGTTAGATATTTCATTCCATCTTTATCATGAAAGATAGCTATTCTTTTGCAATAATTTTAGCCTCTACAAACCAGCGGCCCTTTTCCAGCCATAGGTTAGTTTCCTGACCATTGACAAGGCAAAGGTAGCGGTCACCCACACCCCCGACCTCAGCGGCACGGCGGCTGACATCCTTAATTTTGTCAATGGCATAGACCTGATCCGGACCGAACACAATGGCTAAAGGCCGCAGATGGCCGTCCGGCTCAAAGCGCACATCCACTGTCACATACTTTTTTTCACGACCCACAATAATTCGTGCCATGAAATCACCTCCTTAACCGGCATTAAAAAAGCCCACCGGATGCACGGTATGGTCATCTTTGGGATTGATGGAGCCCAGCCCCCGGTCCGTATATAAAACCGCACGCTGGACAGCGGTGTATCCGTACCGCTGGCGCAGGGTGTCTACGGCTTTGTCGATGCGTTCCATCCGCTCCCGCTTTTCCTCGCCGCTGAAAAAGCCCAGCTGGATGGGGCAGTCCTGGGGAACCAGCGATGCGCCCCGCACCCCCACTCCACGCAGAGGCTTGCCCCACCGATAGGTGCGCTTGAACAGGTCAAAGGCAATGCGGGCAATCTCCAGCCCGCCATTGGTCGGGGTGTCTATCTTCCGCTGCCGGGTAAACCCGGAAAGGTCACAGTCCCGCACGGACAACTCCACCACCGTACACTTCATCCCCAGTTCCCGCATTCGCATGGCCACACTGTCACTCATTATAACCAGCATAAGCCAAACATCCTGATCGCTGATCAAATCCCTGGGGGTGGTTCCGCTGTTGCCCACGCTTTTCACAGCGGCGTGATAATTCTGGTTGCACACCGGGGAATGGTCCGTGCCCCGAGCAAAGCTGGAAAGCGAGTATCCCACCTTCCCAAACCAGCCCGCCAGCACCTTGGGGTCGGTTTCGGCAAGCTGTCCAATAGTGCGGATGCCGTACCCATTGAGTTTCCGCTGGGTCGCAGGGCCTACATACAGAAGATCCTGCACTGGCAAAGGGTAAACTATTTCCTTATAGTTGTCCGGCTCGATACGGGTGATGGCATCCGGCTTTTTGTAGTCGCTGCCCAGCTTGGCCGTAATCTTGTTGGTGGACACCCCAATACTGACCGTGATGCCCAGTTCCCGCTTCACCCGGTCACTGATCTCTTGTGCGATGGTCATGGGGCTGCCGAAAAGCCCCACGCTGCCGGTAATGTCAACCCAGTTTTCATCCAGGCCAAAGGCTTCGATCTGGTCGGAATAGTCCTGCAATATCTCCCGCACATACCCGCTGTACCGCATATACTCACTATAATGGGGCGGTACGATAATCAGGTCCCGGCAGCACTGCTGTGCCTGCCAGATGGCCATGCCGGTTTTGACCCCCATGTGCTTGGCCGGGTAACTGGCGGTGAGGACAATTCCGTGGCGGTCCTCTTTGGAACCGCAGACGGCAATCCGTTTGCCCCGCAGTGCAGGGTTTTCCTGCATTTCTACCGAGGCATAATAACTGTTGGCATCAATGTGTAAGATATGACGCTGTCCGGACACGCAGATACCCCCTTTCATTTTCATTATAATTACATGATTCTGCATTTTCAATACTTTATTTTTGCAAATCAATGTAATTGTACTCTTGACTTTACAGTGTCAGGGGGATATACTGAGTGTGAGGTGATCTATCTTATGAGCTGGCAGACAAGAATCCGGCAGGCCCGGGAGGAGCAGAAGCTGACCCGCGAGCAGGTCGTAAACAAAATGCGGACCTACATAGGGCATGGGAAAGGGATCGCCGTGCGCACTCTGGTTGCCTGGGAAAGCGGAGAATCTGAGCCCCGTGTGACACAGGCCATTGCCCTCGCCCGGGCGCTGGGATATAACGAGGTTTCCACCCTTTTTTGCGAAGCGGACGGTCCCCAGCTTAATAAGGTAGGCATAGACCGGCTGGAAGAGTATAAGGATCTGCTGTTGCGTTCGCCTCAGTTTCGGGAGGACACAATGCCGGTGCTCCGGGTTTTGCCTGTTTACCTTCAGCCCGCTTCTGCCGGTACAGGCCAATGGCTGGACGATGATGAGGCCGAACAGATGGAAGTGGACGATTCCGTCCCGGCCAGCGCCCAGTTTGGTGTTCGTCTGGCGGGCGATTCTATGACCCCTCGGTTTGCAGACGGTCAAATCGTTTGGGCAAAGCCTGCCGAAACAGCGGAGAACGGCACCATCGTTCTTTGCTATCTTAACGGGCAAGGATATTGCAAAAAGCTCCGCTGCGATGGCCAGGGCGTTGCGCTGGTGTCGCTGAACCCCGCTTATCAGCCGATTCCCGTCGGCGCAGAGGATGAGTTCCGCATCATGGGCATTGTTGTTGGTTAAACCGTTAACGTACAAAGGGGGCGGTTTGGATGTGTGGCAGATACCAGTTTTCTACCAGCGAATACAAGGAGTTTCAGCAGATCGTGCGGGATGCTCAGCGCCGCAGCCATCAGCACAACGAACTGAACTTTCCCATGGCGGGCGATATAGCGCCTACGGCCACTGCCCCCGTTCTGATTGCCAGCGGCTCCAAGGTGGTGGCTGAGTTCCAGCGGTGGGGCATTCCCGGTTGGCGGGGCGGCCTGATGATCAATGCACGGGCCGAAACGGTCTGTGAAAAACCTATGTTCCGCCGCAGCATGGCGGCGCAGCGGTGCGTAGTACCCGCTACGGGGTACTATGAATGGGATGCCGGAAAGCACAAGTATTTCTTTCAGATTCCGGGTAAACCGTTGTACCTGGCAGGCATCTATGACAATGTGGAGGGGATGAACTGCTTTGTGATCCTGACCACAAAGCCCAATGCCACGGTCCAGGACATCCACGACCGTATGCCGCTGATCCTCAGCCATGACCAGGTGCGGCCCTGGCTCACCAGCGACCAGGATGCCCTGCAGCTGCTGACGCTGGTGCCGCCCGCACTGACCAGGCGCAGCGAGGACGGGCAGCTGGGATTCGAGGACTATTCCTTTCCTATATAGAAAGAAAAAATGGGAGCCGCCTCAATATGGGGCGACTCCCATTGTTTTTATTGCGGTATCACATAGTCAAGCGGGTCGGTCAGGGTGCCGCCAACACTGACTTCAAAGTGGAGGTGATTGCCGGTGGAATCGCCGGTGCTGCCCACATAGCCAATAACCTGACCGGCAGTAACAACAGCGCCGGGAGAAACGGCTGTGGCCGTCATGTGGGCGTAGCGCGTGGAGAACCCCGCGCCATCGTCGATCAAAACCTGGTTGCCAAAGCTGTCGTTCCAGCCGCAGATCAGAACCGTACCGGTGTGGGCGGCCAGAATCGGGGTCCCTTCCGGGGCGGGAATGTCAATGCCCCGGTGACCGGGATTGCCGAAAGCATCCGCTTCTCCGAACTGGGTCGTCATGCTGGTATGCCCTGGCAACGGCCAGATCATGGAGCCATCTCCCACGGGTGGCACTGCGGTTCCTGTGCTAGTTCCTGTGCCGCACAGCTGTACCAGCATGGGCCGCATCTCATCGGAAAGAAGCTGATGCAGAATATCCATCTGATCATCTGTAAAAGCCAAGTCATGGGCTAAATCATCCACTGGCACACTAGTAACAGAAATATGCAAAATATACTCTGTCTGAGTTTCGGTATCTTCACTTTCCTCAGATCCATCCCCGCTGTCTGCAGGAACTTCCACTTCCTCGACCTCACTTTCAATGCGGTGCATCATCCAGAATGTATCGATAAGCAGGTCAGCCTTTTCTCTGTCGATTACAATGACATCATCGTCGCCGTTCAGGTTCTGGTTGACTGCAAAGACGGCCAGCACCTCCGGCCAATAGCTGGCCCAGGTGTGGCCGTCCTCATATTCATAGTGAAATTCCACATTGCTGCATTCCGGGTGGCTCGCCACCAGATCACTGATGGTTTCACCAAATTCGGTGTTGGCTTCCAGCACAATCTCTTCGATGGGAATGCTGTTGGGATCGCCGCTTTCATCGGCAAAAAGGATGCCCATCGGGCTGCCCAAAATAGCGGCAGCTGCACCGATCACCAGTGCGAGTATCAAAACCACGCCACCGGCTCCAACCAGATATATCAAGGCATTCACAACGGCGCTGGCTGCATGAGCCAGCAGTTGTTTCAGCTTCCCGAGTAGGTAATTGGCCAATCGTTGTAGCTGTTCTCTCACCGGTTTGCTGGAAGTGCGGGGCAGCTTGGGTGTGGGCATCGAGTGGGTTGCCGCACGGCGTGCTTCTGTTTCAGCCAGTTTTTTTCGTACCGACTTGACCAGAATCACCCGTTTGCGCAGAACCTGCTTGCGGTCTGGCAAGGGTGTTTTTTCCTTTGGGACCGGATTCTGTACCTTTTTAGGTGTCTTTGCCTTTATGGCTTGCTGCTGGATTGCTTTACGACGAAACCGCGTTTTTCTTGTAGCCTGTGTTTCCGTTGGAACAGCGGTGTTGTGGGGTGGCGTCGGTGAAGATGTTTCGCCGGTGGATGCTTTAGCGGCCTGCCGTTTCAGCAAAAGCCTTCGATACATTTTGTACGGTACTTTGGTGGATTGGAAAGTAAAATCCGCCGCATCTCCGACTGCCTCTTTTGCTTTATCTTCGACCTTTTGCTGTGCATAGTTATCGGAAGGTCCTTCCCCAGTCGCACCGTCCCTTATTTCTTGACCGGCTTGTTTGGCGTGGGCCTGTGCCTGATAAGCCGTGCGCAGCGCCGTTTTCTTAGCCAGATTTTTTACTGGGTTCAGTTTCTTCTCTTTTCGCACTGTTATCGTTCTCCTTGCTCACGGGATGGCTTTTTCTTCGGTTTGCCCATCAGGTTATCGTAGACTTTGGGCGTCACACGAAAATAGCCGACGCCCTCAGCCGATTCGATAAAGAAGTGCGGCTCCCGAAAATGCTGTTTCATGTATGCCATTTGATCAGGCGGCAAACTGCACAAGCTCCCGCCATCCTCTGTATCGCACAAACCGCAGAGAAGGAAGTTGCCCGCAATGGCGTCGCCAATTTCCGGCAAAGCACGATTCAAGGGCAAACCCAACAGCTTGCCTTCATCGTGGCAAACCAGCCCCACCGAACGGTCCGGCCACGGGTAGACGATTTCAATGGTGCCGCCGACCTGCTTTTGCAGCTCCTGCAAAGTATGCGGCATGGTAATCTCCACAGGATACTTTCCGGGCTGAACAAGGAGAACCGTCATCATGTCATTGTCCATAGCATTCTTGCTCCTTTTTCCAAAATAAAGAAAAGGCGAAACCCATTTTCCTTACAGGAATAGGGTTTCGCCTTTGTTTTTTTGTTTGTCTTAAAGTTATTGTTCTGTATAAAGGTGGATGCACTCGTCAATAATGGCTTCAACTGTGTGGATCTGTGAAGGTGTGAGCAGGCGCAGTTTATCAGCCAAAATCAGCAAATCTTTATCCACAATGTCACCTGTGAGAAGATAGTCGGCACTGACACATAGCGCAGCTGCCAGTTTACGCAATGAATCGGGACGCATTGCACGCTTGCCTGATTCCGCATATGAAACGGCCTGTGTTGTCATATCGGACTTTTCTGCCAGTTCTTCCTGCGTGAGTCGCAGCTGTTTTCGCCGTTCGCAAATCCGTCGGGCCATTTCTTGTATGCAGAGTTCTTTTTCCTGTGCCAAGTTCGTGTCCTCCCTCGCGCTTTGTTAAATTATATCCACAATGCGCAAAAGAAATAATCGCGCTTTGTTGACATTTATCAACAAGTGGCGATATTATGGGCCAAATGGAACAGGAGGCGTTAAAAATGCGTGAAAAAACCGTATGTTTTACAGGGCACAGGATAATAGAACCTGAAAAAAGGGCCTCACTTTTTGCTCAGCTGATAGATGAGATAAAGTCGCTGCTTGAAGCCGGGTATCGTTATTTCGGTGCAGGAGGTGCTTTGGGTTTTGATACGCTGGCTGCGCAGGCAGTATTAAAGTTGCGGGAAGAGTATCCACAGATTCGTTTGATCCTTGTTCTGCCCTGCAAAGAGCAGACCAGAGGTTGGCCAGCTGCCGATGTAGACATATATAATGAAATCCTGCATCAGGCAGATAAAGTGGTGTACACAGCGGAACACTATTACCGGGGCTGCATGTTTAAGCGTAACCGCCATCTGGTTGACAACAGCAGCGTCTGCATCTGCTACCTGACATCTGATCACGGAGGCACGGCCTATACTGTGCGGTATGCCCAGTCCCAGCAACTGAAGATTGTCAATTTGGCCGACACCATATAGATTATCGTTCCCATTTCGGCGGCTGAGATTCCAGTTCACGGCAATACTCGGGATACCGGAGCCGGATACCTTCCATGAAATAGGGTGCAAACTCGCAGTCAAAAAGATCATACGGCGTTGCGTATCCGTCAGTATTCCACCCATTCCAGAGGTTGAAAGCCAGCCGGGTGATCCGTTCCGTTCCACTGGTCTGCCAGCCGTCATTGATACAATCAGGGCGGATACAATCCTCTTCAAAGTCAAAGATTTTTTGGATGTTGTTCCGGGTATCGCTGCTGATACCCACGACATAGAAAAAGGCTTTGTGGTAGGGATCATCCTTTCTCGTCTGTTTGAGCACCTTATTATAAAATGCCAGATGTTCCCGATCCTTAAAACGAATTTCTGATTTCATTAGATTATCTCCTTATTGTGTGAACCAACAAAGCTGAGCATCCTCATTATGGAATAGTATATCATAATCTGAGAATCTAAGCTCACGATTGAACTTTTCCGTAGCTTTATTAGGTAAGGCTTGCAGGGCAAGCATTTCACGCCACAAATCCGGGTGATGGTCGTAAAGATGACGCAGTTCGGGCAGCTTCGCATTGGGACAAAACCAGCAACCATTGCGGTCCGTAAAGTCGTAGACCGGGGAAAGCAATCCATACCGGCGGCACAGTTCCCATGCCTCTGCTTCACTGCACGCATACTGTTCCAACAGAGAAATTTGTTTTTCTTGCAGGCGCATAAGCCGGTCCTGCTCATCGGTGGCAAGGCCAACATACTGCTGCGTTTCTTGTGGCAGACATTTCATATACTTTTGAATGGGCCGCACTTTACAATCCCGTTGGATATTGCATCGTCCACATAGGGGAAAGCCTTTCAGCTTTCCTTTTCCTTTGCCTCGCTGGATGGTTTTGGTAAAGCACTCCTTGTAAGTAGTGTTTGCCCGTAGAATTTTTACATTCAAACCAGCCCGTCGAAGCCACGGAATTGCTGTTTCATAAATAAAGGTACGGTGTTCGGGAACCTCGCCGGAGATTTCTTTATCAAACATCACCTCACAATAGACGATCTCGTCCAGCGGTTCGTGGTGCATCAAGGCAAGAATCACGGTGGCCAGACTGTCTTTGCCCATACTGCAAGAGCAAATTGTTTTTGGCATAGTTCCTCCAAAAAGATGCGGCCCTGCCAACGCAGGGCCGCTTGCTGTAGGTAGATCAGTTTTCCATTTCGCCGGGTTTGGTGGTCAGCAGGCGATAGATTTTGGTATTCGTGGGATGGTCGTTTACAAAGGGGATCAGGTTGTTGCCCATCTTCAGAATGCCCTGACCGGGTTTCGCCAGCTTCAGATAGTTCTTCTGCGGATCGGACAACCCATACAGTTCCACCACACTGTCGATGTCCTTGGTCTGGCGCAGCATACACACAAATTCGCTGTTGGCCAACATGGCGTATGCCGTATCATTGGAAAGGCAGTCCTGCACGTTCTGGGTGATGCCCGTTGCATAGGCGTTGTATTTGCGGAACCGCTTCCAGCTGGTATAGAGGAATTGAGAACTCAGCTTATCCCGCAAAAGCAGGTAAATCTCATCAAAGTACACCCATGTTGCCGCTTTGGGGTCGTTGCGCTCATTGCTCATCACGCAGGTATTGATGTATTCGAGCATAGACAGCATGGCCACCGGCTTGAGCTGGTCGCCCAGGCTCTGAATATTGAAGCAGATCAGGCGATTGCTCATATCCACGTTCGTGGGATGTGCGAACATATTCATGCTGCCGGTTGCGAACAATTCCAGCGCCAGCGCAATCTCATGAGCACGTTCATGGGGTTGCTCCTTTAGGTCGTTATAAAGATCGGTCAGTGTGGGGCACGCAATCTTATAGCCGGATTTAATCAACGGCTTGTAGATATGCTTGAGGCTGCGGTCAATCAGGCTCTTGTCGCCGGCTTGAATGTTGTCCTTCCCCATGATCTGTTCACACAGGGAAAGCACAAACTCTGCCTTAGCAGTATGGGGCTGAATCTTGGTGGAGGGGTCATAAGTGAAGTCCAGCGGATTGAAATAGGTGGTGCTGTCCACTGCAATATCCACCACAATGCCCCCCAGTTCCCGTACCAGCGGGCCATATTCGTTTTCAGGATCTACGATATAGAATTTGGCCTTCAGGAATCGCAGGAAAAGCTCCAGGATTTCCTGCTTGACGAACAGGCTCTTGCCGCCGCCAGAAGTAGCAATAACCATGGCGTTTCCGTTGATGAGGACGGTGCGCAGGCCGATGATGATGTTGCCGCTGATGGCGTTGACACCATAGTAGATACCGCCCGGAACCAGCACTTCCTGCGTGTTGAAAGGAATCAGGGATGCAACGCCCTTGGTGGTCATGGCCCGGAGATTGGCAATGCGGCGCAAGCCATAGGGCATTGCGGTGTTAAAGGCGTTTTCCTGCTGCCACCGCATCTCGGTAAAGCGGCAGTTATAATTGCCTGCCGCCGTTTTCAGTGCATCGGTTTCCTGACGCAGTTCCTCCAGATCATCGGCAAAATAAGCCACTGTCAGAAGCGTCAAAAACATCTGCTGGTCATTGTCGGTCATATCCCGCTGCCACTGGTTCAGCGTATTTTCCTCTTCCTGCGTGCGCTGCGGAACATTGGCGGTGAAGTCCAGATTGTCCACACTTTTCCGATTGAACCGGACCTTGTCGGCATCCACCTTCATCCGATAATCCGCCAAGGTTTTGTAGGCGTCCTCGGTTTCAATGGGCACAAAATCCATGGTAAGGATGATATAGGGTACCTGCTGCAAAAGAGTGGTGACCAACTTATCGTCAATGCGCTGCGGGAAATAGGACATGGACATACATTTTGCCACCCGGTTGTCAATGTCGATGTGATCACGCTTGAACTCAATAACATCGGGCGCAACGAAGTCCCGAAAATCTTCGCCCAGCTTGGTGCAGCGATCCAGATCAAATTCAAAGCGTGATTCTTCACCCACACGGAAAAAATTGTGGAGAATCCGAAGGCGTTCGGAATTGTCCACGCTCCGTACAGTGCTGCCCAGTTCGGATAGGATGTTGACCAGATGCCCCTGCACCTGGCGCAGCCGATCCCGTGCATCTTCGACACGGTTTTTCTGTGTGGAAACAATCACATATTTGCTTTGCAGCACATTACCGACCAGCGAGGCGCAGGCGGCCAACTGGCGGTTCTTATCTGCCCGCAGATCGTCATGGCCGTCGTTTGCTCGATGGTACAGTACATCCCGCCGGAACACCAGATCGTCCATACGCTGGCTGACAATACACATCTTGATCGTGCAGTCCGAAGGAACACCGGCATAGAGTTTGCCGTACACCTGCTGGATCTCGTCTTTTTTGCCGTCAGACACCATCGCATAGTTGATGTCTGACACGCTCCACATCTGGCTGTACACATTACCGGAACGCCACATTCCATCGTCGTAAATGCGGTCAACCGGGATGCTTTTCTGCACCGATTTCGGTGTGTTTACCCCACCCCAGGTGTTCCGGGTGGAGGCATACTCATTCAGTTTCAAGGCTTTCGCTTCTCCTTTCTCTTCCAAAACTGTCTTTTCTTCTTTTGAGGATGCAGGACCGCTTCAAACCGATTTTCGGCCACCCATACTCTCGGGCCGGAACGAAGGAACTCGGTTACAAAAACGGCTTTCAGAAACTGCCAGATGGTCATCTGGTCGTATTGAAAAAAGCCTGCCATAGCAAAAGGGGCTGCGGCCACGATACAGACCCAACTCACAGTTTCCTGCCCCAGCACCGGCTGCAATCCAAAGTAGACCGCCACGGCGGTACCGATGGCTGCTCCAGACCAAAGGAGTTGCCGCAAGGACAATCCCATAAACACATCTTCCTCATAATGCTGGAATTCCTTATTGATGTTGACTTGCAAAAGCTCACCTCCATAAAGAAGCGCCCAGGCGGATACACCGCCTGAGCGCATAGTCAATTTCATTTACAGACCCATCATTTCATGAACGATGCGGTCAGAACCTTTAATAAGGCCCACAAGAACCAACATATTGAAAACCGTTTCTGCCAGATAACTCCAAACCATTGTGGTGGCTTCGCCGGTGGCCACAACAGGGGTTCCCACAAAACCTGCATAGATGATGCAGGCCAGTACAATGACCGCGCCTTCCATGCAGACACCCACATAGGTTTTCAGAAACGCCACCCCCACAGATTGGGTGCTGTCTCCGGCAAAGGTTGCCAACGGGATCGGTGCCAGGGCCGTGTACATATACAGGCGGAAAAAGCGCCCGTACACAGTGAGAATCATAATGAAACTCAGTACCGTGATAAACAGGCTGCCCAGGATGGTAACCAGCCAGAGCGGAATACTGGCCAGAAAGCCCACATTCTCAATAGCGGTTTGTACCTCACCGGGCAGTGAAACCATTGCCTGAGAAATGCCGCCCATGCTGGCAGCCATCTCACTGACAATGCCGTTGCACACCTCAAAGACCTTCAGCATGATTTCCATACCGTAGCCTACTGCTGTTTTGGCAGCCACGAAACGGATCAGGTAGTGCAGCGCCGCTTCGGGCCGCTTCAGCTCATGAAAGTTGGCGGTGTTTTTGAACAGGCTCATGGCAAAGAACAGAATCACCAGGGCATAGCCGATTGCCAGCATCGCACCGTGGATGGTCTGTATGATACCCCAAACTGCCCCACCTTTGAAGGTAGCGGGGCTGGTGGTAACAAGGCCCCACAGCTCGGTCAACTTTTCGTTCCATGTGGTAAAGGCATTGTTCAGGTTTTCGACGATCCAGTTCTGGTCCAAGGATAATCACCTCCTTCGGTCCCGCATGGATCAGGCCAGAATCAGGTCGAGAATATCCTTGGCAAAGTAGATCACGATGCCGCCGAAAAAGGTCATGAACCCCTGTGCCCGCTGTCCGGCGTCGTGGCTCTTGAGGGCAAGGCCGATCTGAACCAGACCAAACCCAAGCAGAATGGCACCGATTGCCTTGATGGCGCTGAACACAAAGTCCGAGAGATTGTTGATGGTGGTCAAAGGATCACTGGCTGCAAAGGCCGGGGTCGCCATCACGAAACAAAAGGCCGCCGACACGGCCACGGTCAGATAAGTACGTTTGATTTTTTCCGCACGGGTGCGGGCCAGACGAGTTTCATTATGCTGCATAATCGAGTTCCTCCAAATCAATGAGTTCATATTTGTCGAGTGTTTCTTCCGGAATCTTGTCCGGCTCAATGGTTTCCAGTTCCTCCGGGGAAATAGAAACGGCAACTTGCATATAGTCATACGGCATCACATAGGGAGCCGCACCACCGTCGGTGGTCATCTTGATGTTGGGATGCTTCAACAGGTCATACTTCTTGTCCACAACCGGATCTTCCGAACGGAACAGCAGCAAGGCATCGTCGTTGCTCATGCGGCGGATTTCATCCGGTGTTGCCAGATCACGGGCTGCTTTCTGTTGGCTTTCACTGGACGAGCCGTGGTTGCCCCTGCCAATGCTGTGGGAGATCGTCCTTTCGGTTTCTTTTCCGAGAATCTTGGACAGATACTCAAAGGTCCCGTATTCATTGCCACCCAGATATAGCATGGAATCGCAGTTGCCCACAATGCCCTCCCAATCGTCCTTGAACAGGCTCTTGAGCTGGGCGATGCTCTGCAGGATAATGTCGCAGCTGATATTGCGGCTGCGGCACACCGAAAGGATTTTTTTGAAATCTTTGGGGAGCGCCACATTGGCGAACTCGTCCATCATCAGACGCACATGAACCGGCAAGGCTCCTTTGTAGGCCGGATTGGAATCCGCCAGCCGGAACAGCTGGTCAAAAATCTGGGTGTAGAGCATGGTAATGAGGAAGTTGTAGGTTTCGTCATTATCCGGGATGACACAGAAGATCACCCGCTTTTGCAGGCCCAGCTCCGGCAGGAAGGTCTCGTCTCGTCCGGTCATATACGCAAACCGCTCCGAGTTGAACATATACAGGTTGGCCGCCGCCGAAATCAATACGGATTGCAGGGTCTTTGTGCTGCCAAGCTGAAAACTCTTGTACTGCAAAACCGCAGGATGGTCTGGATCACGCCTTTCCAGATCATTGAAAAGCATGGCCAGAGGAGCAGGACAGTCCTCTTCTTCCGATATATGACCGTTGAGTATCATATACATTACAGTGGACAGGTTCTGTTCCTCGGGAGGTGCCTCATACAACAGAAACAGGATGATAGCTGAAATCAGCATCATACTGGAATCGTCCCAAAATTTATCGGCACTTCCCACAGCATCTTTTGGCTTTGTATTATGGACAATGGCATGAGCCAGCTTGATGGCATCCTCATCGGTTTGCAGATAGACCAGCGGGTTGTAGTGACCTTTGAAATGCACGAGATCAATCACGGTAACGGCAATTCCCTGTGCCTCAAACATTCCGCCCAAATCACGTGAGATTTCACCTTTACTGTCTAAGATAATGTAAGAGCAATTACACTGGAGTAAGTTTGGTTTTACATAATATCTTGTTTTGCCGCTGCCACTTCCTCCAACTACCATCACGTTTAGATTGTGCTGGTGCCGGAAAGAATCCATTCCCATCTGAACATTCCGAGTGAAAATAAAATTATCAGACGGGTTCTTTTTATTGCGATATTTTGAATTGATCGCTTTTGCATTTCCCCATCTTGCTGTACCGTATTCTGCACCGGGGCGCAGATCCGCTTTATCTGCAAGATAATAGAAAACCAGCATGGGGTACAGGATGGTGACAATCAGCACAAATTTCGGGGTGATTTCCGTCCAATGCACTGAAAGCGGGGCATTGGCAAGTCGGCTGAGAATTTCCAGCATCTGCGCAAAGCTGTCCGCCTCACTTCGTGCCTGCGCCAAAGCAATGGTCAACCACAGCACGGGGATAAAAAGAATTGCCCACAGAATAAAATCTGTGGGCTTGTTATTGTGGTGGAGCACGGTGCATCACCCACGCTCATCCTTCCCACGCACATCCCGGGCGCGGTACTGCTGTTTGGGCAGATGCTGTTCGATCTGATTGCCGATGGTCCGGGCAAATTCCCTTGCATTGTCAAAATGCTCACGCACCGTGTCGTGCCCCAAGATGTGTTTGCATTTTTCCATGAGCACATCGCTTTCGGCAGGTGCAGGCAAGCCGAAACGGCCACACACCTCCAAAGCCGCTGCGCAGGACAGAAAACGGATTTCATCCGGTCTGGTATCAGGGGCATCCATTGCCAAGCGAGATTGCACCAATGCGGCAGGCAATGCTTGCAACAACTCCATGTCGCTTGCATCCTTGCGTACGACAATGCGCTGTTCGTCTGCACGGTATTCTGCGGCACCAGATGTGGGCTGACCATGTTCTACCGGCACCCGTGCCAATTCCACCATACTCTGTACAGCGGTCCGCATCTGCGCAGCGTCATTCTTCAGATCTCTCTGCGGATACGGAAGATCTCCATGTGTCTGTGATACATCAAAGACCGTTTCCGGGGCCAGGTAGTAGCCTTTCCGGGCACCCTTGCGGGCCAAAACCGTAATGCCCTTTGCCCCCTTGTTGACAAAGCGGCCTCCTTGATTCCATACACGAATAGGATTGACAGCTCTGGCCATAGGGATCTGCTCCAGGACCAAGGCTGCGTTGCCGGAGGAAAGTCGGGACCCCAGCCGACCACGTCCGTACAGATATACAGACAAGGCTTTTCCGCTTGTGCAGAAACCCTCCATAGCAGCCAGCTGCTTGTCGGCCAGAGCCTCTCGTTCGGCTTTCTTTTGTTCCTTCCATTCCTCTAAAGGAATACGTTCATTCATGGGTTCATCTCTCCTTGCTCTGATCTGTGCGTGCCTTTTCCAATGCGTTCTGCTTTGCAATTTCCAAAGCCTCCGCCCTAAATTTACGGATAGCCTGCCGAACAGAGGGTTTATCCGTCGTAGTAACTCTCTGATTGGTTTTTTCTGAGCCAACCCGCTGAATCGGAGAGGCACTTGCGGACCGATAGCGGGTCTGGTCTTTTTTTCTTTCAAACTTTTTCTCTTTCGGGATTGCATATCCCATGCGCTCAAAGACACGGTTCAGTTTTGACACATCCTCAGCTCGCACGAGAATGTCTACCAGTTCACCTTCTCCATTCTTTTCCTTGATTGCAGTAAAAAGAATCCCATACTGCTTTGCCTGCTGGTTGAATTCCTTCAGGTCGGACATTTTCAGGGGAAAAACCTGCAGTTCTTTTCCATCCTTCAGAAGGCGGTCCAGATTGGTTTTCCCCCGCAGTTTGGGATTTTCTTTGGCCAGTGCGATAGCGATAGCCGCCAGATTCTTGGCTCCCAGCGCACTGAGCTTGACGGAACTCTCGACAATTTCGATGCCGTCACGGACCATCTGGTCTGCGGCATCACCGCCGGTACTCATGATGTTCTCTCTCCCTTCTATGTTTCTGTTGCTTCTGCTGTTCGGCTTCCTGTTCTGCGCAGCGAATGGTTTCCACCTGCTTGCGCAAGTGCTCGGCATCCTGCTCGATGGTGTCACAGTAACGCAGTTCTTTTCGCAGCCCACGCAGTTCTTCCGTCAGGGCTTGGATCTGCTGACTGAGATCAGCTTTGTTCAATCCGTTGGCGGTATTGGAGCGCAGCTTGTACAGCGCCTGCCTTCTGGTAACCAGCCCGTCCATCTTTGCGGTGACCTCTTGCCGTTTTTGGTGGAGATCATCCGTGGTCTGGATACGGTTTTGCCAAAGGAACTGTGCCTGCTGCTTATACCTCTCAAAGGTCCTGAAATCCTCCCATAGCAGAAAATGAGTTTTGCGGGAAGAGGTGCGGCGCTTCTGCACTTTTCCGAACAGATAAAGATAGTGGTAATACAAGGCCATAAACCCTGTAATCTTTTTATGGTCCTGTTTTCGATAGGAGCCACGATAGTGTACCTTCTTATGCACCAAAGGCACGGCCTGTTCCCGTTGTCCCCTCCGACTGCCTGTATCGCTTTTCGGTTGCTCCAACCTTTCCCGCAGCTCCTGTTCGCTGTATCCCGGCCCCAGTGACTTGAAGCGGATAGCACGGGGAGAACCCTTGGGACGTAGTTTTGCATACTTGATGTTTCGCCCGTAGGCAACTTCATATCCCATCTGGTTCAGGGTGAGCACAAAGGTAGACCAGTTGACGGCACGCTCCATAGCACGATCCACATCTGCCTTAATGGTTCCACGAATTGTAGGCCGTCCGGCTTTTTCCGCCGCCCATTCGGCATAGTTTTTCCCGTGCCCTTTTGGGTCGATGACCTTCAGCTGGTTCTCACGGCACAAGTCATCGGAGATCTGCCGGATGCCCCGGTAGTAATCCCGGAACTGATTGCGAAACATTTTGCCATCTACAAATGCAACAGAATTGAATACGATATGATTATGCAAATGGGATTTATCCAGATGGGTGCTGACCGTCACTTCGTATCGTTCAGCCAAAAGCCGTCTGGCAAATTCACATCCGATTTCATGTGCCTGCTGCGGAGTTATCTCTCCGGGTTTGAACGACTGAATCACATGATAGGCCAGCACATGGCCCTCGCCATCTTTGCCCCATCGTTTCCGGGTGGCGTTCATCGTGTCGCAGGCATTGGCCGGATCACAGTTGAATCCTGTCACGTACAGCTGATGCTCGGTTTTATCCCGGTTTTGGGTGTAGTTCAAAAGGCGGGACAGATCTTCCTCTGAAAACCGCTCTGTTTTAACGGGGTTGGAGGTGTAGTCCAGGCAACGGGCCAAGTGGTTTTTGACAGCTTTGATTTTCGTGTATCCCATCAGACACGCTCCTCCACCAGCCGCCAGACCTGACGCATCAGCGCTGCCGCCTGCTGCGCCTGGGCATAAGAAAGAGTACCCGACGAGTTTGCCGTGTGAGCGATCTGGTTGATGTTGTTGCCGATGGACACCAGCTCCCGGGCAAGGTCTTTGTAGCTATCAGGTGGCCTGGGCCGTACCTGACAACCTTCCAGCAAGGTTCGAAGAAAGGCTTCCCGGCTCAATCCTGCGGCGGCTGCTTTGGCAACCAGTGATTCATATTCCGCAGGTGTGAGCCGAAAAGTCACTTTGATCTGTCTTTTCAGCATGGATTGGTTTTCCTCCTTGGTTTTGATAAAAAGCGCCGGATGCGCTTTGCGGGGTTTTAGGGGCGGCCCCCTAACAAGTGGCATTTTGCGGGCGGATGCCAGCATAATGCCGTGCTTGCTCGTAGTGTGCATGCACACTCCTCCTTCCTGGCTGAAGATCATGCCCACGGCAGCTCCCATCCGTTCCTCATGGCCCGCCGCTCCACTTTGCGGCCCACGCTGTAGGCGTTTGCCTGGTTGCGCAGGTCTGCTTCGATGGCACGAACCTTGATGTTGTGTTTCATGGCCAAGCTGAAAAAGCGAAGCAGCTGCCGCTCAGAATGGCCTAACGAACCCATGCGGGTAATGTAGATGTAGCCGAAATCTCCCTGTTTCATACGATGGAGAAGTTCCCGGTAACCCGGACGGTTCCATCCGCTTTTTGTGTCCGTGCTGACACCGACAACCGTTGCGCCGGACAATCTGGCACGCAGGCCAAGGAACTCAGCCTGCTCTTTGGTGGCCGTGTAAGAACCGGGACAGCGGGCATAGATCCAAACACGGGGCGGGACATTTTCGTTTACTTTTTCCATGAGGTGCCTCCTATAAAATGAGGGAGGCCCCCTTGTCGAGGGCCTCCCGTACTGTGTTTGCAGGAACGGCTTACAGCTGGTCCAGCGTTTCTTCCAATTCATGATAGTTTTCAACGGGATAAGATTTCCCCGTGAGATAAAACAGCGTGCGCTGCCATTCCAGAAGTGAATAGTCGGACGGATGCGCCAGTGCTTTGAGCTGTCGCAGCGCTTCGTCCCGCAGATACTCTGTCAGGCGCAGATCAGAGATAAAGACCCCCATGCTGTAAGCAAGGTGATCCAGAAGGCTGTTAGCCATTGTGATCCTCCTCCTGTTCATCTTCTAAGGGTTCAATCTCCGGCTCTGCAGGAAGGTTTTTGCGGCGACGCTTGTGCATCAAAAATCCAAATGTAATCCCTGCTGCCGCCGCAATTCCTGCCAGCAAACCAATCGGGGCATTATCACCCGTTTGGGGCAGACTGGTGACCGGTTTGGGCGTGGGAGCCGGGGTTTCAACCGGCTGTTCCGGTTTCGGTGTCGGAGCCGGGTTTTCCGGGGTAGGCGGCGTTTCGGGGCTGGGTGCATCCCGCATGACCACCATACCGTCCTCCATCAACGTCCAATGATCGAAGATCAGCCAATCCTTACCGGTGCAAACATACACATCCGCTTCGTTGAGCAGATCGCCGTTTTCATCCTTGCGCTGTACCAGCTTGAACCGGATGCTTTCTGCCACTTCATACCCGTTGGGCGCAGCTGTTTCGACCAGCGTGTAAATCTTATCAAACTGCAATCCACGAATTTCGGTGGGCGTATCACCGCTGACCCACTGACGGACCACGTTGCCGTCCTTGTCCTGGATGGTAAGCGTTGCACCGGCCAACTCCTCATCTCCAGTCAGCTTCCGTTTGCTGACGAAGAAGGAAGTGGCGTCATTCTCAAAGGTGTTCTCCATCTCGATTACAGGTGTTTCAGCATCCTGATAGACGAACTCGAAAATCTGATCGGGTGCATCCAGGAAATATCCCTGGGGCGGGCGCAGCTCCACAATACGGAATTTGCCGCTGTTGGCGGTAGTGTTTTCGGGAATACGAACACCTTCCATGCCATAGAACTCGCCACGCATGGGGAAATCACAGGTGAAGGTGGTATGGCCGTTTTCATCCGTGGGAGCAGAAGTTGCAATGAGGTCACCGGCCCGGAACAAGAGATCACCGGTTGCGCTGTAGATGTCATCCACCGTAATGAGGTTATAGACGGCACCGGCAACCAGAGCGCCCGTTTTGATGTCCCGCTTATAAATATCCAGCTGGGGCTTCACCCGCTCATTGTGGAATTTGAGGACTTGGGCTTCGATCTGTGCGGCACTCGCATCCTTCACATTGACGATTTTATAATTGTCAGTTTCCGAAGCGGAGCCATCACCGGGATTGCTGGTAATGGTTTTTGCCAGAACCACATCATTGGTCTGCTTATCCCACTCGAGCGTCACATCATAACTTTGTTTGGTGCCCACAAAGCCATAGGGGGCGGAGGTTTCTTCCACATGGTAGGACCCCAACGGCAAGGTAACGATTACTTCGCCCACCGTACCGTCATGGATCACACTCAGGAAATCATAAGTGGAATTGGTGCGCCCAGGGGCAAAGGCAGCAATATCGCTGGTGCCGTCGCCGGTGCGGACAACCGCTACCACATCGCCTTTTGCATACCAGAGAGTTCTGTTGCCGTTGGCATCTGTCTGGCGGTCCTGGGTGTAGATGTTTTCCGCTGCGGTAATGGTGTACTCGGCATACGGGATGGGCCGTTCCTCATACACAAAGTGGCCGGGGCGGGCTTCGCCGGAGAATTCCGGGTCAAAGGTTCCGCCCTCATCCTCCTGCCAGCCGGTCAGGACTTCGCCGGTCTTGCGGATTTTCAGAACACCCAGTGTTTCGTTATTCTGGTAGTCCTCATCGATCACCAGAATGTCTTGGCTGTCCTCGCTGTCATCCCCGTTGGCCTTATACACACGGTCGGTAGTAACAGAGAAGTCCACATAGAAACTGCCGTCCTCAAAATTGCCGGTATCGTCAATCTGCAGGTGGCCGTCCTCATACACTGCGGAGGCTGCCCACTCATTGTAGAAACCATTGGGGCCGTTTACCTCTACCAGACGGTAGTGGCCCAGCGGCAGCTTTTCGGGCAGCACCAGCATACCGGTATCATCAGTATAGAAGGTGTCTACATCCTTGGGCAGCAGCGGGTTGGTGGTATCGGTCATGGTGACCAGCTTGGCATGACCGTTCTCATCGTAGATGTGGTTACCCTGCTCATCCATCCAATAGATCTGGAACGCGGTATCCTTGAGCAGAACTGCCTTGCCGCTCTCCTCGTCGATCTTGGTGACCCGCAGATACACTTCGATTTCCTCATCCAGCACCGTATACTTCTGGTAGCTGTCGGACGGGATCTGCACGGCATCCTTAGGATTGGCCATGGCGGACTGGGGATTGGATTCGTCCGTGGGGTCAATGGTCACGATAAAGGGTTCTGCCTGGAACACATCCTTGGGCGTGGTAGTTTCTACAACGAGGTACTGCCCATACGGCAGACCTTCTACACGCAGTGTACCAATATCGTTGGAGAAAATCTCTGCCAACTGATATTCGTTAGGGCGGCCCGTCGCAACCCAGCCGTCACCGCTGCCGTTCTTGAAGTCACCGGCGGCAGTGAGAGTGTCATTGTACGCAGCAATCTGGTCAGCGTTGACCTCGTAGGTTTTGGCAATGGCCTGAGCCTCACCGCTGAAATCGTACTTGGGATGGCTTTCATCATATTCCGGGTAGATATAGGTATCCAGGATGGATTTGATCAGGTATTTGCCGCTGCGGCTCTGGGCAAACTGGTCCTCCTTGGACAGGTCGGAAATCAAGTAGAAGGTAAAACCGGCCCCCTCCAGGTCGATACCATCCGAACTGCCAGTGCTGGAAACGTGCTTGGAAAGCTCTACGTTGCCTTTCATCACCTGATCCTGAGATTCTGCCAGCACATTATCCCGGTGCAGGTGGTAATTGGCGCTGTAAGTGGTATTGTCCAGCAGCTCACCTTCGGCCTGTCTGTTATCCTCAAAGGCGGTCTTTTCGATGTACCAGCCTTCGTCAGCATAGGCGGGGGTAATGTAATAGTTGTGCTCATCGCAAAGGTAACCGGTGGCATAGCTTTCGTAGTAGCCGTCGTAGGTCTTAGTGCCGTCCAGTGCCTTGCTCTGGCCGATGTACGACCACTGATGCTTGTACACATAGTCGGTGTACTGACCCGCACTGTTGGTTGCCAGCTGGGAAGTAGTCCCTGTCGGCTCCTTGGTTTTGGAATCCACATCGGGATAGGTACCAGACAGTTTGTAAGCGCCGTCCTCTACAGGGATAACGACGCCGGTGCCACGCTCCACAATGTAGTATTTGCCCAGATACAAGTTGCTGAAGGTCAGCCATCCGTCCTCGATCACCGCACTGGCCACGAGATGGTCTTTGGCAAGCACCGGCAGGTAATCATCCACCCACTGGCCGGAGTTGTCCCGGATGGTGGTATGCCAGATAGGGGTGCTGTCGGCATAGGTGATCTTGCTGTAGTCCACCGTGCCGGTAACACCGTCCGGGTGCTGAATATCCTCGGCGGCATACAGGTCATACACTGCACCATCCAGCTGGGCGTCAGCGTGGGCCTGACCGCTGGCCATGGCATCGCCATCGGTATCACGGCCTCCGACATAGCGCACGGCATCCAGGTCCACTTTACTGAGGGAGATTTCGCCCAGCGAACGGTCATTCTGCATGACACCGGTTACCGGGGTCATGGCGTAAGAATCCTCATTGGCTGCAGTCTTAGAGTTGTCGGTATTGTAGGCACGGCCCGCATCCTGGTACTGGTCATAGATGGTGACGGTGGCTTCCACCCCTTCCGCCGTGAGCAGCTTGGTGCCTCCGGTATACTCCATAGCCACATCTGCGTTGTAGTGGCTGTTGTCCAGGGTAATCACACTGCCATCATTGTCTTTCGTAATTTCAATGTAATAGGCCCGCTTCCCCAGGGGGGTACCAGCGGTGCCGGGATGCTCTACATCGGTCCAGTCGCCGTAGTAGCCGGAAGGTGCACGAGTTTCGACGATGATGAACTTGCCCTCGTTCCGCTGGGTATAATACATCTTCCGGCTGGTATCATATTCGGTTCCATAGTCAGTACCGTTGGCCACCGAGTAGGTACCATCCTCATTGCGAACAACGGTGTATTGATTGTAGCCGCCGAACGGAATGTACTGTTGGGTGACGGTGTCCCACTCGTAGACCTCATACAGTGCGTCCCCGGCAATTTGCTCACCGGTCTCGCTGTCCACCTTTTTCAGATTGACCTGCAGGCTCCACTCGTCATTCTTCATGACGTAGTCGTTGGAACTGTCAGCAGGCACAGTGATGGTCTGGTGGCTGCCAAGACTGCCATTGAATTCCTCGAAGCCATACGGGATCTCCACTTCATCGTAAGAGAAGCGGATGGTTGCCAGTTCAGCACGGGCGGCTGCAATGGCTGCATCCACCATGCTTTGGGCCTCAGCCTGCAGCTGCGAAATGGCGGCGTTTTTGGCTGCTTCTGCCGCCGCATCCGCTTCGGCCTGGCTGCTGTAGGGGCCTTCCTGACCGCTGAGCGTTGTGGTGCTGGTTTTGCTGACTTCATAGTGCACCGTCCAGCTCACCGTGCCGTCACCGCCATTGTTCTGGTAGTTGTCATCGTTGGTATGGCCGCTGGTGGTGATGGTCTGCGCACCGGCGGGACTCATCTGCCAACTGCCGCCGTCGATGCTGCCGCTGGTTTTGGAGGGCGTAATGGTAATGGTTGCCCCGTCAATCTTTTCTGCGGTTTCCAGCTGCTGCTTATCGGTATTGACCGTAAAAGTCAGGTCAAAACTACCGCTGGCGCTCTGAGCCGGAGCGGTCCAGTTGGCGGAGTAATACTCGGCATCGGGGATGTCGGGAATATCGGTACCGCCTTCCTCATCGGTAATTTCAGGACCGATCAAAGCAATAATCTGCCATGCATATCCGGCAGGAGGGCTATAAATGTAGGTGTAATAGCCCTTGCCAGAGGCAAACGTACTAACTCCATTATCTGCCCCCAAAAGCTGTGCAGCCGCAGACAGATAGGCTTTGGCCGCAGCACTGTCAGGATAATTCTTGATGATCCACAACTGGGTATCATCGTAATACTGATATGCTGCTTTCAGCATATCGTTTTCGGTGGCAGAATAGGTGGCTACGGTATCGGCAGCAAAATCGCTGCTCCCGTAATCGGTGGAATCATGTTTTTCAGTCAGTAGTCCCAGCGAAAGCTGGCCAAGTCCGCCCCAAATATTAATCTGATTCAGATAGTGTGCGCCGGGGGTGTATTGTCCCGGCTCCAGCTTGGAAACATAGCTGAAAGAGTATGTGGGGCAACCGTTGGGCTGGCCACTGAGGCCGTGACTGCAACAGTACGCTTCGACGCCATTGAACCAGACCAGCCAGGTGCCACCTTCGTAGGCAATCGACGTGATTTTACCGGTGGTCCACGGCGGCGTAGGCGTTGCGGCATAGGTGGTGATACCATTGGACTGAATACTTGCTTTGTTCGCCGTGTTTTCGCCCAATTTTACCTGTAAAGTTTTGTGCAGCTTGCTGCCGTCCGGCGCAGTATAAGAAAACTCTGCAACGAAATCATCTTCGGCTTTCACATAAAGGCCGGTGGCAGCCGCAGAGGTTTCCACATAGGTGCCCGAAAGGATCTGGCTGGTTTCGTCGGCATCTGCTTCCGTGCCGTCATAATCGAGCACGGTCACATTATCTGGCAGAATCACTTGAGAAGTGCTGTTGTTGGCGGGGTATTCCACCTCTACCATGATCGGCACCACGGCATAGGATTCACCTTCCTGACGAGGTACCACAATGGTCATGGCATCGGAGTTGAGCGCCTGAGCATCCAGCCTGCCCTGATTGTCCGCCGAGAGCAGTTCGTTCCCCCAATACCCGATACCAATTTTGGTATCGCCGGTGGCGATGGGCAAGCCATAGCTGCCCATGTAGCTGCCGGTCGGGGCATCGGGCAGCTCACCATACAATACGGTGGCAATTTCGTCCTGGTCCGGAGGGGTCCCGCCGCCCTCTTCGGGAGCAGTGGGATTTTCCATCGTAAGCTGCATGGTGACGAACAAAGCGGCCAGTGCGCTGTAAGCAGTCTGAACGGCTTCCTGCGCCCTGTCCTCATCGGTAAGTGCAATGTACAGATCTTCGGCTGCATAAACCGGTGCCGCAGCTTCATCCGATGCCGCCGTTGCAGTTTCCAGCGCAACCGTCAGATCAGGATTGTCTTTTTCAGCCTGCCATGCTTGACTGGCCAAGGCCCAGGTGTTCACGGCGCTCAGAATGCTGTCCCGGTCCAAAGCATTGACAGAATCCACGAATTTCTGAGCAGCTTCGCTGAGCGATGTGTCACCTTCGGATGTTTCATCCTCAACTACGTTGCTCTCAGGGTCCGACGTTTCCGGCGTTGCTTCGTTCTCGGATGCAGAAGCCGACACGTCACTTTCCGCTGCGGAAGTCGTTTCAGTAGGGGTATTCTCTGCGAAGGCGGGCAAAGGCGGCAGCCAGGACAAGCTCATCAGAGCCGCCAAAAGGAATGCTGCCAGCCGCTGCCTTACGGTATGTCGTTTCATATAAAAACCTCCAGAAAGAAAAAAGCGCCTACGTAAGCAGACGCCTTAGAACCTATGGTGATTATCGGATTTGTTTAAGCAAATTAATTCAAAATTTAATTGTAATTTGCTATTAGTTGCGTTATACTAAAAACAGAAAGGGGGCCTAGCGTATGGCTATTGATATTCGACCTGCTTCGGCGCTTCGCACGGAATACAACGAATTGGCTGCTCGATCCCGTACCACCGGTCAACCCATCTATATCACCCGCAACGGCGAAGGCGATACTGTCCTGATGGACTTGAACGCCTTTACTCGGCGGGAAGAAGAACTGGACCGACGGGAAGCCGTTCTGGAACATCGCGCAATGATACTGGAGGCGGAGATGGGCCGTTTGGCCGGTAAGCCGACCTATACACCCGATCAAGTACGCGCCAAAATCCAGCAGCATTTAGGCGAGAGGCAGAGGCAGAAAAATGGCTGAGTTTTCCGTTATTTATACTGAAGAAGCCTTACAGGATATGTTGAACATATCCGATTACCACTTTGAGAAAGTGGGTGAGGCTTCTGCGCTCCGTGCCGTTGCTGAATTACAGGATCACATTGAAAAATTATCGCTTTTTCCACGAATGGGGGAGGAACATCCCGACACCTACTTGAATGCCCTGGGATTCCGAAAGTTGGTTCATGACAACCACATTGTGATTTACCGGATTGACCAATCCCGGGTTGTCATCGAGCGTATTGTCTGGGCGTCCAGCAATTACCCTGAGCTTTTTCGGTAAAGCGAACCGATAAAAAGCCGATCAGAATGAGAAAGCACCTGCTGAATGTCGCTGAAATGCGGCACAAGGCAGGTGCTTTTCTTCTCGATATTCTTTCAGCTGAAGGTGACCACCCAATAGGTATACCGGCCCTGGTCTGTATCACAGAACCAACAGCCAACCCCCATACTGGTAAAGCTGGCGTTCATAATGTTGGCATAGTGGGTGGGACTATTCTGCCAGGCTGTGCAGACAGCAGAAGCAGATTCCAGCGGACCGCTGGCGCAGATCTCACTGGTGGTGATCATGCCGCTGTGGTCAAAGGGACCACCGGCCACAAAGCTCTCACACCGCGCATCTGCCGCAGCACTCAGGCTGCTGTCCATGGACAGATCGGGCAGGCCACCGGCTTCCCGCATAGCATTGATGTTGTCCTGTACGGCCCAGTAGGCGGCGTCGCTGCTGTCAATGCCCCACCACTCCTGAGTTCCTGCCGCCAAATCAAAAGGTAATGCGCCGTAGCTCATCTCCGCTGTAGAGGTTGCCGCTTCTTCGACAACGATTTCCGAATTGGCTGCTTCAACCTGGTCGGCTTCGGGCAATTCGGTGGGAGCAGGGGAAGGCGTTGCCGATGCCGTCATCTCTTTCTTTTCCCCCGCGTCGGTTGTCGTGGTGTCAACCACGGAAGATTCAGGCATCGTGGGAGCCTCCGATGCCGCGGTGTCGGGGGTGGCCGCGACTGCCGACTCAGGCGTTGCTGTCACCGTAGGTTCGGTACGGGTAGTGGCACATCCTGTCAGCATGATCAGGGAGAGCATAAGAACAAGTGCTTTTTTCATGGGATTCTCCTTTATTCATAATCGAATTTCTGAGATGCGTCTCTCGTTTCTCGTTCCAGCTGGATACCTGCCGAGAAAGCAAGTTTGAACTGTTCGGCGGCCTCCAGACTGATCAGGACATTTTTACTGGACAGCACAGCTTCCAGCTGCTCCTTTTGTTCTGATGTCAGACCCTGCTTGAGCGTATCCACAGCTTGCCTAAAGCGTGAAAGTGCCTCTTCGTACTCGTCAGTTCTGGGCGGGGCCATTTCTGCCAGCGAAAACTCATAGATTGCATCCAGAATCATGGTTGATTTTCTCTCCTCCTGTGGCCCCATCCGGGGGGACCTCGAATTGTTTTGCGTATATGTATCATATAACCTACCTCTCTATACCGCAACGCTGACGAACCGAACGCACGGATACTTGACTTTCCTCATCGGGGACGGCATCCACAACACGGTCCTTCTCGTCCATCTTCAAAAGTGCATCGAGTTCTGCCAAACGCCTGCTCTTTTCAGCCAGTTCTTGCTCCTGCTGAAACGGCTGCTGCAATTCATCTTTTGCGTTTTGCAGCTGCTTTTCCAACTGCGCCAATTTGTTAGTGGCTTCGTCACGGCGCTTCGTGATACCGGCGGCAGCGTTGGTAATACGGGTGATATTACCCGAGGCGTCGGCTCCGAGGGGCACGTCATAGACGCCAGCCCCCACAAGCTGGGCATGAAATTCCTGCCCCAACGGCAGGAAGATGGCCTGCACGGTCAATCCTTTATAGCTGCCGATGGGTACCGGCTTTTCACTGGACATGGCTGCGCCAATCAGGCCCAATAGGGCACGTCCGGCATCTTCACGTTTGTCATAGGTCGTATCCATCAGACAGATGCTGAAGGCATCCTTGCCCTCACTGTCCAGATGCGTGTTTTGTTCAACAGTATTTGCATCAGCTGAACAATTTGCAATCACCCCTTTTGTTTTCTGGATTTCGGTAGGAAACTTGATGGCTACATCATCCTCCAGACGGTAGTGCTGGCTGGTGTACTGTGCTTTCAGCGTGCGCAGCCGGGTCACCTGAATGTCCAGATCCATCTTTTCCTTAATGGCCGGATTCCCAGCGGCCAGGGCCTTGACCTCCGCATAGGACAGCGCTGCCTCGTCCATGTCATCACAGGACCGGGCCGGGCTCTTGCTGGTCATCACCTGACCGATGAACCGCTGCTTGTTCTCGATCAGCTGCCAGGAATAGGCATCGAAAGTGGCTTCCGTAACATAGCGGTAGATTGCCACTTCCTTGTTCTCATTGCCCTGGCGCACCATGCGGCCTTCCCGCTGTTCGATGTCGGAAGGCCGCCACGGTACATCCAGATGATGCAGAGCGATCAGTTTTCGCTGCACATTGGTGCCAGCCCCCATCTTGGCAGTGCTGCCCATGAGGACCCGCACCGTACCGCTGCGCACCTTGGCGAAAAGATCAGCCTTGCGGGCCTCGGTGTTGGCATCATGAATAAACTGAATTTCTTCCTTGGGGATACCGCGTGTCACCAACTTATCCCTAATATCATCGTACACATTGAAAACGCCCGCTTTAGGCGTGGATAGATCGCAGAAAATCAGTTGGGTGGAGCGATTGGCTTTCGTCCTTTCCCAAATTTCAAAGACCCTGTCCACACAGGCATTTACTTTGCTGTTGGGGTCATCAGGCAGGTCCGGGTCAATTAAGCGCTGATCCAGGGCCAGTTTTCTGCCGTCGTTCGTGTCGGGTAGGATACCGGCGAGGTAGCAAGTGCCCCTTTTCCGTTATCCCCCCTCGGAACCGGACTTGATACTTTCGCATCATCCGGCTCCCCAGTAATTTCATTTCAAGAACGTGTATTTAATGTTCCATTGTGGATAGCTGTGTGGCATTCCCGACATACCACCAGCGTTTTTCTTTGCCGCGCAGCCATAATCCGAACCCAGGGCGGCGGCGCGGACTTGCCTTTGGTCTTTAAATCCGCCAGCTTGCGGATATGATGCACTTCGATATCTTTTCTGCTCCCACACAACTCACAAGTATCTGCTGTCAACCGCTTGATGAGTTCTGTGCGCCCTCCATATACCTTGTAGGGCTTGTCCTCTATGACGGCTTTGCGTTTATGGGCCAGTGAAATTCCTCCCCAGGTAGCCACCAATGGCTTTTTGCCGGGGCGCTCCACAACCACTTGCAGACAGGGGACTGTTTTTCCGCTTGTGCTTGTGGTCGTGGTTTTATACTTTGCCTTTTGCTTTTTGACGGATGAACGATGTTTACAAGCCAATGTTTTCAGCAGAGAGGTTTCCATGATCCAGTAGAGTTTGGAAAACCAAGATAGATTTTGGGCCAGAACATAATACTGTACCAGTCCTCTATATTCCTGCTGAAACCTTTGAACGATAGAGAAATCATCATCGTGAAGCAACGCATTTCTGTGTGTCACTTTTCCATTTCGCTTGAACGACCAGCATCTATCCTCAATCACCCTTGCCGGAACAAACAATGCGATCGCACCATTGGCTCCTCTGCGGCCTTTGGGGTCAAGATAATCATTCATCCTTTGCGCCTTTATTTCATAACCAAGGAACTTGGCAGCCTGGCTACTCGCATTGGTAATTAAGGTCTTTTCCTGCGACAATTCCAGATGAAGCTCCTTTTCGAGAAAATCGTGCATTGCCGCCTTGATTTCCTCAGCATCCGCTTTGGAGCCTGTAAATCCAATGAGAAAATCATCCGCATAGCGGACATATCTGCATCTGCGATAGTTTTCGTCATACGGATCAACCGCTGGAATATTTCGTCGCTCAACTTTAAGTCTGTGGGCAGTTTGAATATCGCTGTTCTTTCTCGCCTTGCTGATTTCAGCGCTCATCCGACTATACACAGGATTTGCCTTTTGCCGCTTTCCCCGTGTGTTGTTGGGAATCAGGACTTTCTCAATCCACTGGTCAAACTCATTGAGGTAAATATTCGCCAGAAGTGGACTGATAACGCCGCCCTGCGGAGTTCCGCTGATTGTCTGATTAAACTTCCAGTCCTCCAGGTACCCGGCTTTCAGCATGTTCGCTACCAGCCGGATAAATCTGCCGTCATGGATATTTCTCTCAAGTATTTTCAGCAGAACAGCATGATCTATTGTGTCGAAGTATTTGGAAATATCCCCTTCGATAAACCAGCGTGTTCCTTTCCATACTTGAATTTCCTGCAAGGCCGTATGACATCCCCTGTTGGGCCGGAATCCATGAGAATGTATGCTGAATTGCGGTTCATAGTACGCTTCCAGAATCTCGCGCATTACTTCCTGCAACAGCTTATCTCCCCATGTTGGAATGCCCAGGGGACGCTTTTTCCCGTTTTTCTTTGGGATATATTCACGCCTTGCTGGTTTCCACTGATACTTTTCTTCTCTGAGAAGCTCAATCATCCTGTCAATTTTCTGGATTGACATACCATCAACTGTTTCTTCGGTGACGCCTTTTGTCATTGCGCCGTTATTCGGGTATAACTTTGCATAGGCGTTCAGATAAAGATCGCGGTTGAATAAGAGCTTATAAACTCTTTCGATGGGTTTATGCTGTTTTCCACGTTCTTGAATGACTGTTAAAACAGTTTGGGCTGTACGCATCTCACGCACCTACTCCTTTCCAACAAATCGAAATTACCTGCCGTCCTTCGCCATGTGAGCGGCTTTCCCGCTTCCGATTTTACGGCCATCCCTGTTATTTCAGGGTTCTCAGACTACTATGACGGCTCCGTGACCATGGGGGTCGCCCCCTTTAGGCCATCCTGCCATTCGTCAAAAGTGTACGTGTCGAGTGTTCCTTAGGTTCCTCGTTCGTTCCTTTATTCCTGCCCATTGCAGGCTCTTTCACTGCAAAAAGTTACTCACCCAAAATCAACAACAGCTAGCATACAGTGACACCGGTATCAGTCGCTTTCCGGTGGGCGATGCTTTGCACCAAGTCGGAACTGAGGTTCAGGCAGTTTAGCTTTAACCATAGAACACGGAACTTGCGGAGCGTCGAGACCTTGCGGCTAGTCCCTTATCCGCTTTGCCAACATGCGATTGTCCCCTTTGAGTTTCCTCGCCAGGTAGGTTGGTTGTTCCCATTATTTACTTTTAATAATGTCCCCTGTAGGGGAAATACACTTTTGCGCTTAGCAGCGCACGATTTTTAACATATTATCTTCTTTGGGGTCTACCGAACCATTGCGCACAATGTCCGCGCGTTTTCCCAAGTCTGCCACCATTACTCGCTGGATGCTGCTGGGCTGCAGCTGTACATTGATGGGCTTTCCGCCCTCCAGCTCCGGCACCGGAAGTTTGAGCATATCCGCCGTCTGAATGTCGGCGCATTCCTTGAACATGGCCATAAGCTCCGGTAAATTGTAGAACTTGGCAAAGCGGGTCTTGACCCGATACCCGGTGCCTTCGGGAGCCAGTTCAATGGCGGTCACGGTCTCGCCAAAGGTCGAAGCCCAGGCATCAAAGTTTGCCAGCCCGTTGACCTCCAAAGTGTGCCGCTGCAGATACCGCTGCATGGTGTACAGCTCTGTCATGCTGTTGGACAACGGTGTGCCGGTGGCAAAAGTCACGCCTCGCCCGCCGGTGATTTCATCCAGATACATGGTTTTCATCAGCAGGTCGCTGGCCCGCTGGCTCTCGGTCTGGCTGATGCCCGCCACATTCCTCATCTTGGAAACGCACATAAGGTTTTTGAACATATGGGCTTCATCCACCATGAGAGAATCCACACCCAGTTCCTCGAAGGTGACAACATCGTCCTTTCGTTCGGTATTATTGAGTTTTTCCAGCCGCTTTTCCAGCTGTTTCCGGGTCCGCTCCATCTGTTTGACGGTGAAGTTTTCGGCGTGTTCCCGTTTGAGCATTGCTGTCTGTTCTATCACCTCGTCAATCTGCTTTTGAAGATAGAGCGCCTGCCGTTCATTGGACAGCGGGATTCTCTCAAACTGGCTGTGGCCGATCACAATAATGTCGTAATTGCCGGTGGCAATGCGACCACAGAATCGTTTACGGTTGGCCTTTTCAAAATCGGTGCGCTTGGCCACCAAGATATTGGCATTGGGATACAGTTGCAGCGCTTCGGATGCCATTTGTTCTGTAAGGTGATTGGGTACGCAGATCAGTGTTTTGCTGCAAAGGCCGAGGCGTTTCTTTTCCATGGCTGCAGCCACCATCTCATACGTTTTGCCTGCACCTACCACATGGCCCAGCAGGGTGTTGTGGCCATACAGGATATGGGCGATGGCGTTGCGCTGGTGAGGGCGCAAAGTGATTTCGGGATTCATACCATGAAACTGAATGTGGCTCCCGTCATACTCCCGGGGACGAGTAGAATTGAATCTCTCATTGTAGAGTTTCACCAGAGCAAGTCGGCGATTCTGGTCTTTCCAGATCCACTCCTTGAAAGCGTCCTCGATCTGCTGTTGTTTTCCCTGGGCCGCCTGGGTCTCCTGCGGATTTAGAACACGTCGTTCTGTGCCGTCCGGGTCTCGGACCGTATCAAAGATACGAATGGCACGGAGATTCAAAGATTCTTCCAGAATGTGGTAGAAGTTTGCCCGGTTTGTGCCGTAGGTGACGCTTGCTTTGATATTTCCGCCGGTAATGCTTTTTCCAGAAATGTTCCATAGTCCAGTGTAGGGGGCGTAATGCACATCCACCATACGCCGGGAAACCATCGGGGCATCCACCAGCTCATCGGCAAACTGTTTGATAATGGCCGGATCAAGCCAGGTGGCCCCCAGGCGCACCGAAATTTCGCTTGCATCCAGATCTTTAGGCTGTACCTGCTCCAACGCATCCACATGGACCCGGAAGCGGGAATCCTTGGCCGCGGCAAGGCGGACAATTTCCAGTTTCTTCCGAACATTGCCGGAAAGGTATTCGTCCGCCGTTCGGTACACCGGACTTCCATCGGGTGTCTTTTCCAGCGGGTCCTCAAAGATCACGCCGTTCAGTTCTGACACGATTTCTTTCTCGGTTTTGCCGGTCAGCTGCATCATGTAGGGCATATCCACACAGGCTTTTTCACCAATGGACAGGGCCAGCGCATCACTGGCCGTGTCCGCACGGTCCGCCGGTTTTGCGCTGCGGATGGTCCGCTTGGTGAACATGTCCGAAAGCCCTTTCAGCTTGCCGTTTTCGTCCACATCTTCCAGCGAACACAACAGGTAATAGCTGCTGTCATCCTGAAAGGCCAGCGCCGAACCACGACTGTTGATCAGACCGTGTGCATGGGTGTAGGTATCGTATTGCTTTTTCAGCTGTGTCTGCAGGCGATGGATTTCAGCATCGGGCAGGTCATCCAGCTGGGCCTGCAGCAGATCCCGCACAGTATCCCGAAGAGCAATCAGCTGGCGCACCCGATTGTCGGCGGTTGCCCCCAGCCGCATTTCCTTCATCACAGAGTTGGTGCGGAAATAGATTTTGCCGTCTTTCAGGGTGTAACTGAAATTCCGAACATCCGGGTCTGCCTCAATCACATCAGCGTCCTGTTCTTCCGCTGCTTCGATAGCAATTTCCGGTTTGGTCAGGGTGGCAGAAAGATGGGACATGGCCCGGTCCAGCTGTTCCTCCAGCGTACCTTCGCTGCTGGGCTCACAGGTAGGGGCAGGTCCATAGGGGCCGCTGACCATCTTGATGGTGCCGCACACCATTTCCGGATGCTCTACGAAATATTGGTTGATGGGGATGCCGTCCTCGGTCTGGCCGATGTGCAGCCATGCCTCGTCCCGCTCTACCAATCTATCCCGTTTTTGCAGGAAAAGAATGTCCGCCACAGCTTCGGTTCCGGCGTTCTGCTTGAACGTGGTGTTGGGCAGACGAACCGCCCCGATCAGCTCGCAGCGGGCAGCGATGTATTTCCGCACGGTATCGCTTTTCTTGTCGAGGGTACCGCTGGTGGTGATCATGGCAATGATGCCACCGGTGCGCACCTTGTCGATGGTCTTGGCCAAAAAGTAATCATGGATTCTGAAATGCAGTTTGTCATAGGCCCGATCACTCACCGAGAAATCACCAAAAGGCACATTGCCCACGGCGCAATCGAAAAAACTGTCCGGCAGGTCCGCTTTTTCAAAGCCGGTGATTTGGATTCGTGCTTTCTGGTAGAGCTGTCGGGCGATGCGCCCGGTCAGCTCATCCAGTTCTACGCCGTACAACTTGGCGCTGTGCAGGTCAAAGCTGCTGGGTTTGTGGGCAAAAAAGGCACCGGTGCCCATGCTGGGTTCCAGAATATTGCCGCCACGCACCCCCATCCGCTCCAGCGCCCGGTACATGGTATGGATGACTTCGGGCGGCGTGAAGTAGGCCGTGAGGGTACTGCTCCGTGCCGCTTGATACTCACTTTCGGTGAGAATAGCTTTCAAATTGCCGTACTCCTGGGACCAGCTGGATTTGTTGGGATCAAAAACATCCGCAAGACCGCCCCAACCGCTGTACTGAGCCAAAATCTTCTGTTCATCCTCGTTGGCCGGTGCCATGCCCCGGGCCACACGCTGCTCCACCTTTTTGAGGGTGCGGATGGCTTCCATATTGGCGGCAAACTTTTCCTTGGGGGTGCCGGGGACAGTTGGCCTATACGGTGCGACATAGTTGATAGGCTGGTACTCATAGGGTTCCGAGAGGGCTTTGGCATCTGCCATGACCTGCTCTACAAAGGGGGAACCTTCACTTTCTTTCTGAGATTCCGGATGCACCGCCGCTGTGCTTTCTTCTGGCTGAGGCTGTTCCTGAACTGCGTCCGACAGCAGCGGCACCTGCAGGTCTGCATTACGATCATCCCGCCCAAGCAGCCGGGAGAAATTTTCCCGTTCGATGGAACGGCTGAACAGCGGAAAGTCCTGGTCCTGCACCAGAATATCGACCTCGCCAATATCCTGTACTACATAGGGCTTGCCATTTTCCAGATACACAACATCTCCCGGAGCGCAAGAGCGTTTGCTGGGGGTGGCTCTGGCAGCCAGTTGGGCCTGTTGCTCCTGATACTCTTGCTCGGCAGTTCCAATCAGGCCATCAAAGGTCAGGTCTGTCAATTCATGGGCAATCAGTTCCGCTGTGCTGCCGTACTGCGACGATAGGAGGTGCTCGCCATCTACCTCGTAGACCAGCTTGTGATGCACAAGATCAGCATAGACTGTGATCTCGTGTTCTCCTTCGCCATCAGTGGAATATGCCAGTTCAATATAGGTAAGATCTTCAAACTCCGGCGGTTCAAAATCATTCTCGGAACAGTATTCCCGAATGATGTCCTTGGCCTGTTCCAAATCCGCAGCTTTTTGTGCCTGCTCAGCTTGTCGGGCCGATAGCCATGCTTCATACTCGGAGTGTTCCTCGGTTGTCAGATAACGGTTGCTCTGGACCAGCAACTGCAATCGGCTGGAAACTTCACGCCATGTCAGTGGGCGGTTCACCCGGCCATCATTGGTGGTACATTGGATTTCAAAGCCTTTGCTGTTGTAGTCAAGCCAGCCCTGGGAACCGTCGGCAAGTTCCCACGACCTGCCGCCGATGCCATATTCCTTTTTCAGCCAGTGAACAGTTTCGTCCATCGTCGGCAAAACCGGCTGGGAGAAATAATACTGTATCCTCAGCTTGCCATTTTCAAAGCCGCTGCCATCGCAAAGTGCCCGGGTGATCTCCTCGTCTGTGATTTTTTCGCCGGTGCGATCAACCACCGGTGGGGCCAGCGGCTGCACATTGTCGGTGACTGCTGCCTGCTCAACCTGCCGGGACTGCTGTTCCTCGTCGGGCAGCCCCATCTCCTCGGCCTGTTCTTCGGGCACAAAAAAAGCGGGGAGTGTTTCATCACTCTCCGCTTCCGGTTCTTGGGTATTTTCGTTTACAGAGCGTACAGCATCGGCATCACCAGTTCCTCGGCCTGTGCTTTCAGCAGGTTCATCTGCTGCGCCCAGCCCAGCGGGTCGGTTTTCCGGTTGGGCATCGGCGTATGCCGTATCAGCTGCTGCATGGTCTGGTTGATCTGCTCCCTTGCGCTCTTGTCCACTTCCAGCAGATGGGGGTACAGCGTCCCCTCCATCAGCATCAGGTCGAAGGTCACCGGCGTGTTCTCCCGCAGGAACTCCCTGCGGATCTCGCCGTACTTGCCAATCGGCTGTGCCGGTTGTTCGCTCAGTGTCAGATTCGGGATCAAATACCCGTTCACTTGGGTGTACTCCATCACGGGATGCCTCCTTTTGCGTTTCTTCGGTTTGATTATGCGCTTCCGGTGCAGATAATGCAACGCTGTCGATCTGGCGGACAAGACTGCCGAGGCTTTGCAGCACGGGTCGGCTCACCTGTGAGGTCAACGACCCCAATACTACGGCAATGGCGTCGGTGTCGAATTCGGAAACCGTGGCAAAAGCATCCGTTTCCAGCAATGCCGTGTCAATGCCGCATCGCTTGGCCATCATGTACGCCGCACTCTGGGCCACCAGCTTTTCCAGCATTTTTTGCTGTTCCTCTCTGCGCCTCCACTCCAGCGTGCTGCCGGATATGGTGCTTTCCAACAGCCGGGAAATCTGTGTGCGATGTTCGGCAGCTTGGGTTGCAGCACGCAGGGCAATCGCATTCTGGACGGTATCTGCATCGGCGGTTTGTTTGAGTGCTTCCCAAACTCTCTGCCGATTGGTATTGTCCACCATCCAAGGCATTGCCTGCGGCACATACTCTCGTCCGTGGGTATCTGCTATGTCAAACACATAGCGGAGTTTTCCCCGGTTGGAATGACTGTCCAACAGGGCAATGCCGTGACTGCCTCGGTTGACCCAGCGCAGCGCCTTGTTATTCCAGTAGTCGATACTGGCCACAGCGGTGGCATCCGGCCTCTGGCTGAAAATCAGAAGTTGGTTCGGGAAGGCGTAATTGTAGGTATAGGCGGCGGAATCCAGAAAAGCCTTCCACGATTCGCCGCTTTCGGTAACTTGCCCGACCAGTGACCGGGCAAGGGTTCTTATATCCTTGTAGGTGGGCATTCTCCATTCCTTTCTTATCGTTCGGGTTCAGTGCGCTTTTGCGTTCTCCCTTTGGACAGTTGCCGCTCAAACCCGGTGGGCAGCTCCGTAAAACCGAAGCTGTCCACATAATAACCAGTTCTTTTTCCCGCTTTTTCCGTGACGATAATATCGCTCATAGACATAGAGGTCATCTGGTGCGCAAAGGGCCGATCATCCCGGTTGTGCAGAAGGTACAGGTCATCCAGTGTGGTGTCCTTGGCCAGCATCCCGGAATAGGCATGGCGATAGTCGCTGGCCTTCATCTTGTCTTTGGCATACCCATAGTCAGCAAAGCGATAGTCAGCTGCGCTGTACCGGCTCAACTGATAAATCTCATAGGTATCGGCACGCTCCCCCTCATGGGAAGTCTGCGGCATATAGATAGTACCGTTTGCCCTGCTTATCTCCGCAAACTGGCAAATATGAAACAGCTGATTTGCGCCGAGGTAAAAGTGGTATCCATCCGAACAGGCAAAGCAAGGAGTGGTTTTGGTAGTTCCATCCATATAGCGCATTTTCAGAGATTCCCCGTCCTGCAGGGCAAACAGGTCCTTGTACTCGGGGGTAATAAAGCGAATGGTGCGCCGCTGCGCACTGGGAAGGAGTTCCCGCAGCTCGCTCCATATTTTCTGTATTTCTGCGTTACGCCAGGCAGGAAGGCGCAGACAATCGCTCAGCAGGATGTCTTTTCCATTCAGGTGCTGCACAAAATCCAGCGTTCCGGGCCTGGGCAGCGTGTTCTGCACGCCCAGGGCTTTCACCTTATCACCGGGAAGCGTCTGGTAGGCAGTTACCGCCTCCTGCAGCGTGTCAAAACGCTGAATGTCCAAAGGTCCCAGTTTGCTCAGATCCTCGCACACATAGAAATGATCTATAAAGGATTGCATCAGCGCACCTCCTGCTGGCGGACATCTTCTTTCTTATGATAGGTGGGGCGTCCCAGCTCATCATAGTTTTGGGGATCGGCAGCCGGACAGTGCCAACCGAACAAAGACCCGGCTTTCATTGCGGATGCCTGCGCCTTGGAAACACCAGCTTTCTGGTTGAGATCATCCACAATTTCTGTGGAGGTCATGGCAATGTATCCTTCCGGCTCCCACTTGTGATACCCACTCTCGCCATAGCAGATGGCTACCACTTCATGGCTGGAATCCAGTTCGGCCCACGCAATGCGTGGGAGCTTCTTTTGCTGGCGAAGCACCTCCATAAGCATGGTCTTGTTGTAGCCGTAACAATAGAAATTGTATTCCCCTTTATTCGGAATGCACCGCAGATAAAAGAGATGCTCCGGCGTTTCAATACGGAACGCCATAGTGTTGCGGCCTTCAGTGGGAATGATGGCCGTGCGGAACCGCATTGACCGGGCCAGCATGGTCTTGCGATCTTTGAGCAGACCGTTCTGGCGCAGTCCGGTAATTACATCTTTCAGTTCCGTATTGAAAGATGGCGTAATGAGATGGGCGTTGTGCGGCCACCATGTATGATGAAAGGTTGTGCCTGTTTCCCCGAAATCTCCACGCAGGTGTCCGATACAGGCCCTGTCGCTGGGAGCGTTATAATGGGTAAAACAAAAGCCCTGCTCATTGCTGGCAGGGCTCAACTCGAACTGGGTCTGGTGAACCGTGTATTTTTGTTTTTCAGCCATGTTGTTCCTCCTTCTGAATGTTACCGCTCACAGTCAGGCTTTTTTCGTTCTTGCCGCTCCTTCTGCACTGCGTCACGGATAAGATTCGCATTCACCGCGGCCCAGTGTGGAACACACTGTTGTGAGATGACGCCCAGTACATCGTAGCCACGAATATAGAATTTCTCGCCATCACTCAAACTCTGACAGAGGATTCTTTGAGCCCTCCTGCCCGGTGCGCATCCAAACCCGCTGATGGCCAAGACAAGCTGATCTTCCTTTGTGCGATATTCCGGCGACAGATATGCCGGATTTAGAATGAGTATCTTGTTCTCATAGTTTTGCTTGTTGCTATCCGTGCAGCAAGCCTCCGGCCCAAAGGGAACACCGTCAGAGCCTCTTTCCGACTGAATGTCGCACAACACATCAACCTCATCCTGAATACGGAGCGCAAACTCGTTCACGATCTCAAGGTAGTTGTTGGAAACAACAGCCTCCGTATACTCATATCCAAAGGCAGTTGTCTGACGTTCAGCCAGCAGATACTTCTCATCGGCGTTATCATCAATGCCAATGACAAAGTGGTGCCTGCCAAAAGTGAAGGATTGTTCGATTCGGTAATCACCTGCGTACTCTTTATCTTCCATGCTTTTACCTCTCTAAAAATGTGGGCTTTCGCCCATAGCGTTCATCTCGGGGTTTGACCCTCGGCTGCTGCGGAATCATCCGCAGGCCGGTTTCTTCATCCACCAGTTTTTCGGGATAGAGATAGCGACGATAGTAGCGGTCTGCCTGTTTCCGGGAAAGTTCCCGCAACCTTTCGCCATCCCATCCGCAGATCAATGCTTTCCCATTGATATAGGTGGTTTCATCAATGGTGCGGTTAAACGGTAGCGTGTCCTGCTCGGTGCTGGTGACCAATGCGATCACATCGTTGCCAAACGGCAGTGACACATTCCGTTCTCCCTGGATGATTTTTCTAACCGCCTCTTCTGAACTGTCAAAGAAGGCGATGTAAGGGCAATAGCCCGGTTCCAACACAAGCACTCTCATAGCAACCCCTCATCGCTCCATATCCCGGTTCTTTTTGCGGTATTGGGCTTCCAGAATCCGCAGAATCTGATTGACAATCTGCTCCGAGGTATAGCCTTTGGGAAAATACTTTCTGACCCGATCCATAGAGATTGAAATTTGCATTTCCCGTGGCTTCACGCTGGGGGGTTGGGCCGTCATAATGGTTTCCAGCTTCTCCGGCGTGAGCTGTCCTTCCCGGCTGGCCGCTTTCAATTTCTGTGCTTGGGACAGGGAAGGGGAACACACCTGACCATCAATGTACTGGAAAAAATCCTCCTGTTCTTCGGGTGTCAGGTAACTGATCTCCACAGCCGGGTTGAATTTCAGCTTGTTCTCATCCACCATCTCCATCAGCTCGGGGATAAGGTTGTTCAGGCGAATGTAGCGTTGGACCTGCTTTACACTTTCGTTGGAATCCTCTGCTACTTTCTCCACTGAGTAAGGCTTATTTAACTTCTGGCCAAGTTGGCCAGAAGTTAGATCGGTTCGTTGCCCTTGCCGTTTGATGGCCTCCAGTTTCATCTTGTAGGCTTTTGCCTTCTCAGATGGCAAAACGTGTTCTCGCTGGACGTTAGAATCCACCATCAGGATAGTGGCGGTATCATCGTCCATTTCTCTGACCAATACCGGCATTTCCTGCAGGCCCGCCAGCTCACACGCCCGTTTGCGCCGGTGACCAGCCACCAATTCATAGCTTCCATCAGGGCGAGTTCTGGCAATGGCGGGCATCAGAACCCCGTGGACTCGAATACTGTCAACCAGCTTTTCCATTTCCTCATCATCCCGGACTTCAAAGGGATGATCGGGGAAAGGGTTTAACTTGCCAAGCGGCAGCATCTGTACCTTCTCCAGCTTGGCCTCATCCCGATCCTCCTGAGTGGTGAAAAGGTCAGCGAATGAAGGATTGATCTCGTACCTGCGGCGCTCGCTCATGGTCTACCACCTCCTTTGCCAGTGCAAGGTATGCTTGACTTGCCTTACCGTTGGGGTCATACTGCAGGGCGCTGTGCCCGCTGGCAGTGCTTTCGGCTGCTCTGGTACAAACGGGAATCTCGCTTTTGTAGATGCACAGCTTTTGCCCGTAGGTACGGCGCAGCGCAGCGCAAACATCTTTGGACAAATTGGTTCGGTTATCCACCATCGTCATGACAATGCCGTTGATGGACAGCTTGGGATTGATGCGCCTCCGCACCATCTGGATGTTTTTGACCAGGGCAATCAGGCCCTTGAGGGGGAAATGCTGGGCCTGAACCGGGATCAGCACACTGTCCGAGGCGGCCAGTGCCCCGATGGTCAGCATCCCCAGGCTGGGCATACAGTCGATCAGGCAGTAGTCATAGCGTTTTTTCAGCGGTTCCAACACATTGCGCAGAACCGCCTCACGGCCCACTACGTTGGTCAGGCGCACATCCATGCCCGCCAGCTCGATGTCTGACGGTATGTAATCGACGCCCTCTTCTTGATGCAAGATGCCGGTAGAGTAGGAAATTGGCTGATCGGCAATGGCTTCCTCCATCATGGTGCCGATGGTGGTTTCCAAATGATCGGCGTTCTGACAGCCAAGATAGGCTGTCAGATCTCCCTGCGGATCGGCATCAACCAGCAGTACTCGATGCCCTTGTCTGGCCAGTGCGACACCGAGATTGACTGCGGTGGTGGTCTTTCCGACACCACCCTTTTGATTTGCGATTGCGATTGTTTTCATGGGGTCCTCCTTGTTCTTATCGGCTTCTGCCGATGGATTTCAGATGGGCTATCTGAAGCATCAGGTAGTCGTTGTAGTCCTTGCCACGACGAGGCGGGGCAGATTTCACCGTATACCCTCGTGCCTGATAGCGTTCCTGCAGCTTCATGGCAAATTGCAAGCCGGGTTCATCATTATCAAGCCTGAGCAGAAGTTTGTGGATTTCCGGGTGGTTTTCAAGATAGTTGTCCAATGCCACATAATTCAGGCCACCAAGGGAAACATAATGGTTTCGCCTCCAGTCGTGGCCTTTCATCAGATGCAGTGTTGCCCCGGAAAGCAGATCAATGGGGGCTTCATAAACCTCTGCGAGGTCGGTTTCGGTATTTGTTGGCGGAATGCAGAATCCGAATTGTTTCTCGCTTCCGGCACACTCGCCGCGAAAAATTCCCTGGCATCCTCTCACGCTGGCAGATCGGGGCTTTCCCTCGCTGTCCATCCCAACAAAAACGCAGTTTTTATAACCACTTCGTGTGGTTTGGTAGATAATGCCCTGATTGATGCAGTATTTCAGGATCTTCCCGTCGATACCTCTGCGCTTGAGGTATTGCACGACCGTTTCTGCGTTGCTGTCGGGAAGCGGCTGTACGAAAGGCTTTCGCTCATATTCGTGCTGCGGATTTTTTTTGACAGGCTGAAAAGGAGCATGGGCCGGGAGTTCCAGTTCACACAGATGGCGCACGGCACTGACAAAATCCATTCCCTTAACCTGAATGAGATAGTTCAGCGCCCCTCGGCCTCCAATGCTTCTGGAATACCAATGCCATAAACCGTTGTCGCTGATGCAAAGGCTGCTGTGCGTAGCAGTTTTGTAATCATGCGGGCCTGTTCGGATCAATTCTTCCGGTTCGTATTGCTGCATATAGCTGATTAAATCTACAGTTCTTGCCAACCTAATCTGATCCGTTGTAACTCTTTCTCTCATAGAAAATATCTCCTTTTCAGCCAGTCATTTTTTCAGCTAGTAGGGGGGTGTGGGGGGAAAATGTCAGCGACGCATTTTCCCAAAATGGTACACTTCCCCCATCATTATTTTTATCGTAAAAAAAACAGCTGTCGTATTGACAGCTGAAAAAACGGTAATATATAATTGGTATCAAAAAAACGGTTAAAGCTGCGGGCATCGCATTGTCTACTAATTCTGGTAGCCAAAACGTGAGTAAATTGGTTTAACCATGCGTTTTTCGTAGCCAATTTTCGTTTTGGCTACGGATTGGCTACGAAGGATTCAATAGAGGCGGAAATGATACTCAAAGTTTCGTCAAATTATTGCAATTAAATCGGTTTTTTCTGTTCATTCACTGTAAAAATTGCACGAAAAAAACACTATTTTGATGAATGGTAGTAACTCATAACCGAGTTATCGCAGGTTCGAATCCTGCATGGCCCACCAAAAAGAGACG